>Ga0315905_10000015_pt1 | contig 155962 bp, 124 predicted proteins | sample LakEriMetagenome_5_FD_203522 | JGI IMG/M metagenome (GOLD analysis project Ga0315905, IMG submission 203522) | Freshwater fungal communities from buoy surface, Lake Erie, Ohio, United States - Buoy 4 MA121 | ecosystem: Environmental > Aquatic > Freshwater > Lake | place: USA: Lake Erie, Ohio...
TCATTAACGGCCGACCAACGTTGCTGTTGCTCTCGGTTAGAATTCGACAAAGCTATATCCAGAGCAAATTCAAAACTATAATTTCCACCTACTTTCCAAGGACTTACTTTTAAGTCGCTCCAAGCTAGCTTTACCTCTGCAATTTGCCCTTCGCTGGTTTGTTTAGAAACAACTTCAGCGGGAATTGTCTGGTTTGAAGTCCAATCAAAGCAAGCGTATGGAGCGGCCAATTGAATGCCAAGGTGTTTGTCAGATGCGTATAAGAATGGCCTATTTGCTAAAAGATTTGACTCTGTAGAAAACGCAATTTCCAGAGCGTCGCCATTCCAAATATCCTTTCCGGTTTGCGAATTTACAGGCTGCGTTTTGTCTCTATTGACCAAACCGAAATACACATATTCGTTGTCATAGTTTACAAATAAAGACCCCATGGTAACTTGAACATATCCCGAATATTCATTCGGTTGAATTACACCATCAACTTTTCCGCTGTGTTTTGTTGGAACCACAGAGTTCTTCAAAACAAGTGTTGGCTTCACGGGAGCGACATAGGGAACAATTTGAATTTCGTCTATATAAACAGTACCGCTTGATTCAAATTGAAAGATAAGCTGCTTAACGGAGGAACCGTCCATATTCCACTTTTCAAATGTAAAATCAGCAAGTGGTATAATAAATTCATTCCAATCAGTGGTCACCTTTCCCCCTTTCACATATTTGCCTGTTAGACCTAACCAAGCCTGTGCTCCAGAGAAGTCTTCCATACCTAAGGCCCACGGAAGTCCGGAAAACTCACCTTGATCTGCTTTCACACGAAAAGATAAGCAGGCATTATTTTCAACTGCTAAAAGGTCCTTCCCTGTCCAATTTCCCCAACCAATTCCCAGACCCAACCACGGACAATCGCCTGCTTGCTTGTTCCATGTTATTTTCATTGCACCAGAGCCAGCATATTTTTCAATAGATTCAGGGCTCACTTGCAGACAGGCACTAGCTTTTGTAAACCAAACTTCTGATGACATGTTGTCTTGAAAAACATGGGGTAGAGAAAGATTCAATCCGTTGGTTGACCCATGTTCAGTTTCCATTCTATCATACAGCTCCAAATTCTTCACGGAGACACATGAAAACAGCAGAATTGATCCAAAAAATAATTGTATCAGTCGCATGAGCGTTAAGGAATTAATTCAGACCCTTCCGTAAATATGATATAATCCATCCAAGCTTTGGAATATCCCGAGGTTGGATTAGCAAGCATGAGCACCGAAATTTTCAATAGTTTATGTGGCTCATGAATTCCATTGCCCAATGCAGCAGATGCAGCACCATTGACCAATGTTGGAATTTGATCATAACGCTGGGATATTTGCGACCAACCTGCTTCTGTCAATTGCACTTGTATGGAATACATATCTTCATTTCCTTCTGTGAACATACCATCACCGTTATCATCTTCTCTGAATTGGAATAAAACCAAACCATTGTTTATTCCATCCGGCTTGTATATCATGGTATTGAAGAATAGATTTGACGGATTATCGGTAAGATTATACGTAGGCGCGCCATAGGCCGACCCAGGCATATCCACCAGGCCAATTAACCAGTCCCAAGAAACAGTACCTGCCATTTCATAGTATCTATTTCCTTGAGCAGCGTTGTTATTTGTTTGCACTTGGAAACTCATATTCGCTCCAGATTGAACAAATGTGCTCCATCCTGGATTCCATCCGTTTTCAAAATCAGCAACAACAAATCCATCGTAAACTCTGGATCCAACTATTTGTAAAGTGTCACGCAGAGTATCTTGCACGTTTAACATGGTTAATTCCACGGCACAAGATTCAATTTTAAACATAGGCAAATCTGTGGTAGTTCCGTTCCAAGTGGCCGTTGAGGCATCAATCACGTTCGAGAAACCCTCGAATCGTTTCACCGCTCCTGAGCTAAGACCCTTGACCTCAATTTTCCAGTTCACGTTTTTAGAAAAAGAAGCTGTAAAAAACGTATTTTGCCCTTGAGAGAAATCAACATTTCGATTTGAAATATCGAGGTCATTGATGAGCACAAAATCACCGTAAAGATCATTCAATGAGGGCCCGTCGAATTCTTCATCAACTTTACAAGCGTTCAATAGAACAATTGTTAGGGCTAGGAAATAAATGCTTTTGTTTTTCATTTTAAAAATTCATTTGGTACAACAACATAAACTGATTGACTGAATAATTCTGAGGCACATCTAGGTCATTGGTATTCTTGAAAACACCATAATTCGCAGACAAGCTTGATTTATCTGAAAACCTGTAGCGAATACCTGCTGAAGTCATTTGTTCTTTTCCTTTCGCGGTCCATTCTTGGAAGTTATAAATCTGAGTGTAATTGTTTCTGATAGACATGAAATCGAATCCGTCAAATTGAACCTGCTGAAAACCGAATAAGACATCCCATTGATTTCGAATTTCAAATTCAATACCTACAGAAGCTACCTTCGTATTCAAATTAACCGCGGGCACTTCCGCTTCTCCGGCTCGTTTTGTCTGATCTTTTCTGAAGCTAGCACTAATATGAAAAAGTCGATTCACATCTTTTCGAAGCACATTTAAATTTGCATCAACAAGAAACATGGTCCTATTGAATTTTCTTGGCAATGTTGTTCCTTCACCTCTCGTTTCTTGCAACATAAATTGCTGGGCTCCCAACTTGATCATTTTGTTCAACAATGTGTATTTCACTTCCACAGTTACACCCTGTCTGTTTGGCGTGGCTTCACCGTATGGAGTAATGTTATCATATTTTGGATTGAATGCCATAAGCGACGTTGAAAGCTGTCGGTTATACGCGTTTTGCTCACGCATTAAATCCATGAGGGTTAAAGTTCTTGGAACTTGATCGTTGGTGAAACGAGCAAAAGCGCTAGGCTGATAATTGTAATTAATTCTTTTCGTTTGGGCACCTGCACTTCTGAAATCAGATGAAACATATTTCCAACCTAGATTCACTTCCAAATGATTCGTAGGAAGAATGAAATTTGCCTTAGACGTTATGAATTTACCTGTCAGTTCTGGAGCGTCTTGCAAACCGACATATGTGTATTGAGACCTTCCAAATTCAGAGTTCAGTTTCACGTGCAGGGTGGAGTTATTCCATTTAATACTACTTGTGATTGTGTGAACAGGATTTCTGAACTGCACCGGATTTCTTGAAGTTCCTTCTAAATCGAAAACATTCGAGGCATTCAAACCGAACTCAAAAAATTTACTCTGCAAAACATGAACCTGATAGCCTGTTAAAAGCCTATCGCTCACGTTTGAAAAATCTGTAGTTCTCACTCGGGTAGCGAGCCCATGAAACTGTATTTCTTTCAGGTATTTTGAAAACTGCAATGCAAAATTAGCCGCGGCCCCTTGCTGTCTCCATGTACTATCCTTACTGTAGAAGTTGTCATAATTCATGAGTTTCGTTTGCTGACGGAAAACCTCTGGAGATTCATTCTGAATTTCCTGATTGGAATTCTGTAATGTGAAGGCCGTAAGCTTATCATTAATGTCGCCCAATTGATAACGTACAATTCCTCCTGCAACACCCTTGATATACAATTGACGAACATCAAAAGAAACACCGGAACCCCAGAATCCACCGTAATCATTTCTCACACGCACCATTCCCTGTATTTCGGTATGTTTGTTCGGACGTATGTTCATTCCCAGGTCTACCATGACATGACCGGTATTTAACCTTGGAACAGTGATGGAATCTGACTCATTTTGATGCAAACGATCACCGAAATAAATTCCTCTTGCCGCACCTGTGAAAGCAAGTTTCTTCGACTCCTGCGCGGATACAGTAATGCTTCCGAGTGCTGAGATGACAATTAAAAAAGTTGAAATGATGTTTCTATTCATTAGAAAAATGCTTTTAGTTCTACTAATAATTCTCTGCCTTTGAAGGCATCTAAAGGGAAGCTCGTGTCTTCGAACTTGAACCACCTGTGTCTTAAATAAAGTCGTGTGTTTCTTCCCAATTCTACATCCATACCCGCACCAAGCCCTATTCCAGTTTGGTTTAGCGGACGACGTGTTTCTTCATTAATTTCTGTTAAATAGTTGCCCAAAGTTCGCTCTATGCCCACATATCCATTGAGCATTATGCGTGGCGAAATTTCGAAATACGTTTCTACCTCTGATGCATACTGTCGCACATACGCCTCTTCGTTCGTAACAACTATCGGGGAGAATTTTCGTCCAACGCTTTGCGTTTGAAGAAGTGCAAAAACATATACATTTCTGCTACCAAGAAGTGTATGGTATTTTGCTTGGATTTCAGCTGCATTGAAGAATTTTTTGTTCACAACGAAGCCGGAGCTATCATCACTTAACCTCACGGTCTCATACACATCGCGATAAATATCAGAATAACGCGCATAAGGGCCAACATTCGCAGGGAAATTCCATCTCCAAAAGCGAGAACGTGTGACACTATTTACTGGATGACCTAAGGTAATTACTGCAGCTGCGGCTTCAATTTCAGAAGAGACGCCAATTCCACCGTTTAATTTAAATTTCTTTCTCTCATATTGCAGATTCAAATTCACTCCTTGCCTGTTATTGGTTATTTGCCCCACCCTTGTCATGGAACTTCCAAAAGGCAATAACAAAGAACTGCTTCCCACGCTTCCGGCCGGAAGTTCATTTACGGTGTACTCATTTGTTGCTGTGTTCCAAAAAATAGCTGAATTATTCACCACTTTTGGGCTAACGCGAAATGCATGAATTTCAATTGTAGGCCAATTCATTTTTGCAGGTGTGGTGTATTTCACTTGAATGGCTTCTCCCCAACCTCTTGCGTGCCTTGGGCTATAATATCTACCCATTCCAGCTTCTCCTTTCAACTGATGACCTTTGCGTTTCACAGAAAATTCTGTAGTCACTACATTCAAACCAAAAGCTGTTTGAGCAAGACTGTCTGTGTAGTTCACCACGTTGAAGGTATTCAGAGCAAGTTGCGATTGGTTATTCCATTCTTTAAGTAATTTACCTCCGTAAGAATAATTCGGAACAACAGAAAATCCACCATTCACTTCACTCTTTCCAGCCATTCCCAAGAAATACAAATTTCCAGGAAGCCCCTTTCCTTCTATCACAGCACCTTGAAATGCTCTATTTCCCCAACGTGAGTCTTGGTCTATTGCCCCCTGATCAAAATATTGTTGGTACCGGGCAGCGGCATCTTTTCCCATTGGATCCCAAGGATTCCTTTCAAAGAGCATGAATCTGTTGTATCCGCGAAAGGAGGCCATCGTCAAATCAGAAATATTCACCCATTGAATTCCACCAATTCGAGTTCCCCATTGACCAAATTTCGTCTTGAAATTGCCATATAAATTCATACCGAGCATTGTACCTAGATTTCCTCCGAGCGGAATGGTCCCCAATGGTTGTTGAATGTTCGGACGCAGACTGTCAGCGATTTGTGCTCCATAGGATGAGCCAATATTGCCATTCAAAAATTGAAACATGCGCACATCGAAACCCCAAGAGGATTCATTTGCAAACTGACCACCTACATTGATTAATAAATTCGGAAGCTGCGCGTCATCTCCAATAAAAAAGCTTCTTGGCAATACTGTATCTGCGGGTACTGTTAACTGGTAAGGAAGTTTCTGCAGCGTGTAAGTACCAAAGAATCTGTAAAAACCATTTATACTTATTTTACCCGGCTCTAACGTATCTGCACTATGAAAGATACCCGCATCACGGTCAATGGTCTCATTCCATTGTGCCATTGAAGCAAGCTGAAGCAAAATCATTGCAATTGTGACGCCCCCTCGGAAATACATTTTCATGGATTGAATTGTTGTTTTTTGAATGAAACAAATCTGCCATTTGAAACAGCGTTTGAACTTGGCATAACGTAAAACGGAATGTTGAAATAAGCATAATGCTTGTTGCCATCAGTCACTTCATAGAACAACCGATAAGCACCTTCAAGATCTGGAGCATAAAATTCAAGACTTTCAACTCCTTGCTTGCGAACGCAGCGGGGAACAGGAACTGGCTCTGCTTCCGCATCTCCACCAGATTTGATATCTGTACTCTCGGGAACAATCATCCATTTCGCTTTTAGTTTATCACCATCAACATCCCAAACTTGAGCAGATGCGCTGTATTTATTGCCCGGATTTAGTATGATAAACTCACCCTTGCTAAGCCCTTCAATTGTCGCTTTCTGAATTTGAGGCGCACGATTTTTAAGGGTTGTTGGGTTCCAAAATTCATGTAACACATCTACAGCTTGTGAGCGCAAGCCACTTTTAGAAAAAACACCATACCATGTACTTGTTGTTTCTTGTTTCTGACCCCATAGAAATACATATGACCCGATGCAATGCGATTTATCGGCAAGAATTTCATTCTTGTATCTTTCCTCATAGGACGCGGCTTTTTCACAACTTGACTGTTCTACAGGTGTGTTCCATTTGGTTTTGGCTACCTCCCAATGTCCGTTTGGCCCCCACTCGGTTATCATGTACGGACCATTCCATCCAAATTCTTTAATATTCTTTCTCACTCCAGCAATGTCTCCATACGTATTCACACAATACACATCAATGCTCGGAGCGAGTTGTTTCACCAATTTCACTTCCTTCTCATCTAGACCTGCAGTTACGGTGCACGTTGGATGGTTGGGATCTACCTCATGAATAAATTTGGCTATATCTTCAATTGCGCTCCAAACTTTCGTGTTGGTATAGAACAAATCAACCTCATTCCCAACCCCCCAGCAGAGCAATGCCGGATGGTCTTTGAGAGAAAGGACAACCTTTTTGAATGACTCCAATTGATTTTTAACTTTAACAGGATCATTGTAGTCGAATCCATGTCGTTCATGCTGAACCCAAAGTCCCATCATAACTGTAAGCCCGTTTGCATTGGCTTCATCTAAGATGGATAGTGCATTTTCAACACCCCAGGTTCGAATGGAGTTGGCTCCAATCTCCTTTGCAACGTCCATGTGCACATGGCCTCCAACACCCTGAACATAATAAGGCTTATTATCTCGAATAAACCCCCAATTCCCATCAGTATCTTGCACAACGCTCACAGGAACAACTTGCGCCATGAGCCCAGTGGTCAGCGATATGAAAGAAAAAAATAATAGTATGTGTTTCATTTTATATTTGCTGCAATGTAAGACAAATCGCCTCGAACATTCCATTAGAAACAAATATATAAAAAACCTTATTGTAAAAAATACAATTTCTATATTAGCAAAAAAGAAACGCAAATGAAAAAATTCTACACTTTATTTTTTGTGCTCGGCATCTCCCTATCTGCACTTGCGCAAACACAAAACATTACCTTTCAGGTTGATATGAATGGTGTAAGTGGTTTTACTACTCCGGAAGTTAATGGTACTTTCAACGGCTGGTGCGGAAACTGCGCTGCCATGACAGATGCAAATGGAGACAACATTTGGGAAATAGTCATTGCACTTGCACCGGGATTCTATGAATACAAATTTTCTCATGACAATTGGGGTGGACAAGAAACGCTTGTACCAGGAAGTACATGTACCATGACAACAGGTCAATACACCAACAGAACTTTAACGGTAGGAAATGCTGATATTACTCTGGATCCAGTGTGTTGGGGAAGTTGTCAGATTTGCGGACAAAATAGTGGTCCTTATTTGATTACGTTCCAGGTAGACATGTCACTCTCAGGAGCAACATTCACAACTCCGGAAATCAACGGAACATTTAATAACTGGTGTGGTGGATGCGCACCCATGCTTGACGCTGATGGAAATAACATTTGGGAACTTTCCATTTCTTTAAGTCCAGGAAGCTATGAGTATAAATTCGCTTATGACACCTGGTCTGGCCAAGAGGAACTTACTGAAGGGACCCCATGTACAATTTCTGCCGGTGGATTCACAAACAGACTTTTAACCGTAACTGAAAACGATACCTTACCGGTAGTTTGTTGGGGAAGTTGTGCGGCGTGCATTGATTTTGTATCTCAATCTGATGAAAATGAAATGCTCGTATATCCGAATCCAGCGAATACTACTTTACACCTTCAAGGTCTGAACGCAGCCGTTCAAAGTGCCGTTTGCACCAACATTACTGGCCAAACTGTTGTATTATCTGTGAATCAAGGTGAAGTAAACATTCAAAATTTGAATTCAGGAATCTATACACTTTCGGTAACGGACACCAACGGAAAAGTGACCCGAACGACCTTCGTGAAAAACTAAAATTCAAAAACAAATCCCTTTTCCTTGTATTTCTCGAAAATCTTTGAATCGAAATTGAACAATGTAGAGGGACGGTGACTTACATTTTTCTGAGACTCTTTAAGCGGCTTCAAGAATTTGAGGCCGTTTATTTTTTTTCTAAAATTTCCTTTGTCAAATTTTTTATCCAAAACCGTCTCAAAAATTTCTTGAAGCTGTGTAATGGTAAATTTTTCTGGAAGCACATTCACCCACAGGGGCTCAGAGATGATGAGTCTCTTGATACTTTGGTGGCAATCTTTTAATATTTCCTCGTGGTCAAAAGCCAACCTCGGCAGCTTCTTTACACTATGCCACTTGGTCTGCTTTGCCCAATTCGATGGCAAGGGATTTATTTCGGTGTGCTCAACAAGCGCTGTATAAGCAATTGTAATAACCCTACCCAATGGATGTCGACCCACTTTACCAAAGGCATGCACCTGCCTCATGGAAATATCGGGCAGACTTGTTAAATCTCTTAAAACACGCTGAGCAGCATGTTCTAGGTCCTCATGCGGATATACCAAATCGCCTGGTAGCGCCCAATAATTTTCATACGGATCAGTCCCTCTTTGAATCAACAGCACCTTCAACTCTTTTTCGTGGTAACCGAAAATTACGCAGTCTACTGAAAATGCTGACTTAAAAAAGGCATCTATTGGAATCGAATAAATATCTTCTTGTTCGAGTCGATTTTTATTTTTCTTTTGACTGCTTTTCATTTCGTTCCAAAATTAAAAATAAATGATCAATTCCTTTTTGTATAAATTACAATTAGTTTATATTCGTTACGAGGATAATAATATTCATCACTTCAATCAATGAAAAAATCACTACTTCTAGTTGCGTTCGGTTTAATAGTAAACCTATACGCTCAAGCATTTGCTGTCACTTTCCGAGTTGACATGAGCAACGTCACTGGTTTTACCGTTGCGAACGTAAATGGCACATTTAACAACTGGTGCGGTGCTTGTGCACCAATGACCGATGCGAATGGCGATGGTGTTTGGGAGATTACCATAAACCTAAACGCGGGCAATTACCAATATAAATTTACTTACAACGGATGGACAGGCCAAGAGACTTTGATACCTGGATCATCTTGCACTGTGACTGCCTCTGGCTTTACAAATAGAACGTTAGCCGTAACCGGAGATGTTGTGTTACCTATAGTATGCTACGGTGCTTGTACATCATGCGCACAGGTACTACCAAGTTATCCCGTCACCTTTCAAGTTGACATGAATCAACAAACAGGATTTACCACTCCTGAGTTAAATGGCACATTCAATAACTGGTGTGGTAACTGTGCCACTATGACAGATGTGAACGGAGATGGTATATGGGAAAAAACAATTACCCTTCAACAGGGAAGTTATGAATACAAATTCGCTGCTGATAACTGGACAACTCAAGAAAATTTAGTCGCAGGCTCTGCGTGTACCGTAACAACTGGAAACTTTACAAACAGAACATTGAGTGTTACAGGACCTACCACCCTTAGTGCTGTATGTTGGGGGTCTTGTTCTGCTTGCAGTGCCCCTCCTGTAAACGTTACGTTTCAGGTTGACATGAATCAATACACTGGAAACTTTACAACACCCGAAATTAATGGAACTTTCAACAGCTGGTGCGGCAACTGCAATCCGCTCTCAGACGCGAATGGCGATAACATTTGGGAGGTAACTTTACCACTACAAACGGGAACATACGAATATAAATTCGCTCATGATAACTGGACAGGACAAGAGACTTTAACCGAAGGATCTTCTTGTACAATAACAACCAATGGTTTTACCAACCGCGTAGTAACCATCTCGGGGCCTACCACTCTCAACCTTGTTTGTTGGGAATCTTGCGCAGCATGTGCTGCACCAATTTCCGGTTGTACGAATCCAATTGCAGACAATTACAATCCCAGCGCTACCATTGAAGACGGCAGCTGTATCATTTCAGGATGCACCGACATGTCGGCTTCCAATTACAACGCGAATGCGAATACTAATGATGGCACATGTTTATTTCCAGGTTGCACAGATCCATCGGCAACGAATTTCAATGCCAATGCCAATGTGAATGACGGCACATGTCTTTTTGAAGGATGCACCAACCCAAGTGCTTCAAATTTTAACGCACAAGCAAATATTGACGACGGTACATGCTTGTTCAACACTACCTTCAATGTAGAGATGTCTTGCGCTAATGTTAATTTTCAGAATGTTTACGTTACTGGTCCATGGTGCGGATGGTGTGGTGCTGAAGCGTACAATGTTTTAACCGATGCAGATGCCAACGGTGTTTATACGTTGACTCTTCCGTTTCCAGCAGGTTCAATTGAATATAAATACATGATAGACAATTGGGCTTCCCAAGAAAACCTAATAGATGACATGCAAAATGGAGCTTCTTGTGCTCCTGTTACAGACTATACCACTTATGCCAATAGACAAGGTGCAATTGGAAGTACATTCAATGACACATACGGACAATGCGCTGCTTGTGGAACACCAATTTTAGGTTGTACAGATATGAATGCTGTGAATTATGACTCGTTCGCAAACACAGATAACGGCAGTTGTATGTATTTAACAACCTTCCATGTGGACATGGATTGTGCTGATGTGAACTTCACCAATGTCTATGTAACTGGCCCTTGGTGCGGATGGTGTGGTGCTGAAACTTTCAATTTACTGAGTGATGGTGATGGTGATGGTGTATTCAGTGGAAGTGTTGAACTCGCTTCCGGAAATATAGAATACAAGTATATGGTTGACGGTTGGGCATCACAAGAAAATTTAATTGACGATGTTCAAGCAGGTGGCACATGTGCTCCTGTTACAGACTATGCAACATACGCCAACAGATTAGGAATCATTGGAAGCACATTCAATGACTCATATGGCCAATGTGTGGCTTGCGGTACTGTTCTGCCCGACCCATGTGACTTGTTTACGCAAAACTTTGATGATAACACAGCATTGAACGGATGGACACCGCTGGCAGACGCTACTCTCCCAGAAGCCAGTCTTTCTTGGGATGCAACGGGCGCCATGAGAATAAGTGGAATCAATACCTCACCCGCCATTGGAAAAGCATACATATTCGAATACTTGAATAACACTCTGAATTACAACGGAAACAATACAATTGAATTGGCATTTGATGTGAAGGCCGAAACTGCGCTTACAGGCACAGCTTTGCATTTGCAAACAGAATTCCCTGGTACAGGAGTAACCAATACATTCGATATTCAAAACGCAGGAATCAATACCAATACTTGGACCCACTACTCTTTCGTTTTCAATAACGTTGGTGCTGCAACCCTTTTCCGCATGCATTTCAACATGGCTGCGGGAGCTTTTATTGGTGCTGGTGGAACATTACTCATTGACAACATTGAATTGAATTGTTACACTCCAGCTGTTGTTCCTGGTTGCACAGATCCAACGGCAACCAACTATAACGCTGCTGCTACAGAAGATGACGGTTCATGCACCTATGCAGTAACCTACAACGTTACTTTCCAGGTTGACATGCAAAACGTAACTGGATTCACCACACCAGAGGTGAATGGTAATTTTAACGGATGGTGCGGTGGATGCGCCCCTATGACAGACGCAAACGGTGACAACATTTGGGAAATTACAATACCACTTTCAGCTGGTAATTACGAATACAAATTTGCTTACGACACCTGGTCTGGACAAGAAACTTTATTGGAAGGCAGCACATGTACTGTTACTAATTTTGGATACACCAATCGTTCGTTGGTAGTGAATTCAGATGTCACCCTTCCTGTAGTTTGTTGGTCTAGCTGCTCCGATTGCGGAAGTACCGCCATTCCTGTTAACGTAACCTTCAAAGTTGACATGTCACAATACACAGGTACCTTCACTACACCAGAAGTGAACGGAACTTTCAACGGATGGTGTGGCAACTGCAACCCACTTACAGATTTAAACGGTGATAATATTTGGGAAACTACCATAACTCTGTTACCTGGCAACTACGAATACAAGTTTTCACATGATGCTTGGACCGGGCAAGAAGAGCTTACACCAGGCATGTCTTGCACCATTACAACCGATGGCTTTACAAACAGAAGCCTAACACTTACTTCAGACACCACACTGCAAACGGTATGTTGGGCGAGTTGCAATGCTTGCGAATCAGTGACTGACAACAACTTCTATTTTTATTCAAGTGGAAAATGTGAAAACTGGATCATTTCTGTGAACATGTATGTGAATGGTATCATTAGCGGCTCTGTACTTTTCGATAATGGTTTAGAGACAGACACCGTAGAAACCAATTCAGGATTACCAATTGGCGGATACCTCAATACAATGAACAATTCAACCTTTACATTGGAAATTTTAGCTGAAGATATTTTCGGAAATATTTTGACCTTGTATGGTAACGTAGCAAATGGAATGGTCACTTCTACTGAATTCCCTGCAGTTCCATTCCCAATTACGGCAAACAACCCCATAACCCTAGATTGCGGCGCTGTAAGCGAATTGGAAACTCAAGTTACTGTTTTCCCGAATCCAACACATGGCGTATTGAATGTGATTTCTGAAATGGCATTGCCAATCAATTATACCATTTTGGATATGAGCGGAAGAATTGTTCAAAGTGGAATCTCAAATCAAAGCAAGTTTAATTTATCTCTTGAAAACAACGCAGAAGGTATTTACCAACTTCAACTTCAAAACAACAGTGAATTGAAATCGGTTAAAATTGCAATTGAAAAATGATTAAAAAAACAATATCCATTTTGATTCTTGGGCTAGGAGCTATCCTAGCTCAAGGTCAAACCTGGCAACTGATTTGGGCCGACGAATTCGATGGTAATACCATCAATGCCAGCAACTGGACTCACGAAATTGGCACTGGTTTTAATGGTTGGGGAAACAACGAATTGCAATCCTATACCAATTCATCCAGTAACAGCAGTGTATCAAACGGTTCGCTAAAAATCAATGCACTCGAACAACCCATTGGCCAAAGTGATTATTCATCGGCACGGATCATTTCGAAAAACAAATTTTCATTTCAATACGGAAAAATTGAGGCTAGATTGAAGATGCCATTGGGACAAGGGTTGTGGCCAGCCTTTTGGATGCTTGGGCAAAATATTGATGCGGTAAGTTGGCCCCAGTGTGGAGAAATTGATGTTGTTGAACACGTCAATAACAGTCCAGAAATCAATGGCACCATGCACTGGGATGCCGGAGGACACGCCTATTGGGGTGGTTCCACAGCATGTGATGCTAGCCAGTTCCACACCTACAGTGTTATTTGGGATGATACCGCCATACGTTGGTACCTTGATGATGTTGAGTACCACAGTGCGAGCATAGAAAATAATGTAAATAGCACCGAAGAATTTCACCAAACCTTTTTCTTAATTATGAATGTTGCAGTTGGTGGAAACTGGCCCGGTTCACCTAATGCAAATACGGTTTTTCCGGCTACTATGGAGGTTGACTACATTCGTGTTTACCAAGAAACTGGAGCCGTGCACAACCTTACTTTTCAGGTAGACATGACCAATGTTACTGATAATTTTTCAGTTCCCGAAGTCAATGGCACTTTCAACAACTGGTGTGGAAATTGCGCTCCAATGACCGATGCCAATGGAGATAACATTTGGGAAATTACCATTCCCTTGAATACCGGATCATATGAATATAAGTTCTCATATGACAGTTGGACCGGACAAGAGAATCTTCTGGCTGGATCATCTTGCACCACAACCAATTTCGGATACACAAACAGAACCTTGTATGCCAATGAAGATGTTATTCTCCCACCTGTTTGTTTTGGAAGTTGTACAAATTGTCAAGAAACAATTTTCCCGGTAGATGTTACTTTTCAACTTGACATGACCGATTTTGTTGGCACCTACTCCACTCCCGAAGTAAATGGAACATTCAACAATTGGTGCGGAAACTGCAACGCCATGACCGATTCCAATGGAGATGAAATCTGGGAAACCACATTGTCTCTTCTTCCTGGAACCTATGAATATAAATTTTCAACAGATAATTGGACCAATGCCGAAACACTCCTTCCCGGAAGCAGTTGTACCATAACAAACGGCGAATTCACTAACAGAGTCATTAACCTGAATGAAAACGCAGTGGTTGATACCGTTTGCTGGCAAAGTTGTAATGCATGTCCACCGAACATCTCAGTTTTTGAAATTTCAAATGAGTCGAAAGTGTTTCCAAATCCAGCCTCGGGGCAGTTCGTTCAAATCATCTCTGCTTCTTCTCCGAGACAGTTGCAGCTCATTGATGCAACAGGTCAGGTAATTCTTCAAAAAGCAATTGCAGGAGAAATAAATAACATAGACATTTCAACCTTCCCAAAAGGCGTATATTGCATTCGTATTTCCAATGCCACAAGCATTGAAACCCAAACCTTAATCATTCAATAATTATTCAATGAAACAAGCTCCTAAAGGTGCATTTGCCACGTTAGTCGTAATCTTCTTTTTTTGGGGATTCGTTGCCGCAAGTAATGACATTCTAATACCTGTTTTTAAAGACGCTCTCAAGCTCAGTCAACTCGAATCACAATTGATATCGTTTGCCTTTTATGTAGCCTACACCGTTGGTTCACTTCTATACTTTTTAATTTCATTCATCCTGAAGAAAGACATTCTCAATTCTTTAGGATACCGAAACGGATTAGCCCTTGGATTAATCATTTCTGCATTAGGCACATTACTTTTCATACCGGCTTCCAATTCATCTTCGTTTATTCTTCTCATATCAGGTTTATTCACCGTTGGTCTCGGGTTTTCGCTTCAACAAATTGCTGCAAATCCGTTGGCCATTCAAATGGGTGATCCTTCGAAAGGCAATATGCGTTTAAGTCTTGCTGGTGGAATAAATAATGTGGGTACAACCATTGGACCTGTCATTGTAAGCTTTGCAATTTTTGGTGCGTTGGGAAGTGAAAAGTCAAGTTTGAATTTAGAATCTGTTCAAATTCCATATCTTGTTCTTGGGGCGGCTTTCATATTAGCAGCTGTATTTTTTAAATTTAGTTCTGTGCCTGATCGCATAGCCTCAGAAAACTCATCGAGCGAAGGAACAAGTATTTCACAGACGTTGAAGTATCCACAATTGTGGATGGGAATGATTGCCATATTTGTCTACGTTGGTGTTGAGGTATCAACAGCAAGCAATCTTCCTGAATTTATGAAGCAAAAACTGAATACTCCAAAAGAGGCAGTTGCTCCTTTTGTTTCTCTCTTTTGGGCGAGTCTAATGATTGGGCGATGGACTTCAGCTGCGGGGGCTTTCAACATCAGTGAATCTGCAAAAACGAGATTAAGTCTGCTACTTCCTTTTGTTGCCTTTTCCATTTTTGCATTGGTCAACCTCATTGCAGGACATGACGTAACACAATTCTACCCTTATTTATTTTTAGTGATTCTCTTGAGTGCGGCAGATGCTCTCACAGGTGGGCACCCCGTAAAACAATTGCTCACATATTCCATTCTTGGAATAGGCGCTTTGATAACAGGAATTTTCGCTGAAGGAATGATAAGCGTTTACAGTTTTATTGGTGTTGGCTTGTTCTGTAGCACTCTTTGGCCATGCATTTTCACCTTGGGTATTGCCGGATTGGGTGATAAAACCAATACGGGTTCTAGCCTTTTGGTGATGATGATTATGGGTGGTGGTTTTATTTCTGTACTTCAAGGATATTTGGCAGATAATTATTTGGGAATTCAGCACTCGTACTGGGTTGGTGTAGCCTGCTTCGCTTACCTTGCCTTTTACGCATATCGCGTTGGTGGTATTTTGAAAAAACAAAACATCTCACTCGAAGCCACTTCGGGCGGTGGACACTAATGATTTCCATCATCATTGCAAGAATTATTAAATTAATTTGATTAAAAATTTTTTGATTAAGGTTCTTGACCACTATCTTGCATGAACTGAAAATTGTTTAGGTTCATGCACGTATTCTACATCTTAGCTCAACGCAAATCTTTAGTTGCAGGAGCATCACTCGTATTGCTTGTTTCCCTCATGGGTATATCATGGTCTGATACCCCCACACCGGTGCCATATCATTCGAAAGAAGACATGGAAAAAATGATGAATGGTACAAGCCTACCCGTAGGTGACAACTCTTTCTTTACGGGTTCAGGAAGATGTGGTGGATGTCATGGTGATGACCCTGTTGACTATGCGAACATTACGCAAGAGGGCGAAGACGTGAGTCCAGCTACCAACTGGAGAGCCACCATGATGGCCAATAGTGCAAAAGATCCATTCTGGAGAGCTAAAATTGAACACGAGATCTTGGTTAACCCCAGCCATGCGCAAGAATTAATCAACAAATGCACTTCTTGCCATGCTCCTGTGGGAAAATATACCAATCAATTGCTGAACGGAAACCCAAACTATTCGCTTCTTGAATTAGATAACGACTCATTGGCACGAGATGGGGTGAACTGTGGGGCTTGTCACCAACAAAAAATGGAAGGTTTGGGTACTCAATTCAGTGGTGAACTCTTCTATCACAGAGATACCATTTATGGTCCTTATGTTTCTGAAGAACAGCAAACACCCATATTCGAAGCGGCTATGCAAAGCTTTGTGGGTTATTTACCTCTTGGAAATCACAAAGTATCACAATCTGAATTTTGTGCTGGATGCCACTCATTAGAGACGCACACAGCAGATTTGGATGGAAATTTGACCGGACAAAAATTCATTGAACAAGCCACCTATCACGAATGGTTGAATTCTTCCTACAATGAAACACCGGGCCTACAGCAGGAATGCCAAGGTTGTCACATGCCCAGACTACAAGAAGATATAGTACTAGCCTCTGGATACTCATTTCTACCTGGTAGACCCAATTATGGCCAACACATCTTGGTTGGAGGCAATACATTCATGTTGGGCATGTTAAAAAACAACGCTGCCACTTTAGGAGTAACTGCCACCGAAGAGCACTTCAACACCGTTATTCAACGCACACTATACCAACTTCAAAATGAAACTGCCCTTGTCACACTCACTGAAAACGGCGTTCAAAATGACACTGCGAAATATACCGTGAAGTTGACAAATTTGGCCGGACATAAATTCCCAAGCGGATACCCATCTAGAAGAGCTTATGTTGAATTTATTGCTACTGATGACGCTGGAAATGAAGTTTTTCATTCAGGTAAAATGAATCCTGACTATACACTGGCAAACGAAGATGATGTTGAGCCACACTATGATTTGATTACCTCAAACCAGCAAGTTCAAATCTATGAAATGATCATGGCCGACGTAAACGGAAACCGAACGACCGTTCTAGAGCGTGCAGCAGATTATCTAAAAGACAACAGATTAACTCCACACGGTTTCAGCACTTCACATATTGCATATGACACCACCCTCATTGTTGGAGCAGCCCTAACTGATCCAAACTTCAATCATTTCCCCGACGGACAAGAAGGAAGCGGAACAGATGAAATAAGATTTCATATTCCACTGAACGGATTTTCAGGCAACCTGCATGTAACCGCTCGATTCATGTATCAAACGGTTCCTCCAAAGTATTTAACCGAAATGTTCGGCTTCCTAGAAAACGCTCGTATTGCAGCTTTCAAATCCATGTATGATACAGAAGGAGCATTCCCTGTGCAAGTGGGTGCGCAATCTCTCACTACCACTATCATTGGAATTGCAGAACAACCCATTCCTTGGTTTTTACTCTATCCGAATCCTACTACTGACGGTTGGGTTACGTTAAGTGCAAATGGAGAATCGATCAAAGAATTGAGTATCTACACCATGAGTGGACAATTCGTGGAGCGCGTTTCCGTATCTGCTCCCATTTCAAGAATTCAACTTCCAGCACAATCTGGTGTGTATTTGATTGAAATCACAACACAATCGGGCAAGCAGCAACTGCAGCGTCTAATAAGAGAATAAACATGGTTATTCGTACCATTGATTCGCAAGATGTTCAGGCATGTCTTGATATCTATGCTCCGTTTGTAACGAATACTGCGGTTTCATTTGAATTGGAAGTTCCACCCCTAAGTGAATTTCAACAACGTGTTAGTCAAATCACCAGCAAATACCCTTGGTTAGTTGCCACTGAAAATAATGAAGTATTGGGATACGCCTATGCTTCAAACTACAGAGACCGGCTTGCATACCAATGGAATGTAGAAGTTTCTGTGTACGTTCACCCAAATCAAAAACAAAAAAAAGTGGGGCAAACACTCTACACCGAACTGCTTAGATTATTGCAATTACAAGGCTTTTGCAAAGCTTTTGCGGTTATTGCTATTCCAAATGAGGCAAGTGTAAAATTTCATACTCATATGGGATTCAAAGAATTCGCAACTTATGAAAAGGTAGGTTTCAAACTTGGAAAATGGCATGATGTCTTGTGGATGCAATATGAATTGAATGCGACCGCAAACCCAATTGCACCATTAGCTCCCACGACGCTTAAATAATACAACTACATCATTCTGATCCACTCGTTCCCACTGTTCACTTGAATAGATGGAAAGAACGAATTTGTCATATTCCTCGAATGTTAAGGGATAACTTGACTCCTTTCCCGAAAGCAAAAGATATTGAGCGTCTTTGACTAAAGGAAAGGTGTATATTTTTTGTCTGCATGCCAAATGTGGGACGAATGAAGAAGTAGCCATTACGGAAGCGCTGTTCGGAATCTTTCGCATTACTTCCTGAACCATTTTAACTTCGTATTCTTTTTTGAAATGTTTCGCCTGCCAAAAAATGACACGAGCTTTTTCATAATCCTGTGTACGTTCTACCATTGCATACATAGAAGAACCTAAAGTCATAAAAACAACGAACCAAGACAACCACAACCTTCCCTTTTGAAGCTGCCAACGTTGCTCAATATGCACGATTACATCAATAACAGCAAATGCCAATAATGGCGCAAATTCAATGTTGTATTGATAGGAGGTTCCCCAGGTAGTAAACTGATTCGAACACATTTTTTGAAGCAGCAATGGTGCTATGGCAATAACATAAATGGGACGAACAAGAAACGCCCATCCACCGGCAAAAATGAGAACGAGGTAAAAAAACAATTTTTCGTATTGCAATTCTGGATAATCAGGTAAATGATTTACGAAAAATAACTTGATAAATTCGATTGGATGATGAATGAGAAAAGAAAACGCATCCGTCATTCCTCCCCCAAGGGCCGGATATTTGCCAAAATGAACAAATTCGCTTTGTCCAGCTAACGTTGGCATGAGCCATTTCACAAGCATGAAGAAATACATCATGGAAAACATACCTGATAACAGAAATAGATTTCGACTTACTTTGTTTCTTCTATAATTCCATGCAAGTGTGATACATAAAAAGAAAAGGAAAAATGAAAAATTTTCTTTTCCAATCCACAGGACAACGAGCCATAAAAATGAAACGAATTTTCTTTCCTGCAACACACCAATAATCCACCAAGGAATAAAGCAAACAGACAAAACATTGCTGTGATATTCGAACGCAATTGCACCAAACACTCCAAATGAAAATAAAAAAACTGTCGCACCAAGCCAAGCCAAGTGGGCAGTGGCTTTATTCCACTGTACCAATCGATAAACACCAACAGCTCCGAATAACACAGCGGCAATTTGAAGAACAATGAGTGTTAAGCCTTGGAAAATATAAATGAATGGACTGAGAATAATAAGATACAAATCAAAATGATCTGAGAGCAATGGTCTTGACTCATCTAAAAACATGCTCGTTGTTGCCATTCTTCCATGCGCATATTCATGCATGGCATGGGTATATAGTCCCAAGTCTAGAGCGAAGGTTCTGTAGAAATAATGATTCAAAAAAGCAATGGTGCTAAAGAAGATGAGTCCGACACCTAAAATCAGAATCAATGCTTTATTCTCTCGCAGGTATTGCATCATATGAATTCTCTATACATGAATTTATGCCAACCTATTTGCGGGACAAAGTACACCTCCCCTTTTTCTATGAATTGCAACTCCTTGTAAAAATCCAATGCACTCATTCGTGCATCGCACCATACTCCGTGAATAGACTTCTGCTTACAATGCTCGATTCCAAATTTGATCAATTCCTCGCCAATACCTTGTCTACGATAATCGAGGTGAACAGCCATTGCCCGCAATCTAAAAACTTCCTTGCAATTCCATTTTTCGCTTGATTCTTTTTGCCACGTTGATGTACCAACGCACTGCCCTTGAAAAAAACTTGCCACGTGAAATGTTTCTAAATCATGGTCTGAATCTAAAACACACTGGTCTAACGTTTTGTGCGGCCACAAGACAAGCTGTCTCAGCGACTGAATCTCCGGTACATGAGCTATCCGAATTTCAATTTTCAAATTCTTCATCCCCATCGAATTCTAAAAAATCATCTAACATACGTCGATCTCTTTTGGTGGGTCTACCTACTCCAAAATATGGCATTGCCTTTTGTTGTAATTTCAATTGCTCTAACTTTTCCAACTCCGAATTTTCGGTGCAATCCCGCATGAAATCACCAACCAATTTTGCTCCTAATCTCGCCTTCGGAAAATCAACAACTTCATACCGAAAATGAATAGGCCCCTTTCTAACCTGAACCACATCTCCTCGCTTCAACTCGCGTGACGCTTTAATTAACTCGCCATTCACCCACACTTTATCATTTTTACATTGCGTTGCAGCCAAAGTCCTTGTTTTAAAGACTCGAATACACCACAGATACTTATCAATGCGCATTAGTCAATTACCAATTTAAATCTTCGCCAAAGCTCTTCTACTTTTGGATTCTGAGCCATCATTTTTTCAAACCGTTGTCTGTCGGTTAAAAACTCTCGCACTTCCGAATGCATTTCAGCTAGCTTCGGAATTAATTCCACCCCTACCACATTATGTTCGCGGAAATAGCCAAACATGGCTGCTCTTTCTTCAATGAAATAATCAATTTGAGGCTGACTTTGAAAATGCAATTCAAAGCGATTCTCTTGGTGAGGTTGAAATACAACGTTTGACAAAGCTGCTGATGAAACCGCATTCATGTTCTCTAATTCCTTGAGATATGATTCATAGACCAACTTCACCTCTTCGAGGGAATATACTTTATTGGCCTTCTCTATAACTTCTTCTTTTGATTCAGTTGGAATAACTCCAGCATTTAACTGTTCATGAATGGAGACGTGATCAATATCTTGTTTCGCGGTAGACCTCGTGTTCGGATCAACACCAATTTTAACTAATTTCTTTTCTGTGTTAAACGAAATGGGAGTAGTGCCTGCTGCAGAATCTAGAACCAATTCATTTTTAACCTCGGTTGATTTGTTTGCTGGTGTTGAAGTATCGACAGGTTGTCCTAAGAATTTTTCAGCTCCTCGGAACGGAATAATTTTCAATTTTTTTTTTCACCCTCACGAATGTTCTGAGGCAAGCTGCTCAATTTCATGAGCAAAAGTTCAACCAACAATCGGGGATGTTTGGAGGCTCTGAAATGCAAGTCGCATTCGTTCACCAAATCAATGCCGCGTATCAAAAAACGCAAGTCGCTCGCTGCTGCTTGATCTTTGTATTTCGATGCAACTCCATCAGAGACTTCCATCAATGACAAGGTTTGTGCATCTCTACAAACCAATAAATTCCTGAAGTGTGCACCAAGCCCTGTAACAAAATGATGTACATCAAAACCTTTGTCTATGATGTCATTTAGAATGGTTAGAGAGCCGGGAATGTTTTCTTGATAAAAAAGATCAGTAAGTCTGAAATAGTAATCGTAGTCTAAAACATTTAAGTTCGAGATAACATCTTGGTAAGTTAATTTCTTTCCACAAAATGCCACAACTTGGTCGAAAATAGACAAAGCATCTCGCATGGCTCCATCTGCTTTGGTTGCAATCACATGAAGGGCATCCTCTTCCGCTTCAATTCCCTCTTGACCGGCGATATATTGCAAGTGCTCAGTCATGTCCTTGACTTTGATTCGATGAAAATCAAAAATTTGACAACGACTTAAAATGGTTGGAATGATCTTATGCTTTTCAGTTGTAGCCAAAATGAAAATGGCATGCGCCGGTGGCTCTTCCAACGTTTTCAAAAAAGCATTGAAGGCCGCGGGTGAAAGCATGTGAACCTCATCTATGATGTACACTTTGTACTTACCAACTTGAGGAGGAATACGCACGGTATCAACAATAGCGCGAATGTCATCTACACCGTTGTTCGATGCTGCATCTAACTCAAAGATTGTAAAAGCAAGTTCTTCTGGTGAAGCACCAATCATGTTGTTCACAGCCTTTGCAAAAATGCGAGCACAAGTTGTTTTACCTACTCCTCGAGATCCCGTAAAAAGGTAAGCCTGTGCAATCTGATTGGAATCTATGGCATTACGAAGTGTGGTGGTAATCGCCTTTTGGCCTACCACTGAATCCCAATTGTCTGGTCTATACTTTCGTGCTGAAACAATAAAATTTTCCGCCATAGCCAAGCAAAGATGACAAAAAAAAATAGGAATTCATTGATTCAAATATTCACAACCTATTCACATCGCTCATTCGTTGAAAAAAAGAGCTATTTTCGTTCAAACCGAACCAACCCGTGAAATCCATTTACGTAGCCTTTTTCTTGAGCTTTATTTGTGCTGTATCAAATGCTGAAATTCAGCTTACACTTTCGAACGAAACTTCCAACATTGGCGACGGAAAAGCCACGGTTGTTAATGCATCTGACTACATACAGATTCATTGGACAAACAAACAGTCTTCCAATGGCCATGAGGCATTCGGCCTAAAAGAAGGTGTTGCATATGAAGTTCAATGCACACGAAATGACGGCTCTTTGGAGGTGCTTCAGTTTGAAATTGCCACGCAGTCGGCGCAAGAAAGCATGAACGCTTTGTTTATTCCTGTTGTAGACGCATTTGGAAAAATATTGTTCTTCGACCCCTTCGCCACCTTCAATCTTTATGACAATCGCGTATACAATTCGCAGGGCGAAATTCTTACACATCCGAACGGAGACCCAATAAGAACTGAAATCTGGCTGGTTGTTTTATTATTAATCGGCTCCGCTCTTTATTTTACATTTTACTTCCGATTCATTCAAGTCAGAGCATTTCGGCACGCATGGAAAGTCACATTTGGTCAATTCACAAAAAAATCAGAACCCGGTGAGGTTACTCCCTTTCAGGCCTTGTCAGCAGCTCTGAGTGGCACACTTGGACTTGGAAATATTTCATTAGTTGCTGTTGCCATTGCGGTAGGTGGTCCGGGAGCTACGTTCTGGATTATTGTGGCGGGGTTAGTTGGAATGTCAACAAAATTTGTAGAGTGCACCTTAGGTGTAAAATACAGAAAAATAGATGAAACCGGTGAAGTAAGTGGAGGCCCCATGTACTATCTCAGCAAAGGTTTAACGAAAAGAGGATGGCAACGTACAGGTAAATTCTTGGCCATCACTTTTGCCATCATGTGTGTTGGAGGAACGCTTGGTGGTGGTAATATGGTTCAAGCCAATCAAGCTTTTGACATGATAAAAACAGTACTACCTGAAAGCAGCGCATATGCACTTTGGATTGGCATTGCATTCGCTGTAGCTGTAGGAACTGTTATTGTAGGGGGAATAAAAAGTATTGCAAACGTAACTGACAAACTTATTCCTGCGCTGGTTGTCATTTATACTGGATTTGCTTTAACCATTATTGGTATGAATATTCAATTCTTGGACGAGGCATGCAGTTTAATTTGGAATGGAGCCTTCTCTCCAGATGGAATGAAAGGTGGTTTTCTTGGTGTTATGATGCTTGGCTTTCGGAGAGCTGCGTTTAGCAATGAAGCTGGAATTGGTTCAGCTAGCATTGCGCATTCAACAAGTAAAACTTCGCATCCCGTGAGTGAGGGAATGGTCTCATTACTTGAGCCTTTCATAGATACAGTAGTGGTTTGCACCATGACCGCTTTGGTACTTGTTTTCACAGGATTTGCCACAGATACTCAAGGATTGAACGGCAGTGCGTTAACCGCAGCTGCATTTCGATCTGTATTCCCTTGGAGTGATTGGATTATGCTTGTTTGTATTGTTCTATTTGCATTTGCCACCATGATTTCTTGGTCTTATTACGGAATGAAATCTTGGGCTTTTTTGTTTGGTGAAAAATGGTGGATCAAACAATCATTCAATTTCCTATTCCTGTTTTGCACTGTTCTCGGAACTGTTAGCAGCTTCGGTGCGGTGGTAGATTTTTCAGATATGATGATTCTGGGAATGGCCTTTCCGAATCTCATTGGACTGTGGATTTTGAAGGATGAGGTGATGCGTGATTTGAAAGTCTACTGGAAAGAAGTAAAAGGAAAATAGCTCATCGTAGTTTGGCCCGATCAGCCTCACGCTTCAAATCTTTCTCTTTGACATCTGCGCGCTTGTCTCCAACATTTTTTCCTTTTGCCAAGGCTATATCAAGCTTCGCCCATCCTGAAGGTGAAATAAAGAGACGCAAAGGAACTATTGTTATACCTGCATCTTTCAATTTTCGTTTAATGCGATCAATCTCAATTTGAGTCAAGAGCAACTTCCGAACCCGTCTTTCTTCATGTTGCGCATAACCCGCGTTGGCATAGGTTGCAACGCTCATGTTGAATATGACCAGGTGCTTTCCCTGAATTTTACAATATGCCTCGGCTATGTTCGCCTTCCCACCCCGAATACTTTTAATCTCACTTCCCGTTAGCACCATGCCAGCAGAAAACTCTTCCAATACAAAGTATCTAAAAAAAGCTTTTCTATTTTTCACCTCTACTGCCATGCTGCAAAAGTAAGCTAGTTGAATTTGGAAACGTAATCTGTTAAAAAATGACTTAAAGCCCGAACCTCCTCTCCATTGGCAACTACATAAGATGCAGGCATAATAGACGCATCATTTTCAAACCGCATTTCACTTGCGCTGGTGTGATAACTGCTGAAGCAGGCACTCACAACTTGAGCTATGTTGTTGCTTCTTAAACCACTTCCTGGCATGATTTCCATGTTCGTAGTTAATTCAGCATAGCGCTTCAAATTTTCCAAACCTTCAACACATGTTGTTTTTTTTCCTGATGAAAGCAAGCGACATATTCCCAAGCTCTCAAGTTTTCCAATGGACTCATCACCATCTTGGCAAACATCAAAAGCCCGTTGAAATGCGACATCCATTCCACGCGCGGCCTTCACAAAATGTTCAATGGCTCTGAAGTCAATGAATCCGTCACTTGTAAGCGCCCCTACCACCACGGCCTTTGCACCTTTATCTCGAATGCGGCGAATGTCTTCGCACATGATTTTAATTTCTGTTTGACTGTAGTGGAAGGATCCTTCACGTGTGCGAATTAATGCCGCCACATCACATTTTGTAAATTCAACGGCATATTCAACTAGGGAAAGACTGGGTGTGAGCCCGCCAACTTGAAGAGCGGTGCAAACCTCTAAACGCGTGGCACCATTTTGATCTGCAATGATGCATGATTCAGCGTTTGTTGCAATTATTTCGAGGTGAACTTTTTTCATAGTAGTTTTGAGTCATGACGAAGGTATATGCTTTTCTTTTTGCGTGCTTCATTTTCGTGAGCAATTCGCATGGCCAAGAAATGAAACCAATTGAAAACTTGGTTTTTGAAGGAGGCGGCATTCGTGGTGTTGCATATTGCGGGGCACTGCAGGAAATGGAACTTAGAGGAAAATTACAACACGTTCAACGCGTAGCAGGAACATCTTCAGGGGCGATAACAGCTTGTCTTCTTGCCGTTGGCTATCAGCCAAAAGAACTTACAGAAATCATTGGCAATATGAATTTCGGGAAGTTCAATGACGGCAGAGGATTGGTTTTCGGGGGAATGCGAAGATTGAAAAAGCACATGGGATACTACAAGGGAGAGAAATTTGAAATTTGGTTAGAAGACTTAATCGAAGCAAAAACAGGAAATAAATCCATTACTTTTTCAGAGCTATACCAATTGTCACAGCACGATTCTATTTTCAAAGAGTTAATTGTTACAGGTACTTGTATGAATCATCAAGAGGCCATTTATTTCAATCGTTTCACATATCCCAACATGCCCATTTCTAGAGCTGTTCGAGCGAGCATGGCCGTTCCATTGTATTATGAACCTGTAATCATAGATGATGCTGGACAACGAATATCAGTCAAAAATTTAGGACCAGAGCACCATGTTTGTCTTGATGGTGGATTCGTATCGAATTATCCCATTTGGGTTTTCGACGAAGCACCGTATTCATGCGATCCACATTCAACTCTGGGCATGCGCATTGACAAGGCGGAACAAATTGAAATGGATCGTGCAGGAAAATATCACACCCTTGCCTACCCCATTCATTCCACTTCCGATTTGGTTGGAAGTGTATACTACATCATGAAAGAAAATTTGAATCGACAGATGCTCGATAGTTTAGATTGGGCTAGAACCATTAGTATTAGCGACGCGGGAATAGGTCCGAAAGTGAAGCAACTTTCCAGTGAGCAAAAAGAATTGTTTTTAAATGAAGGTCGAAAAGGAGTTACGCTCTTTTTCAATAGCCAACCTTAGTTCAGAAAACCTTCCTCAATTAATACTTTGCGAATTCTGTCGCTGGTGTTATCGGTAACTGAAACGAGCGGAAGACGGAGATAGTTTTCACAAATATCCAATTGAGATAACACCTCTTTAATTCCTGCCGGATTACCCTCAACAAAAAGTAAATGAATGATTTCAATGAGCTTGTAATGCAATGAACGAGCCTCAGCCATCTCACCGTTGAGAGCATGGTGTACCATTTGTCCGAATTCTTTTGGAAATGCATTTCCAACTACCGAAATAACTCCATCGGCACCGGAAGCAATTAAAGGCAATGTCAACGCATCATCACCGCTAATTACCATGAACTCTTTCGGCGTATTGTGAATGACATTCATGACTTGTTCAACATTACCTGAAGCTTCTTTTATACCAATGATATTTTTGCATTCAAAAGCAATTCGTGCAACCGTATCGGGGAGCATATTTACAGAAGTTCTACCAGGTACATTGTATAGAATGATGGGTAATGGAGATGCTTCACTTAAGGCACAATAATGTTCGAATAAACCATTTTGAGATGGCTTATTGTAGTATGGTGTAACACTGAGAATTGCGGTAAGCCCTTCGGTGTCGAGACGAGAAAGTTGCTGGCAAATTTCAAAGGTGTTGTTTCCACCTAAACCCAAAACAATTGGTTTTGAATCGTTATTGGTTTCCAAAACGGTTTGAAGTACCTCTTGCTTCTCTTCACGAGTTAAGGTTACTGATTCACCTGTTGTACCTTGAACCACCAGATAGTCCGCGCCTCCGTCTACCAAATGTTGCGTTAATTTTTTCAAAGCAGCATGATCTACTGCACCATCTTTACGAAAAGGGGTTACCATGGCAACACCTAAACCTTTCAACTTCGCGTTCATTTTATTTGTGGATTACTGAGGTATACGTCTAAATTTTGAAGGTATTGTTCTATGGTCGGATTTTCACCTAGATTGAGCAATAAATCAGACTGAACAGAGGTCAAGGATTCGGATAATCCAACTTTCATTTTTGCTTTACTTTCTTTAAAAATGAAATTGATTGGAATGTGTTCACCTTGAGTTAAATCTATTAGAATATCAAAATCTTGCTTAATGAAATTCGAGACATTTTGAACGGGACGTAAATACCAGTTTAAATCGTCTTTTGTAAAATATTCAAACTCCAATTTCTGCGACTGCCAGATGGATAGATTCTTTGCGTTATCATTGAAAAAACCAAGGCAATTCACATGTTTCACTCCAAACTTTTCTTTCAAGTATTTGTGAAATGCTTTGATCTTATTGAAGTAGCGTTCGTCGTTATCAACATAGAGAATGCCTACAGAAACTGCGTCGTGGAAATTACTACCACGACGATTCCGCTGTACATCGGGCGATTTACCTAAGGCTCTTCTACCAACGCTCAGTTTTATCTTTTCGATAAACTTCATTCTTACAAATTTACAAAGTCTTGGCAATATTTCCATCGAAACTTTAAAAAGCAAGTATATTTGAGGCCTACACCTCTAACCAAAATGAATAAAAAAGGACTTTCACTTTTTGCCTTGACCATGATTGCTATTGGAAGCACCATTGGTTCGGGTATTTTCAAAACCCCAACCTCTATTGCATTTCATGTTCCCGACGCCATGTGGATGACCTTGCTTTGGATTGCGGGAGGATTGGTATCCATGATTGGAGCCTTGATTTACGCCGAAATGGGAGGTCGTTTTCCGTCAGGTGGTGGAATTTATACCTACTTAAAGGAAGCTTTCGGACCGTTGACAGCCTTTTTATACGGCTGGTGTTTGTTGGCAGTAGTATCATCAGGAACCATTGCTGCGTTGATTGTAATCTTTACAGAGAACGTGCAACAAATGACGGGGTTTGATCCAGGATTGAAAAGCACATTTTCTGCAGTAAGTATAGTGGTGCTTACGTTATTTAATATGTTTAGTTTGAATAGCTCGAAACAGTTCGCCAATATTTCCACGGTATTGAAAATAGTAGGAATCTATGGCTTACTTGTGTTGCTGGTTATGCTCGGAGACCGAACGGTATTTGAAGGAAGCATACCGGTAGGTGAAATAATGTCTTCCGAAAAAGCACAAGGATTCAATTGGGCCAGCGCTTTTGTAGGGGTGTTGTGGTCTTATACGGGGTGGCACTACGCTAGCTTTGTAACTTCTGAAGCTGAAAATCCAAAAAGAAATGTGCCACTTGCGCTCATCATAGGCACTCTGGTAGTAACACTTTCATACGTCTTGGTCAGCATTGGTTACTTGAAAGTATTAAGCATTGAAGAACTTGTTGCCATGAAGCAAATGGAGAATCCACCAACACTTGCTGTAGTAGCCGCTGAAAAAATACTTCCTGGCATTGGTGGAATTGCTACATCTGTACTTATATCGCTCTCCGTATTTGGGTGTGCTGGTTTATATGTTTTAGCTACGCCAAGAATTATCAAACAAATGTCGAACGAGGGACTATTTTTCGAGATGTTTGGAACATCGCATCCGAAATTTGGGGTTCCACTTAGCGCTATTATTTTACAATCACTTTGGGCCATTGTATTGGTATTTCTTTGGGGCGGATTCGAAGACATCATTAATTACGTAACCATAACAGAGTGGTTTTTCTTAATGCTAGCCGCAATTGGAATTTTTGTTTTCAGAATTAAAAAACAAGGAAATGAAGATGGAGGCTTTCGAACTCCTCTCTACCCTTTCCTTCCTCTGATATTCATAGAAATTGTGCATTGGTTTGTTCTGAACAATGTAGCAAGTGATAATCCGGCGGCCTACTTTGGACTATTGGTGATTCCTATAGGAGCAGTGGTTTACTTCTTATACAACAAATTATCAAGTAAAAGCAACTAAACAGACCAATTCACAAGGGTTTCAGAGGGTAAAAGCCTACCTTTATCAACAACATCGGGCTTTTTTCAACAAAAGAGTAAAAAAACCCTTGTCATACTTGCATGTCCGTGATTTGTTTATTTAGTTTGACTCAACAAACAAATGTTTAATTTAAAAACCAAAACAAAATGAACAAAGCAGAATTAATTGACGCAATCTCAGCTGCGTCAAAGCTTTCAAAAGCTGATTCGAAGCGTGCATTAGATGCATTCATCGAAGTAACAACAAAAGCATTAAAGAAAGATGACCGTGTTGCCCTAGTAGGTTTCGGTTCTTTCTCTACTTCTAAGCGTGCTGCGCGCAAAGGACGTAACCCACAAACTGGTAAAGAAATCACTATCAAAGCTAAAAAGGTAGTTCGTTTCAAAGCTGGTACTGAGTTATCTTCTAAAGTGAAGTAATTTATTACGAAACAAATAACAAGGGCTGCGCTGCGCGCAGCCCTTGTTATTTTTGCACCATGGACCTTCAAGCAATGTATGAACTGTATAGCTCACACCTCTCAACACACAAACAAGAGAGGTTCAATGCCATTGCTCAAAATAGAACCAGACACATTACACTTGTATTAGAAGATTTATATCAACCTCAAAATGCAAGCGCCGTTTTAAGAAGTGCTGAATCATTCGGTATTCAAGATGTACACGTTATTGAAAATAGCCACGCCTATCACCACTACCAAAGTGTGTCAAAAGGAGCTTCCAAATGGCTCACTGTTCACCGATATGCAGAACACGAAAACAACACCGCTACTTGTTTTGCAAAGCTTCGTCAAATGGGCTACCAAATAGCTGTCACGCACCTTTCTGAACAAGCCATACCCTTGGAGCATTTACCTCTTGAAAAACCCGTTGCCATTGTAATGGGAACAGAACTTACGGGTGCATCTGATTTCGCTCTTGCAAACAGTGATTACCAGATTCAAATTCCTATGTTTGGATTTACTGAAAGTTTAAATGTAGCAACAGCTTCGGGCATCATATGCCAAGAAATGAAGACGCGTTTGAATCGAAGCAATGTCATCTGGCAACTTTCGGAGGAAGAGCAATTGGCATTAAAAATACAATGGGCAAGACACACCGTTTATTGGTGGGAACAACTTGAAGAAATTCATCTTCTAAAATGACCAGCACGCAACTTCAAATTGGATATGCCTCACTTTGGAAGATGGCCCTTCCACTCTGTGCGGGTGCTTTTATACAATTCTTCATTGTAATCATTGACAATTATTTCGTGGCCCAACTAGACGGCAATGCCATGAGCGCCGTTAGTTTTGTTGGTCTCATATACATTGCCTTGGGTATGCTTGGCGCAGGATCTGCAAATGCCGCGCAAATTTTGATCGCTAAAAAAAATGGCGAGAACCAACCACAAGAAATATCCATTGTACTTCAAAATGCTTTTTTAATTCAACTGGTAATTGTTGCAATTCAAATTGCAACCATGGCTTGGTTTGTACCCATCTTATTAAAGCAGTTCATCAGTAACCAAGAAGTTCTTGCGTACATGACTGAATTCAGTCAGTTCAGATCCGTTGGTTTTATCTTCTTCTCATTCATTCAACTTTATCATGCATTCTGGTCAGGCACCACCCAGACTAAAAGTGTTTTTTACTCAACCGCACTTGTGGCTCTGACCACCATTTGCTTTGACTATCTTTTAATTTTCGGTCACATAGGGCTACCTGCATTAGGTGTGAAAGGTGCCGCAATTGCTACAAACCTAGGTGAAGGTGTAGGACTTTTCTTTCTCATGCTGTACACAAAAAAATTCGCCCCACAACTCGCACTCATTCGCGTAGTAAATCAATTCCGATATGTACATGAATTACTTAAATTGGGAATCCCCATCATGATTCAAATGCTCATAGCGTTGGTTATTTGGATTATCTTTTTTGGATTCATTGAAAAACGTGGAGAGGCGTCATTTCAAAGTGCATTTATTGTGAGAAATATGTATTCATTGGCTTGGGTAAGCGCAATGGGTTTTTCTTCCACCGCGAAAACATACGTAAGCGGCCTTTTGGCGGAGAAAAGAGATGGTGAAATCTTCTTGGTACTTAAAAGACTCATTGCAAGCAATGTCATACTCATTGCTATATTAACACATGGCTTGTTGCTCTATCCAGGTTGGATTGCCGCCCAGTTCAATGCTACAACTGAGGTCATTGATTTAACCGTTTCAAGCATGCATGTTGTCTTTCCTGTCATACTTTTATTCGCGGTTACCAATATTCTTTTGGCTGCTGTTGAGGGCTCGGGGAAAACCTTGCAAGGACTTATCATTGAAATGTCAACCACCGTCTGCTACATCGCATATGCCTATTGGATTACCTTTCATACCCATGCCGATGTAAGTCTCATTTGGACCTCGGATTATGTTTATTTCGTTGGATTAGGCATTTTTTCTCTCTTATTTCTGAGATCATGGAAATGGTACTCAAAATACACAAGAAAGATTTCCACAATTGAAAATTAACTTGAGTTCGCAAGTAACTTTAAGCCTTCAAAGTTGCCCGAACCATGTATCTTATTTTCGACACTGAAACCACAGGTTTACCACGTAATTATAACGCTCCGTTAACCGATTTTGATAACTGGCCAAGACTGGTTCAATTGGCTTGGCAGCAGCATGACGCAACAGGCAAACTGCTTAAACAAGGGAACATCATTGTGAAGCCCAATGGGTTTTCAATACCCTTTACCTCTGAGAAGATTCACGGAATTAGCACTCAGCGCGCGTTAAATGAAGGTTCGGATTTGGGTGACGTTTTGAATGAATTTGCGGAGGTCGTTGCTACCTCTGAATACATTGCGGGACACAACATTGAATTCGATTTAAACATTGTAGGCTGTGAATACCTTCGGTTGAATTTAGAGAATGTTCTTTCTTCCAAGAAGCAACTTGACACCAAAGAATTAAGCACCGATTACTGTGCTATTCCAGGCGGGAAAGGCGGGAAATTTAAATGGCCATCGCTGACTGAACTGCATACGAAACTCTTTCAAGTGGCATTCGAAGAAGCACATGATGCTGCATTCGACGTTGATGCTACGGCCAAATGCTTTTTTGAGCTTTTGAAAAGAGATATCATTCCGAATCCTGAAAAAACGCCGGGTTCCTTGATTGTTTATGAACCACCCGTTCTTTCAAGAAGCAATTTCAAAAAACAAGAAGATGTAAAAATTGAATCAAATCTAAAATCCACTGCGAGTGGTGAAGTTGAGGGATTCGTTCATTTGCATGTGCATTCGCAATACAGTGTGCTTCAAAGCACCAGCACCATTGACTCTATCTTAAATCGTGTTTCCGAAATGAACGGCACTACTGTGGCTGTTACAGATTCGAATAACATGATGGGAGCTTTTCATTTTGTTTCTGCTGCGCACAAAAAAGGAATTAAACCCATTGTGGGCTGCGAATTGAACGTGTGCAAAAATCACAAAGACAGAACGCATCAAGATGATGGTTTCCCCGTTTTATTTCTCGCGAAAAATTATCAAGGGTATCAGAATTTGTCTAAGTTAAGTTCAATAGCAAATACCGATGGATACTACTACGTACCACGCATTGACAAAGACTTGGTAGCCCAATACAAAGAGGGTCTCATAGTATCCACTGGCAGCGTGTTCGGAGAAGTACCATTTCACATTCTGAATATCGGTGAAGAACGCGCTGAGGAACAATTTTTATGGTGGAAGGAAACCTTTGGTGACGACTTTTATGGAGAATTAACCAATCACGGACTTGAAGAAGAGCATGTAGTTAACGAAGTGATTTTGCAATTTTGTAAAAAACACAATGTTGCCTATTTCGCTTCCAACAACAGTTACTACACAAACCAACAAGATGCTGAAGCACAAGATGCATTGCTCTGTGTGAAAGACGGTGAGTTTGTTTCTAAACCTTCTAAATACATTGGAAAGCGTGGAAGAGAATTCCGATTTGGATTTCCGAATAACCAGTTTTACATGAAGTCTGCGGAAGAGATGACTCAGGCCTTCCCGCATCATCCGGAAGCAATAAATGAAACATTGCGTATTGCAGAAAAATGTGAGCCATTCAAACTTGATCGCGATATTTTACTCCCGAAATTTGAGATTGACCCAACATTTATTGCGGAACAGCACGAGGAAATTAACCTCGCTCACGATCGGCTCATTTCAAATCGAAAATTAAAATGGGACGAGAAAGGATTAAGTCAAGAAGATCTAAAAAATGAAATTGAAAAATTACTACCTATAGCTGAGCAGTCTGCCTATCTGAGACACCTGACGTTTGTGGGCGCTGAATTTAGATATGGCCAGATTTCCCCTGAGATTCAAGAACGTCTTGAATTTGAACTTGCGGTTATTGAGAACTCAGGCTATCCGGGGTATTTACTCATTGTACAAGACTTTTGCAATGAAGCTAGAAAAATGAATGTGAGTGTTGGTCCTGGCCGGGGATCTGCAGCCGGATCTGCAGTTGCCTATTGCTTGCGTATTACAGATGTTGATCCGATTAAATATGATTTGCTTTTCGAGCGATTCCTGAATCCTGATCGCGTTTCCATGCCCGATATGGATATTGATTTCGAAGATGAAGGAAGAGAAAAGGTTATCAATTATGTGCGTCAGAAGTATTCTCCTTCTGCCGTAGCTCAAATCATCACATACGGAACCATGGCAGCCAAGTCTGCGGTTCGCGATGCCGGTCGCGTATTTGAATTGCCTTTAAGCGAAACAGATCGACTTGCTAAGCTTATTCCAGACAAAGCCTCATTGAAAGATGTTTTCAAAAAAGATGAAAAGAAATTAAAAGAAGATTTCAATTCAGAAGACATTGAGAACATGAATCGTTTGAAAGAAATTGCAAAAGGTTCAAACCTTGAAGCAAAAGTTTTGCAGATGGCGCAGGTTCTTGAAGGCTCTGTGCGAAGCACCGGAACGCACGCATGTGGAGTTATTATAACACCTGATGAGATTACGAAGTTTGTCCCTGTAGCCCGCGTTAAAGACAGTGACATGTGGTGCACCCAATTTGATAACAGCGTGGTAGAAAAAGCCGGGTTGCTGAAAATGGACTTCTTGGGTTTGAAAACGCTGACCATCATTAAAAATGCGCTTCAGTTGGTCAAACACTCGAACGGAATTGACATAGATATTGACCACGTGCCCATAGACGATGATAAAACATATGAACTTTTTCAGCGGGGTGATACGGTTGCCATTTTCCAATATGAAAGTGAAGGCATGCGGAAACACATGCGTGATTTGAAACCCACGGTATTTGGAGATCTTATTGCCATGAACGCCCTTTACAGACCGGGTCCAATGGATTACATTCCATCATTCGTTAAACGAAAACACGGTTTAGAAAAAATTGAATATGACCTCCCAGAAATGGAAGGGAGTTTAAAAGAAACCTACGGAATTACGGTGTACCAAGAACAAGTGATGCTGCTTTCGCAGAAACTTGCAAATTTCTCGAAGGGACAAGCCGATGTCTTGCGAAAAGCCATGGGTAAAAAGCTCATTGAAGAATTGAATAAAATGAAAAGTTTATTCATGGAAGGGGCAGAGAAAAATGGGCATCCAAGAGAAAAATTAGAGAAGATTTGGGCCGACTGGGAGCGATTTGCGAGCTATGCTTTCAATAAATCGCACTCCACATGCTACGCATGGATCGCCTATCAGACCGCCTATTTGAAAGCACATTACCCTGCTGAATTCATGGCGGCCACCTTGAGCAATTCGCTGAACGATTTGAAGACAGTAACATTTTTCATGGAAGAATGTAAGCGAATTAAAATACCGGTTCTTTCGCCTGACGTAAATGAATCGCTTTCCTTATTTTCTGTAAATAAGGAAGGTGCTATTCGTTTTGGACTAGCCGCAGTTAAAGGCATTGGGGAAAATGCTGTTGAAAGTATTGTCAAGGCCAGAACAGAAAATCCATTCGAAGACATTTATGATTTCATGTCGCGAATTGATGAACGCACAGCCTCAAAACGAATCATAGAAAACCTAGCATTGTGCGGTGCTTTAGATCGCTTCGGCATTACACGTGCAGCCTACTTCTTGCCTGATCAAAAAAACGAAACGTTCGTAGACAACCTTTTGAAATATGCCCGAGCACAACGCAATACTGTTTCCACCAATCAAGGAAATTTATTTGATACAGCAGATGAATTATTCAAAATAGAAATTACCAAACCTCAGCCCCCCGACTGTGAGCCTTGGGATGCCCTTACTCAATTAACTAAGGAGAAGGAGATGGTTGGCATGTTCATCAGCGGGCACCCTTTAGATGATTTCAATTTGGAAATAAAGGCTTTTTGTCAGAATGATCTTGTCGCCGACATTTTTGAAAATATTACGAAATATGTGGGAAGGGAATTCATGTTTGCCGGTATTGTAAAACAATCGCAACATAAAATTTCACAGACTGGAAATCCTTATGGAAGTTTCGTTCTTGAAACCATGGAAGCCGCTCAAGAGTTCCGCTTGTTCAAAAAAGACTATCTCACTTTCAAGCCCCACATGCAAGATAATTTGTATGTAGTAGTAAAAGGAAAAATCATACAACGCAAGTTTGGAGAGAATCAAGATGTTCGTACAGAATTTCAAATCGTGAGTATTGATTTACTCTCAGAACTTAAAGAGAAATTTGGGAAATACTATACTTTAGGTATCGAAGCTGAATTCGTTACTCAAGAGACACTGGATCAACTTGATTCCATTCTTGTGAAGAATTCTGGACATGCTCAAATTCGATTTGAGTTGCGCATGGGTGAAGATCGAATTGTATTGCCTTCTCTAGAAAAAGTAAAGGTGGAAATAACACCTGAAATACAGCAACAATTGGAGGCCATACCCGGAGTTTATCAGCTTCAACTTACATCACGTTAAGGATGTAATACTATCTTTTGTGTATAGTTTTTTTCCGCAACTTTAAATTGCAGGAAATACATGCCTTGTTGAGATGGTAATGGAATTTGATTTTGATTTTGCCAATTACCTAAACATCTTCCCGAAAAATCAAAAAGACGAACAAGACTTGGGGAATCTGTATTGCCAGACCAACTTGCAATTTCCTCTTGAATGAGCCACTGCATCTCTGAATCCCGATTGATTGGGTCTATTCCCACATAGAAACAATTGGTAGCAACAGGAGTAATGTCTTGGTTATTCAGATTCGAACTTGGATTGAAATAAAGCACAGCCTGATTCTGTTGGTTCAAAGCAAAACCGTTTGAACTTCCCACTACAACAACTGAATCATTAACCACCTGTACATCTCCGACTAAATCTGACTTTGCACTACCCACTGTTCCACCATTGATGAATTGACATGAGGCATTCGTTCTGTGCACAATCCAATCAACCATTCCCAAACCAAGTGAGGTTGTCTCTCCTACCAACGTATACCCCTCCAGAGTCACTCCAGCTCGGGTGTACCAGGCGTTGTAATCATAATTGAATGCTTGTTCAAGTGAGACACTCGTGTCGAAGTTAAAAACACATGTGTACGGATTTCGGAACACGCCATTCGGGTGCTCGCCAACAACAGTTACACCGAAGACGTTCACTACCAATCCATGCACAATTGCGGTTGTTTCTGGTGAAATAAAAATACCGCTTAAAGTCCCATCAAGTTCAAATTGATGAACAACAGGTTGACTTCCATTTGCACCGTCTTCTTGAAATGCCACATACAGTTTATTCTGATAAATTTTCAATTCAGCCGGCAATATTGACGTTGATAAAGGCATAGACCAGAGGGTGTTCCCGAGATCATCAACCGCCTTTAATTGAAAGAGATGATCACCATTCGCTTCATAGGACTCCTCTATGAGATACACTTGATTTGCTTCATCAACCGCCATGTGATGCAGGCGATTCCAAATTGCATCTCCCCATCTGAGCTCACTCAAAACGTTTCCATTCGGAGCAATTCGAACCAAATAATTTTCATATCCTAGACTTGGATTATCAACTGAATAACCACAAATGACAATTTCTCCATTCGAGCGTTGAACAGCATCTGTTTCAATTTCCACTCCTTCTGCTCCAACATTAAGTGACCATAGACAATTGAAGTCATTGTCTGTTTTAACCACATACACATCTGTTTGAGAGCCCATTTCGCCGCCTGTGGTTCCAGCCATACACCAACCGTGGTCGGCAGTGCGAATTACCGAATTGAATGAATCATTTGCTCCAGATCCAAAAACCAAAAACTGGTTCTGTCCAAAGCTGATTTGGAAGGAAATTGCAAAGAAAAAAAAGAGTGCCTTTTTCATTCGAATGGTTACTTATGAACGACCTGACGAATGGCCAATAATTGTTCGAGCAAAGGTTTCAGATGATCCAATTGAAGCATGTTTGCACCATCGCTCAGAGCCACAGCAGGATTGGGGTGCGTTTCAATGAATAATCCGTCTGCGCCAACAGCCACAGCGGCTTTGGCAATTGTACCAATCATTTCAGGTCTACCACCAGTAACTCCAGAAACTTGATTTGGTTGTTGCAAACTATGCGTACAATCCATTATTGTTGGTGCATATTGCTGCATGGTTGGAATACCTCTGTAGTCTACAATTAAATCTTGGTATCCGAACATAGTACCTCTGTCAGTGAGCCAAACATTATTATTCCCCTTCGACTTTACCTTTTCAACTGCGTGCTTCATAGACTCTGCAGCTAGAAATTGTCCCTTTTTTATGTTTACTACTTTACCTGTTTCAGCAGCAGCTAAAAGCAAGTCTGTTTGTCTGCACAAGAAAGCCGGTATTTGCAATACGTCTACAAACTCCGCGGCCATTGCAGCTTCATCGGCAGCGTGAATATCCGTTACCGTTGGCACACCAAATTCTTTTCCTACCTTGGCAATTAACTCTAATGCTTGCAAGTCTCCAAGTCCACTGAATGAATCTAGCTTGGAACGATTCGCTTTTCTGTAAGACGCTTTGAAAATATATGGAATTCCGAGTTCGGTTGTAATCTCCTTCACTCGGCCTGCAACTTCCATCACCAATTGTTCACCCTCCACCACGCATGGCCCTGCAAGTAATACCAAAGATGGTGTCTGAGCCATATTAAAAACCTTTAAACTTTCCATTTTATTTCTTTTGATTGAATATGTAATTGAGTTGAATACTTGCCGACATGGATTTTGAATTTTCACTCAAAAATCCGAGCAAATGATTTGTCTGTAAACTAACGTACATTGAATTTTTTAGTTTGAAAGAACATCCTACTCCCCACTTGCTCTTCGTAAATCCGCCTCTCGCGTAGTCAGATGAAATTTGAATGAAATCATTAGGAGTCCATATGAATCCTGCCAATAATAACGGATTAACGGGAGCTGGAAAGAATTCCATTTGCATGCGCAGTTTCCATTTCGGTAAAAATGAATAAATACTTCGAACATAGATTGAACCGCGGGTCGGTCGCCAATAGCTGAAACTTGTTTGATTCACTTGAATGGAATCTTGAATTGTCTCAACGTTTAACGTACCTGAATCACTCAAAACTGAATTCAAATCAAGACCTGTCCAAACATAACTTGAATCAAATATGCTAACGTTGCTATTCCATTTCACCCATCCTAAATTTCGAATTCCAATTGAGCTCAAAATTTCCTTTCCAACCATACCCCGAGATGCGCAGTAGTTATATTCTCCATCGAAAACGATTCCTATTCCGTTGCTTGTTCTGCGTTCGGGTTGGGTATGCCAATACTGCCCGCTGTAAGACAATTCCAATGTATCTGCATGGGCAGATGTATAAAAAAATGCGGGGTATCCCATTTGCAATTGGTTATGAAACAGCCCATTCACAAGTGATACAGAAAAAAAACTAAGCGTTCGTTTATCGAAAATTCCACCACCGATAAATTGGTAACCGAGTGCCTCTGCTTGAATGGTATTTAAGGCCACGGTATCTCCAACCAAATCACTGTTGCCCAAAGATAAAAGTTGAAATGCGTCCTTGCCTATTGTACCACTCATCCAATAGCGTGTACCGGCCTGAATCATCAAACCCAATTTCTTCATGTTGAACAGGCTATCCTTTCCACCGTAATAACGAACATACGCTGAGGCTTCACCACCTGCTAATCCCAACAAATCAACGGTGTTCAGCGACTGATACCGCTCTTCATATGTTACCGTTCCACCAATCACAAAAGGTTGAATGAGTTGTTTGTGCAAAAAATTACTCCCCAACTCTGCTTGACCTTGAACAGAGAGTATGCCATTGCAGCTCATTCCAGAAGTATCAGAAGCGCTCAACACATGATACGAAAGCTGGGCATGTACCGTGGAAAGCAATAATGAAAGAAAAAATGATAAAATTAATTTCACTCGATTTCAGCATTTAATAAAACATCTGCCTGTATTTTAACTTTCAGCTTTTGGCCTTGCAACAATTGCACATAAGCGGGGAAGTTCGGAGTATTTAAATTCACCTCCAACAGTATTAAATCATCGTTCACAATTGTATTCCATTGATCGCGTGTAATGGGAATTGAAATGGAGCTCGATGCATTTGCTGCAACAACAAGGTTACTTGCAAAAGCTAAATTGTTAGCGTCCTTTAAATGCACTGTCAGGGCTATTGGATATTCATTTTCCAATTGCACTCGAATGGCAGTTGGGGTGACAATTGATGGTTCAAGTTGTAAGGTTAGCGTATCGGTAAAACTTAGATCACTGGCGGCGATGGATAAGGGAACATCTATTCTAAGTTTAGCTTGAGTAAAATCATCTTTGTAATAAAAATCATTTCCATCAGAAACATTACCAAACGGATTGGTTTGAATTTGCCCTTGAAATTGAAATTGGTTTGGAAGCAAATTCATGAATGAGGTTAGATTTGAATTACTCTGATTCAAAGCAATGCTATGTGTACTTCCAATAACGTTTCCATTTATATCTAGCGCCCGAGTTAAATACATCGGATCATAAATGCCAGGACCAATCAATTGCACAGATTGACCTGTGGAAGTTCTTGATGCTGTTAAATTATCAATTGAAATGATTGCATCCATCCCAATTTTATGATCAACATCGAGATTCATTGATGCCTGTTCTATATTAAACACCCCACTTGGCAATTGCCCTTCTTCTGCAAATACAACCAATTGGTCAATGGCATATTCTTCACTACCAAAATATCCTCTTGCATATTCAACAATTGGATTCTCGAAAGTCAAATCAATTCGCACAGAATCTTGACCATAAATGGGTTGTCCACCCGTAGCAAAGGGCGATGTTTTAATAAGTATATGTGATACCAATTTGTTGTAGTCCAATCCAGTTTGCCCTGATAAGTCCAAGGTCATACCCGTTAAATCCAACTCGCCCGTTTGAATATTAGGACCAGAGGCCGTTTCAGGCTCTGTGTCTACAGTTAGAACGGTAGCTACTCCGTTGTTGGTTAAACCATCAATGGTATATAAACATTGCAGTGAAGCCCCCACGTATGACTTGAGGGTATACTTCAATTTACCACTTGCCAAAATCACTTCACGCAGGCCTACTCCATTCATAGCAATGTTCGTGTTCTCTGTTTGGTTAATGATATTGGCATTTGGTGGAACGTTGAATGGACCGCCAGTTAAAGGAACCACGAATTTTCTAGAGATTGTGGTATCAGGAATAGCAAGTAGCGTATCCAGACCAAAGCCCGCCAAATCCTTAATAAATCTCAAATTCCAAACCCCGTTCGCATCTGAGTACAAAACATCACTTGAAAAAAAATCATCAAGGGCAAATTCACCATACGCCACTGGTGCCGCCCATTTCGATTCTATGGTAGTTGGTTCATTCTTTTGACATGCAACCACACATGCCGTAACCACAAGGAAAAGTATGAATCGAATAGATCTAAACATCATTCAAATATAATGGTGGATACCTAATTTTTTTCGAATTAGAATGATTCGGATTAACACTACCATTTCTGCCAATGCCAATGGTAAAATAGACGAGTTAAAATACTGTGGAGAGATGGTGGGAAAAAGTGTTCCCAAAGCAACCAAAATAACCAAAGCAAGCTGAACCATCAGCAATATTGAAAACCAAGGTTTCGATTTTTGAAGTGAATGAAAGGCAAGCACTAATAGTATTGGACTAGCCCACAACACATTTAAATTCCATTTTGTAGCATTGTGATCTGTGAGGAACCACATACACAAAAGTGCCAATCCAAGAAAACCAAGTATGAATAAAAAAATTCTGTCAATCACTAAAAAGCCAATGCGTTTCCTCAGCAAAAACAATTGATATAAACTAAACAATCCGAAAAACATTCCCACAATCCACATCCATTTCTTAGCAGGGTTTTCATAGTTCTTGATTCGAATAATTTCTCCATTTTCATTCATGTTCATTTGACTCTCATCAAAAGGCAACAATTCATCCGTTGGACCCAATAGTTTTCTGCCGTTGTATTTCCATTGACGCGCTGATTTATATAAGCTATCAGGAAGAAATTCTATATCTCTGTCTGAAGGAAGGCGATCACATGGCAACCCTAAAACAAGGTCAATTCCAAAATCAGCCCAACCCAATTTAGTCAAATAGAGATCAATGGTTTTGCGAAAGGTTGGACGAACAATTTGTGTAGTGGGAAGTTGAATTTCGGGGAAAGCCCTCACCAAAATATCTCGAATACGCGTTGAACAATTGTCGTAAAAAAAATCGTATCGAAAATACTTATTTTCATCCTTTGCATTCTCCATGAGTAAGTCGAATAAATGCTGTTTCTCTTGCGCATTCAACATAAGCTCATTTTCTAAAATCCCACGACCAGAAAGAATATACTGTCTGTAAAACGTGCTGAACTCTTGAATATCCAGCATGTAATTCAACCTTCCCTGCGCAAATTTCACATAAAAATCATCTGAAAATTCAAAGGTTCCATAGTTAAAAACCACATCTACCCATTCTCCGTTTAATGAGTCTGAAAAACGTATTGCTGAATGACCAAAGGCTGAATACAGCTCCTTTCCAGGCGAACATGTCAGCATTGAAAATCGAGCCTTTTCCGAAACTTGTTGTGAACTACCAAACGCAGTCAATTCCAACAACAAAAACAAAATCAACAGTTTATTTTTCATTCCATTCTCCTTTAAAAACAAACGAAGCAGGACCCTTCAACCAAATATTGGTAAATCCATCACCTGCACTTTCGAAAGAGACAGCCAAGTCCCCTCCTTGCGTATGCACAATGATCTCTTCCGTAAAACTTTGAACACGAGCACACACCAAAGCGCTTGCAGTAACACCTGTCCCACAAGAGAGCGTTTCATTTTCGACTCCACGCTCGTAGGTTCTAATGGAGGTCTCTCCAGATTTTCCCGGCACCATAAAATTCACATTGGTGCCCCCAGGAGCGAACAGCTCATCATAGCGAATCTCACTACCTTCTGCAACTACATCAAAATTTAAATCGCTGCATAATTTCACAACATGTGGTGACCCTGTATTCAAGAAAAATTGAATTTCCGATTGTTGAACGATTGCTTGCACATCGCGCATTTTTATTTCAATTCGATCTTCAACTCGAGCTTCGTGCATTCCATCAATGGCCCTGAAAGAAATGTTGTTATTCAAAACCAAGCCTTGATCAATGGCAAACCGCACCGCACACCTACTTCCATTGCCACAGAAAGATTGACTACCGTCTGGATTAAAAAAATTCATGTTGAAATCCGCTTCAGCGTCTTTCTCAATGAGTATCACACCATCGGCACCAATTCCAAATTTCCGATCACACATGAACTGAATTTGTTGGGATTGAAGTTGAATTTCACCTGACCAATTGTCAATGAGAATAAAATCATTTCCTGTGCCTTGGTATTTCCAAAAAATCATGGGTCAAAGGTAAACCTATTCCTTGAACTACAGCAGGTGTGTTGTAACTTGCAAGCGAAATTAATTTCAAATGGAAAAGAACGAAATGCAATCGGGATTAAGTAGCGATTTGTTGTTGAATGCCTATAAAAAGATGTGTGTTGCAAGGCAGCTTTCTGACCTTTACGAAGCGAATGCAAAAACCACTTCGAAATATGTACATGCTACTTCTCGTGGGCACGAAGCTTGCCAATTGGCTTTAGGTCTTCAATTAACGGCTTCCGATTATCTCTCTGCATACTACAGAGACGATAGTATTCTTTTAGGAATTGGCATGGAGCCTTATGAACTCATGCTGCAATTGTTCGCTAAAAAAGATGACCCTTTTAGTGGTGGAAGAACCTATTATTCTCATCCATCATTAAATAGACCGAACATGCCCAAAATTCCGCATCAAAGTTCGGCTACGGGCATGCAGGCTATCCCAACGGTGGGTGTTGCAATGGGTATTCAATATCAAGAAAAACAGGGCATTCTAAAAAGTGATCTTCCACCTATAGTTGTCTGCTCCATTGGCGACGCAGCCATGACAGAAGGTGAAGTTTCAGAGGCCATGCACATGGCTAATTTAAAAGAATTACCTGTGTTGTTTTTTGTGCAAGACAATGAGTGGGACATCAGTGCCCATGCCAGTGAAATTCGTTCTGGAGATGCAACAACCATGGCCAGAGCTTTCCCGAATATTCGTTCGAAAAGTATAGATGGTACCGACTTTTTAGCTTCTTATCAAACCATATCAGAGATATTCGCTCACATGCGCAAATCAAGAAAACCATGGGTACTGCATTGCAAAGTTCCACTTCTTGGTCACCACACGAGCGGTGTAAGAAAAGAATGGTATAGACATGATCTTGAAGAAGCGGAAAAGAGAGACCCACTTCCGAAATTTCAAAAACAACTTATGAAACTTGGATTCTCAGATGATGTCTTGAATCAAGTTTGGAATGAAGCGGGAGAATTAGCTGTTTCCGATTATGAAAAAGCCTTACAAGCCCCTGACCCTGACCCGAATTCACTCATGGATCATTGTTACGCCCCTACTGCTGTTCAAGAGGAACAAGGCGAACGAGAACCAGCAGGAAAAGAGCCAACAGTAATGGTAGATGCGGCGCTTTTCGCCATGCAAGAAATTCTTGCTAAACATCCAGAAGCGCTATTGTATGGACAAGATGTTGGGAGAAGATTGGGAGGTGTATTTCGCGAGGCTGCAACGCTCGCTGAAAAATTTGGTGACAACCGCGTTTTCAATACGCCAATTCAAGAAGCTTTTATCATAGGAAGTACCGTTGGAATGAGCGTCTCAGGTTGCAAACCCATTGTTGAAGTTCAATTCGCCGATTACATTTGGCCAGGTCTCAATCAATTGTTCACTGAGGCTGCTCGATCATACTATCTCACCAACGGAAAATGGAATGTTCAAGCCTTGGTTCGAGTTCCAATTGGAGCGTATGGTTCAGGTGGACCCTACCACAGCAGCAGTGTAGAAAGTGTGCTTTGTAACATACGTGGTATTAAAGTGGTTTATCCGAGTAATGGTGCTGATTTGAAAGGACTTTTAAAAGGTGCGTTTTATGATCCCAACCCGGTTGTTATGTTGGAGCACAAAGGACTTTATTGGTCGAAAGTGAAAGGGACCGAAACGGCAAGAACCATTGAGCCTTCCGAAGATTACATTATTCCACTTGGAAAAGCGAGAACAGTGCAACACGCAACGGAAGAAAATAAAATTGTAGTAGTCACTTACGGAATGGGCGTTCATTGGGCATTGAATGCGAGTAAGTCAATGGCCGATCAAGTTGAAATAATAGATTTAAGAACTCTGATGCCACTTGATGAAGAGCACATTTTTGAAGCAGTCAAAAAATGTGGGCGCTGTTTAGTACTAACCGAAGAACCCGCCTTGAATGGATTTGCTCAAAGTATAGCAGGAAAAATAAGTGAACTATGCTTTGAATACTTAGATGCTCCTGTGCGCACCTGTGGAAGCCAGCCTACACCGGCCATTCCTTTGAATAGCACTTTGGAAGAAGCCTTGCTTCCCAACGTACAAAAGGTTGAACTGGAGATAAGAAAACTATTGGAATATTAAATGCCACTGACCATGAAAAGGATTTCCACTTTTGTGATTTTTCTTATTGCTGTTCTATCCTCACGTGGGCAATTTGAAGGTGTTCTAACGTACCAGTATGGCAATGGAACAAGCATCAATTACATGAAAGACAATTGGTCTTTCATTCAATTTATACAAGAAGAAAAAGACACCCTTCTCTTTTGGTATGACGCACCGAGTAAAATACTTTACACACAATTGGAAAAAAACGTTGACAAGGTGTATAAAACCCCAACAGCAATGACCTCGTTGAATTTGAACTTTGAAGCTTTGGATCTCCCGATGGAAGAACAAAATGGATTCAACTATTTGCAAGGAATACTGAGAGAAGACAATTGGCAAGTGGGACAATCCGAATTTCACGTTTGGTATATTCCTGGAACACCCGAACCGGCTGCGTTGGCCGGACTATTCAAATCTGTTCCTGGAATACCTGTTTATGTTACACTCGATGGAAGCGAAGTTTGTGAACTCATTGAAATGAGAAAGCAACCAATTTCAAAAAAAATATATGATCTCTCAAACTTTTCAATCATTGAAATAAGCGATGAATTCATATATATTGAAACAACTGAATAAGCAAAGTAAATGAAGAACGAAGTAATACACTGGTACAACAAAAAATACTTTGGATTCTTGAATCTTGAGCGAATGCTCTGGATAGCGCTGATTGGCTTTGGTTTGTTTTACTATTTTCGGTACCAAACCGTAACCGAAATAGAAACTGCCGATATACAACTTCTTGATGCAAACGGAACAACGGTTTCATTGAATCAACTCATTGCGGATCGCCCCACAGTTGTGCATTTCTATGCTTCCTGGTGTGGTCCCTGCCTACAAGAATTACCTTCAATGTCTGAATTCGCGCATTCAACTGATGGTAAAGACGTGAATTGGATACTTATTACCGAAGACAATCTGGAAAAAACCAACACCTTCCGAGCACGATATGCGATGAACATATTTCAAGTTACTCGGTTAAAAGAACACGGAATACATTCCATTCCGGTGACCTATGTTTACAACCATTCAAAATTGGTGTATTCACATCTTGGCCCCTTGCATTGGAATGATTCAAATTGGCAAAATGAATTTAAAAATTATTTAAAATGAGTTTAGTAAAAATTACGTTAGATGGAAAGACCATTCAAGTGAATCTTGAAGAACATGGAGAGAATATCTTAAACGCAGCGTTAGATGCCGGTTTAGATGCACCCTACTCATGCAAAGGTGGCGTATGTACAACATGTCAATGTAAAGTTTTAAAGGGGGAAGTTCGAATGGACAAAAACCACGCATTAACTCCTCGCGAATTGGAATCTGGACTCATTTTGGCTTGTCAAGCTCATCCAACAACGGATGAAGTTGAAATTACATGGGACATGTAACCTATCCCTTGATTATTGAGTTATATTAGTTAGATGAAAAAAATACGAGTGCCTATAGTCATCTCTGTCATTTGCTTATTTGCCATAGGCTGTGTTCATGAACCTCCACTTGATTTAGACGGCACCTATTCTGAAAATTGCGACCCCGACAGTGTGTATTTCGGAAATACAGTATTACCCATACTTCAATCCAATTGTGCATGAGTGGTTGTCATGACGCCATTTCTCATAGAGATGGAATTAACTTAACTAGTTACTATGACATCATGAATTCAGACGTTGTGGTAGCTGGGAACGCTGGAGAAAGTGAACTGATAGAAGTGCTCAATGAGAATGGAAATGACCTCATGCCTCCGCCACCCAATGCTCCGCTTACTTCTGAGCAAATTACGTTGGTCAGCAGATGGATTAATCAGGGTGCTAAATTCAACAATTGCGGGGGATGTGACACCAGTCTATTTGCATTCTCAGCGCAAATTTGGCCCATCATCCAAACCAACTGTACCGGATGTCACAGTGGAGCTAACCCCGATGGTGGTGTTGCATTAACCAATCATACTCAAGTTGCAGCGTCGGCCAATAATGGTTCTCTGATGGGTGTATTAACCGCTACAAACGGCTACAACCTCATGCCACAAAACTCATACGGGCTTCCGGAATGTAAAATAACTCAAATTGAAAACTGGATCAACAATGGCACGCCGAACGATTAAGACCCTCGTCATTATTTTTTCAATCATGCTCACTTCATGTTACTATGATGTAGCCGAAAGATTCCCTACAAATACATGTGACGAAACATTCACATTCAATTCAAGAATCTTCCCTCTCATTCAACAGCAGTGTGCTAGTAGTGTTTGTCATTCAGGCACGAATCCTTCAGCTGGACTTTCATTAACTACCTACAATGAAATAAAAGCCATTGTTGACAACGGATCCTTCATTGCTTCACTTGATGGAACAAACGGATATTCAATTATGCCTAAAGGAACCAGCGGATTAACTGCATGCGATAAAAATGCAATTACCAACTGGATCAATGCAGGTGCACCTAATAATTAAATCATGAAAAAAATCATTTTACTCGTAGTTGTTGTGCTTATTCTCATTGCTGGAGGAGTTGGAATTTACATGTGGAATAAACCAAAAACCACTGCAAAAGATGTGGAACCCACTTTCATCATTTCAGCCGATAGCTTGGCAAGTGCTTTTATGAAAAACGATTCTATTGCCTCCAAAACATATGTGAATGATAAAGTAGCACTGGAAATTAGTGGCGTAATTGACTCCATTTTCATCAACGAAGGCAATGAGCATGTCATACTTCTTAAGACCAACCAAGAAGCTCCAGTTGCCTGCTATTTCATACCAAACCAAGCCGATAATGGTAATCCTTCTGGCTTTACAAAAAATACAGAGGTCTACATCAAAGGATTTTGTGGTGGTTTGAATGGCGATTTGTTTCCGGAAGTTCAAATGACCAAGTGTTACATTCGGAAGAAATAACGGCCCGATTTTTATACGTCACAAAAAAAAACTCGAATTATGAAATACACCTTTTTAGCACTCTTCGCTCTTTTGCTTTTTTCAAACGCATCAGCACAAAAGTATTTTTCTAAAACTGCGCACATTCGCTTCTTCAGTCACACTTCAATTGAAGACATTAAAGCAGATAATTACAAATCTGAATTGGTAATTAATAAAAGTACGGGGGCTGTGCAAGCTTCGGCTTTAATTAAAATGTTTGAGTTCGAAAAGGCTCTCATGCAAGAGCACTTCAATGAAAATTACATGGAGAGCAATCAATTTCCAAAGGCCACATTTAGTGGAAAAGGAGACTTCTCACAAGTTAATTTCGGAGCTGATGGAAACTATTCCATTCCAGTTGCAGGTTCACTTACCTTGCACGGTGTGACCAAAAATGTCAATATAAAAGTGAACGTCAAAATTCAAGGTGGAAAAATTACTGGTGACACCAAGTTCGTTGTAAACCCCAAAGATCATGGGATTAAAATAGAGGACGCTTACGCAGGGAAAATATCTGATAAGATTGATGTTTCTGTAAAAGCAACCTTAGCAGTACTCAACAAGTAAAACGCATGAAAATAACGCTCCGCTCTGTTCTCCTTTTCTTTGCCATTGGCACTTCATTATACACCGTTGCACAACCCGAAGAAGACTTGTTAAGTCTCATTGGTGATTCGGTGGTTGAACGTGATTTTACATCTGCAACCTTTAAAAGCACACGTGTAATTAACCTACATAGCAATGAACAAGCGGCAGCAGGCGAAATGGATTTTCGAATCAGTCACCGCTTTGGCTTTTTGAATACAGGGGCGTATAACTTATTTGGATTGGACCAAGCACTCATGCGCTTTGGATTTGAATACGGCATAACTGATAAATTAATGGTTGGAGTTGGCCGCAGTAATGTGAATAAAGCCTATGACGCATTTGCGAAATACAAGATTATACGTCAACAAACCGGAAAGAGAAATGTACCTGTGTCCGTTTCTTATTTCGGATCAATTGTATGCAATACCATAGAGTGGCCCGACCCAACGGCTCCTAATTTTTTCACTTCCCGATTATTTTATACCCATCAACTACTCGTGGCTCGCAAATTCAATGAACAATTCTCTTTGCTTCTCGCCCCAGGACTAGTGCATAGAAATTGGGTTGAAACTTTTGATGAGAAAAATGATGTGTTCAATGTTGGAATTGGAGGTCGTTATCGCATAACAAAACGTTTTGCAATCAACGGAGAATACGTCTACAACTTACCAAATCAATTGGCTTCACAATACGTCAATTCATTTTCACTTGGATGTGATATTGAAACTGGCGGTCACGTTTTTCAGTTGCATTTAACAAATTCAACTAGCATGACCGAACCCGGATTTATTACTGAAAGTGTGGGCAAATGGAGTAAGGGTGGTATTCATTTTGGCTTCAACGTATCACGCATTTTCAACGTGCATACGCCTAAGAAAAAGCTTGAAGAATAATTGATCAAATCAAGGCTTGTCTCAATTCATCTTGAGAAATTGGCTTTACTAAAAAGGCTTTCATAAGTGTCTTCTCAGCCTCTTCTACTGTTTTTCTGTCAGAATTTCCTGAGACATAAACAGCAGGAATTGGCGTAGATTCTTGAATCTTTCGCATGGCATCAATGCCATTCGAATTGTTTTCCAAACGAATATCCATTACCACCAAATCAGGTGAAAGAGCCAATGCCAAATCAATGGCTTGCTGCGCATCTTCGGCAACACCAATCACCTCATGACCCGATTGTTCCAAATACATCTGGTGTACAAATCGAATGAGTTGATCATCGTCTACCAATAAGATTCTCATGCACGTTTAAAAGTTAGGGTGTAATGAAGTCCGTTATCTGAGCGAATATCTAAATTTCCTTTCAATTGTGACGCAAAAGTTCGCATTAATTTGAACCCGAGCGAATTCTTTTTTTCATACTCACCGTTATCACCCAGCCCCGGGCCATTGTCACCAATGTAAACAACAACCTGGTCATCATTCAGGTGCAAATCAATAAACACTTTCGGTTCACTTGCATGAGGAACAGCATATTTGAAGGCGTTCGTGAGCACTTCGTTTGCAAATAGTCCGCAGGTTACCGCCTGATTAATTGGCAAGCGAACCTCAGCACCTAAAACTTCTAATTCCACATCTTTCTTAACGGCCAACAAACCTTTCAAATGCTCGGACAATTTTTTCACATAATCATATAAGTCAATGGCTTCAAAAGCATGAGACTGATACAGCATTTCATGCACCAAAGCCATGGCCTTAATTCGTGATTGCGATTCTCTGTACGCCGCAATAATTTCTTCATTCTTTTCTTGAAATGCTTGCAGTTCGAGCAGGCTGTACACTACAGTCAAGTTATTTTTAACGCGATGATGAATTTCCCCAAGCAACACCTCTTTTTCTAGAAGTGACTTCCGAAGTTGTTCATCTTTCTCCTCTCTTTCAGTAATATCTCGAAAAAAGGCGTGCGTGGCAATCACCTCGCCTTCAACAATTCTTGGAACCACATTTCCTTCCAACAACATGGTTTGTCCGCTTTTCTTTTTAAACAAAGCGTTGATTCCTATAACTGATTCACCGTTCAGCACTTTGACAAAAAGTTCTTGACAATGACTCAAAGACGAGGCATCAATCAATTGAAACAAATTCAGATTATGCAATTCATATTCTTCGAACCCAAATGCATCAATCCACGCCTTATTCACGAACAAGAAATTGCCATCATTATCAACACTTTGAATAATGTCTAAACTACTTTCAAAAAGCTCGCGATATTTTTCTTCACTAGAAGATAATTCGTTCTGAGCCTGTTTCAAAGGGGTTACGTCTATACCAAAGCCCATCATGAATTTCACCTCGTTATCAATAACAATGGGCTTAAACCGTTTTACTGAATAATGCTTGTTCCCTTCCTTATCGGTTATTTCTTCATCAATTTCAACTATTCTTCGTTCCTCTAAACTCTGTTGAAATGCCTGTCTCCTGCTCTTTGCAAGTGTATCATCGACGTTTCTGAATTTACAATAATCGAAGTCTGTTCTTCCAATTAGCCAATTGCGAATTTCTTTATTCTTAACCGCGAATTCATTGATCAGCATGTAACGTGCATCTACATCAAATACTGCAATATCCACAGCTGCTGAATTCAAAACAACTTTATAAAAATCTGCTGAGAATTTTTCAAAGGGTCTTGAAATACCATTCAAGAAAAATTGAAGTAAAATACCACGTGCAGGTCCAAAGGTATATTCATGTTTGAAATAACCATACTCCAGATGCATACCTTTGAAAGAATAATTCCTCTGTCCCTTCTCATTGGCATATCCCAAATCAGAAAGTTTTTTTTCAATTTGTTCTATGGTTGAATTTTCAGAGGTTAGTCTCTCTATGGCTTGCACAAATTGCATAACCGGATGCCCCCATTCTCTCTGAAAAGAATGCGCAATTGAGCCGTTTTCATCTAAATACAGCCAGTCTAAATTTGAGGTTTTGTTGGTTGGTGTCCATGCATGATCGGATTTTTGCATTCGCGAATGCCAAATCAAAGAACTATTACCGGTGTACTCATCGCAAATAAAATATGCGCTTTCATGATTAGACCCGATCCAAAATTTACCATCATTGATGGTTGACACCTTAGACCATTCCAACGTTATAAAATTGAAAAGCTCAGGCCAAGAAAATTCTAAATCCAGAATTGCAAATCCAGCCCAATGCTCAACGCCCCGTGCCTCCAAATTGAATTCGAATGGATAGAATCTTCTCATGTCTCTCAAAGATAGTTGAATTCAAAAAAAATAAGCATTCTTTCGAATGCTTATTTCAATGAGATTAAGTTTGAATTACATGGTTAATCCGCAAGCAATGCAGGTGTAATAAAACAAAGCTCCTAAGGCTGCAGAAATTGGAATGGTTATGATCCATGCAATTAACAGCTTACCCGTTACTCCCCATTTTACCGCAGAAATACGCTTTGTAATTCCAACACCAATGATTGATCCTGTAATGGTGTGTGTGGTAGATACGGGGATTCCTTTAATTACCTCTCCATTCATCTTCCAAGGAAACTTCATACCTTCTGTAAAGAAAAGTGTAATAGCTCCCGCAGTTTCAGCAGCAACTCCCTCGAAAGGGGTCACCTTGGTGATTTTATTACCCATGGTCTTCACAATTTTCCAACCACCGCTCATGGTGCCAAGAGCAATGGCTGCGTAACATGAAAGAGGAACCCAATTTGGCATTTCTTTCAGGCTTCCAATTTGGCCACCTGCAATTAAAGCAACTGTAATGATACCCATTACTTTCTGGGCATCATTTCCACCATGACCAATAGAGAAGGCTGCTGAAGAGAACAATTGAAAACGCTTGAACCATGCATTGGACCTTGAATTGTTCAAGGAACTTAGGAACAGGGTGAAGATTCCAATGATAACTACAATGAAGCCCAATAACAACCATTTAAAATTAGCTCCATGAAAAACAACTTTCAACCAATAGGATTCAAAATCACTTTTCAAATTAGAGGTATCGAAACGTAATTTCGAATCTTCACCAATACGCTCAACTTTTGCAATCAAGGCATGATTCGAAGTATCCTTATCGAGTTTCGATTGAATGGTTTTAGTCAGCTCTGCATTTTCTGTTGTTTGTCCAACTTCCTTTTTGTAATCAGTACGAACTACATAAATAGTTCCTGTCTTGTCTTCCTGACCAGTTGAATCTTTACCAGGCTTGATAACTGGCGCATATTCTTTTAAACCGTCATCTTCTTTGATTGTAAGTGTCTTCTTCAGATCATCCTTGCTTATTTTCTTGTCAAAAACCAACGTGTAAGCACTTCCACCGTTAAAGTCTTTTTTAAATTCCAAAGCATTCCATACAGCGTAACAAGTACCTGCTATAATGGCCAATGAAACCAATTTCATTGCGATACCCTTTCTGAATGAATTTAAAAACCAAATGGAAATTAGGTATGACATAATCATACCAGCTAATGGCGCAACTACTATGAATATGGCTGTTGCTATGATGATACCTGAGTTGATTGCACCCCAGCCAAACGCGGCGAGAAAAGCCCCAGAAAATCCACCAATTAACGTATGTGAAGACGAGGACGGAATTCCATACCACCACGTGATTAGATTCCAAGTCACTGCACTAAGTAACCCCGCAAAAATCATGGGTAGCGGATGCATGGCATTGGCAATGTATGCTTCTTTTACAGATTTGGCTATGGTAGTTGCAACACTATGGTCTTTGAAAATGAAGAATGCCGCAAAGTTGAACAATGCAGCCCAAAGTACCGCCTGAAAAGGTGTCAAAACTTTGGTTGAAACTACCGTTGCTATGGAGTTTGCAGCATCATGGAACCCATTGATAAAATCAAAGATGAGCGCCATGGCTATGACTGCGATTAAAAGGAATGAATATTCCATAAGTACTTTCTTAAGAGTTTTTAACCAAAATTGATTCTAACACATTCGCTACATCTTCACATTTATCAGTTGCCGTCTCTAAGCTGCTCAAAACCTCTTTTGTTTTGATCAATTCCAACGGATCTACTGCCTCTGCAAATAAACGAGCTATGCTGTCATCAAACAAATCATCTGCATGATTCTCTAATGAATTGATACGCACAATGGCTTCGCGCACACGCTGCGCATTTTTCATTTGACGCATGTCTCTTACGGCCACATCTATTTCCATAACCTGCTTCAATAAGACTTCACTCATTAATTCCATTGTTTTGGAAAACTCCTTTACATTGTACAATTGAATGCGTGAAGCACAGCCGTTAATAAAGTCAGCAATATCATCAATACTTGTTGCCAATGAGTGAATATCCTCTCTGTCAAATGGAGTAATAAAATTCTCTGACAATTCCATGAAAATGCGATGTGTTATTTCATCACCCTTATGCTCTAAATCACGGATGGTGCGAATAGCCGCAGCCACTTGCTCTTGATCTCGCATTTGAAACATTTGGTGAAATACTTTTGCCTGCTCGACCAAATTCGTTGTGTCTTCAGCAAAAAGATCGAAGAACATAGCATTCTTCGGAATCATAAAAGAGAAAAGGTTAGAAATTTTCATGTTTAGGTGGTTTTACAGATGCAAACTAAATCGCTCAATGTTACCTGAATGTTAACTCAGTGTTTTTATTTCGGGCGCATTCAAATAATTTCAAAGTCTGACCTAACCGATTCACGCACCTCCACATAGGCTGGTTACCCTGAAACACGTTTCACCCAACCTCCATAATCGATTTTCTTAACTTTCTCTTAACACATTCTTCATTATACCGTAGCATACAATTCAACGCTTGGGTATTGCTTTGCATAAAATTTACAAACCTCTAACAAAAATCTAATGAAACGTTTTCTTGCCTTCGCAATCTTTTGCCTCGCCATTTCTCAAATTTCGGCTCAACTTGAAAAACCCAAAGAATCTAAAAAATGGTTTGAGAGTATTAGCTTAAGAGGGTACACACAGATTAGGTACAACGGTTTATTTGCTACAAACCCCGATTTGGGATGTGAGCAGTGCGACAAAAGCTGGGGAGGAAACAACGGTTTTTTCATGCGACGTATGCGATTGATTTTCTTCGGACAAATTTCACCACGTGTATATTTCTATTTGCAACCTGATTTCGCAAGTTCGGCATCAAGCTCAGCATTGCACTTCGGTCAAATCCGTGACATGTATTTCGATTTAGGTCTTGATAAGGAGAATGAATTCAGATTGCGCGTTGGTCAAAGTAAAGTTCCATTTGGATTCGAGAACATGCAGTCTTCTCAGAACAGACTTCCACTTGATCGTGCAGATGCATTGAACAGTGCTGTAAGCAATGAACGTGATATGGGTGTATTTTTTTACTGGGCACCAAAGAAAACAAGAGAGTTGTTTTCAAGTCTGGTTCGGGAAGGATTAAAGGGATCTGGTGATTACGGTGTATTTGGTCTTGGCGTATACAATGGCCAAACAGCGAACAAGCCAGAGGCCAACTTAAACAGACACGTTGCAGGAAGGATATCATATCCTTTTGCCATAAAGAATCAAATTATTGAACTTGGAATTCAAGGATACAAGGGACTATATACGTTTGGATCATCGCAATTAAGCTCCGGTGTGGGTATCAATGAAGATAAAACGTATACCGATGAGCGCGTTGCGGCAAGCTTAGTTGTTTACCCGAAGCCTTTCGGAATTCAAGCTGAATACAATATTGGAAGAGGACCAGAATTTGATGTGCTTCTTGACTCCATAACTACGCAAAAATTAAGCGGTGGTTATGTAACAGCGAGTTATAAATTTGATTGGAAAGAGCAAACATTCATTCCTTTTACACGATTCCAAAAATACTCAGGAGGAAAAAAACATGAGTTGGATGCTAGAAGTTATGATGTTGAAGAATTAGAGATTGGAATGGAATGGCAACCGGCAAAACAATTTGAATTGGTAGTAATGTACACCATGAGTGAGCGTAGGTATGAAGATTTTGCAAATCAAGACAATAAACAAAAGGGAAATTTAATGCGAATTCAAGCGCAGATTAATTTCTAAATCACTTCACATAAAAAAGGGGCTTGCGCCCCTTTTTTCATTTCAAAAAATTCCGAATCACCTCTTGAATGGCACGTTTGTTCGGATGACATCTGTCCAATTCAAAGTATTCATCATTCCGTAAAACTTCCGTTATTAATTCAAACGATGGAAAATAATCTATTTCCTTACATTCTCTTAATTCATAGATGAATTCAATAAGCCTTGACTTGGTTTGCACATTCTCTAATACTCCCATCCTCCAATGCTTTACAGGAGAAATTGTGAATACAATTCGCAAACTCGGAAAGGCTCGATGTAAATTATCGATCACCCGTTTTCCTTCACTCACCAGATCAGACAACGGTGTTAAGACGCGAACAAAATCTTGTTGAGGTAGGCGCTGGCAATTACCAACTACGCCAAACTTTTGATGTTTCCATGCATGGGCGGTACCTAATGTTATCACTAACGTTTCCGCTTGAGAAAGGGCATGATATAATTCATGAATACAAGCTGTTATTTTCTGAAGCAGTTGTTGTTTTTTTTGAATGCGAAATTCCTTTCCCGCCTGCAATGACTTCCATACATGTTCATGGTAAACCACTTGCCAAGATTCTTCATTCACCTCCATTTGTGCAGCTTGATTCAACCAGTTGAAAATAACTGAAGGATGAAAAAGAGTTCCAAATGGATTACTCATCACCTCGAAACCTTGCTCAATCAATGGCATCTTCAATTCATCTGAAAAGCATGAACCCATGAGAACTATTCCGCCGGGTTGAGGCGCTTTCCAATCATTTAGGAAGTCCACCACATTGACAAATATTGAATTTCTGATTGCTCTGCCCTTCCACAATTGAAATGTGATTCAGGACATTGCTGCTTACCATGCAAACCACAAGGTCTACAAGTCAATTTTTCTTTGGCTTCCCACACCAATTGTTTTTCACTCAACGGACCAAAGCCGAATGCAGGTGCAGTTGAGCAAAAGAAGGCCGTGACTGGCGCGTTCACAGCCGATGCAAAATGCAAAGGACCACTGTCATTCACAAAGTTCATGGAGGCTTTTTGCATGAGTGCTGCCGACTCTAAAAAATTTAACTGACCCGCTAAATTTGTGATGTTTGAAATGTCTTGAACCAACGATTCACAAATCGCATAATCGCCCTTTCCACCTAAAATATACACTTGATAGTGCTGAGATAATTCTTTTGTAAGTTTTCGGAACTGATCTAAGGGCCATTGCTTCGTAAACCAAACAGAAGCAGGTGCAACACAAACGTATGGCATCTGAGAATATGTCTCAATTCGTTTCCAATTCGTCTCAGTCGGATAAAGCTTTGGCTTCGCCACCGCAACCTGCCACTCTTTTATGAGCGAAGCATTTCTCTCAATCTCATGCATATTCGAATGAAGATTGTGGCTTGTTTTGTAATCATAACAAAACGACCACGGATTTTGAGAGAAGCCTAGTTTTTTCTTTGCTCCGCTGAAACATGTGACCAATCCACTTGAAGCAAATCGCTGCAGATTTATAACAACATCAAACTTCTCCTTTCGAATCTCGCCAGTGAGTTTGAAAAGATTTCTGATTTTTTTTTCTTGCTTGTTCCAAACCCAAACCTTCTGAATGTTGGGATTGTTTTCCAAAAGTCCTTCATTCCCTTTTCGAACCAAATAATGCACCTCAATGTGATTGAGATGCGATAAGGATTCAGCAAGTGCCGATGCCAGCACAACATCACCTATAAAGGCCGTTTGGATAATTAGAAATTTCATTACACAGCAACATTATACTCACGTAACGCCTGGTTTAAAGACGTTTTTAGGTCAGTACTTGGTTTTCGTTTCCCAATAATTAAAGCACATGGTACTTGAAATTCACCCGCAGGAAATTGTTTGGAATAACTTCCAGGAATAACTACAGATCGCTCCGGTACTTCGCCCACATAAATTACAGGTTCTGCACCTGTAACATCAACAATTTTCGTTGATTGTGTTAGCACCACATTGGCACCGAGAACGGCCTCTTTCTTTACCCGAACACCTTCAACCACAATACAACGTGAGCCAATAAAGCAATCGTCTTCAATAATAACGGGTGATGCCTGAACGGGTTCCAATACACCGCCAATACCCACACCTCCGGAAAGGTGAACATTCTTTCCGATTTGCGCACATGAACCAACAGTAGCCCAAGTGTCTACCATGGTACCAGCACCTACATAAGCCCCAATATTTACATATGATGGCATTAAAATAACTCCACTTTCAAGATACGCACCATAACGTGCAACTGCATGGGGAACCACACGAACTCCCTGAGCGGCATAATCTTTTTTCAACGCCATTTTATCATGAAACTCAAATGGTCCTAATTCTATGGTTTGCATTTTTTGAATTGGAAAATAGAGAATAACCGCTTTCTTCACCCAATCATTCACTTTCCAATCGCCGTCTGATGTGGGCTCGGCTACGCGAAGTTTACCTTTATCTAAGGCTTCTATGATTTCTTTAATGGCGTTTTGAGATGGTTCGCTCGACAATAAGTCTCTGTTATTCCAGGTGTTCTCTATGATTTCAATCAAGTGGTTCATTTCCTTTCTTATTTTCGTCAAAAATACACATGAAGCAGGGAAAAGCACTTGGAATTGATTTTGGGGAGAAAAGAACAGGCCTTGCCATTACCGACTCCCTGCGAATCATTGCTTCGCCGCTTGAAACCGTTGATACATCAGCTTTAAAAGACAGAGTCAAACAATTGGTTTTAACTGAAAAGATAACAACCATTGTTTTGGGAGAAACTTTTCATGCAGACGGATCTTTGTCTACAATTGGAGAAAAACAACGTGCATTTCAACTGTGGTTGGGAAAAAATTTACCTGATACCGAGGTTGTTCGTATAGATGAGCGCAACTCAAGTAAAGAGGCTCAACAAGCCTTGATTTTTGGAGGCATGAAAAAAATGCAGAGACAAAAAAAAGAGAATCTTGATAAAGTAAGTGCTGCCATTATTCTTCAACGCTTTCTCGACTTATACCACCAGTAATTCTTGAAGATCTTCAGGAGAGTGACTACACATGAAGCTTTTTAATTCTTTCAGGTCGAAATAAAACGACGCTTCCAACAAAGTTAACTCTCGCTCCTGCGGCTTTCCATTGGGCAATAGGAATTGATGTATCTGATTCAATTTAGTAAAGGTATTTTCCTCTCTTTTCTGTATAGCCTTATTTATTTTCCCTTCAATTTGTTGCCATTGCTGCAACTGCTTTTTTAATTCTGCGCGAAGCCAAGGCTCTAGCGTTGAATCAATTTCTTTGGCCTTATCAATCATCTGTTCCATAACACCCTCTGCATTCATTTGAATTTCTGCGGTAGTAAACTTACCCAATGCACTGAGCATTTGGTCCTTTACCTTTTGAAGCTGCAATTGAAGTTCTTTCCAATCCAACTGGTGCTTCTGCATAAACTCAAAATCACGCTTTTTAATGAGAGTTGCTGAATTACGGTGTATCAATTTCGGGAAGTCTAAGCCAGCTTCATGAAACGCTTCTTCTAGTTGAATCCAATAAGCCAATTCGCCGGGCCCACCAATATAAGCAGCGTTGGGCAGTATAGACTCTTGATACATGGGACGACAGAGCACATTGGGGCTGATTATAGTTAGATTTGACTTCAGCTGTTCGAGCGAATAGTGCTGATGAGATGTTACAGTTCGAAATTCATTTCCAACACGCTCCAATCGCTCGCGATTTCCATCATGAATAAGGAATAAATTGCAGCTTCTCGGATTTATTGCCGGCTCAAACCCTTTCAATTTCAACTTTTCATTTTGCCTTTCTACTGCCTCATGAATAAATAATGTTTGCAATTCCTGTTCAAAAAGGGGCCTTGCCAATTCTTTCAATTCAGCGCTGTTCGCATCAATACAAATCAATCCATCATCACCAAAAACGGCATTTACCCAATATCGCATTGCATCGGCATTTCTTTCATATTTGGAATAGGCACTCTTCAACAAATCCATGAATTCGTTTGATTGACCATTCAACCCATTCAACCATTCACGGAAGTAATGTGTTGGAAATTCTCCAGCAATTCCGTTTGCTTCAGCGCCCAAATGAATGCGTTCTCCTTTGAAATAAAATTCACCTATTTCCTTCAAATCATGGTCTTCACTTGCCATCCAAAAAACAGGTATGTATCGAATACCTTTTTGTTTCTTATTTAACTCACTTGCGTATGCAATAGCAGAACTTATTTTATAAAATAAAAAAAGTGGCCCCCCGGCCAAACACAATTGATGTCCGGTAACTATGGTCATAGAATTCCCTTCACGAAGTGCCTCTATGTTTTCTTGAACGGGTATTGAAATCTCGAATCCCTTGTATTGTTGTGTTAACGCCTGAACAAGCGCATCTCTTTTCTCAGTTGAGAATGAGATTTCACTTTTGAATTCTTGATTTTTTGTATTGATCGAAGCAAAAAAATCTTGTATCGTTGGTGGAAGTGAAATTATTTTTTTTTGCTGAACCCTCATGCCACGAAATTAACGCAAGAGATTGACAAATCCCTGCTTCGTTTTCATTTCGCTGTCAGTGATATTTGAGGTATATTCCAGTATCCAAACATAAGTACCTGTTGGCGCTTCGCCTTTGGAATTCATTCCGTCCCACGCATATCCTTGTTTACTAGAATCGAACAGAACTTCTCCCCATCTATTCATAACCTTGAATGAAAGGAAAAATACCTGATTCCCGATTGGAGTAAAAATATCATTCTGTCCATCGTTATTTGGTGAAAATGAATTCGGAACAAAAACCTCACCCGGCTTCAGCTCGTCAATAATTCTGGCTGTATCATTGAAGTCAGGTTTTTTATCGTCATTAAAAAGGGTAACAGAAACATCATCGAAAAAATAGTATGCCAATTCAGGAGCGGTCCCTGAACGAACACTTGTTTCCCTCAACGCATTATTTCCAAATACACCAATAGTCATACAACGAACAGCCGCAGTTGGTGTAAATACAAATGAAATCTGTTTCCATTGAGAAGAGTACCAAACGGTGTCTATTTTGAATTGGGGTTCAAATAACAAAGGCCAATTTTGAGTTTGTTGAACGGGGTATTCTGAGAAATAAAAACCCAAATCGCTCGTGGCCAACCCACTTGTGCTAACTGCGGTTGGTGTGCCATTGGAGACAAATAACGAAACTTTGTATTTTTTACCAGACTCTAGTGGAGTTTCAAATGTTTGTTGGAGATATGTTCGATTCGATGAGTTTACCTTACCACACAAGGCCAAACCAACAAATGACTTTTGTGAATGCGCAGTAACAATGCCATATGGGGTTTCGGGCCAATCACAACACGAGCCTGCATCGGAGCTATAATAATCCACTGTTGAAACTGAACTCTGCGCGTTGCTCCAATGCAACAAAGCCTGCTGATCTCCGAGTGAAATAGGAATGGAATTTCGCAGCTCAAAATTACCATTTCGCAGTTGAGCTTGCGAAAGAGCAGTTGTAAATAAAGCCGTGCAGATGATGAATAGGTTTCTCATGTTTCGAAGATACTGAAGTTATTAGTCCTTCCATTTTCCAATAGACCAACGCAGACCAAAATCAATACTTCGTGTATTGAATGTAGCCCGAGTATTGCCTGCATGTTCCGATGCTAGTGGTGGAAATTGGAAGTTCATTCCCGCATGGCAATGAAGCTGCTTCGACAATCTTCTTTCAAGTCCTAATTTAATTTGAATGCTGCCCAATACATCGGTTTTGTTCTGAATTACGGCGTTTAGAAACTGTCCATTTTCATTCAAAAAAGATTGTATCATGGGTGCTTCAACGGAATGCCTTTGAAAATAAATAGTCGGCGAAATTTGACCAAATGCTCTCCAGTTTTGACGTTGGGAATAGGCGTTAACATAAAATCTAAAATGCAATGGAATGGCCCATTGCTGAATTTGCCATTGATTTAATGTCGTGTTCAACTGTACAGTATCTGTTTCGTAGGCACCCGGCTGAATTTCTACTTGAACCACCTGATTCACTTCTTGATTATCGCTTAGAAAAAATGCTAATGAATTCTCTGCGCCATTAGGATTCACGGAATACAGTTGAGCATTGAATTGATAATAATCTAGACCTAGTCCAACGTGCACGTGCTTATGAAGTTGGGTGAAAAAGGAAAGTCGAGCTCCAAATCCAAAGCTATTCTGTTTCTCTTTGGTAAATTTCTGTAGTGAAAAAAAATTCTCATCAGGAGTATAAGACCAATTGGATTTCACATTCGATCCGAATCCAACACATTCCATTGCCCAAGGCATGGGATCTCTCGATTTTTTGTAGTCCGTTTGTTTGGCATGAATTAAACTATCTGCTCCACTTCGAGATTTCTCCTCAATGTAAATGACTTCACCGTCTATGATCAAGGTATCATTCAAAACAGCTATAGCCCAACACGGTTGAGCTATAACAATTAAACCAAACAAAATAAACCGTTGAAGCATGTGCTTCTACCTTAACTAATTATGAAAAGTACTTATCGTGAATTTCTTCCCTTTGGGCTTCTTCTCAACTTTGTTGAGATCAGGTAGTGAGGCATTCGACGTTTCGGTTGTTTGTGAAATTTTAGTTTTCACTGATTCGTCTGTAGCGTTCGAATGAACCTCGCTTAACTCGGGAATTTCAGGTGTTCCGCCGCAGTTGATTACTTCCTCGACAACAGGTTTCACATTTTGTGAATTTGATGCTTGTTGTCTCGTCTGAGAGCGCCCCTTCTTATCGGAAATTATTTCGCTTTTTTCATTAGAAATGTAATCGGAGTTCTGTGAAATATTTGGATTTACCGCAGGAGCAGAAACAGCAACAGCTACGTTTGCATTTTGCGCGCTCGATGTCACATCATTGCCCATGGAAAAAAGCATTGCCGCGAGACAGCCACCAGCAATGGCCGCAACAACATATACATTGAGATAAGTTAACGAGAACTTCCAAAAAGACTTCTGATCTTTTTTGACCGCATTCATAACTCGGGCCTCCATGTGCATGGGAACCTCAGGTTGAAACCCCCTAAAATTCTCACCCAATTGATTCAATAATTTCTCCATGATTCTCTTCCTTATTTATTCTTTGCCTACTTAAATTCAATAATGCATTCTGTAAATGAACCTTTGCTCGTGAAAGCTGTGATTTTGATGTATTCGCGTCTATTCCCAGCATATCTGCTATTTCTTTATGCTTGTATCCTTCAACAACATACAAATTAAAAACTGTTCTATATCCGTCTGGGAGTGCTTGAATACACTTCAACATTTCTTCCATGGTATACTCGGCTGACATTTGGTCGAACGATTGATCGCTTAAATGCCATTGCTCCTCAACTTGAGCGTCATACTTCCCCTTTAATCCCTTTCTATATTGTGTAATAGCTGTATTTACGGCCACCCTTCTCACCCACCCCTCTAAACTTCCGGCACCTTGATAATCCTTCAAATATTTAAACACTTTAATGAAAGCGTCTTGCATGGTGTCTTCAGCCTCCATAGCATTTTTGGCATATCTTAAACAAATACCATAGACCGTAGAAGCAAAACGTTTATAGAACATTCGCTGTGCCTGGCCATTGCCTTTGATACAATCTTGTATGAGTTGATTTTCCGACATGCACAATAAAGACCCCATGGAAAAAGAAAGGGTTGCAAGTAAAGATAAAAAATTATTGATAACGATACACCCCTTCGCCACGCTGCTTGGTAAGCATGCGATAATCTAGAAAGTAATTTAATCGCAACGATACTGAGTTAGAAAAAGGTAAATCAGTCAAGCCGTTCACGTCATCAAGTAAACCCGAAGGAATGAAATTATCTTCGTGCACAATGGCATATTTCCATGCAAAAATGAGCTCAGATCCTGGTCTGAAGATCCATTTGTAAAACAGATCTACGGTGAATGAATTGAAATTGCGATTCACCAAATCATTCTTCCCTGTTTCGGAATTGAATGCAGAGAAATTCGACTGACTGAGGCTTCCATCGTCATTCAAATCAAAAAACTGCTTGTAGTCTGAATACCCCCAATAGTGACGGAAACGAACATTCATTGAGTTTACGGGATTCCAAGCAAAAGATGCGGTGAGCACATTGGTGTGCGAAATCACGTCACGTCTACCAAATACAGGATTATCTCCATTAAATGTTGCAAAGCCCAAATCAGAAAAATGTGCTTGCTTGCTGTAGACATAAATAAACATCCATTTATCATTTAATCTAAAGCGAGGAGAAATGCGGTAATTTCTAACCACACGTCCATCATTTTCGTAATCTGCAAAACCGCATCCAGCATCTAAGGCCAATTTTTTTCGATAATCACTACTTATGAACCCTCCAAATCGTGCATAGGTATAGGTTTGAAACATTTTACCGTCAACTCGAGGTTCGAAATAATCAAAACCCCGTGTAGGTTGGGCGTCAAAATTTAAATTGATGTACAAAAATCGTTTTGTAATGGCCGAAACTTCGCCTTCAAGATAGTTTTGCGTGAAGCTTCTTGGTGCATACAAATAAGATCGGTTCATGGATAAACTGGTCCAAGCCTTGTTGAATTTCCAAAAGGGTTGGTACCAATTGTATCCAACAGTAGCGTTGTACACTTGTTCGTTGTTGGCTTGTAGAAAACCCAAATCATTGGGGTCATAGGTATCTGTTTCAGTGTAATGTGACACTTGAAATGTGAAGTTGCCACTGATCTTTGCAAGCCTCAATTCTCCCATGTAGCCTCTTTTGTCATTCGGTGTATTTCCGTATGCGTCTAATCCCCATTTCAAAGATTGATTACCATGAAAATGCAGCTCGTACGAATTCAATTTGTTTTTCAACGTTGCTTCAACAGAGGAAACATTCGCATCATATGCTTGTCCGGCTCGTGAAACATTCGTATTCGTGAATGAAATAAATGAGTTATGAGGTAAATTCTGGTCAATGACAACCACATTCGAATTCGTAAAGGGATTGGTTTGAACACTGCGTTTTTTTCCAGTGAGTGTATCTGTAATTTCCGCAAATGCTTCGGAGGCAATACTATTCAAGAAACCAATGGCCAAACCGTTCACATTTCTTCCACCCAATTTTATACTATTCAAAACCTGCTGTTTGTCCGGATTGGCGGTTACAACCTCATGCGTTGCTAATCCGCTGTATGCAAGACCATAACCAAATGGCATGTCTCCAATTCTTCGAGAATAAAATATTTCACCTCTTTGATACAATTCAAGGCCTTCATTGAAAAACGGTCGGTTGTCTTGAAATTGAATTTCGAATGGCGTAAGATTCAAAATTAACTGGTCTGAAATGGTTTGTCCGAAATCAGGAATCAAGGTAGCATCTAACGTGTAGGCATCTGACAAACCAATCTTTAAATCCATACCGCCATTGTATGAAAATGACGTTTGTTTAGATGCGTTGTTCAAGGCGTATCCTGATAGGTATGGAAAAAAGAAAATACGTTTCGGGGCATCAATATTGGCAATACCACGAAGCTCTCCCATTTGCGCTAAAAATCCCGGACCATTCGGTTTTATTTCATTCCAATACCCTTGATTTCGAATTCTACGAATTTCGCGGAAATAGTTAAAGTCCCAGGTATGCACCTCTCTCTCAGCAAATCGAAGTGCTGCAAATGGAATAACAAATTCAGCAATCCATCCGTTTTGCTGAATACTCGTCTTGCAGTTCCATACTGCGTTCCAACTCACATCTTCACTAGTCGTTTGTCTAGCATCGAATTGTTCCCCAGTTGGGGATACCGCAAAGGTGTATCCCGTTACACCATCTTGATAACAATTCAAAGTAATGCCTACATAATCTGAATTACCATCTCCATCTCGTCCAGATAACTGCTTCAAAAGGCTATCTGGGTGTGGATCATAGGCATAGATAGCCACATAAAGGGCCTCATTGGTAAATACAACCTGAGCCTCTGTTTCAAATGGCATAGGCTTGCCGGGATTTGGACTAAGACAAGTTAACCCGTTTGCCTTAGGAGCTGTTTGCCAGCAGGCATCATTGAGAAGCCCGTCAATCTTAGGTGCCTGAGAAGCACGCAAAGCTTCCAGGGACTTCACTTGACCATGCAAGTTAGAAATCACTGTAAAAAAAAGCAGGTATAAGGAGGCTACGCGAAACATGGCGCGAAGTTACTTGATGTTTCCAACAAACAATTTCAAACGATAAACATTCTTCAACGTAACATGTTTTTGTGATTGCCGCTTTACCTTTGGCACCGAAAATGAAACCAACACTTCGCATTTCTCTTTTAATTCTATCACTCGGATTATTCGCACCCCTTTTATATGCTCAAGAATACACCATTTCTGGTGAAGTTCGTGATGGAGCAAATGGAGAAAGTATGATTGGTGTAATTGTCATTGACTTAGCAACAAATAAAGGTACTGTAACGAATACCTACGGTTATTACAGCCTTACATTGCCTCAAGGAAAACATCAGATAGAATTTCGAAGTATTGGATATGAAGTGTTCGCGCAAGAATTTCCCAATCTCAATTCAAATGCACGAATAAACATAGAATTACAACCGGGCACGCGCGACATGCGTGTTATTGATGTTATTGGAGATAAGAAAGAGAATGTGAATAGCACAGACATGGGAAGAATAGAAATTCCCATTGATCAAATCAAAAAAATACCTGTCATCTTTGGAGAGGTAGATGTACTAAAAACAATTACGCTTTTACCTGGTGTACGCAGCTCTGGTGAAGGCAATGCCGGTTTTTATGTCCGTGGTGGTGGAGTAGACCAGAACCTCGTGTTGTTAGACAATACTCCGGTGTACAATGCAAGTCATTTATTCGGATTCTTTAGTGTATTCAACGCAGATGCGGTAAAAAACATAGAAATTACCAAAGGTGGTGTGCCTGCCCAGTATGGTGGTAGGTTATCTTCTGTGCTTGATATTAATTTAAAAGAAGGAAATAGCAAATCGGTTCACGGAGCTGGTGGAATAGGATCTATCTCCAGTCGATTCACAGTGGAAGGACCCATAAAAAAAGATACATCATCATTCATTATTTCGGGGCGTAGAACTTACGTAGACATCCTACTGAAAGCAGCGGCAAAAAACAACCCGAACTTAAATTTAGATGGTACAGGCTATTACTTCTATGATCTGAACACCAAATTTAACTACCGACTGAGTGAGCATGATCAAATTTTTGTAAGTGCATATTTGGGTAGAGACGTCTTTAATTTTTCAAGTGCCCAAGGTGGATTTTCAACTAAAATTCCATGGGGAAATGCGACTGCCACGCTTCGTTATAAAAGGTCTGCCCGAGAAAAACTTTTCTGGAATGCTATTCTCAACTTTACAGATTACAAATTTCAATTTGAAGGTCAGCAAGAATCATTCACCTTCGGTTTAAAGAGTGGAATACGAGACTATGGTGGAAAAATTCAATGGAGCTACTTCCCGAATGAATTGCATAGAATTAAATTCGGAACTGATTATACCTTTCACACATTTACACCAAACAACACCTATGCAACCAGTGGCGATGTGAACTTCGATCTTGGTCCGCAAATGAAATTGTATTCGCATGATGTGGCTGCTTATTTCACAGATGAGTTCGATTTGAATGAGAAATGGAGAATACACGCGGGACTTCGAATTCCTCTGTTCATGCATGTTGGTCCATTCACAAGATACACCTACCTCTCTTCAACTTCAGCTGTAGGAAGTGCAACAACCACTACTGCTACTGAATATGAAAAAGGAGAGAAAGTAGCACAATACGTGGGCTTGGAACCAAGAATCAATGCGCGATACGAAATAGACAAATCGTCCAGTTTCAAAATTGGGCTTACGCGAAATCTTCAATTCATTCACTTAACAAGTTTATCTCCTTCGTCTTTACCCACTGACGTTTGGCTTCCGAGTACCGATCGCTTAAAACCACAAATTGCATCGCAAGCAAGCGCCGGATATTTCAGAAATTTCTTAAATGACAAATGGGAGTCAAGTGTTGAAGTTTACTACAAAGACATGCGCAATCAGAGCGAATACAAAGAAGGAAGTAGTCCCGACCAAACCGTTGGTGATAACATAGACAACCTGCTTGTATTCGGCAGAGGATATTCATACGGTGCCGAATTTTTCCTCAAGCGCAGAACAGGAAAACTAACCGGCTGGATTGGATACACATGGGCAAAAACAATGCGTGTGTTTGAAACCATTAATGAAGGAAGAGCTTTTCCAACACGTTGGGATCGCCGACATGATGCCAATTTGGTTTTGACTTACCAATTGAATGACAGAGTTGACTTCGGTTTTGTGTTCGTCTATGCCACCGGCAATGCAATTACTCTTCCGGTTGCAAGGTATTTCTTTGAAGGAAACATTGTAGACATTTACGGTGAGCGAAATAGCTTTCGCATGGCGCCTTATCACAGAGCTGATTTCAGCGTTAATGTGAAAGGAAAAGCAACCAGAACAAAATATGATGCATTAACGAACACGGAAATAATTGAAAAGAAAAAATTCATTAGCAGCTGGAATTTTTCGGTCTACAATTTATACAACCGTATGAATCCGTATTTCATTTATTTCGGTGCTGAACAAGTCAACGGTGGATTCCAAATTACGGCAAGACAGGTAAGTTTATTTCCAATCTTACCAAGTGTAACTTGGAACTTTGAATTTTAAATTGTGAAATCACTCAGACATATAAACCCCCTCTTTTGGAAGTATAAAACCAGAATTTTTAGTGGATTTATATTTATCGTTCTCTCGAATTTTTTTATGGTGTACGCGCCGGCCATTGTAGGTCAGGGTGTAGACTTTTTAACCAACGCCCTCCTTTACGCGCAGCAAAAAAATGATTCACTAGAAGTACCAGCATTACTTCAACGTATCTACCCCATTTTAGGTTGGGATACTGCCATTCCAGCGCAAACAAGTATTCACCTCAGTTCATGGGTCATTCGCATGGCTATTTCGCTAGCGGTACTTTATTTTCTATTTTATTTTATTAAAGGTATTTTTCTGTTTTATCAACGACAGACCATCATAGTCATGTCTCGTCACATGGAATTCGATTTGAAAAACGAAATTTACAATCACTATCAAAATTTAGATACAAGCTTTTTCAAAACGAACCGCACCGGTGATCTCATGAATAGAATTAGCGAAGATGTAAGTCGTGTTCGCATGTACATAGGTCCAGCAGTGATGTATACAATGAATCTTGTAGTGTTATTTGTGATGTGCTTATATACCATGTTTCAAATAAGCCCAAAACTGAGTCTTTACACGCTACTTCCCATGCCTTTTATGATGGTAGGAATTTTTCTAGTCAGTAGAGGAATCAACAAACGCACGGAACAAGTGCAAGCCGATCAGAGTATACTTTCTACCACTGTTCAGGAAAGTATGAGTGGTATTCGGGTGTTAAAGGGGCTTCATTTAGAAAATCACTTCGTTTCTTTTTTTACAAATCAAAGTGAATCGTATCGAAACAAGCAGTTGCGTTTGGTTCGCATGGATAGTCTTTTTGCTCCGGTCATTGGTCTATTGGTTGGAATTAGTACCATGTTCACACTGTATATTGGCGCTTTAGAAGTACAAGCCGGAAATATCTCTTATGGAGTTATTGTTCAATTCGTTTTCTATGTTAATTTACTTACGTGGCCATTTGCTAGTGTAGGCTGGGTTACCAGTTTAGTCATGAAGGCGGAAGCAAGTATGACCAGAATACTGGAATTTTTAAATCGGAAGTCTCGGGTTACCAATGGAAATATGACCATAAGTACCATTGAAAAAATTCAATTCAATGACATTCACTTCACTTATCCAGAAACTCAAGTCAATGCAATTTCAAATTTCAATTGCACCATTCATGCAGGAGAAACTGCTGCATTTATTGGAGCAACTGGATCGGGAAAATCGTCGATTGTTCAACTTTTGACGCGCATGTACCTCACGAATCAAGGGCGTATTTTGATCAACGGCATACCCATGGAATCCATTGATGAAAAAAGTTTCAGAGATAAAATTCGTGTAGTACCTCAAGATGTCTTTTTGTTTTCTGATAGTATTCTGAACAATGTTAAATTCGGGAAACCTGATGCCTCATTGCAAGAGGTTCAAGCTGCATGCAAAATGGCAGATTTACATTCCACAATTATGGAATTTCCCGACCAATATGAAACCATTCTGGGCGAGCGAGGAATAAATTTAAGTGGTGGACAAAAGCAACGACTTTCCATTGCACGCGCGCTGATTGGCAATCCTGAAATTCTCATTTTAGATGATTGCTTAAGTGCCGTTGACACACAAACGGAAGAACGCATTTTAGAAGCAATTAAGGAAGTGAGAGTGGGCAAAACCAACATCATTGTCTCGCATCGTATCTCTGGAATTCAACACGCGAATCAAATTCATGTCATTCATGAAGGAACTACCATTGAATCAGGCACACACAATGAACTCATAGAAAGAAAAGGAGAATACGCTCGACTCTTCCAACAACAGCAAGTTCAACCGAACTAAATAACCTTTGGGTTGTTTTATAACTATGAATATTTTAATTACAGGAGGAACCGGATTCATTGGTTCACATCTAATAGAATCGCTTTTGTCTAAAGGTCACAGCATAACAAACTTAACCACAAAAGAAAACCTCCCAAAGACCGACAGTATTCGAAACGTATATTGGAATGCCTCTGAAGGAAAATCGAATTTAGACTTGAACGAAAACTTCGACGGTATTATCCATTTGGCGGGCTTCAGTGTTTCGAACAAATGGAATAAAAAAAACAAAGCACTCATGGTTTCAAGCCGACTAGAGAGCACCACTTTTTTAGTTGAACTTCTTAAGAAAATGAAAACGAAACCCCAGTGGTTTATTGGTGCAAGTGCCGTGGGATATTACGCAGACAGCAATGCTTGGCTCACAGAGGAAAGTGAAAAAGGAAGTGGTTTTCTTGCAGACCTCACTGATGCATGGGAAAAAGCGGCCTTACCTATTGAGGAAATGGGCATTCGATCATCACATATACGCATTGGAATTGTATTGAGCAATCAAGACGGAGCATTAAAAAAAATGTATCCTTTATTTAAATACCGCATTGGAAGTGTCATTGGAAACGGAGAACAATTTATGAGTTGGATTCACATCAACGATCTCATTAGACAATTCATTTTTGTGGCAGAGCACGAAGAAATTCGAGGAAAAATAAATGGCACCGCACCATTACCCGTTAATAACAGAGAATTCAGCAAGACCTTCGCCACGGTCCTGTGCAAAAGGCAATTAACTCCGCCAGTACCTGCCTTCGTTTTAAAAATGCTTATAGGAGAAATGAGCGCACTTGTGCTCATGAGTCAAAAATGCTCCAGCCAAAAGATTGAAAAATTCGGATTCAAATATCAGTTTGAAAATCTAACTAACGCTCTTAAAGATATCTATGCAAAAGCCTAAGATTGCCATTCATTGGTTTCGACGTGACCTACGTTTTGAAGACAACCATGCCCTGCATATGGCATTGAATTCCGGTTACCCTGTGCTCGGCGTGTTTGTCTTTGACAGAAATATATTGAAACATTTGAAACCCAACGACGCACGTGTTCAGTTTATACACAATACGCTTCTGGGCATGCAAAAAAAACTGTTAGAGGTTGGAAGTTCACTACACATCAAATACGGCACTCCTGAGGAAATTTTCAACGAACTGTGCAATGTTTACGACATCGAATCTGTTTATGTTAACAGAGATTATGAGCCCTATGCACAAGAACGCGATAAGGAAATGCACACGTGGTTTCAGTCAAAGAACATTTCATTTATTGGCAAAAAAGACCATGTGATTTTTGAAAAAAACGAGGTGGTAAAAGACAATGGAGCTCCTTACACGGTGTATACTCCTTACAGTAAAAAATGGAAGAGCTTACTAAAACCTGCAGATATAGAGTCCTTCCCGTCTGAAAAACATATCTCTAATTTCCACAAAACAACTCAAGACAATGCTGAAATCCCGTCATTAACATCCATGGGGTTTGCAGGGTCTGACCAAACCATACCCGTTGGATTTCCTGAATTAAAAATTATAGAAAAATACCATCTTCAGCGTGACATTCCAAGTATACTTGGCACCACACGGATAAGTATACACTTGCGATTTGGCACCATCAGCATTCGACAATGCACAGCAATAGGCTTAGAAAAAAATGAAAAATGGCTGAATGAATTAATCTGGCGAGATTTCTATCAAATGATCATTTTTCACTTTCCCTATACCGTTAATGGGGCATTTAAACCCATTTATGACCGTATACCTTGGAGAAACAATGAACAAGAATTTCAAAGTTGGTGCGAAGGAAAAACTGGATATCCCATTGTTGATGCAGGAATGAGAGAACTCAACACAACGGGATTCATGCACAACCGTGTTCGCATGATTGTAGCGAGTTTCCTGACAAAACATTTGCTCATAGACTGGCGTTGGGGTGAAAGATACTTTGCAGAAAAACTTTTGGATTTTGAGTTAGCTAGTAACATTGGAGGTTGGCAATGGGCGGCGGGAAGCGGATGCGACGCTGCTCCCTATTTTCGAGTATTTAATCCAAAACTTCAAACAGATAAATTTGACCCAGCGTTTACGTACATCAAGCAATGGGTGTCTGAATTTGGAACGAAAGAATATCCAAACCCAATAGTTGAGCATACTTTTGCAAGAAACAGGTGTCTTGAAGTGTATAAAGCGGCATTGAATTCGTGAAAATTGCATTACTTTGATGCATGGATTTTCTGAAAGACGTAATTGTTATTGACGCCTCATCTGTGCTTGCAGGACCAAGCGTAGGATCATTCCTAGCGGAGTTGGGTGCCAGAGTCATCAAAATTGAAAATAAAAAAACAGGCGGTGATGTGACCCGACATTGGCACACGCCTGTTGAAGACAAGAATAACATAAGCTCCTATTACGCCTCTATCAATTACAAAAAAGAAATAATTCATCTCGACCTAGAAAAAGATGTGTCAACTTTGAAAGCTTTCCTCAAAGACGCGGATATTCTATTAACAAATTTCAAAAAAAGTGATTACAAAAAATTTGAAATAGAAAATTCAGATCTCCACAAACTAAATCCCCGTCTCATACATGGTCGAGTTAAAGGATTCGATAAAGATGAAAATCGTGTGGCCTATGACGTGGTTCTGCAAGCTGAAACTGGCTTCATGGACATGAATGGCGAACAAGGAGGAATACCCTGCAAAATGCCTGTTGCCTTGATTGATGTGCTTGCAGCTCACCAATTGAAAGAAGGAATTTTACTTGCCTTACTGCAGAGAAGTCAATCAAACTGCGGCTCATTTGTAGAAGTCTCTCTCGAGAAATCTGCAATCAGCTCGTTAGTGAATCAAGCCAGTTATTTCCTCATGACCGGAAACACACCAAAAAGATTGGGGTCGAAACATCCGAACATTGCTCCCTATGGAGATATTTATTGGAGCCTTGATAAGAAACCATTTGTTCTAGCCATTGGAAGTGATTCACAGTTCTTCAAGTTGGCATCTCTATTTCAAAGTAATAGCCTTCAGGCTCTTCATTTCCAAACCAACACCTCGCGAGTTGAGCACAGAAATGAATTAAACATTGAGCTTACCAAACTCTTTAGTGAATTTGAAATGGCTCATCTTAAAAATCACTTTTTGAATTCGAATATTCCATTCGGAGAAATAAAAAACATTTCCGATGTGTTCGAATCAAAGAACGCGCTGAACATGGTTTATACAGAAGAAATGGAAGGAACAACAACCAAACGCGTGCAATCTGTTGCGTTTGAAATTCAAAATATGCTTTAGAAAAAAAGATTGCCGAATTCGGCAAATGGTCTTCCTTCTGAATCTTTTTCCGATTGAACAGTCACTTCATTCTTCCATGCAATTGCCAGTTGCGTGTCAAACGGATTTAAATGAATTTCACTTGCTTTATCATAATAATTCGTGCATTTATAATTCACAATTGTATTCTCTTCCAAAGCTAAAAATCCATGGGCGAACCCTTCCGGAACATAAATCATTTGTCCATCGCCTTGTTTCAAATCAAAAGACTTCCAGTGTCCAAATGTGGGTTCTGACTTTCTTAAATCTACCACTACATCTTGAATAGCTCCTTGAACTACACGAATGAGTTTTCCCTGAGACCGCGGCGGTTTCTGGGCATGCATGCCTCGCAACACTCCTTTCACAGAAACACTTTCATTGTCTTGAACAAAAGATAAATTCAACCCCGTTGCGATTCGGAAACTTGCCTCTTTAAACGTTTCCTGAAACGAACCTCTATCATCTCTCCAAACGTTGGATTGTACTCTAAATAAATGTCGGAAACCAGTTTCGAAAATATCCATTACCGGGTAATAATAAAGAATAAAACAGATGCCGCTGAAATGAAATTGATAATCGGTGAGATATCCTGAATAAATTCTGTTGTAAGTTGTGGAATGGGTTCAATGTAAATGATATCTCCGCTCTGCACAATCATTCTTGCATCTTGAATTCCTGCAATTGTTGAAAGATCTATTCTGTACACCTCTTCTTTTCCGTTTACATTTCGAATTAATTTGATTTTGCTGGCGTTGCCTCTTTTTTGCACACCACCTGCAATTGCAATGGCCTCAATCACTGAAACCTGCTGATTTGTTAATGGAACCACCATACCCTTACTTCCTTCACCTGTAAAAACCAAAACACGCTTATTAATTACACGAACCAAGCAATAGGGATTATTGTAATTAACGAATTGTTTTTCTAGAAATTCCTGAGCTTGTGGTATGGTCATACCTGCAATCTTCACCTTCCCAATGACAGGCAATTCAACTTCACCAAATTCATCTATGACATAATACAATTCGAATCCAGCAAAGTTTGTTCTCACGTCAACCCCAGACGTAGAGTAATCAAAAATCAACGCTCCATTTCCCGTAAAAAGATTCACAGTCACATAATCGAAAGGCGCTAATTGATAAATGTTATTTGTAGAATCTAAATTTGATTTGGCAAAATCAAACTCAGTATCCGTTCGAAACATAATGTCTTTATTGATACTACAACCACTGAGCAAAACAATTGCAATCAAGAAAATGTATGGAGTTAAACGCATGCAACGAAGTTAATGTTATTTTTGAAAGATTAAACGAACTTGATAACACTTCGAAACATAAATTCACAGGACTTTCAATATTTACATTGGATAGAGAACCTGGAAGAATTCTGGAAAATAAACGAACATCCAGGCCCCTATACTTTCGAAGAAATTGAAGACTTTTTCTCTACGCCCTTTCGTTACTATTTGCACAAACAGCAACGCTGGATTATCTACGAGCTTGATTTGAAGAAAAACTTAGGCGTTATTGATGTCTTCAGTTTCAGAGAGGATATTCAAGAAATTGGAGTGGGTATCTTAATTCCGAAGGCTGAAGATAGAAATCGCGGTGTGGGAAAAAAATCATTGGAAATGTTGTTAGACCTTTTACGTAAAGAAGGAAAAATAAAAAGCATTTTCGCTTTAATTGACCAAGACAACTTCCCGAGTAAAAAACTCTTTGAATCCTGTTCATTTGCATATGGCGGCAATAAAGTATATCTCAATCGAATAGTTGAGGAATATAAAATTCAAATCAATGACTAAAAAAACAAAAGTCTACATTGCAATAGGCTTGCTCATAATAATTGCTTCGGTGGTGAGTTTACTCTCTTTGGGCTTCCTCTGTAAGATTCAAGTTGAAGGAGAATCGAAAGTAATTTTCATTCACTCCAGTATGAGCTCTGATGAAATTCAAAAAGAACTTGGCGTTCAAAGCTTCCCTTGGAATTGCGCACTCGTGTTCAAACGCAATCCAACACTTAAACCGGGGAAATACACATTTAAATCAGGGCTCACCTATTATGAAGTCATTAACATGCTCAGAAATGGAGAACAAACGCCTGTCAAATTTCGAACAGACAACGTAAATAGTATTTTCGAATTAGCCGGAAAATTTGGAACCCATTTCGAACAAGACAGTACTGCCTTTTTAATCGCAGCGAATGAAATTATTCATGAACTGGAATATCTAAATCATCTCGAAAACTCACCTTTTCAACTTCAAGGGTTAGCAGCTTTCATTAATGGTGATTCATATGAATTCAAATGGACCGACACACCGAAAGAATTCTTACAAAAATTTATTCAAGATCGAAATCAATTTTGGAACGAAGAAAGAAAAATACAATGCAACGCTCGAGGAATTACTCCGTTTGAAGCTACAGTGCTTGCAAGCATTGTTTGCGGAGAAATCAGAGACATTAATGAAGGACCCCGCGTTGCCGGTTTATACTTAAACAGATTAAAGCAAGGCATTCTTTTACAAAGTGACCCTACGGTTATTTTCGCACTAAACACCAGAGAAAAAATTCAACGACTCAGTAACAATGATTTGAAAATAGACTCACCATACAATACATACAAATACAAAGGCCTTCCTCCTGCTCCCATTCGTTTTGTAAATGAAAAATACATTGACTTTGTTTTGCATGCAGAAAGTAATGAATTCATATTTATGGTCGCTGAAGCCGGTGGAACTGGAAAGCACAAATTCTCAAAAACATATGCTGAACATCAAAAGTATGCTCAAGAATATTGGGACTATTTGAATTCCAAAAATATTCACCGCTGAATAAAATGAAGTACACACTACTTGTATTTCTTTCCCTATACTCTCTCACCATTCTTTCCCAGAGTGATTCAACGCAACATAGCACAAAAAATCACGAACCCCTATTTTACTCAACGCTATCAATAGGTTTAGCAACATCGCATATTGGATTAAATCAACTGTGGTATAAAAATTATCCAACGTCTTCATTTCATTTTTTTAATGATTTCAATGAATGGTTACAGATGGATAAGTTAGGACACGTATATTCTAGTTTTCAATTAACGAATCTATTCATACATGCGAATCCAACGTATTCAATCAATCAAAAAAAAGCGCGTGTAATAGGAAGTAGTTTTGCATTTGCATACATGCTCAGCATTGAATTGCTCGATGGAAAATCAACACAATGGGGTTTTTCAAAATCCGATTTTGCTGCCAATACAATTGGAGTTTTACTTGCTAACTTCAATGATCATCCGCAAATGAAAAATAATTTTCAATTCAAATTTTCTTATCAAAATTCTCCCTATGCTTCACTTCGACCTAACACATTAGGTCATAATTTTCAACAACGCGTTTTCAAAGACTACAATGCACAAACCTATTGGGTGTCAACTCACATATTCCCGAAACACAAGCGCAGCAATACATTCAAGAGCATCATTGAATTATCATTCGGTTATGGAATTGATGAAATGATCTATGCAGATAATAACATTAACAGTGTTAATAATTTTCACGCACGACGTGAATTCTTTTTATCATTTGATGCAGATTTGAATCAGATAAAGTGGAGAAGAAATTGGGTGAGAAAAGTGATGAAAATTTTTAACGTTATAAAAATTCCTTCACCAACTCTTCAAATCCAAAACAACGGAAAAGTGAAATTGATACCGCTTTATTTTTAACTCGAATTGAAAAGTCAATTCGAACTGGAAAAAGGAAATAATCAACCGTTTATTTTTATGAAAACCAAAACAAAAGCTAGCGCGCCAAAGGCCGCTAAAAAAGCAGCTCCTAAGAAAGCTGCTAAAAAAGCACCAGCGAAGAAAGCTGCTGCTCCTAAGAAAGCTGCTGCTAAGAAAGCTGCTCCAGCGAAAAAAGCTGCTGCTCCTAAAAAAGCTGCTGCTAAGAAAGCTGCTCCAGCGAAAAAAGCTGCTGCTCCTAAAAAAGCTGCTGCTAAGAAAGCTGCTCCAGCGAAAAAAGCTGCTGCTCCTAAAAAAGCTGCTGCTAAGAAAGCTGCTCCAGCGAAAAAAGCTGCTCCGAAAAAAGCTGCAAAGAAGAAATAATCAATTATTTCTACTCAAAAAAAGCCGTTTGAATCAAACGGCTTTTTTTATGCACTTCGTTACCTTTGAATCATGAAAAAATTATTTTGGTTTCTCGTTATCACACCCTTCATTGCTTGCACACAACCTAAACTCATTCAAACAAAAGGTTCTCAAGCCATTGTTTTGAGTTACAACGTTGAAAACTTATTTGATACCATCAATGACCCTCAGAAAAACGACGAAGATTTTTTGCCTTCTGGAAAACTGAATTGGACGTCGAAACGATACCAAGATAAACTCAACAAAATAGGACAAACCATTTCAAACAATGGAACTGAATTTCCCGATGTAATAGGTTTAATTGAAATTGAAAACGGAAACGTGCTTCGTGACCTGTGCAAAAACGCGTACTTATCAAATTCGAATTACAATTATGTATGGTACGAAGGTCCTGATGAACGCGGAATAGATGTAGCCCTGCTCTACAATTCCAAAACAACACAAATCTTATCGTCGCATGCCATACCCGTTATCTTAAAAAGTGAAACAGATCCGAACACGCGCGACATCTTGCACGTGTATGCCAAAATTGACGATGTAAAAATTCACTTTTATGTGAACCATTGGCCTTCACGAAGAGGTGGACAACTGGAGAGTGAACCCTTTCGAATGCAAGCAGCGGAAATATTAAAACAACACATTCAAGAGATACTATCTAAAGATTCAAATGCAAACATTATTTGCATGGGCGACTTCAATGATTTCCCCTCCAACTCAAGTATAAAAGATGTGCTTGGCGCTTCCGATTTCAATCCGGAAATGAAAAGCAATCTTTACAATCTCATGGCCGATGATGAATTAGCCAAAGACGGTACACACTTCTATCAAAATGAATGGAGCATGCTGGATCAATTCATTGTAAACAGAAATCTATTGGCATATGCCATGTCTGAAGAGTCTGCACAAATTGTGAAATATGATTTTCTTTATTACACCAACAAAAACGGAGTTAAATCGCCCTCTAGAACCTATGTTGGAGATTCATACAAAGGAGGCTATTCAGATCACCTGCCCATTCGTCTCACACTTCAAACTGCTAAGTGACCAAAAAAAAGACCTTGTATTTTCTTCTCCTTGCATTCGCTTGGACATGGATAGGTTGCGCGCACAAAGACAATTTGAACAATGTTTTTGTCTACAATGAAAGCAACGGCATTAGCACCCTTGACCCTGCATATGCAAGAGACCTTGAAATCATGTGGGCTACCAATCAACTTTTTGATGGACTGGTTGAGTTAGATGATTCACTGCACATTGTGCCAGCATTGTGCAAATCTTATTCAATAAGTGAAGATCAACTGCGCTACACTTTCACCATTCGAACAGATGTTTACTTTCACGATTCTCCCTGTTTTTCAAACGGGAAAGGAAGACTTTGCAACGCACATGATTTCAAATTTTCGTTCGAGAGAATACTAGACCCCAACACCGCTTCGCCCGGTAAATGGATTTTTGATCAAGTATCACAAGACGGTATTCAAGTATTGAATGACACCACCTTAGAAATTCGACTGAAAAAACCCTTTGCACCATTTTTAGGCCTACTTACTACGCAATATGCCAATGTTGTTCCCCAAGAAGCCATTGCATTTTATGGGAAAGATTTTGCGCGACACCCAGTTGGAACAGGACCATTTCAATTCGCATTTTGGTATGAAGATGTTGCTCTCGTTTTCCACAAAAATCAGCAATACTATTTGTTTGATGAGCAGGGTATGCGACTCCCATACTTAGATGCAATAAAAATTGAATTCGTGAAAGACATGACGGCTGAATATCTCGGATTAATGCAAGGGAGATATGATTTCATGAGTGGCGTAACTACAGCATTTAAAGATGAGCTATTGGATGCAAATGGGAATTTACTACCAGCACCTCAGAGTCAAATTCAATTGCAGAAAACGCCCTTCATCAAAACAGATTACCTAGGTATAGTTTGCGACCCAATGCTTCAAAAAAATCCGGCACTACTCAACCCGAAAGTTCGTCAAGCACTTCACCTCGCCATAGACAAAAAGAAAATGGTGAAATACCTTCGTAACAATACAGTTATTGCCGCAGAAAATGGTTTTTGTTCTCCAGCAGTTGGAAATGGCGTTAATAGCGTAACACGCTATTCCTTCCAACTTGAAAAAGCAAAACAACTACTCGCCAATGCGGGTTATCCGAACGCTGTAGGAATTCCAAAAATTGAATTGGCCACTACTTCCGATTACGCAGATCTCATGGAATTTATTCAACATGAATGGCAAAAATTGGGCATCAATTGCGAAGTAACCGTAGTACAAAAAGGAACATTTTCTGAGTCAACTAGCAAATGCCAAATTTCAATCTTCAGAAAAAGTTGGCTCGCAGATCACACACATCCCGAGAATTTCTACGCCCTCTTTAGTACAAATTATTTTACTCCCAACGGTCCAAACTATACGCATTTCAGCAGTATAAAATATGATTCTCTTTACATAGAACTATCGCAAAAAAATCAACCGCAAGAACTTGAACATCTATCCAATCAACTCGAAGAGTTAATAGCCAATGAAACTCCAGTCATTCCGTTGTACTATGACCAAGTCATGCATTTCGTGTCAAAAAGAATTAGTCAATTTCCTACCAATTCAGTGAACATGCTTGATTTGCGGAGAGTAAGAAAAAACTAATTTCAATTGTATATTCGCGATGCATGTTGAAAATTGATACCCATACGCACATCATGCCTGAGCTCATTCCCAATTGGTCGAAAGAGTTTGGTTACGGTCAATTTATACATCTTGAACACCATAGACCCGGTTATGCTCGCATGATGCAAGGCAATAATTTCTTCCGTGAGATAGAAGAAAATTGTTGGAATCCCGTGTTACGCATTGACGAATATGCAAAATACCACACACAAGTTCAAGTCATTTGCACCATTCCTGTTTTATTTGCGTATTGGGCAAAACCAGAGCACACACTCGTTGTTTCTCAATTTCTGAATGACCACATTGCAGAAATTTTCACCAATCATCCGAAACATTACATTGGACTTGCTACGCTTCCAATGAACAACGTAGACATGGCTATTGCCGAGTTAGAGCGATGCCACAAACTCGGTTTCAGAGGAATACAAATTGGTTCGAATGTGAATCAAATGAATTTGAGTGACCCCCAATTTGAACCGCTTTGGGCAAAAATCCAAGAACTTGATTTGTCTGTCATGGTGCACCCTTGGGAAATGATGGGCGAGAGCGACATGAAAAAATACTGGCTACCTTGGTTAGTGGGAATGCCTGCTGAAACTGCCAGAGCTATGGCATCTTTGATTTTTTCAGGCGTCATGGAACGCTACTCCAAAATTCGATTTTTATTCGCTCATGCAGGTGGTAGTTTCATTCCAACTTTGGGAAGATTGGAACATGGATTCAATTGCAGACCAGACCTGGTAGCCATAGATAATCAAAATGCGCCTTCAACTTATTTGAAAAAATTCTGGGTCGATTCTGCCACGCATGATGCCGATTTATTCGAATACATATTGAAAAAACAAGGTTCAAGTAAAATTGCTTTAGGAACAGATTATCCTTTTCCACTTGGCGACCTTCAAATGGGTAAATTCATTGAAGAGATGAAATTGGAACAACATGACCTCGAAAACATCATGTACAAATCGGCACTGAATTGGTTGAATCTAGATGCTCAATCATTTCTTTGATTCAACAATGCGAATGGTTTTTTCAAAAACCCTTTTATTACCCACCTTATCTTTTACTGTAAGTTTAAACTGATGCTCGCCCACAGGTAACGCCTCTATTCTGCAAGTCAAGGAATTTGTTTTCTTATCTGTCTCATAATACACCCATGCTCCGTTTAATTCTGGAAACACAGTTGAAATACCGGAGAGGTCATCGGTCACCCGAAGCACAATGATAAATTCTTGACTTTTCGAATTGAGTGACCACTTTTCAACCTCTACCAGAGGTTTTTCAGTATCAAGTGCAATTGCGAATTTTCCTAAAGCTGAAATAGACGTTTTCAATTTTGCTCCCTCTAAACTTCCACCCTCCGACACCCAGGAATTTCCTGACTCTCTGACAATAACGGCCTTTGTTCGCTGTGCATCAGAAAGCTCGCCACAATCCAAAATCAATTCTGCACCTTTGAATAAAGTAATCAAGGAGTGACCTACAGTGCATACCTGATAATACGTCTTCTCTGCCTTTGTTTGAGTTGCACCTGCGTTTGGAATAAAAATGTGCGCGTCGTCATAAAGCGCGGTCTCTGCTAAAACGAGAGAGCCACCTTTCCAATTCAATGTATGCTTTTTTCCTGATTCACAAAGCACTCCCTTTTTAGTCCAATCCCCGACTGACTCCTTTAATTGCACATTTTTTCTAACGTGTACTATCAATTCAGTTCGATTGCCCTGCCAATCCCTAGCAACAAATTTCACCTCATGAACAAGTGTATCTTGAATCTCTATTACTCCAGCCCCCCTTTTATCTACAGTCTGAAGTGGCATATTCTCCGGTCGGTAGCAACCGTACCACTGTCCCTTGTTGTTTTTATTTATTCCAAAAGGTTGAAATCCATTGATTGCTTTAGAAGTTGAAAAATTCACCTCAGACATTCTCATGTGATACTGCTCCTTACCATCAAAATACATGGTTAATTCATCAAGACCACATGACCTACTTCCACTACCGAAGGGATCTTCAACTGCAGTAGCCACTCTGAATTTCTCACTAAAAACTTGAAGTGTATCGGCAATTTTGCCTGCACTCACAGGTGTCACTTTAGGCAAAAAATTTCCAGACATACTACTCGGCGCGCCGCGTTCCAATTCCATGAAACAAATCGCTGTAAAGAAAGGAGCAATTGAATCTGAAATAACCAATCCGAAGTTTAGAGGGTTCAATGCCACTTCAGTCGCTGAATTTCGCACTTCAAAATGCAAATGAGGACCACTGCTTCCACCTGTATTTCCTGAGTAAGCAATGAGTTGTCCACGCTTAACTTGTATAGTTCCTTTCTCTGGATACCAGTCCAATTCAAATGATTTCCGCTTCGTGTGCTCATCAAGCAATTGCGATTGTATTTCAGGAATAAACTTGTTCAAGTGGGCATAAACAGTGGTATAACCCGAATTGTGGGCAATGTATATGGCCTTGCCATAACCGGATCCCGAAATTTTTATTCTTTCCACGTAACCGTCATCGGCCGCATAAACAGGAAGGTTTTCTTCACCATTGGTTCGAATATCTATTCCTGAGTGAAAATGATTTGCGCGAAGCTCAGAGAAACTACCTGCCAACTGCAAGGGTATTTCTAATGGTGGGTAACAAACCAAGTTTTGTTTCTGTGACCAAATCAAATGACTCGCAAAGAGAAAGAGTAAAAAAAGCAATTGTCGCATGTTCGAATTTCATTTTTTATTGATCTCGAATAACCCAAACGGCTAAAAACTTTCAACAACACTACGGTTAAATTATTGCTACTTCATAGGCCATTTTTCATTACTTTTGTTCGGCTTAAGTATTATTTAGTATGACCAACAACAGTACCCTTCCTATTTCTGAACTTGAAACGAAAATCATTCGTTTAGGTGAGGTAAAAAGAAATTTAGAAGGTGAGTTAACCAAGTTAAAACTTGAATTATCCACTGTTTATCAATTGAATAACGAATTGAACAACCAAGTGAGTGCTCTTTCGGAAGAACTAAATGAACTCAAAGCCACCCAATCATTGAGGGAAAACGGTCAACAACACATGGCCATTTCCACCAAGCAGAGAATCAATGAATTGGTAAAAGAAATAGATGATTGTCTTTTACTTTTAAACAAGTAGTTCAATGAGTCAAGTAAACATTCAAGTAACAATTGCAGGGAAAAATTTTCCACTTACCGTCAAGGAATCGGAAGTGGAAACGTTGCGTAAGACTGAAAAGTTGCTTGCTGACTCTATAGAGCTTTTTGCCAACAAACTTCAAGTAAAAGATCGCGGTGATCTTGTATCCATGGCCGCTCTTCAAGTTATTATGCGTTTAGCCAATACACCACCCCAAGTTATTGAGAAACAGGTTGAAGTTGTTGTAGAAAAGGTAGTTGAACTGCCCGCACAACAAGAAGATCATACTTCCACCATTACTCAACTTGAAGCATTGGTTGAAAGCTATTTGAAGTAAATCTCTATTTCCATTCTGCTGCGGAAACGGACCCGTGAATGTCCGATGGTTTATTTAATACAAATACAGAATGGACAACAGTATTATCATTATTGTTTGCGCCCTAGCCGGAGTTGTAGCGGGTGCTATGCTTACCTACTACATCTTGAACAATGCGCTTCGATCTAAAAAAGATGGAATTATTTCAGAAGCTGAGAAAGAAGGTGAAACAATCAAAGAGAAAAAAATTCTTCAAGCGAAAGAGAAATTCCTAGAATTAAAGGCGCAACATGAGCGTGAAGTCTCAGATAAAAACAACAAGGTTAAACAAGCTGAAGACAGAGCCAAAAGCAAAGAAAGAGAACTTTCACAGCAACAGGAACAGTTAAAACGCAAAGACAAAGAAATTGAATCTCAGAAAGAAAATCTAGCTCGTTTAACTGAACAAAATCAAAAAAAACAAGCAGATTTAGACAAAACCAACGCTCGGGTTATTGCACAATTGGAAGAACTTTCCAAATTAAGCGCAGATCAGGCCAAAGCTCAATTGATGGAGATGCTCAAAGAAGAGGCGCGTAATGCTAGTGCTTCTCAAATTCAATCCATTGTTGATGAAGCCAAACTAAAAGCGAATCAGGAAGCAAAGAAAATTGTCATTCAAACCATTCAGCGCACCGCTGTTGAGCACGCCGTGGAAAATAGCGTTTCAGTTTTTAACATTGAAAACGATGAAATTAAAGGGCGAATCATTGGACGCGAAGGAAGAAATATTCGCGCCCTCGAGGCTGCAACAGGTGTAGAAATTATTGTTGACGATACACCGGAAGCCATTGTACTCTCTTGTTTTGATCCTGTGCGTCGCGAAATAGCCCGTCTTTCTCTTCATCAATTGGTTACCGATGGAAGAATACACCCAGCCAGAATTGAAGAAGTGGTGGTTAAAGTGAAGAAAAATATTGAAGAAGAAATTGTTGAAGTTGGAAAAAGAACATGCATAGAACTCGGTGTTCATGGCCTTCATAGCGAGTTGGTTCGTATGGTTGGAAGAATGAAATACCGCTCATCTTACGGTCAAAATTTACTTCAACACAGCCGCGAAGTTGCAAATCTTTGTTCAACCATGGCCAGTGAATTGGGCTTAAATCCGAAAACAGCTAAACGCGCAGGTTTACTGCATGACATTGGAAAAGTACCAGACGATGAAAGCGAGTTACCGCACGCAATTTTGGGTATGAAACTCGCCGAAAAATACGGAGAGAAACCCGAAGTTTGCAACGCCATTGGAGCACACCACGATGAGATTGAAATGACAACCCTATTGTCTCCAATTATTCAAGTATGTGACGCCATAAGCGGAGCACGTCCAGGCGCACGTCGTGAAGTTGTAGAAGCGTATATTCAACGTCTGCGTGATTTAGAAAATCTAGCTATGGAATTCCCAGGAGTTTCGAAGTCATTTGCTATTCAAGCTGGAAGAGAGCTTCGTGTTATGGTTGAAGCTGATAAAGTTACAGATGAACAAGCAGATGCCATGGCCATTAGTTTAGCAAGTAGAATTGAAACTGAAATGACTTATCCTGGTCAAGTTCGTGTTACCGTTATTCGTGAAAAACGCGCTGTTGGCGTGGCCCGATAAAGCGAAATAATAAAATTAAAAAGGCGGTTTACACCGCCTTTTTTTATTTCATCTTCGCCCGAATTTCCAACTTATCACGCCTTCCGAACTTCCTGTTAAAATCCATACGCCAATACAAACCCGAGCTAAACCAAAATTGAGCTTCACCTTTAAATTGAGTTTGTATATACGCATCGGTCATCCATGATAATTTACCAAATGGAATACGAATACCCAATGTGCCATAATAAGCAGTTGGTAGTGACCAATTGATTGCATTCATTTCCGGCTGATAAACAGCACCAAATCCGTAATGAAAAACCCGAATGGCCACACCATCTAAACCCAGTTGCACCTGGAATTTTTCCACCGGTTTACTCCAAAGCGTGTCCATTACCGTTGGAAGTAACCGAGTACTCGGAAAATCGATGTAATTGAACCGAATTCCGATTAAATCTGAACTTACAGGATATCCTTTTCCTCTTCGATTGTATTTTTCGAAATTATGTTTGAGATACAATCCAGCCGAATACGTGAATGTACCTGACTTCAGTGAGTATTTACCAACAGAATCAACAACATTCGAATTTGAAAACAGCTGCGTTCCCAGTTGAAAAGCTAACGTATGCGCCCGGTTTTTTTTCTCCTTCGAGACTTCCTGACGAAATATTTTATGCTCTACCCTCTTTTTTAATTGGTTCAATTCCGAAACATCTTTTCCATATTTTTTTTCCAATGACAATAGAATTTTCTGCGACTCATCATAATTGCGCTGATGAAATAACTTCTCTGCTTCATGCAGTCCCTTGCTTCGCTCATAAACCAAATACAACTCAATGAGCTCACTGTATTTTTTAAAATTAACGTCTTGAACCTGATCTAATTTTTTCTTGTAAAAAACAACATCAGCCTCAACCTCCTTATTCAAAGCATCTTCAAAGGAAAGAGCCAATTTATTGAAATATTCTTTTTTCAATTCTTCCTTCAACGATTTGAAATCAGATTCGCAGGTGATTAAAGAGCAATATGCATCCAATTGAGTCAGTGCTTCTTCGTATTTCGAATTGGACTCTAAAACAACAACCTCACGTTTAACTTTGAGTTTATAATCGGTCATTGCCATTTCCAATTCACTTGCTATTTTTTCATTGTCTCTGTATTCTCTTTGCAGTTTTCTTAAGTTTACTATTGCCTCATTGTAATTCTCTGCCCTCAGCAAATCGCGTATTGCGGCCATTTCTGACTCGTATTTCAACTGTGTTTGAGACGATTTCAATTGCGCAATCATGGAATTGCAATCTTCATTCAAATCGTCATATTCCGAGTCGTCCAAATCTGGTTTCAAATAAATAGAAGTTCGCATTTGTGCATTCAGTTCGTTCAAACGCTGCGCATACTTCTGAGCATCCACTTTATTCGATGATCGAATTACAGCACGAATCTCGTTATTCAAGAGTTTCAAATTGCTTGTGCAATCGGCATAATTAGATAAAGCCAGCGCCTCCTTATCAATAGTTAATCTACCAAAAAGTTTTTTGTTGTCCTTATCAAAGCAAAAATTAAAAGAACCGAAACTAATGTTGGCGTTGGATGAAATATCAACGTGTTCATTGAAATACGAATTGAATTGGCGCCCGAACTCCTCGGTTTCATTTTTCATTGACGTTTTAACGGAAACAACGATTTTCTCAGCCATTTCCTTTCTTAATTGCGTTTTGAGAAGTTGTTTAGCCTGTTCAACGGACTCTTCATTTTTCTTTTCCACCCATTTCACACCGGTCACTTCTATTTCAAAATCTTTCTTCTCAAACATGTAAAAATCGGAGCACTGAGAAGCTGCTCTATGAGGTAAATTGAGAATACCAATGATGCACAACAACAATGAAAAACGAAACTTCAAGCTCATGATTTACACTTCCAAAGCTTGCCTTAAATCGGCAATAATATCTTCTGAATTTTCAATTCCAACACTCAGACGAATCATACCCTCAGTAATACCTAAGCGAATTTTCTCTTCGTCTGCCACATCAGCGTGTGTCATTGAAAAGGGATGCTGCGCTAAACTCTCATTGCTACCTAGACTCACCGCTAGTTTAATCAGTTCGCAATGATCCAAAACCCGGAATGCTCCCTCCTCTCCGCCTACAACATCAAAACTGATCATAGCACCCGCACTTGAACATTGCTTCTGAAACAACGCCACCTGTTTCTCTCCTTGGCTGGCAGATCCTGGAAAATAAATTTTCGACACCTTAGGGTGTGCTTCTAAAAAAGCAACTACATCCAACGCGTTTTTGGCTTGTTGATCCATTCGAATCTTCAGGGTCTCTATACTTCGTGTTAACAACCAAGCTGTGTATGGAGCAATCATGTTGCCCAAGAATGTTCGCAATGTTTTCACTTTTACCACGTGCTCTTTCTTCCCTACCACTACACCAGCTATTAAATCACTGTGGCCACTTAAATATTTTGTTGCACTGTAACAGACCACATCGGCGCCAAAATCCATAGGTTTTTGCCACAAAGGACCCATATAGGTATTATCCACAGCGAAAAGAACTTCATGCACCCCTTTCAATTGAATTTCATTTCGAATGGCATTCAACATTTCCAAATCGAACAAATCATTGGTTGGATTCGCCGGCGTTTCCACATAAACCATTTTCACCCTAGACCAAGCCTGAGCAGCTTCTATTTTTTCATGGATTGTATCATACGTGTCATGCGGATCGAAATCAATTCTTTCAATTCCGAATTCAACTAAAACTTGATGCACAAAATGATGCGTACCACCGTATGTCGGATGACTAAATAAGACCACGTCGCCCGGTTTCAAATAAGCCAACATGGTTGTGGCTATAGCAGACATTCCCGATTCAAATGCAGCCGCCTCATCTGCACCTTCCCAGAGCGCGAGTCTTTCCTCAAGAATTTGCATATTCGGATTATTCAAACGACTGTATATTAATCCCAATTGTTCACCTTCAGCGGCTTGATCTTTTCCATAGGCCAAAGCAAAAAAACGTTTTCCTTCAGCAGAATTATTGAAAGCAAAAGTTGATGTTTGGAAAATTGGAGTTTTCACAGAGCCTTCGCTCCATTTCGGATTATACCCATGGCTCATCATCCATGATTCGGGGTGCTTCTTCATTTCACAAAAATAGGTTGAATGAGAGAGATTTATACCAACACAAGTCAACAATTACTTATCTTTGAGCTCTGAAATGCAGTTTCAACATCCGGAAATACTTTGGGGGCTTTTAGCTCTTGTTATTCCAATCATCATTCATCTTTTTAATTTTCGCAGATACAAGAGAGTTGCATTTTCTAATGTTGCCTTTTTAGAACAAGTTAAGACTGAGACCAACAAAGCTTCGAAAATTCGAAATCTCATTCTGCTTTTCATTCGACTCTTGCTCATTGCAGCGCTTGTTTTTGCCTTTGCACAACCTTTTCTTCCTACATCTGAAAGTGCAGGTATGAAAGGTCAACGCAGCGTGAGTATCTACATTGACAACAGCTTTAGCTCTCAAAATGTCTGGCAGGGCAACGCGCTTTTAGAATGGCATAAAGAAAAAGCAAGTCAGGTGGTTCAATCATTTTCAAACTTTGACCGCTTTCAAATATTAACCAATGACATTACAGGAAAGGATCTACAATCACTTTCAAAAGACGAGGCTTTAAGTGCTATTCAAAGCATTACCTACTCCACTCAACCACAAAATTTCAGTGAGTTGAATGAGCGACAAAATGCATATTTTTCAAAAGCGTCGGCTGACATTCATCTGCATTATTGGTTCAGTGATTTTCAAAAAAATCAACACTCTCTCCAACTCGCGTCTGCAGATACTTCCCACCATTATTATGGAATCCCTACTTATCCCGACCAAAACTCAAACATCTCCATTGACACGCTCTATTTCAAATCGAATCAACGTGTATTGAATCAAGCAGACACTTTGGTAGTTGCTTTAACCAACCACGGAAAAACAAGTCATCAAGCGAACGTTCAATTAGATATTGATGGAAGTCAGAAAGCAGTGGCCTCTATTGACCTTCCTGCCGAATCACAACAGTTAGTTACCCTCAATTTCGCAACTACATCGGGAGGAATTCACAACGGACAAGTTTCAGTGGCTGACGAGTTTATTCCATTCGACAATTCCCTTTTCTTCACGTATGAAATTTTAGAAAAAATCAATGTTCTTGAATTTGCTGGAACAGAAACCAAGAGACTCAACTCACTGTTTGAAAATGATCCGAATTTTTCGTTTGAATCAAGAACCATTGAATCGTTTCAATCTGAACTATCCAATAACATTCAATTGATTCTTTGTCAGGGTGTGCAAAGTTTCAATACGGAACAAATTGGATGGTTAGAAAGTTTCGTGCAAAATGGAGGTTCCGTCTTCTTGCTTCCCCACTCTGCAAGTAATTTAGATTCCTACAATAATTTACTGGGTAGATTAGGAAGTGTTCAAATGCTAAGCAAAAACGCACAGCCCATACAAGTTCAATCTTTTGAATTAAAAGACCCATTTTACGCTCCTGCCTTTGAAAAATTGCAAGAAAACACAACGCTTCCAAGAATAAGTTCTCACTTCCCACTTGCCAATAACAACCTGAACAGCGTTTCATTAATAACACTACAAGACAATTCACCCTTGCTCTGCTACACCAAGAAAGGTGCTGGAAAAATATATGTCTCTAGTGTTTCAACCGTTGAGAGTGAAAGTAATTTTACACAACACGCGCTTTTTCCAATTTCCGTTGTGCGTGCAGCCGAATTAAGTGGGAAACTAACTCCTACATATGCTAATCTATCAGAAAACAGCTATGTCTCTTTGTCTCTTGCTATGCCTTCTGCAAGCGGTCTTTACACATTAAAAAATGTTTCTACTGGCCAAGAATACATGGCTCAGTCTCGAAACAATGGAAACAATGTAGAAATTTTTATTCCGAATGAAATTTCCAATTCTGGAACATATCAAATCAAAAATGACCAAACCGTTGTTGGTGGAATTGCCTTGAACTACCCAAGAAGTGAAAGCTCGTTGAACTACTACAACAAGGAAGAAATCCTTGCGCTAACAAGTAATGCGTCATTCCATATTGAAGACACTACACCGGAAATGCTTGGGCACATTGCCACCAAAATAGCGGGAGGAATAACCTATTGGTGGCATCTCATTCTTGCAGCATTAAGTTTTTTGGCATTGGAAATTTTGATCATTCAACTTTGGAGAACTAAATCATGAGAACCTACTTACAGAACGTCACTTTATTTGCACCTGGTCATGCACAGCATTTAAAAACAACAAACGCCATTGTTGAAAATGGTCATCTCATTGCTTTGGGTAAAGAAGTTGAAGCCAATGAATGTGATCACCTATTAAAAGCAAAAGGACAATTTTTATGCGCAGGGCTTACTGACCTCAATGCCTCAGTTGGAGAACCAGGACATGAGCACAGAGAGTCGCTATTAACGGCCATGAAAGCAGCCCTTGCCGGAGGATACTCGCGAGTGGCTGTCATTCCAAGTTCAACACCTCATGCAGACACCAAAGCGGTGATTCAACAAATTCAAGAATACAATACACCTGAATTCGAATTTCTTCCATTTGCTCAACTTTCAAAGGGCGGTGAAGGCAAACAGCTTACTGAATTTTATGAATTGAAAAACGCGGGTGCCGTTGGTTTCAGCGACTACATGAGCAACAGCTCAACTGAACTCATGATGCGCGCTTTAGAGTACAGCAAACAAGTTCAAGGTAAAATTTATTCTTTCCCGCATGACCCCGGTGTTCATCCGAAAGCACTCATGCACGAAGGAATTACTTCAACAAAAATGGGAATCAAAGGAACTTCACACCACAATGAAACCATCCGTGTATTCCGCGATTTGTCCCTGGCATCTTATACCCAGGCACCTATACACTTCTTTAGCATCTCATGTGCTGAAAGTGTTGATTTGATTCGCAAAGCGAAGAAAAATGGACAAGACGTTACTTGCTCCATAGCAGCTCATCAGCTGTCTTTTCTAGATAAGGACATGATTGATTTCGATAGCAACAAGAAAGTATGGCCACCTTTCCGCGATTTGAAGCATAAAAAAGCACTAGTCAAAGGCATTCAAGACGGAACCATTGATGCCATTGAAAGTCAACACACACCCCTTGAAATAGAGCACAAAGAACTTGAATTCGAATATGCTGAATTCGGCATGAACACCATACAGCACGCGTTGCTCATCGCATTCAACTCTCTAAAGGAAGAGATTGCTACTGAGAAAATCCTTGAACTGTTTACATCGGGTCCATCGAAATGCATGCAACTTCAGAACACAACACCAGAAAATGCATGTTTTGTTTTTAATCCGAATGGAATCACGGAAGTTCAAAATGAGCAATGGTACTCGAAGTCCAAAAATTCACCTTTTCTTGGTCATGGACTTCAAGGAGCTATCAGACAGCTTTGATTATGCTTGTCCTTGTGGACCACCAAATGTCATAGGATAAGCGGTGTCTGCGGCACCTTCCTGAATCTTTCCGTGCTGCGATTCAAATTTCGAGATATTATCTTGTAAGGCTTGCATGAGTCTTTTGGCGTGCTGCGGAGTCATTATTATGCGCGATTGAACACGGGCCTTGGGGACATTAGGCATTACTCGAATAAAGTCCAATACAAATTCGGAATTGCTGTGCGTAATTACGGCCAAGTTTGAATAGGTCCCTTCCGCTACTTGTTCATTTAACTCAATGTTAATTTGATTCTCTTTCTGTTCCATGTTCAAATAAGATTTGGTTTAATTCATTTAAAGATGCAATGGTAAAGGTAGGGCTATAATTGTGGCGCACACCCTTTCTTCCTGTTAATTCATCGAGCCGTTTTTCTGTAGCTTCAAAGAATACTTGATCAATTCCTGCATTGCGTGCACCCAAAATATCTGCTTCCCAATCGTCGCCAATCATAACTGCTTCGTCTGTCGTTGCATTTGCCTTTTGCAAGGCCAAATCAAAAATAGCTCGATGTGGTTTTCGAACTCCAGCTTCTTCACTATACACCACATGTTGGAAAAAAGATCTGATGTTTGCAGACTCCATCTTAATGCCTTGCACCTCTATGAAACCATTGGTCACCATAACGTTAATGTAATCTTTTTGAGCTGCCTGAAGAACGTCTATGGCGCCGGGAAGCATGGCGCTTAAGCGCGGACAAATGAACAAGAATTCATCTGCAAATTGGCTCACAAATTCGGGTGTGTAATGTGCATGAACCGAGTCAAACAGATCAGAGAAACGTTTAGTCCGAAGTTCTTCTTTGGCAATTTTCCCTTCTCTGTATAGCGCCCAAACGCGTTCATTGAAAATTTCATAATTCGAAGTGAACTCTTCCCAAGTTGACGCTTCAAAATTTGAAGACTTGTATTTTTCGAACAATTGCTTCAGCGCAATTTGAGTATTTCCATGCAGATCCCAAAGTGTTCCATCGAGGTCCCATAAAATCACACTGTACTTTTTCATTTAAAACAAATTAATTACCCAAGCAAGGGATGTGAGGAATAAGGCCCAGAACCAAAAACCAAGAATCAACCAGAAGGGTGTATGCCATTGATGTTTATAAAACCGAGCTGCCAGTATTGCCGATACAGGGACAGAAATTAAACCTGAAACCAATACAATTCCGAAAAGACCAAAACGCATTTTAATGCGTATCATTCTTCTTCGTTGTTTGGTGAAGGTTCGTTGGTTTGGCTTTTTGCGACTTCCACTCCACCAGACAAAAAATCGCTTCCCTAAATAATAAAAAAACAACACACCCACAGTAGCTCCAATACCCGTTGTAGACACAATAGATGCAAATTCAACTCTACCTGCATCTTTTCCTAAAAATGCCATCATGGTGAAGGGAGTGAATAAAAATTTCACTATGGCCAGAATGGCAAATAAAATGGACTGGTAGAGAGGCAGCATTAGGAATAAAGATAACAAATAGCATCAATTAACCTGTTGGAATAACCCATCTCATTGTCATACCATCCGACTACTTTAACCATTTTACCAATCACACTTGTCAATTCAACATCCAAAATACAACTGTGCGTATCGCCCAAAATATCTTTAGAAACCAAGGGGTCATAACATAGCGAAAGAATGGTTGGATGCTTTTTTTCAAATTGCTCAAACAAGGCTATAACTTCAGAAACCGACGTGCTTTTTTGAACAATAAACGTTATGTCAGACAACGAGCCATTGGCTACAGGCACACGCATACCACAGCCACCAATTTGATTTGATAATTGAGGAAAAACTTTTGTCAAAGCTTTAGCTGCTCCGGTTGTAGTTGGTACAATTGAGTTGGGCGCGGAGCGTGCCCTCCGAAGATCCTTGTGCGGAGCATCATGTAGCCGCTGATCACTGGTGTAAGAATGTACGGTAGAAATGTAACAGCTCTCCACACCCAGAGCTTGATCTATAGTATAAATAATAGGAGCTACGTTGTTGGTGGTACAGGAAGCGCACGAAAAAAAAGAATCTTCTTTACTGACGTTATGATCATTCACACCAACAATCCAATGCAACAAATCATCTTGTGAAGGCGAGGATAGTATGACCTTTTGAGCACCATTTTGAATGTGAACGAGTAATTCATTTTTCGTCTTCATGGTTCCTGTGCACTCCAGCACCACATCAACTCCCCACTGTGACCATTGTGGAATTTCTTCTGATTGAATGAGCGCTGCATGACCATTTGGTGTTTGAATTGAATTGTTTTCAAACACTCCCTTAATCCACATACCTTGGGTAGAGTCATATTTAAGAAGATGCCAAAGTGTTTGCGCATCGGCAATATCACGAATCACAACAACTTCAGCACAATCTCTTCGAACAAGTTCTTTGAACACTGTGCGACCAATTCGACCAAATCCGTTTATTGCAATTCTCGGCTTTCTCATAGTTTCATTTCCAACACAACGAAGGTAAGGGAATCAAACAAAAAAGGCCTTTCAAAATGAAAGGCCTTTTTTATCTTTTTCGTCTTACTGACGAATCAATTTAGCTGTACCGCTTGCGCTTCCGGCAAATACTTTTACAATGTACTGACCAGCTGGCAAATTCTCTGTCTGCAATGAGATTTGGTGTGAACCGGCAGTCAACTGACCAAATTGGATTTGGTTTACCATTTGACCGTTCAATGCGTAGATCTGAGCGTACGCTTGATTCACATTGCCGCTTAATTCCAGATTCAAATTTGCATTTGACATGGTTGGGTTTGGATAAACATTTAAGTTTATGTCTAATCCAGAACCTAAGTTGCTTGTGTTCTCATTCACCCCAACTGAGTAGAAATCATCACTTCTGAAGATACCTCTACCGTGCGTACCTGCGTAGATCGTTCCAAAGTTTTGTGTATTCATGTATGGTTTGATACCTGTTTGTTGCTGACGTAAGTCAAACACAGGAACATAACCTAAAGAACCAACGCTTGCACCCGCCATTGGATCAGCTGGAATTGACGAAGCAACGCCTGTGCTGTGGGTCCAAGTAGTTCCACCGTCGTTGGTAGCCCATACACCGTACTCTGTACCAACTACAATGGTGTTTCCAGTTGCGTCATTGACGTCAATTACACTTGCATAAATTGGCATTTTGTTCAATGGTGCAGTTGCTACCCAAATATTTGTAAAGGTTGGTGTTGCTGCAAGCGCATTGAATGACTCACGCACTTTTCCACCCGATACAGCGCCGTATCCACCCACTGTGAAGACCAAGTGGTTCGGGTCATTCGGATCAGAGGCAATACTTGTTACAGTTCCACCCGCATTGGTTATTAAGGTTGTTGTAGTTAGGTTAGACACATCGGCAGCACTCCATAAATTTTGGAATCCTGTTACGCGATACAGTGAACCGCTCCAACTGCTGTAGTACAGGGTATTTCCATCTTTGGACCATTCAAACGTGCGCACACCAGATCCAGGTGCATTACCAATTTTCCACCAATCTGGTGTTGTATTGAAATTCAAAGCTTGTCTGGTCACCCACATTCCTTCAGTTCCGAAGAAGCCAGTTACAAATAATGAAGTAAACTGATCTTGTACTTGCCATTGTTCGCTTACATTTTCTAACTGATCAGCAGCATAGTAGTACCAGGTAGTTGAAGTACATTGAATGTCTAAAATTGGAACAGTAATAAACGTTGTGTCTACGGCAACAACAACCTCTGTGCTATCATTCACAATGATTTGCGATCCATTGATTGGATTAATTACTGTATCTGACCAATACACCCAAATGGTTTGCTGTGTGATTTGATCAATTTGTTCTTCGTATCCAACAATGGTTGTATCGCAAATGGTTGAATCTACAATGCTTGTTAAAGCTTGTGGTTCTAACCAAGGATAGTTTGGATCTTCAGTGATTGGTGTGGTAGAATAAATGGCAGGTCTATTCAACACCGGCCAGAAATTCAACGTATCATTCAACGGAAATCTGTAGTTGAATGGTAAAGTCATGTTTTGAGTGAATAATGTTGTATCTACCCAAACCGTGTCATTGCCGTTGATGTAAGAATAAATATCTTGATCTCTGTTGTTGGTTAAGATGACATACTGCTGCGAATTTTCATCGGCTGTGTTTTCATACAAACGACACGCTGTATAGAAAGAACCCGCTTCTCCGTCGTCGCCAATAGCTGCTAGCACTTCATCATCATAAAACTCACCACCTGCACCTGTTTGGTTGAAACGGCTAATGGCTCCGAAGTATACTGTACTAAACGCTACAGTTGCACCTGGAACAGTCACATTTGTAATATCACAATCAAAACCATCACCACCACCTACAGATACACCTTGTTGCCAAGAGATCACATCAAATGGACCTTCCATACCTGGAATAAGAATGGTTCCATTGTCCTGAGCACCGCCCATTGCAGCATAACCGCCACCGTGAGCTATACCATAAAACTGCGTAACGTTGTAACCTCTGTTCATGGAGGCAAAGGTGTTTCCGCCGTCTACAGACTTGAATACTCCACCGTCGCAACCGATATACCAATCTCCATTCGGAGCAATTTCAAACGTGTGAATATCTGAGTGAACATAATATTGAGAAGAACCAAAGTCGAAGTTTGCAGCAATTTGCTCAGGTTGTGTATTTGCTCCAGCTTTCCAAAGTGTAACACCACCTACCCAGCAAATTCCTGGCTCACCTGGTTTGATACCCAAAGCTAAATCGTAATACGCTTGTCCATTGTCACCGAATACAGCGTACAAATTATCAATACCTGTTGGCCATTTTACTTCCCAGTTATCACCTTTATCGCTTGTATAGTAAAGACCACCCATCTGACCGCCTGCGGCATACAATACATAGGCAACGTTTGAATCATCACGAGAAATGGCTAAACGAACGCGTTGTTTGTTTGACAAACCCTGAGATGCACCCACTTGTGCAAATGAAGTTCCTCCGTCGGTTGAACGATAAACACGTCCGTTAGAAACACCCACATAACAAACAGTACCATCTTGTGACCATTCAATATCATGTCCTCCAGTATTCGGAATACCTGAAACTGACATATTTGGAGAGGTCATACCTGGCTCCCAGTAACCTACTCCATCTGCACCTGCAATCCAGATACGATTCGCCACGTTAGCATCAGCACTGATATCGTTGATATACGCCCAGTTGTCACCTGCATTCAAATCTGCAGGATCAGTTCCAGGAACCAATTCCCAACTTGCACCTTGGTCGGTTGATTTGAACATTCCGCATCCAATAGATCCGCTTGCTCCACTTCCATCAAAACCGGATTCAAATTGACTTCCTGTAGCTACGTAAATGGTACCATCTTCTGTAGCATCAATGCTAGAAATGGCCATAACCTTTCCAAACGAATCTAGAGATTCTACTCGAGACCAGTTGTTTCCTCCGTTGGTTGACTTGTATAATCCACCGGTTACAGAACCAGCGAATACCACGTCATTGGTGTAGGCTAGAATGGCACGTGTGCGACCTCCGATGTTATCTGGACCCATTTCCCACCAGCTCATATCAACTCTGTCTGCGCTTTGATTGCGATCAAAGTCATTTACAGCGAGTGTCATTTCTGTCACGTCACTTACTTCAAAATTGCCAGTGGTCAGGTTTCCACGCATCTTTTTCATGAGCTCCACAGACTGGTTGTACAAACTACCATTGGACTCACGTGGTGCAAACGTTGCTCGGTTGTTAAACATGTTTACAGCGGTCAAAGACAACGCTGCAGCAGCTACAAACCCAGAAGAATAAAGTAAACTTTTTAATTTCATAAACGCAGGTTAAGCATTATTTTACAATGTGCCGCAAGATAAAGTACAAATAGTTATAACAACAAAGTTTTGCAACCTTTTTCGCACTTTTTTTTCTTTTTTAAACGACTCAATCAAACAAATGCTTTTCAGCATGGTATGACGAGCGAACCAATGGACCCGATTCAACAAATCGGAACCCCATTTCTTTTCCAAGTGCAGCGTATTCGTTGAACTGCTCTGGCGTAATGAACTCGGCAACAGGAAGATGCTTGCGAGTGGGCTGTAAGTATTGACCCAAGGTTAAAATATCTACCTGTACTTGTCGTAAATCTTCCATGGTTTCAATCACCTCATTCCTTGTTTCACCCAGACCAAGCATAACACCGCTTTTCGTTCTCATTCCTCCTTTTTTGAGTCGGAACAACAACTCCAGAGATCGGTCATATTTGGCTTGAATTCGTACTTGTTTGGTCAACCTTCGAACCGTCTCTAAATTATGAGAAACTATTTCAGGAGCTACGTCAATGATGCGTTGCAAATTCTCCCATTTGCCCGCAAAATCGGGTATAAGTGTTTCCATAGTGGTCATTGGTGACAATTCACGTACTTTTTGAACGGTATTGTACCAAATTTCAGCCCCTCCATCGGGTAAATCATCACGGTCAACAGAGGTAATAACGGCATGTTTCACCCCCATTAACTTGACACTTTTTGCCACGCGAAGCGGTTCAAAGGGGTCTGCCTCAAGTGGCTTACCGGTGGCTACTGCACAAAATCCGCAACTGCGAGTGCAGATATTTCCAAGAATCATAAAAGTTGCTGTTCCTTCCCCCCAACATTCGCCCATATTGGGACAGTTCCCGCTTTCACAAATGGTATGTAGTTTATGTTCATCAACCAATGACCTCACTTTTCTGTAGTTTTCACCCGTTGGTAATTTAACCTTCAACCATTTCGGCTTCTGCACGCGTTCTTGTTCCATGTCTTTTAATTAAACTTTCTACCAAAAATAAATTGTACCTGACCAGATAAAAACAACCAATGGTTGTTGGCATGATCTGGCAATGTCTCCAATACATCTTGAGACATAATTTCTATTCGCTTCGGAAACACTTCAGCTCCCAAACTCACTTCTATGGATCGAATGCCATCACGAAAACCGCTGTACTCGAATCCCAATGCGAATTTCGTATTCAATCCGGGATGCAACTTCAATTCCGAAAAACCCAACATGTTACTTGCTCTTCCATAAATGTTCGAGTTGTAATGAATCAGAGGGTCATAGCGTTCAGTTTCTATGGAATATCCGTTAAAATTTGGATCCAAGTATAGAATTTCGAGGTAGATGGGACGTGTCATTCCCAAGGTTCCTCCCACCCCCCAGGTGCGATAAATCTGCACACCTGACTTCCTCATTTTATCTGTAATCACTCTTTTCTGACCATAGGTTAAATTGATTGCATAAAACGCATTGAGTTTCCCGTAATAATATGGCCTTGCGCTAGGATCTTGGAAATATGTTTTTACTTCCTTTTCGTGCTTCACAAAATTGAAACTACATTCAAGTAAATTGGTTTTGTATCCCCGTTTAATCCAACCTTTCGTGTAAGAACCTCCCCAACCGTTGGTACGAATATTCAAGCTACCCTGCTTGGAATGACTATAAAAAACCACACCATCTTTTTTTTCTTCCGTTTGAGCAATTACCCGCAACGAAAGAACACTCAACAGAACCAAGATGGAGGTGCGTATCATTGGAACAAAAGTAAATCATTCAGTTCAAGTAAAGCATGAACAACGTAGATTTACAACAAAGAAAAATTATGGCAAAAATGAATATGGTTTATGCGGGCGATTTGCGTTGCGAAATTGTCCACGAATACAGTCAATCACAAATTGAAACTGACGCGCCTTTGGACAATCAAGGAAAAGCACAACGATTTTCACCAACCGACCTTCTTTGCACCTCCTTGGCTACCTGTATTATCACAACCATAGCCATTGCTGCTCAAGCCAGGAAATGGCCTTTTTCAGACGCAAAAGCAAGTATTGAAAAGATTATGCAAGACAATCCAAGACGAATAGGTGAAATTAAAGTTCACATTACCATTGGAAAGCATGGTTACACAGAAGAAACGAAAGAGAAAATCAAGGCGTACTCGAGGGCCTGCCCTGTAAGTAGGAGCTTAAATCCGGAAGTGATTCAGACGGTGACGTTCGAATTTGAGGACTAGCGCTGAGTAGCAACTTTATCGTATGCGCTGCACTTTTCGTGCTTTTTGTGACAAGCAACGGTGCTGAATAATCCAAGTGCAACTAGAGCAAACAATAAGAGGCGTAGCGATTTCATTCTTTTCTTTATTTGATTTTCAAATGTAAACGAATATTCCAAGAACAGGTTTCAAAATTGTTTTTCAGTTATCAACATATTAATCAACTTGTAAGAACGGCCCTGCTCTTTTTGCTGTGTATACATCACGCGTACGCTCAAAAAGAGGTGCACACCTTTTTGAATTACAAAACAAAATTCAATTCCCCAGAACTGGTCTTGAACCAACTGCATCTCAGTGGCTACCCCTATGCTCATGTTTCATTAGACACAATGATTGAACAAATAAACGGAAACGCATACCATTGGACCGTTCAATTGGGAGATCGCATTTACTGCGATAGCGTGCTTTTCAATTCAGATCTATTGCATCAAAAAACGCTCTATCGAATGATCCATGTTGCACCCGGCATGGTATACAATGAGCGTGATTTAAAAAAAATTCCGCAACGCATCAATGCCATTTCAGGTGTTCGTATGATTCAGAATCCTCAAATTATTTTCTTCGAAAAATCGTTTCAAGTGCGCATTCCTTTAGAACGGGTGAAAAAAAATAAGTTAGATGGAATCATGCAACTTCAAAATGATCCCGCTCAAGCAAAGTCCATTGTTACGGGAAATTTAGACCTTGAATTGCATAACCTACTGAAACGATCAGAGTCTTTTCATTTTCTGTGGAAAAAGCCAACTACAAATAGTCAATATCTCTTGGCATCTCTGCAATTACCCTATGCATTTGGACTTCCTGTAGGCATGAATGCAGATATACAAGCTTTCCTCCGCGACTCAACGTTCGCGCAGTCACAACTTAAAATTTCAACGTACGGTTCTGCAAGCGCCAATGATGGTTTAACCGTATATCTTTTGAAAACCAACAATGTTCGATTTCGAGATGCGGCAGCCCTTGGCAACACAAAATCGTTGCTTTATGGATTGCAATTTGGAAAGCGAAGGGGAAATCTGTCTGCCCTACTTCCCGAAAAAGGTTTGATGTTTCAAATTGGAGGTCACACTGGACAACGGAAAACAATGTCTACCAATACCAATACCATCATTTATGGTTATGAATGTACCGTTCAACTGCATGCCACCAATCGAAACCTATTCTTTCAATCTAAATTTTTAAGTGCTGGAACATTTGGCGCCACCTTCTATGATAATGAAGCACCGCGGATCGGAGGAATGAACAGTATTCGTGGGTATTTTGAAGAAAGCATCTCCGCATTTCACTACGCGCTGGTTCAGTCCAATTTCGGAAGACGCTTTGGCAATTCATTTTCAACCTACATCACCACTGATTTTGCCCAAATAATTCAGCCGCAACAAAGGCAAATTGGAAGTTTTGGAATTGGCACTACGTTACAGCAAAACAACTCTTCTGTTGCACTTTCATTTGCTTGGCCTTTTGAGAGAGGCATTGCATTTGAGGCCTCCAATGCACGTCTTGGAATTCAATTCAACACCTACTTTTAGAATACTTATTCACAATTTCTACGAATCGTGGAACCCCTTGTATTTTTACGGACATGAATATGATTGATCTACTAATTGGATTTTTTGCTGGAATTGTTTTCTGCTATTTTATGGTTTTGCTGACGCGAAAAAAAGATTCCACAACCCTCAATCTTGAATTGTTTGAACGGGAGAAACAAGACGACCTCAAAACCATACATCAATTGCAAGAACGTGTTGAACAGCTCATTGCAACGAACGCTACCAATGAAGCCAACCTGAGCGCAGCCAATAAAGCCATTGAACACGAAAAAGCACTCATTGACGATTTAAAACTTCAATTGAAAAATGAATTTAAATTGGTGAGCACCGAAATTGTTGAAGAACGCGTGAAGCATTTAACCACAACGAATGAGACACAACTGAATACCCTCATTTCCCCCTTACGAGAAAGCATCAAAGACTTCCGAAGTAAATTGGAAGAAAAAGAGAAACACGACACCGATCGAGCAAGTGCTATTCGAACACACATCGAGCATCTTATTAAAATGAATGAGGCTGTGACAAGCAGCGCCGATGGCCTTACCAAAGCATTGAAGGGAGACAATAAAGTACAGGGGAATTGGGGTGAAATGATTTTAGAGAGCGTACTTGAAAAAAGTGGATTGGTTAAAGATCAAGAATACACCGTGCAGCACAATGCACAAAATGATGACGAGGACCGTATTCGTCCTGATATTATTATTCATTTACCAGATAAAAAACACATTATCATTGACTCAAAAGTTTCGCTTACGGCCTTTCACTCCTTTGTGAATACGGAAGATGAGCATGAACAAAAGAAATTCTTGACACAGCATTTAGACAGCATTAAAAGTCATATTAAAAAATTAAGCGAAAAGAAATACGAGTCTTCAGAATCATTCATCACACCGGATTTCGTCTTGTTATTTATGCCAATAGAACCTGCATTAACGGCGGCATTTCGTGCAGATGGAAATCTGTTTCAAATGGCATGGGAGAAAAACATTATTTTGGTTTCACCAACCACTTTACTCGCCACTTTGCGCACAGTGGCCAGTGTATGGGCCATTGAGAAAAGATCAAAGAATGCAGATGAAATAGCCCGATTAGCGGGGAAATTCATAGACAAATTAGACAATGCTTTTGGGCATTTAGATAAAGTAGAGAAGAAATTAGCTGGAGCGCAAACTGATTTTCAATCGGCCATGAATCTCATTAAAAACAGTCCTGATAACTTAATTAAGCGCGCCGTTGCCTTGAAAGAGATGGGGGCTAAATCGTCGAAAAACATAGAAAAAAGGCTACCTTCGTCTTCAGAAAATCAAGAAAATGAATCAGAGGAGGATTCTGAATAAACTGCTAATACTCATCCTAATGTTCAGCATAGGATGCACCACCTCGAAATCAAGTTTGAAAGGAAATAAGGGTGGTGAATTTGAATTCAATCCCGTTTATCAATTCGCTCATTTAACCTCTGATACTACTGGGCTATACCTGCGTTTCAAATCTGATGAATTGCTCTACATGAGAAGCAGCGAAGCCGCAGAATTTGTTGCCAATGTTCGAGTAAAATTGATTCAAAAAACAGGAGTAAAATCAGATACACTTTCGTTTGAATTTCATCCACCTCAACAACAAGAAATTGGTTTTTGGGAGAAAGAAATACGCCTATACCAACCGGTAGATTCTTCCAAATCTGTAAACTGCATGTATGTGTTGGAAATTCAAGATGTAAATAGAAATGTAAAGTGCCTATTCACTGAACAAGTAAACAAGGCCAAGCAACCGAATATTTTTGACTTACATCTTTTTTCCAAACACACCAAACTCAGAATAACAACTCAATTGGGTTCTATTCACGGTTTATTGAAAGGCGATACCATTGAAATGCTAATGCCGCGTTTCCCGGAAGATTCAACCTTGCTTTTGCGTTTTGCTGAATTAAAAGAATTGCCCAACTTACCACCACCGGCATTTTCAAATAACTCGCCCAGTATTCCAGACACTGCGGCATATTCTGCATTGAACATTGATTACAACCAGGGTGTATTTTCATTCGCTGTTCCAAACAATGCGTTAATGATTCGCGACGAACAAACCCTTTTGTATTTTTTACCAAGTTTTGGTGATTTCCCGTACTCTACTCAGTTCAAAGATTTGGTTGGTCCCATGCGTTATATCATGTCGAAGAGTGAATATGAACAATTGAGTACTTCTCCAGATCCATACACCTACTTCTGTAATTTTTGGAGAGACTGTGGTGGGTCAGATGAAAAAGCAAAACAGCTCATTGCCGTCTATTTTCAACGTGTAACTACAGCGAACCAATTGTATTCCGCGCTCGTTCCAGGATGGAGAACGGATCGCGGCATGATCTACACGGTATACGGCAAGCCCACACGAATTGAATCAAATAGCAGCACAGAACGTTGGCAATACGGAGATGAGAATCTCCCTGGATCTTTCGCTTTTGTTTTTCGAAAAAAAGAACACCCTTACACCAACCGCATCTACATTTTAAATAGAGATGCATTGTATAGAAATAGCTGGGAATCGGCCGTAAATTCATGGCGCTCAGGAAGGGTTTATAGAGAATAATATGCGACAACAGATAAAAAGAAATAACCTCATTTGTGGAATACATCCCATAGAAGAAGCGGTGAGATCAGGCAAGCAGATAGATAAGGTGCTCATTGATCGTGAACTAAAAAGCGAAGCAATAAAAAACTTAAAATCGCTACTTAAAGAAAACCACATCGCTTTCAATTTGGTTCCGGCAATGAAACTGAACGGACTTACGCGACTTGTGCATCAGGGAGTTGTTGCATTCACCTCACCCATTTCGTTTGGAAACTTTGAAGAGGCTTATATGAGTCAGGTAGAACAAGGCAAAACACCATTTCTGATTCTCTTAGACAGAATAACCGACGTTCGAAATTTCGGAGCTATTTGCCGATCTGCAGAGTGTTTCGGGTCAACACTGGTTGTCATTCCTGAACAAGGCGCTGCCTCAATCAACGAAGATGCACTGAAGGCCTCAGCTGGTGCTTTAATGCATGTTGAAGTATGTAAAGTGAAAAATTTATTGGACGCTATGGATTACCTCCATGCAAGTGGTGTTCAAACCATAGTGCTCTCTGAAAAAGCCACTGAAACCATTTTCGAAACTGCGCAACGACTCGAACCTGAAACGGGCATTTGTTTAATTATGGGAAATGAAGAAGAGGGTGTGCAACCGGGAATATTCAAACGGGCTTTGCATCAAACACGCATTCCTATGGTTGGTAAAACAGACTCATTAAATGTTTCTGTTGCTGCAGGAATTGCACTGCATGCGTTCATGCGTTAAAACCTGAACCCGCCTGAAAAAGAAATTCCAACTATTCCCTGTCTCACTTGGGTAGCATCAATTAAATTGGGATCAAACATGTAATAACTTGATTGGTCTACCATGTAACTGAAAGAGAGGTTGTAAAAAACATCATCTTTCTTATAACCAGCGCCAATACTGTATTTCAAGCGCCAATCTGAAGAGGCGGCCAAGGGTGAAGACACGGCCTGCACACCACCTCGAATTCGGTATATATCTGCCACTCGTAATTCAACTCCACTTCGCAGTGTATGCACTGCTTTGTAATTTTCTTTAATTGCTGCATTCTCTAATGAAAACGTGTAAACATCTTGTATGGATTCCATTTTCATTTTAGACAAATCTGTTGTTTCATAATCACATGAAATAACACCCAAGTTTCCCGCAATAAATGAAGCTCCAACTCCTACTAAGCTCGGCAATTTGAGCCCATACGTGTATTCATTGAGATCAGAAGCATATTCATAGAACGATGATCCAATTTCTGAATTCATGTCCGCTTCAAATGCATCTAAAATGGATTGATTAACACCGCTGTGGTAATAGGCTCCAACACGAAAATATGGACTGGGTGCATATTGAAATCCAAGTTTCAATTGAATACCCGAGTATCCAGTTGAGCCTGTTCCTGTATTGTTCAACGTACTGTTATAATTGAATGAAACGGCAGATTGCGCCGAAGCAAACTGTTCGGTATAGCTTGTAGTCTTCTCATACTTCAGACGCCTAAAAGCCAGAGCAGCTCCGAAATAAAATTGATTTTTATAATTCTTCGCAACGCTCAAATTCCATTCCCTCAATTGTCCAGATTCCTCTACCTTATCTGTTCTTGTAATATCACTGGTATTGCTTAATCGTGTGTACACATTTCCTACAGGGTCATTGATGAGATAGGTCTCCCAAGCCAAGCCCGCTGAAAAAGGAAAACTACTTGTTATATCCGAAGTTGGAACTTGATAAGCATTGAGTTGGTTTACAAAAACATCAAGCAAAGAAGCTTGGTTGTCAAAGGAAGTGACCTCAGTTGTTTTATTGAATTTTTGAAGTATACCAAATCCAATACCTACATACGTTGGGCTCCAATCGTTTTCTGACGTGCCTGTTTGAAATACCATAGCAACGGCGTCTGCAGGTAATGCGAACCGACTGCTCTCTTGCTTATTTCCTAAAAATGATGTTGCCGTTTTATTGCTTAGACCAGTTACAGTGATATCAAATACACCCGTTTTATATGCCGCTAAACCGGCAGGATTTTGAAAACAATTGGTGATATCTCCACCCAAAGAGGCGAAAGCCCCACCCATTGCATTGACCCGATTGGAATATACGCCTTGTGTAAAACCGTATCGCAAAGCATCGTCTTCATTCTGGGCAAAACTTTGCAAAGCCAACAGAATGCAGGCTGCAGCAGTAAATTTTTTCATGCTATTTCAATGAGAAATTATTTGCGTCCACCACTCTTGCCTGGTGCACTACCGCCACCACCGCCTCCTTTGGAAGGAGATGAACCGCTACTTCTTGAGGGAGCAGGATTTGATGGAGCCGAGTTGCTGCGCGAAGGTGCTGAATGTGACGGAGCAGAATATGATGGGGCTGAACTGCTTCGAGAAGGAGCCGAGTAAGAAGGTGAAGAACTTCCTTTTCCAGTAGAATTGTTGTTTGATCCTGCACCGTTTGATTGATCTCTCGAAGTAGATGAGTTGAACTGATTGGAATTACCTGTATTGGTATTTCCATAATTTCTTGAACCTGAATGGTAATCGTCTTCATAAGTGGCTCCATTTGAAAACCCTCTTCCAGCGTTGTACTCCGTAGTTTTTCCGCCAACAACTCCTACTGATCTTCCGGCAATTTGGAAAGACGATACCGGTTCTTTCGATTCAACCGCTAATCCGGCAACCACCTGCTTTTGTAATCTTCCGCCATGGTATCCAGAACCGTTCGATTGACCCACAGAAATAGGGTTGCGATGAATGTGTGTCACGTTTGCACCGTTTTCGTTTGAGCCACCCGTGTTGTTGTTCCAACCAGAACCCCAACCACCGCCGTTGTATCCGCCACCGTAATATGGGTTATATCCACCCCAACCAAAACCAGAGCCATAACCCCCGTAAGATAAATATCCGTTCGGATTGTATCCCCATGAGCTGCCGTATGGGTTGTAGGTTGAATAACCCCAAGGAGAGTAATATGAATTTCCGTATCCATATGATCCATACGAATTGAATCCGTTATCAAATCCGTTGTAGTAATTCGAAAACGGACTTAAACCATATGACAATTGCCATCCGAGGTTCGGACTCCAAAAAGCGTTGGGATTTCTACCTCCATTGAGTTGGTTGGCATTGGGAATTGAATTCGGATTGAAATAATCATCTTCACCGAGCACGTAGGGGTCGGCGTTTGCCGCAATGGGCGAATAAAAAAGTTCTTGTCTGTTCCAATACACCTCATCGTCTTCAAGACGTGATCTGTCATCGGTTAAATGCTCTAAACTTGCACATGAGCTTAGACCAAGTAATGCAAGAGAAAATGCTACAAAAGGGAGTTGCTTTTTCATAGAACCAATTATTTACAATAAAGGTAAGAAAGGTTTTACCTTTGCAACACCAAAATTCATCTAAAAAATTTCATTTCATGGCAGAAAAGCTAACACCTCGGGGTGAGGATTATTCCAAGTGGTACAACGAATTGGTCGTGCAAGCAGATCTTGCGCAGCATAGCGATGTAAAAGGATGTATGGTTATAAAGCCTTATGGTTATGCCATTTGGGAAAAAATGAAAGATGCATTGGACGCCATGTTCAAAGAAACAGGACATCAGAATGCCTACTTCCCCCTACTCATTCCAAAAAGTTATTTGAGTAAAGAAGCGGCGCACGTTGAAGGATTCGCGAAGGAGTGTGCAGTTGTTACCCATTACCGTTTGAAATCTCAAGACGGTGGTGTAGTTGTTGATCCAGAAGCGAAATTGGAAGAAGAGTTAATTATACGTCCAACCAGTGAGACCATCATCTGGAATACTTATCGCGGTTGGATTCAGAGTTACAGAGACTTGCCCATTCTTATTAATCAGTGGGCAAATGTTGTGCGTTGGGAAATGCGTACACGCCTTTTTTTGCGCACTGCAGAATTTTTATGGCAAGAGGGCCACACGGCGCATTCTACCTCGCAAGAAGCCATTGAAGAGACGAACAAAATGCTTGAGGTGTACGCATATTTCGCAGAAAAATTCATGGCCATGCCTGTCATTAAAGGTGCGAAGACTGCCAGTGAGCGCTTTGCGGGTGCGGAAGATACGCTTTGCATTGAAGCGCTTATGCAAGATGGAAAAGCCTTGCAGGCGGGTACATCTCACTTCTTGGGTCAGAATTTCGCGAAAGCTTTTGATGTAAAATTTGCATCGAAAGAGGGTGTGAATGATTATGTTTGGGCTACCAGTTGGGGAGTTAGTACGCGGCTCATGGGGGCGTTAATAATGACACACAGTGATGATAAGGGGCTGCGACTTCCACCGAAGTTAGCACCAATTCACGTGGTTATAGTTCCCATTTATAAGGGGTTGGAACAGTTGGAGGAAATACGAAATAAGGTTACACCTTTGTTGCAAGAATTGAAGCAACTGGGGGTTACTGTTAAGTTTGATGATGATGACACCAAGCGCAGCGGATGGAAATTTGCGGAATATGAATTGAAAGGCGTTCCGGTTCGAGTGGCCATTGGTCCGAAAGACATGGAGAATAACACAGCTGAATTGGCAAGAAGAGACACTAGTGAAAAGGAGACTGTTTCATTTGACGGATTGGGCGTTCGCATTCAGGGGCTGTTAGATGAGATTCAGTCGAATTTATTTGAGCAAGCTTTAAGTTACAGAAACAGTCATATCACGGAAGTGAATGACTATGAAACGTTCAAACGTTTGTTAGATGAGAAGGGTGGATTTTTTGCTGCGCATTGGGATGGAACGGCAGAGACAGAAGAGCGTGTGAAAACAGAGACGAAAGCTACCATACGTTGTATACCCTTTGATACAAAAGAAGAAGCTGGAGTTTGCATGGTTACAGGCAAACCAAGTAACAAGCGTGTTTTGTTTGCACGAGCATATTAAAATTGAAATTCATGGCTGAATCACCAGACTACAACCAAATGATCTTGTCGCTTTTGAAAGGAAAAAGTGTATTGAAGCAAGATATTTTTCACAATACCATTGCACAGTTCGGGGAGTTGAAAAAAGTTCTTCAAGCCAGTATAGAGGAAGTATCGAGTCAATTTGGCGACACCGATTCACGCGTGACCTTTGAGTATCAAGATTTGGGAGCGTTTCAGTGTCAGGTAAAAATTGCTGGAGACGTTTTAATTTTTCAGATGCACACGAATGTCTTTCAATTTGAGGCGGGACATCATTTGTGGGGAACGGGTTATTTGAAGAACGATACTCGCAACAGTTATGTGGGTATTATAAACGTATATAATTTTTTATCGGATAGTTTCCGTTACAACCGCAGTTCAGACATCGGTTATTTGGTATCGCGTGTTTTTGTGAACAGAGAGAATCATTTTGTGGTTCAGGGGAAGAAGCAGTTGGGATATATGTTCAATGATTTTATAGGCAGTACGTTCGATTTGGAATCGAAGAAGCGATTTGTGGAGCAATTGTATTTGTATGCCTTGAGTTTTGATTTGTTGGTTCCTCCGGCCGAGAATTTGCATCAGATCACGGTTGAGGAGATGAATGACATTAACCACAGTGGCAGTTTAGCGACTGGGAAGCGACTTGGATTTCAGTTCAACTCGAAAGTGTAAAATTTTCTTGCGAAAAAAGAAGTTCTTTGTATATTTGCACTCGCAAAACCGAAGCGGCCCGTTCGTCTAGGGGTTAGGACATCAGATTTTCATTCTGGTAACAGGGGTTCGATTCCCCTACGGGCTACGAAGAAAACCCTCAACGCAAGTTGAGGGTTTTTTGTTTCCCTACCCCGGATAGCAGTGGAAATCCTTTGAGCGAAGCGAGGAGATTGCAACGGATAGCCGGAAATGGGTTCAAAAAAGCATTTTCAAAAAACCAAGAATGACCTTTGGTTTTTTATGTATTCTTGAAAGCCTATGCCGTGGATTTGAGGTATATTCGTGGGTATGCATGTTGTCTCATTTGATCAAATTCTAGACGAAAAAAATTACGGAGGGAAAGCCGCAAACCTCTCACTCATGTTCAGGAATAAGTTTCCTGTCCCCGCAGGTTTTGCCCTCTCAAAAACCTGCTTCGATCAACGAGACAATGCCAATTTTCAATTGGAAATTCAAAGTGAAATTGCACAGGCTTTACAAAACCTAAACGCCACGCATGTGATGGTGCGAAGTTCTGCAATTGGTGAAGACGACAACGATCATTCATTTGCAGGTCAATTGAGCTCGTTTATTTGTGAGAATAAATTAGATGATGTACTTACCCATGTGACGAAATGTTGGGACTCATACAACCAAGAGCATGTGCGGAATTATGCAGAACAAGCAAATAAAAAGCTGGGCGGTATGGGTGTTGTTATTCAAGAACTCATAGACCCCGAATTTGCCGGTGTCATTTTTACGCGCTCGCATGTTGAAGCGCATTCCATGTTGGTTGAATACGTTCGCGGACACGGTGAGCAATTGGTTTCTGGACAAGTAAACCCCATGCGATTTCATTATCATCTGAAAGAAAAGACCATTGCGGGCGACACACAAATCTCATTTCAAGAGGCCATACACTTGGCGCTGCAATTGGAAGATTTTTATGGATTTCCACTCGATATTGAATGGGCGTATAAGGAAAATAAATTCTACCTGGTACAAGCTAGACCCATTACCACTTCTCCGCGGCATACACGGGTGTATTGGTCGAACACCAATGTAAATGAGAATTACCCCGATGCCCTGAGTCCCATGTTATACAGCATTGCTCGTCAAGCATATTACCATTATTTTAAAAACTTAGCTCAACTCTTTCAAGTGCCTTCTGAGGAAATTTCCAAACTTGAAAAAGAATTTTTAAATATCATTGGTGTATTCGGTGGTAAGATGTACTACAACATGAGCAGCATTCACACCGTGCTTTCCGCTTCGCCATTTTCATCATTGCTCATTGCTTCATTCGATGATTTTGTTGGCTATACCGAAGGAAATAAAGCGAAAAAACAAAAAGCCAGCTGGTCAGAAAAAATAGCTTTTCTGAAAACATTTTTAAAACTCAATCGGCAGTTGCCGGTGCATGTAAAACAATTCGAGGAGCGTGCAGATCTATTCTTTTCCAATGCCACGGCTGCTAAGACGCAGGAAGAACTTGAAGATGCATTTCACACCTTTCTTGAAATTCGCATGCACAGTTGGTATCATGCCTCACTTGCAGACTTCTTTGCCATGGCCTTTCACGGATTCTTAGGAAAATTGTGTCAACGTTATTTTCCAAATGAAGCTCATGGTATACAAAATCAATTGATTCAAGCTATTCCAAATTTAGTTAGCAGTGAGCCGGTTATTCGCATGCATGAGATTGCTTTAAGAATCAAAGAAACACCCAAATTATTTTTTGAATTCCAAACTGCATCGGCCCCGTCTTGCTGGTCATTGATTCAAGAGCCTGCATACAGAGAGGTGTTCCATGAAATTCAAGTCTATCTTCAGAATTACGGTTTTCGATGCAGTGGTGAACTGATGCTAACTACCGTGAATTACGTTGAAAACCCTGTTTCATTTATTGCCCTGCTGAAACAATTGGTGTGCTTAGAGTCGACACATCCGAAAGAAAAAATTCATGCGAAATATCTGGAATCGCTCGAATGCAGAAAAAAATTCAAAAGAAAAATAATTCTTCGAAATCGATTCAATCCCATTCAACTTCTTTTTCAAACCTTGTTATTTCAATATGTAGTAAACAAAACCTGTGAAGGCATTGCCTCACGCGAGCGTGTTCGATTAAAGCAGGCGAAAATATATTTTGGATTGAAAAAAATATTGAATAAGTCAGGCTCACAGTTTTCGCAGCAAGGAATAATAAAAGAAGCGGATGATATTTTATTCTTCACTTATCCAGAACTCATAGAATTGTTCGCTGCTTCGGCCATAACCCCTACGGCCATGGAAGGCATATTGGCAGAACGCAAGCAAGCATGGAATGTAGAGTCGGCCTTGCATTATCCAGATGATTTTTTTACCGAACGCGGGAAATACGCTTCACCAGAAATAGTTGCGGCAGAGACCAAACCCATGAATGGAAATGCTGATTTAACAGGCCTGTGCGCTTGCGGCGGCTTAATTGATGGAAAAATAAAAGTATTGGAAAGTGTGCTTGAGGCAGATAAATTAGAACCCGGTGATATCTTGGTTACACGGCAAACTGATCCCGGATGGGTCACTGTGTTTCCTCTCATTAGCGGACTTATTGTTGAACGCGGTGGCATGCTCTCACACGGAGCAGTTGTTTCAAGAGAATTTGGAATACCCGCAATTGTTGGGGTTCATGAAGCGACAAAAAAATTAAAAGACAACGACTTTGTAACGCTAAATGCATTTCAAGGAACTATAGTTATTCATCATGATCATCATTAGCACATACATCAAGCAGCGCTTTAGTTTTCTCTTTTGGGGACTCATAGCAAGTGGTATGATTTGCATATCAGTGCCTATTGCACATTGGAATTGGCACACGCCAATTTTCTTCGTGAGTTTGTTATACCAGTTTTTTCTTTTCCGCCTCGGAGATGATCTTTTTCAAATTCGATATGACGCAACCAAACCCAATCGCATCTATACCAAACAACTGGCAAAACAACCGCTGTGGATATTCTGGCTTGTAAATTTTCTTATACTCTCTGTCTTTTTATCGCAGATACAACTTCACTATTGCGTTGCTAGTATAGCGCATTTCATGTTCACCGGTATGTTGTACATGATTTTCATTCGTTGGCATGCTATTTCTAAAATTCTACCACTTCTGAAATACCCGTTCTTGTTTTCAATCATTACCATTAGTTTTCACTTCGAAGAATCGCAAAGCCTTTTTTTCTTGTGTGAAAACATGTTGCTTTTTCTAAGTATACTGTACCTTGAAATGGCCTTTGATAAATCATTTGCAAACGGGTTCATTCATAAAATTCGTTTTGCAAAAACGTCTAGCCTCATTGTTCTTTTTGTTTCTTTAATCATCATTTTTTTAAAACACAACCATGTCTTTTAATCCCAAGCAACGCCATTCTGAATTAAAGAATCCTGCACACTTGCAATTTGAAGAAATAGCTTGTTACCACTGTGGTGGTAGTTCTTGTCGTGAATTCCTAGTTGGAGAAGAAGATCTCACTGGCAAAGACGGTGAATTTCTTTATGTTCAGTGTGAAACGTGTGCGTTGGTGTATCAGAATCCGCGCATACCCGTTGAGGGAATCAAGGAATATTACGATGGCGAATACATTGCGCATAGAAAGAAAAAAAATTGGGGGATCTTAACTCCATTGTACGAATGGGCCATGAACAAACATGACCGTGAAAAAGAGAAAATAGTAAGGAAATATTTTCCAGTGAATAAGGACACACACATTCTTGATGTAGGTTGTGCGGTAGGTACATTTTTACTTCACATGAAAACCAAGACTGCATGCCACATTCATGGTGTAGATTTTAAAGATGGACTCAATTATCCTGGTTTTGAAACCATTGATTTTTATGAGGGTTTATATTATGAGCAACCCATTGCAGCAAACAGTATGGATGTGGTAACCATGTGGCATTTTTTTGAACATGACTACGATCCGAGAGCATCTTTGCGCATGACAACTGCCGTATTGAAAGACGATGGAAAACTAATTATTGAGGTTCCAAGGTTGGATTCAACTACATTCCGATGGTTTAAAAAGAAATGGCCCGGTGTGCAGGCTCCACAGCACACGGTGCTTTATACAAAAAAAACATTGATAGCCTTTTTGGAAGAGAATGGCTTTCGGGTTGAAACCTATTTACCGTATGGTGCCTTCCCCCCCTACTTTTATATTTTCACTGGAACATACTTTAAATTATTTGGGAAAGGATTGAACTTAAATAAAATTATTTTCCCCTATTTTCTTGGGCAATTGCTGCTTACGCCCCTATTGCTCTTTTCAAAGCAATTGAATCTTTCCATGCAAACGGTGATATGCACAAAAAAATAGTACATATCATAAAAATGATTGTTGTGCTCATGAGCATTTTGCTTTTGGGCTTCATTCCATTCACTTTGCGTGTGCTTTCTTTTGGATTGTTAACTTCCTTCAACCGGAAATACCTTGCTCCTGTCATTTGCAAATTCACTTTATTTCTCATTGGCATGCGTATTCAGATCCACTTGCCAGAGAAACTTCCTCACCCTGCATTCATAACATTTAATCACAATTCCATCTTGGACGCATTTGGCCTAATGGCAATGGGGTTGAGCGAGACGCGATTCTTAATGACTGAGCTCATACTCTATCAAATGCCTTTCGGAAACTTCATGGCATGGGGTGTTGGATGCCTGTTCATTCCACCTAAATCGAGTCGAGAAAGAAGAATAGCATTCCTAAAAAAATGTGTTGTCCGCATAAAGAGAGAATCGTGTTCCATTGCCGGTTCTTCAGAAGGTGTGCATAGACATGAACACGGTATTTGTAGATTTAATAGAGGTGTGTATCACATGGCAATGGCCGCAGAGGTCCCGGTGGTTGCTTTGTACATTCACTTACCTGAAATTAATAACCCGTTCAATGACTATCGCGCTTTCGAATCAGGAACCATGCACATTACGCATCTCGATACATTTCAGACTGTGAATTGGAAATTGAATTCATTAGACGAGCACATTGAAGTGGTTCGAAATGCGTATATTGACGAATTCAATAAAAGAAATCAATCATGAAAAGCAATTCCTTTCAAGCCAACAATTGGAGAGCGCTTTCTTTTCTTGTTACTCCACTCTTATTTTTAATTTTTGGAATTTTCTTTTCCATGAAAGATGGAATTCCATTTTATCTTTTGAGCATTTTGCTTTTTTCTTTTTTTAGCACACAAGCATTTATTCTGTTACACGAATGTGGACACATGCATTTTTTCAAAACACAATTTCAAAACAGCATGTTTGGAAACCTCTTCGGCGTTTTTTCTGGCATACCGTTTTTCACTTGGAAGCACATGCATCACCTGCATCATAAATGGACGGGGTGGCGCGATAAAGATCCTACTACAGAGGTCACCGTTGATCCTGGAAATTCGAAATTCATACAACTGGTTGCGAATCTTTCATGGATACTTTTCTTTCCCATATTTTATTTAACCTATCACGTAAGTAATTATTGGAATTTAAAAAAGATTGAACGATTCGTTCGTCCCCACATCTTCCGCAAAAGTGTTGGTAGCGTTTTCATGTATGCTTTGATTTATTCCATTCTCTTTTTATTCCTTCCACTGGAGATGGTTTTGTATGTGCTACCCTCATTTTTTCTGAGTTGTATTTGGCGCGAATTAATAATTCTTACTCAACACACGCACATTGACATACCGCTTTCTGAGGGGCAAAATGTAAGTCCCATTTCGTACTTGAATCAAATTCCGTTTACCCGAAGTTTCTATATTGGAAAATTCTTTGAACGATATTTTTTATTCAATTTCAATTTACATGAGGCACACCATGCCTATCCCGGGCTACCTGCATATTACCTGCATGAGTGCCATTTGAATTTAAGTCGAAATCCGACCTATTGGCGGTGGCTTCTCCAAGCAAAAAGCATGTGGGGAGTTGATTTCATTTTCAGAACATCGAAGCACACAAATAAAAAATTTTAATTATGTCTTATACTCTCGACCGAAGTAAACAAGCTTTAGATACCATTAACAAGCACCATGAAATTCAGTCCTTGCTGGAAAAATTAAAACGAAGGGAATTTCCAACGGTTGAAAGGGAAGACATTCCAATGCGTGATTTATATAATCCGCATGCTCAAGAGGCTCGCTTGAGTTTATTGGAAAAATCGACTGAAGCCAAATTGGATCATTTAAGTGGAAAAAAAATGTTTTCCAATGTTGATCTTTTGGAGGGAAACATTGAGAATTACATTGGCATGAGCATGGTACCTACGGGTGTGATTGGTCCCGTGCGTGTGATTGGCACATCTGCACATGGTGATTTTTTTGTACCCTTGGCCACAAGTGAGGGCGCTTTGATTGCCAGTTACCATCGTGGGGCGAAAGCAGCCTATATGTCTGGAGGTATACGTTCCGTTTGCTTAACTGAGAGTGTACATCGTGCACCGCTATTCCGATTCAAAGACGTTGCAGACTTGGGCAGCTTCGTTGTTTGGATGTTAACGCAAGGTGAAAAGATGAAAGAAATTGTAGGTGGTGTAACTCGACATGGAAAATTAGAAGATTTCGCTACCAACATTGAAGGGAATCAATTGATTGTCACATTCAGTTACCATACTGGTGATGCCAGTGGACAAAACATGGTAACCATTTGCACTGACGCGGTTTGTCAATGGCTTGTAGCCAATGCCCCTTGTAAGCCTGAGACATGGTATATTGAAGGTAATTTTTCTGGCGATAAGAAAGCAACTGCTATGTCGTTTATGCATGTTCGTGGAAAAAAAGTAAGTGCCGAAATTGAAGTTCCCCGGAACATTGTAGATTCTGTATTAAAAACCACACCTGAGAAGATGGCGCAATACTGGCAGTCTAGCACCATTGGAACCATACAAACGGGAAGCATTGGTGCACAAGGGCATTATGCCAATGGTCTTGCAGCATTGTTTATTGCCACAGGTCAAGATGCTGCTTGTGTCAGTGAAGCTTCAGTGGGTATAACGCGTATGGAATGTACTCCTGCAGGGGATTTATATGCTGCAGTAACCTTACCCAATCTCATTGTTGGAACCATTGGCGGCGGAACAGGACTTCCTACTCAGAAAGAATGTTTAGAACTTATGGGATGTTACGGAACTGGGAAAGCTAGAAAATATGCTGAGATCTGTGCTGCTGTAGTTTTAAGTGGCGAATTAAGCATTGCTGCCGCTTTATCGGCGGGTCATTTCACCAGTGCTCATCAGAAATTAGGTCGAAAGAAAAATGGATAAATTCTGGATTTACTCAGCCATTTTAGGTGTGTTATTTCTGTTCACTGCAATTGCGGTTCTGTTCATTACAAACAAAAAAACAGCTTCTGAGAAACAACAACATTGGACCAAGTACCTGGTGTATTTGCTCATGGTATTTCCGTTGTTATTTGCCTTTGTTCAACAGACCTATACCTTGCATGTGTTGGCCGTGATTGCCTTGTTGGGTCTGTATGAAATACAGCGCGTTTTTCCGAATAAAAAACAAGTTGTACCGCATGTTATTTCGTTTTTTTACATCATACTTTTACTCCCCGTTTTTTTTAATCCGCTCACTTGGGAGACAGTGACACCGCTCTATTTTTTTGTGGTCATTTTCGATGGGCTTTCACAAATCATTGGACAGTTACTTCAGGGCCCCAAGATATGGCCTTGGGTAAGTCCGAATAAAACATGGAGTGGTTTTTTAGGCTCTGCAACATTGACCTCAATCTTAGGATATTTCATATACGGCCATGGCTATGGAATTACATCAGTTTTATTTATTGTCATATTGGCATTCATAGGAGACATGCTTGCAAGTGCAGTTAAACGAGTTGCAGGAGTCAAAGATTTCAGTCAATTGTTACCAGGACATGGCGGAATTTTAGATCGTTTCGATGGTTTTCTTTTTGCCTTGGCTGTGTTCTCATGGATTCAAATGGCCCTGATGTTTACCCCTTATCAAACGATATGACAGATATTGTAAATTCTTTACTGCTTTCGCTTTCTTTTTTGATGCTCTTTGCAAGTGCAGAAATCATGTATCGTTTTTTTTCTGTTCAAGCAGAGTACACTCGGAAATGGGTTCATGTTGGAACAGGTTTGCTTACATTTCTTTTCCCCATTTTTCTGAGCAATCACTGGTGGGTTCTTTTGTTATGTAGCTCATTTGCCTTGATTTTAGTTGGAAGTTTGAAGTATGGATTTCTTCCTTCCATTAACGCTGTAGAAAGAAAAACTTGGGGAAGCCTTTGCTATCCGCTAGCCGTTTACACGTGTTTTTTAATTTATGTCTGGAAGGGAGATTACCATTATTTCTATTTACCCATTACCATACTTGCGGTTAGTGATCCATTAGCTGCGTTATTGGGGAAACGATTGAATTGGATCCCCTATCGCGTTTTCTCACAGAGCAAAAGTGTCTCTGGAAGTATCGCCTTTTTTGTATCGGCTTTTTGCATTTGTTATTTCACCAATGCATTTACACAGTTAACAGGAATTTCTTTTGCATCATGCGCATTGATTGCGTTCGTGAGTACACTTGGTGAAGCACTATCTACAAAAGGCTTTGATAATGTGGTAATTCCTTGGACGGTAGTCTTGGTGATGGTGATGCAATAAAAAAGGAGCTCCGTTGAGCTCCTTTTTTAGAACCATTAAACCAAATGATTACCTTGTAACCAGAAATGAATTACTCACTTCATGGTATTCAGATAATGCTTTAATAACATAACTTCCTTGAGCCAAATTTGAAATATTTAAATTCAAATTTTGTCCATTGTAAATCAAAATATTTTCGAAAACTACATTTCCAACTGCGTCAAAAATGGAACATGACCCATTGAAATTAGAGGTGATATGTAATTCGTTTATTGCAGGATTCGGAAATAATTCAATTGTTAGTTCTTCAATTTCAATTTCTTCAATTCCAATTGCATAAACAAAATCAGTAAATGAAGCCGTGCATCCAAAATCTGAAGTTGCTGTAAGCGTTGCAGAATAAGTGTTTGGTACCGGATAGGTATGGGTTGGCTCAAACAAACTTGAGAAAGTTGCATCACCAAAATCCCAATCCCACGTTATAATGTTACCACTTGGTATAGTAGATAAATTGGTAAACGACACAAGATTTGATATTTCATCAAAAGAACTTGTAAAAGATACCAAAGGTGCTGGGTAAGCTGTAATCTCGTTGAATAGCTGATAAGTGCAACCTTGTTCTGTAGTAATATCAAGAGTAATTGGAAAAGTACCATCTTGAGTCAAATTGAAAACAGGTCCTTGCAACGTGCTTGTTCCAATTGGATTAAAATCCCAAAAATAATTCGAGATCATTCTTCCACCATATGTACTCGGATAACTAAACGTTACATCATTGGGAATACAAATAGGGAATCCGGACTCTATGGTTATGGGTTGAATAATAGCATCTTTAAAAAGAGGAACACTAACCTCCCCGTTGACTAAGGCATTTGAATTAAAAAAATCTGAACTGTATACTTCAGTACAAGCCCCTTGCAGACTAAATCTTACCATTAAAAGATTCGTATACAGCGGGCAAGCAAAATTTATTGAAGAGCCTGGTGAGGTATTACTCAAGTATTGATTATTGACATTAAAAAATGTGAAGGGATCAAGACCCGAAGTAAGATTGGAAGTTGAGACATAAGTGAGTTTGTTGGTATCAAATTGAAACCAAAAATCAAATGAATTAATTGCTGTATTCGTTGAGTGGATTCGAACTGGAATGTCTATGTAATACACGCCTGCATTTTGTGTATACGCAGCAGTGTTCAAATCTAAAACAATAGTGTCGTTTTGATTCAAAAGAAAGTCATTTGCAACAGCTCCTTTTGATAATAAACATACTAAAACTAAAAGTAGAATTCGATTCATGGCTTATTGTATTAAAGTAAGAAGGTCGCTCAACGAATTGAGCGACCTTTTACTTGAACTATAACTCTTATTTTTCAATAACTACTCGCACTGTAGAAACTACATCGTTGTTGTAACAACGAACCATGTAAATACCTGCGTTCACGTTAGAAAGATTAATTTCAGACATTTGGTTTGCCTTAACTAAAGTAGTTTGGTGCACCAATTTTCCTGTAACATCTATTACCTCTAACCATCCATCAAAACCTGCAGTAACTGCGAAGATTCCAGTTGATGGGTTTGGATAAACCTGAACTTCAGTTGATGTTTCAACGGTAGCTTTCTTGAAACGAATTTCTGTTTCTTTACCATTTAACATTCCCAATACTGCGTTCAAATCTTTTTCAATTACAGTGTTTCCATTTGTAGTCAACACCAATTCAGCTACATTTTCATTTGAATCGAAATTGTAAACATTGAATGAAGAATAACGGAAAGTTTCATCATTTGAATTGAAGAACTTCTCACCTTCTGCATTTGATTGTAATTCATTCAAGTTTGAATATTCAACCGTTGGCTCGAAAGTCATTGCCATATCAATTGCGTTCACTGATTCAGAAGAAACAAATGATACAGGGATACGAACTTGAGATCCTTCAACCACTTGATTGGTTAAATCAACAAGAATGTAATCTGTTTCGTTTGTTTTCAAAATACCATCTGCAGTATAAGCAGCGTAGCTTCCGTTCACATCACCTAACATGATACCCTTGTAGATTTCGTCATTGATTAATGGGCAATCTTCGTAGTCTGTAACGTTTGCGGCCAATACGAAAGGAACAACAGGAACGTGTGCCTTGTTAAATCCTGTTCCGTCCCAAGATGGGAAAGAAGCTGAGATGGTATAAGCTGGGTTCGAGTTGATACGAGATTGATCTACAAAGATCCAGTCTTTAGAAGCTTGTCCGTTTGAAACTCCATCTACTGAATAGTTCCAAGCCTGCATGAATTCACCTAAAGCTAGAGTTGCACGCTGTCTTAACTGAGAAACGTCACCCGCACTCACAACACCGTCTAAATTCACATCTAGAGCAATGATTTGATAAACGTTTGGAGTAAACGCTCCATTGATCAACAATGTTTTTCCCAATACCGCGTCAGCAGCATTTACAAGAAGCTGAACAGAGTTGTTGTTGTTTACATCACGCTCAATCTGAATGTTTGTTCCGTCTGTTAGATCATGAACAAAAACACCACTTGTATTTGGAACTACAGGAGAATTCTGATTTGTAATTACACCATTTGAAACACCATAAATATTCGTCACTAAATACGAGTTCGGTGAAGCAGCGTCATACTGTATTGGTGAATTATCTGACCAGAATTCAAGAGTTGCTGCGTAGTTTTCATCACGCACTGAGTATGCCTTACCAGCAGAAGCAGAGCGAGTCTGAACTCCAGTGATGTAGCTTTCTTGTAAGAATGTAACTGCAACCGAAGATGAGTCAATTGGGTTCAAGTTTCCAAGGCGTGTAAATTCAACACAGAAAATATTTCCAGTACCTTCAAACTCAGCATTTGCAGGTGCAGAACCGTTGAAATAAACAGCAACATCTAATACACCGGGAGTATTTACCCCAGAAGCAGTTTCAACCCATGAAGAGTTGGTCAATGTATTGTAAACCGTAATGTTACCAGTAGGTTGAAGATCGTTTGCATCATAAGTAAATGTTACATCGAATCCTTTGACGTTGTTAATTGGATTGGTAGCAGAAACTGCAAGTGGCAAACAGAAAGTTGGCAATTCACACGTTTGAGTTACATCACCCACTTCGTATGGTAAAGCGTTTGGATCTGCAATATCTAAAGTTACAGATGAAGAAGTTGTAAGCGCTCCGTTGCTATCTGTTGCTTTCGCTACGAAGGTTTTAGAACCAGGTGTAGAAGTCCAAGAAACAGTGTAAGGGGCAGTTGTTACAACTCCTACAGAAACGTTATTTACAAAAAACTCAACTTGAGCAATTGATCCGTCGGAATCTGATGCATTCGCTGAAATTGTAATTGCAGCGGGCGCAACATAAGCAGCACCCGATAAAGGAGCTGTCAAAGAAACGGTTGGTGGAACGTTTGCAAGAACGTTCATTGTAACCAAGTTTGAGTTAGCCGTTAAACCAAGATCATCTGTAGCTACAGCTTTCACAACTTGACCTGAACCAAGGGTTGCAGTATAAGAAACAGAATATGGCGCTGTAGCATCAACACCAACTGATACGTTGTTTACGAAGAACTCAACTTGAGCAACAGAACCATCAACATCTGATGCAGTGGCACTGAAAGTAACACTTGTACCAGCAATTGCTGAAGTTGGAGCTGTTAATGCAACTGAAGGAGCTTGGTTAGGAGCAACTGTAAAGTTTATAGTAGAAGAAGTAACAGAAGCACAATCGTTATCAGAAACAACGGCATACAAACTGTGTGAACCGGTTACAGCGGTATAAGATGCTTCATATGGAGCGGTAGCATCAGTAGACAATAATACACCGTCTAAATAAAAGCTAACCTCTGTTACAGTTCCGTTTGCATCTGTAGCGTCTGCTGTGAAGGTCATAGCATTACCAGTAATGATTGCGGCATTGTTAGAAGGGTTAGTAATTGCAATGGTAGGTGCAACGTTTGGTGAAAGTGTTAAAGATGGATGTGTTAATTCACCTGATACTGGGTTTGAAGAAACATAGTTTTCAGCAACACCCGTTGCAATATTTTGAATTTGTAAGTTTAAAGCAAAACTCAATTGACCTTCAGTTGTAAACTGCGCAATTAAAACTTTATTAGAAGAAGTTGGTCCTACAACTCCACCAAGTGCTGCAATTGAACCATTGGTAATTAAGATAGAGCTACCTGCAGTTTGATCCAATACATCTAAAGCAGAACCTAAACCTAGTCCGTTTGGTACAATATACGTTGTACTTGAAGTAGGCAACATACCATCTGCTGATCCAGTGCCTGTAATAGCCAATCCAAAGCATCCACCTGGGTTGTTTGCTAACAATCCAGTAGCATGACCAATTGAACCATCTGTATCTTCTGATTTCAATACACCCACTTTTCCACCACCAGCGCCACCCGTAGTGAACCAAGAGTCAATCATGGCTGTGTTCTTTCTGATGTTACTGAATGATACAGTACCTGGATTCACACTTACACCATAAGATGGATCATTATAGAAGTTCGCTGTTGAGTTGACTGTCAAGTTGTGAGCCGAGCTACCAAACAAGCTATTGAACTTGTATCCTGCGGCCATATCAACATAAACGCGGTAAACAACAGAGTTTGTTGTTAACGGAGTAACAGCTCCGTTGTCTGATGCATTTGTAACATCAGCGGCATTCGGAAGATAGTATTTTTCTACTATTACACCTTCCAAACCTTGTGAAAATACGTTTGTTGAAGCGAACAACAAACCAATACCAAGAAGACGTTTAATTGTTTTCATAATTTTTTAATTAAGCCCCTCCCGAATGGGAGGGGCATTGTGTTTTTTAGTTACAAGAAGTACCGAAAGCTGGAGCGAAGATCAAGAAGTCAGAAACGTCTGTTACTCCGTCGAAGTTCAAATCTGTTGGACATGCACGAACACCCTTAGTAGCACCTACAAGGTTTGAATATGTCCAGTTCGACAACCAGTTCTGACCATTTTCAGATGAGAAAGCACCACGGAATGGAGCTGGTTCGAAGAATCCGTCTACTGGAGTAGTAGGACAACCGGTAGTACTTAATGCTGGATTTGGAATGATGTCATTCTGAACACTGAATGCATTTGTTGTTGAATTCACCGTGTAATTAAAATTGAATCCTGGTAAAGATGCAACGATATCATTTTTATCTGTAGTGTTGAACTGAATGTAGTCAGCAGAACCAGCAACTTGAGGTGTTCCTGTTCCTTGGTTAGATCCAGAGGCATTGATTGTAATTGGCGTAGTTACACCTACAAACGTATTACAAACAATTTTCAACGATTGTGAACCATTACCCGCAGTTGCAGAAGCTGGACCAGCGATGTTAGTCCAGTTGTGCCAAGCCTCACCACCTGTTGCATATGTACGTGCACCAGAAATAGATTTCTGAATGTTCATACCATTTTTAAAGTTCGCGAAAATAGAATTGTAGATTTCTCCTTCTGTTAATTCCTTCGCGCAAATACCAGCTAAAGAGGTATTATCTGTATTTGTTGTAGATTTAGAATTACCAATAATGGTAGCATTGTAAATAATTGGATGAGAACGAACCAAATTGTTTGACTTATTGTCATCAGCATCCATTTCAAAACCGTTATCGCTATCGGTGCTCCAAGTGTTGTCATCTTTCATACCAAAAAGGAACTGAGCCTTTCCAGTCCAACCCAAATCCCAATCGTACATATCATCATTACCAAACAACGTTGTGCAATACTTTAAGTTCACATTACCACCGAAGATTTCAATGTTATCATCAGCGCAAGAAACAATTTCAATATGCTCAACAGTTGTATTGCGACCAACAGAAGCAAGTGTTAAACCGTTAATCTCTCCGCCCAAAGCCAAAATAGCTCCTGAGTGACGAATTGAAACATAACGCAAAATTCCTGAGTTATCATCGTTATTGAAAGACTCACCAGCACCTAAATTCGCACCGAATTGGTCTTGAGGATTTGTAGTTTGGAATCCTTCTACGGTTCCTAGACCATCAGCAACAGCCAGTTTACCAGCAGTACCCACTGTAAACGGACCGTTTGCAGCTAAAGTTAAGTTGTTGTATGCACGTCCTAGAACAACTACACCACCCCACTTACCCTTGTTTGATACTGGGTAAGAACCATCCATTGGATCTGCTTGTGCAGTGAATACAATTGGACAAGATTCAGTTCCGTTAGCAATGATAGTTCCACCACGTTCAATAACCAAAGCTGAAGCTTCAGCTGCAGTTGCGTTGGCAGCACCTTTAATAACAGTACCTGGCTCAATGGTTAAAGTTTGTCCAGATGGAATGTAAATTTTCTTGTCAAGGATATACGTTTTATCACATGTAAAATTTGCACCAGTAGTTAATTCACCTCCATAAGTGCCAGAAATTGCAGTGTAACCTGCCATTGAAGAAACAATAACTTCAGTTCTTGAAGCTACTGGTGGACATCCACATGATGCTCCCAGATTTGATTGTGCTGTGGCTGATGCCATAGCTCCCATTGCAACAACTCCTGCAGCAAGGGCCTTGAAAATGTTTAGATTTTTCATGATGTAATTTTGGTTTTTCATTGGGCCAAAATTCAACTTTCAAGAAGGTTTTAGAATGAAAATGACATTACATAATTATTAAAGAAGAAGGGCCCAAATGGGCCCTTTGTTAGGTAATTATTTACAGCGTGAAATGTGGGAATTTCAAATTCTTAACTTTCTGTTCACTTGCCCCCTATCATGCGTCTCAATCCAATTCCAGCTTGCAGAGAATGCCAACGCTTTTCAATTAAACTACTCGTTATTGAATTTAAATTCGATTGCTGTTGCAAGTAAAATGAGAATTTCGTTTTCTCGTCAATTTTTTTATCAAAGCCGATGCGCATTTGAGAACTAAAGACAATCGAATTTAAATCAGCCTTATTTGAAAAATACTGATCCCTGTTATCACCAGTAAATCGAATGGTCTCTGTTGATTTTATTAAGTATGCCGTTTCAAGAGCAATTGAAACGAAAGGCTTCAATTTCTTTGTTGAATTCAAAGTATACTGAATTCCTAAAGGAGCAGTTATATAAGAATATGTACGCACATATTTATCAATAGACAAATCTGCACAATCTGCGCACAACTCCTTTTTTGAATCAAATGAAATTCCTGTAATTATCCCCACATTTTCATTGAAATCCTTCGTTAAACGAACACCAAAATTGTAGTTATCCTTTGCGTCAATTCGAGATGTCAATTGATCATTCAATCCACTAAGTGCCTCATTTGTTTTTTCAGTGTACATTAACCATCCATAATTGGCTTGTACTCCAAGATACCATGATTGGGCGTTAACTTGGCGTATGGCACTTAGACAGAGTAATACGAGCAAATACTTTTTCATAAATTAATTTTTTACACAACGAATACTCATACCGTAATTCGTGTAGGTCTTTTGACGAAAAATTTGTTTTTTGTTTGCATCAATATATCGGTAATACGCCTCGTCTTGATTTGAACTTGATGTCCACCAAAAAGCAGTGTTTCCCTGAGAACTTCGTTCTCCATTAAAGAGAATGCAACCACCAGGCAACGCTTCAAATCCATATTTTCCCGTACCAAATAAATATGACCCTTCCAACCATCCAATGGAAAACTTTGGAACTAAATCTTCAGCTTCCGTTTCACCTCTCCAACCCAAGCTGTTCGCATTTGACACTCCAATTGTCTCTTCTAATTTTTTCCAATCGTCATCTGTGGGAACATGCCAGCCAGCCGGAGCAATCCCACGTGGGTCTTGAATAACCGCATGGTTATACAATAGACCGTACAACGTATCATTAACAAACGTGTATGCAGGGCCCGTTACATTTGCCCAAACTGAATCAGGTGCATCAGGTAAAATTTCAGATATTGAAGTTCCGTCATTAAAGGTATTTACCGCTAAATTTTCTGCCATCCACCACTGATCTCCAATTTTAACCGTTGCATAAACATGACCTTGTGAATCAACAACAGTTCCTCTTTCAATCAAATGTTCTTCGGTATTTTCTTCATTGCATGAAATGAATACCGCAGTAAATAAACTCAATTTTAACCACCAAATAATTGCTTTCATCTCATTATAATTTGAAGAACATTTTACTCATCTTTCCGTTTGTTGAGATCACCTGTATGTGATAGAGACCCGACTCATATTGAGATAAGTTAATGGTCTCACTATAGTTTGTATCAATTGACCCCAAAATTCTAGATGATAACAAATTTCCATATTGAGAATATATTTCGTAGGTTACATCACCTGGCTCGTATTGTAAAATATTCAGAGTAAGGTTGTCTTGCACTGGATTTGGGAACAACTGAATGTCTAAAGATTCTCCAGATAATTGCGGACAAACCTCGGCAATATCTCTTCCATTGCATGAACCCGGATAACAACAAAGCTCTTGAATATTCAAGTTTGCACTTGGATCAAAATTGCACGCCATTGAATCTGTGCATCCCATAACAATCTCATTGATGCAGCTGCCTTCCAATGAACAAACGAACGAGGAATTGTATTCCAAATAATTCGGGTCAGTGCACCCACATGCAAATGGGTAACTTAGGAATGGGTTGTAGGCCGTATTACCATCGAGTAAGGTATCGGTTGACACATAATTCATAGTTATGAGATTTCCATTTTCAACATACTCAAGCGTGACATTCAATTTAAATTCAAGCTCTCCGAGTGTTGTAATTTGAGCAATCAAAACTTCATTTTTCTCAGGCAATTTGCCTGCAAATGCAATTGAGCTTTCCAATAAAAAATTGGTACTTTCGAATTCAACACCTTTTCTCAAAGAACCAAAGATGGTACTATCATTCCCCGTTGTGAAATCTAAAATTCCAACTGAATTCCACACTGCCGCGCTAGTAAGCAATGTGTCCATTCCGTCTGCTAGGGTCAATGGAACTCCTGCAGACTGATCTTGATTCATTAATAGACCCATGCTTATGGCGGAACTTCCACCATCATTATTCACTCCACCAATAAATGACCCATCTATGTCATCAGACTTCGGCACGCCAAAAAACAATTTCGAACCTTGCTTAGCGGTTTGACCAATGGTCATGTAGCTATCCAAAGCCATGGTATTTTCACTATACGAAACCTTGGTGAAATCTTTACCAAATGTATTTCCATTTACGTTGTTGAAAATGGTATCTGAAGACCCTATTCGAAATGGATGATTGGCGTTTCCGTATAGGCCTTTAACACGAGTTCCAGGAAGTAAATCTAAGTATATGCGATAGGTTTTGGAGCCTTGAATTAATGTTCCTCCGGTAACGTCTGATGCATCATTCAAATCAGAAACATAATACATCTCCACATTCACTTTTTCCAATTGACCAAACCCCTGAATACCAGCAAGCAGTGTAAGGGCAGCTAAAATTATTTTTTTCATAATTTGTATGTTATGCTTAATTGATAATTCGTTCCGAAACGGAAACGGTCATAGTCATACCAACCTGAATCAGTAGTTTGAACTTCTCCGGCATAATTAATAGAATCTATTTTGTATGCTCTTCGAACTGGGGTATTTAAAACATCGCGGATGGTTATACTCATTGACCAATGATCTGTTAATTTCTTGGATACTTTCAAGTCAATCATGTGTCTTGGTATTTCATAAACATCGGGTCTACCTTTGATGGCTCCCGCAATTACCAATCGAGGACCTTGAACATTATAGCTTGCTGTAACATTCAAACCAATTGAATCCGCATTGTATGTAATCATTGAATTCACGAGATAAGGCGCTTGGCCAAACATTGGTCGATTCAAGGTATCAAGAATTGTATATACCTTTTCTCCGTTGATGATTTGTAAATCTCTACGAATAAATTCAGCTTTCGATTTTACTAAAGTAACATTCGCTCGTAATTCAAAATGATCTCCAAGCTCCTTTTTTCCTTCAAACTCAAGACCCAAGACATTCGATTTCGCAATATTCTCCCACGTAATACCAGCCGAACCAAATCCCATTTCAATGTGATTCTTAAAATCTTTATAGAAGGCACTTGCACTTAACATGTTTCCAGATTTGAAATAAGTCTCAGCCCTGAAATCGTAATTTGTAATTCCTACCATTTTCAAATCGGAATTACCATAAACCAATGTTCTAAATTCATTATCTAAAATGGCAGCATCACTCAATTCTCTGATGCTTGGTCTTGCTAATGATTTGCCGTAATTCAAACGGAGGTTGGTTTGGCCGAACTCCTCATTTTTCAGTTTATAGACCAAACTCACATTTGGTAAAAAATCAAATTGTTGAATTTCTCCCGGATTTACAAGTGGGAATCCACCAACGTTTTCTCTTCGAATATCACCTCGTGCATAACCCAATCTATTGTACTCATCTACATCAACAAAAATATCTGTATGCTCTAATCTTAAACCACCAATTATTCTCAGGTGCTGATTTATTTCAAAATCTGAAGACACATAGGCTGCGTTAACATTGCTATTACCAAAAGAGTGGTTTCGAATGTAGTTGTTCCGCACATAATAATATTGAAAATTATCACCCATAATAAACTTATCTGGCGACAAATAACCATCAAGGTCATTCGAAGTCAACGGGTCAAGTGATGCGTTGGGATTCGCAAATAATTTGTACTCATCGTTGTCAATTTTTCGATCATTGCGCTGGGCCGCCAACCCGAAATTCAACTTTCTTGTCAATCCTTCTTTTTGACAAAAAGCCAAGGGCAATTCACCACCCAAACGCATGTCCATTAAGTTCTCATCTAAGTATCTATAAAATCGACGAATTCCCTCTCCAAAGGTTGGACTGAATACATATCCAGTAATCTGGGTATAGTTCACAACACCCATAGCGTATTGAGTTGATTTAAAATCAGGAGCAATACTTTGCCCATCAGTGTAACTAAAATTGGATTCAATTTTTAATTTGTTCTTGGGAAAGAAGTGAGATGTAGCAAATTGATAAACCAACTGTTTGCGTTGCTCATAAAAAATGTTAGCATTGATATTTACCTCTTCAAATGCGCTTGAAAAAGGAACCCCCGAGTAATTCGCAACATCGTTTACACCAATAAAGTTTGGCATGAACATCAACGATACACGGTGATTTGCATTCAACTTATATGCTACATTGAATAACGCATTCCATGAATTTGTTTCCCGTCCAATTTGAACCGCATCTTGTCTGTCAACAGGATAATTCAACGAAGCATCTCCGACCCTTTGAGAAATGCCATTGGCATCGAATCGGTAATTCGTACCATAACGAACACCAACAAAATATCCGAGCGATTTTCCAAACAATTTCAACTCATTACCAATACTCACATTTTGAGTAAAATTGATTGGAGCTCTTTTATATCGCACACTCCAATTGTTCGCAAAATCACTGTTGTAGTCTGCACCCTGCGGGTTAATTAAATTAAACGCTTGCGGCTTATAGTTAAGATTGTAATTATTTCTTGCGGATTGAAAAGCTGCTTGATCATTGATTTGATTCGCAGATAACAAGCCCAATTGCACCAATCCCAAACGGAAATAGATATCGGATTCTGACGAACCATCTTGCCAACCATGAACCCCAAGTTGGGTGAAGTAATCTCCGAGTCCCAATGCCACAAACTCTTGGTATTGTGAAGGGTCAAGATTGGGAGAGTTAACATTATCCGTTTCACGAATACGCACACCACCATCAAAACCCAACCAATCTGTTGAGCTTCTATCTGAAGTGATGATATCTTTAAAAGTTGACTGCGGATTGTATCCGAATTGAGATTCTATTGCTAAAGTCAATTGATCTGGATAATCTTTTGTCTCAACCGAAATGTATGCACCAGCCCAATCGCCTGGCAAATCGGCACTCTGTGTTTTGGTGATAATAATATTATCAATTAAACTCGCTGGAAAAATATCTAACTTAATGTTATTGGTCAATGGATCTAAGGTTGGAATTCGTGAACCATTCAATGTAGTTCTAACGTATCTGTCGCCTATTCCTCGAACAGTAATTAGACCTCCGCTTGTACTCACACCAGACACTCTTGCTATGGCGGAGACTACGTTTGGATCGCCAATTTTTTTCATTGTTTCACCGGAGATAAAGTCAATGGTCTTCGCCTCGTTCATTTTCAACTTGTCTAAATATCCATCAGAGTTTTTCACAGCCTTGGCTTTTACATCTATTCCAGTCATCACATAAGACGAACTAAACATTGTAAAATTCAAACTCTTTGTCTCACCATTTGAAAGCTGCATCTTTTCTTCAAGGGTATTGTAACTCATGAGTACGAAATTCAAGGTGTACAATTTTGAATCGGGAAATTTCAATTCGAAAGAACCGTCTGGTTCCGTTCTATTGAGAATGGACTGATTCTCCATGGCTACCACAATAACTCCATACAAGGGCTGCCCCTTTTCGTCAGTTACTTTAGCCTTTAAGGTGCCCTGAGCATGCATCCAAGACGACAAGCCCAAACAAGTTAGAACAGCTATTAATCTTGGTAAAAAATAGTGAGACTTCATTGCGAATTATTCTTTGATAAATCGTTTGCTAATACTTCCAGAATCATTCACCAAGGACACAACATAAACTCCTTTTGCGAATGCGCTCACATCAATATTTGATTGACGACCAAAAGCTGGAGATTGAAAAACCACTCTTCCTGTCAAATCCGAGATTACCAATTGATTGAATTGCCCCTTCAAAATATCATGTCCAACATAAAGTACGTCTTGGGTTGGATTTGGATAAAGGCTCAACCCATTGATTGCTAAAACATCTATCCCAATACCCGTTGTGTCAGGCTGCGAAGTATATATTAAGGTTGAATCTTGAAACTCTCCAGTTAAAGGGTTTTCAGCGACCCAAATTTCACTTCCGCCAGCAGTTGGCGTACCCAATTGCAAATTCATTTTAAAGGTAAAAACACCATCAGTGGTAAATTGACCAATCAATACCATGTTACTGGCAGTTACACCTTGCATTCCGCCTAATGCTGCTACAGCACCATTCACCACATTGAAAGTACCGCCAGCAGTTTGATCAAATAAATCTAATTCTGAAGTGATTCCTAATACGTTGGGTAAAATAGGTGCACCTGGCATTAATCCGTCTACACCAGCTCCTCCTGTAATTGGAGCTCCAGCAGCAGGATCGACATTAGCTAATACTCCTTGATTGTTTCCAATAGTGCCATCTGTATCTTCTGTTTTTAAAACACCGCAAAGGCCATTTGCAACACCTCCAATGGTTATATACGAGTCAATTAATTGGGTGTTTTTCTTAGTGTTGTTTACACTTGTTCCCTGATAGACAGAAACTCCCCAATTCGGATCATTAAAGAAAGATGTTGTGGTACCAATCTGCCAAGGGTGCTGTTCGCTACCGAATAACTGTATTAAACTATATCCAGTTTGAAGATCGGCATATACTCTGTAAGTTGTAGAACCTACATGCAATGGATAAACCGCACCGTTATCTGCAGCATCTGTAGAATCTGATGCGTCAGAGATATAATATTTCTCCACTACAATTCCTTCCAGACCAACTTGAGCATTCACTTGCGTTAGAGAAAACATACCAACCAATACTGAAGCCACTAAATAGATTTTTTTCATACTCTTATTTTTTACTTTTCTTTTTTTTGTTATTCTCATTCAAAATTTTCCCCTTCAAAAAAGGCAACACGGTTTCGCCTTCTTGTGGATTTTCACAAACGTATTTCAACGACTTTCCCTCGTTGTTTCGAACCATAACGTTCATTTCATACTCTAAGCCACCGGAGGTAGTAAATTGCCCAATTAAAACCATATTGACTCCAAGGGAATCAACACCTACACTTCCCTTACCCAAACATGCCCATGCTCCATTGTTGATTTGAAAAATATTTCCTCTTGAAACCGATCCCAATACTGAGGTTGCAGTGTCTATGTTATAGAAAGTTGGAAATGAAACGAATGCTCCCCGATGGGCACCATCTATTTCGCGAATCGATTTCCTTTCAGATTTTTTCGATGGTATGTAAAACCCTTTTTCAAAATCATAAATTTCATCAACACCTGCAATGTCATTCTCCAATGGTATTCCAACTAAATTTTCGCTAACAGCACCTGCAGATAACCACGAGTCCAATGCAACTAAATTTCGTTTCAACATGCGTTCTGGAATGACATTTACATTGAAATTTCCGACTTCTGCATGATTGAAAAAATTTGCATTGGATTGTATTAAGAAAGCATGTGCAGGTGAACCGTACGCAGCTTGAAAACGACATCCTGGGGCTAAGTCAAGGTAAACGCGATACGTTACAGCATCTGCATCAATTGGCCCTGATAATTCTTGAGCACTTAAATCCTTCTTTTTCACCCGATACCACTCTTCAATATACACTCCTTGCAAAGCCTCTTGAGCAGCTGAAGACAAGGATAAAACGCAGGATAAAACAACAATCCATTTCATGGATGCAAACCTACATTTACAAGCCCTGTGAGTACTTTAGGTTGTTATTATGCTATGTTAAAAATTAATGCTTTAAATCGTTACCATTGTTAATACAAAATTAAAAGAGGGGTTCGTTAACCCCTCTTTCACTTCAAACATTTAAACTATCAATTTAGAATAATCAACCGTTGTGTACTTCGATTGTTATTCACCATTGCCTCTAATTGATATAAACCTGGCGAAAGTTTTAATTCGTCAGATAAATTATAAACTTCGTTATTGTTCATCCATTTTTGGAAACTATGAACTTGTTGACCTAATTCATTTGTAATTCTAAATACCACTACACTTTGTATTTCAATACCAGAGATTTGGATTTGAATATTGTTAGCTTGTGTTGGATTTGGATATACTGCAACAGATATATTTTCTTCCATTCTCATTTTATTCAATTCTTGTGCTGGTTTGTTGGTCATGGAAGACACTGAACCCAAAATGCAGATATACTGTGTAGGACCAAATTGGGCATCGCCCCAAGAGAAAGAAGGTGCAGTTCTAACCGCATAGGTTTGACCTGCTTGCAATGCAGCAACAGTTCCTAAATTCAATCCATTGCTTGAAGCATTTCTGTAATGAACAATAGGTAGGCCAATTGGATTCAACCCGGCATCGACCAACGTAAATTCCCATTTCCAATTGTTCACGCCACAGACCCAAGGCAAGCTATATACAATACCACTTCTGAATCGCGGACCATTTTCGCATCGGTCTGCAAGACGCACAGCTGTTACAGGTGCCTGTTGCAGTGTAAGGTTGCAAGACCCTAACGATTGAACCTCTACAACCTCAGTTTCACCAGCTCCGTTCTGTAATGAATAAATGTTTGTGATTTGCACTTGGTAATTGCATCCCAGAGGAAGCGTTGGCTGCACATTAGACAAAGGAAGTAAATCTGAAGATTGTGTCCGTGTATAAACATTACCTGTTGCAATACCACTCACTCCAGTAAACGCAAACCGATACTGTGTTCCTGAACCTGCCCATGATGCTTTATATACATTACACAAGTTCAAATTGTTAGACCATGATGGGCTATTTCCAGAGTCACATCCACCTCTTCTCAATGATTTCACACAAATAGAATACGTTCCAATTCCAAGTGAGCTATCGTAATTTCTGACTGCAATTTTATAGACTTGCCCTGCGGTTAACCCACCTACATTGAGTATTTCGTTTCCAATACCCAATACCGCGTTTTCTATGGCAATCAAAGTTCCAGAAGCAGATTGCAATTCTAAAACAATGTCATTCGAAGATGAATTAACTTGAATACTTACCCCTTCTGAGTTTGCAACAAATTGATGCCACTTGTCTTCACCGGTTATACAAATAGACTGTGCATTAGGTGAAGAACCATAACCCACGAGTGAGTGAGTTGTGCTTGAACAATTTGGCCAATAGGTGATGGCTATACTTTGTGGATTTGTAAAATTATCTCCAATCAATTGATTCACACAACCCTCATTAATCAATCCGTCACAATCATCATCAAATGCATTTGCACATGATTCTGTAGCATTTGGACTTATGAAACCATTGTTGTCGTTACAATCACCATTCACAAGGGCAAATCCGGCAGTCTGTGTGCAAGCTAAAATTGCTGCATCCGATCCGAATCCGTCAGAGTCTGAATCCACATAGAAAGTTGTTTGAACACCTTCGTCTACCAAATTGTTGCAGTTATCATCCAATGCATTGCACGTTTCCGAAGCTGAAGGATTGATGTTCGTGTTCATGTCATCACAATCAGAATTGGTTGAAACATACCCTACTGGTTGTTCGCAGGCATTTAGCGCTGCACCGAATCCAAATCCGTCATTGTCCATGTCTTCAAAGTAGTCATTGAAAACAACTCCCTCATTTATCTCTCCATTACAATTATCATCAATAGTATTGCAAACTTCTATTGCAAGGGAATTCACCGCAGCGTTGGAATCGTCGCAGTCACCTAAAATACTCTGGGCAATGGTATAACCCTGTGACGGTTGTTCGCATTGAACCACACTCGATACATAAAACCCGTCGTCATCTGAATCCAAATACCAAGCTGTATTTGGATTGATTAACGCATCTAGATCATTGCAATCTGAATTATCTAGAACATAACCAGTAGGCTGTTCGCAAGCCATAATAAGATTTGACGCATCTCCAAAAGTATCTCCGTCTGAATCGCTATAATAAGCCAACTCATTGCAATTCGAAGCTGAATAAATAGATAATGTACTACTTACTTCGTTTGCCAGGATTACAATGTTTTGACCGTTTGGAGATTCGGTAGCAGGAATAAAAATGATACCTTCTGCGCCCAAATCAGGTCCGCTTCCATTTAACGTTCTATTATTGACATAGGTAACGAAAACAGGGGCGGTCGGATTCTCAACATTGAATACCATGCATCCACCTACTCTTTCGAGTGCAATAAATGCATAATGAATACCACCTATTACGCCTAAAGTAATACCCTCGGGTTCTGGACCTTTGTCATCACTTCTATTTTTAGTAACCGCTGCACCCGCTGAATTTGAGGCATTGAAAAAAGCGGAAGTAATGGTTGAATTCGCTGTAATTCTCTCGAATAAATCTTTTGAGTCATAGATTACAGTATTTGTAGCTGCATCACGAATGGTAAAAGAACGAGAACCCATAACATGCAATTCATCATAATCACCGTCGCCATCTGTATCTCCAGAATATTTCAAACCACTTAATCGACCCAAGAACTTATTGTTTCTTAAAATTGTTGGTTCTGGGAAGGCAGTAGCATCCAAATTATTGAACGTGGAAGAACTGATTCTATTCGCATCTATGACGGTTCCGAATTCTCTTGAATCACCTTCATTAGCTGTAAATAAATAACCTTGACTTGCAATTGTAGAATAACTTATCGCATCGGGCATGTAAGCACCCTTGATGGGTAAATTCGAGGTATTTAAAATTGCACCACTTTGGTCTGATGCATCTAACGCATTTCCAGAACCAGCAGCGTAAGAAGCGTATCCGCATGGATGAATAGCAATAACCGTATTGGTAACCAAATCAATTTCAAGAATTGCATTGTTCTCTTGACATGTAATAAAAGCCTTTGAATTGTCATCTGATATAGCAATGTACTCCGGTTCTAAATCTTGAGCAACACTTGCACTCGATGAGAAAATTCGAATGCCCTGTGAGCGCAATGTAGCTTCTTGTCCATTGAATTGAGTTAACGAAATTTGTGTCACATCTGACGGAGTCAAATTCGCTATACCATTTGCAATATTGATTACCGTAATTGACCCTTCTGGATCTAATGAGTAATCACTGTTCGGTTCACCTTCATTGGCTGTAAGTACCTTGGTGTAATCTTTTGAAAACGTTATCATATCTGGCATTGCACCAGCTTGAACTTCGTTCACATAATTACCCGCATAATCAAAGAAAACAACCTTTCCATTGTCTTGTGGATTCGAACTATTCTCAATGGCAACGGCAACAATTCCTTCATGAATAGCAATTGAATTTATATTTCCGTATGGTGTCATGCTGATACTGGTAATTAAGGAAGGGGCAGCAGGGTTCGAAAAATCAACAATATCCATTTTAGCACCAATGCTATTCGCAATAAACAAACGCTCAGATAGACTGCAGTAAGCTACAATTTCAGCGCTATTCACACCCGCTGTTCCGTTATTGAAGCTTGACAAAAGATTCAATGTAAGTTCATCAGAAGGAGTAATAACATCTTGCTCATTATCATCTATGAACACAATTCTGTAATTGTTGGTTGCGTGAATAGTTCCGTATGACACCGCATGGATTTTTACTATTACACGTTCATCCTTTTCCAATTCATTATCTTCTAAAATGTTTAAAACATGGTTGAATATTCCAGAGGTATTTGCTGGAATAACAATGTCTTCCATGAATTCAAAATCACTACCTTCTGCGGCGTCTGAATAAATTGAATAACTGAATTGCAGGTTAATGTCGAAGGTTGAACTCAAAGAGACCGTGATTGGAATTACCACGCTTCCTGCTGATTCTTGCACTTGTATGAAATTTGAAGAAGATGCAATGCTAAATTCCGGCTGAGGACAATCAGTGTTTATTAATCCATCACAATTGTCATCGATGAGATTCAAACAATTTTCCAAAGCACCCGGATTGATTGAGAAATTAGAATCTTCGCAATCTGTGAAGTTGCTTACATAACCTGAAGGCTGTGTGCAATTTTGTGTTGTTGAATTATTTGTTCCAAATCCGTCACCATCAGCATCAACATACCACGTTAGTGCATATTGACAAGTACCATTGTCAGTGGTTGCCGTAGCGTTGTAATTGCATGCGTTCACATCGGTACAACCCAGTATAGAATTAACGGGTTGAATACTTGTACCCGGAGATGCGGTATTTGCTGCAACATCGGCACTCGTGAATGTATATTGTGATAGTACAGTACCTAGAGTGCTAACTAATCCTAAATTTCCGGCCCCAACATAATTTGGGTCGAAATTTCCATCTAAATCATACCCCCAATAAAAAGAATTACCCACTGTTGCTGCGCCAAAACTTACACGCCAAACTTCCAATCCTGCAGCGTCAAATACAATAACACCATCACCACTTGATGAAAGACCAATTCCTGAACCTGTGTACGTTCCCACTTGAATTGATTCGCCGATTCCCCAAAAAGTTCTAAAGGTAGCAGGATATAACGTATTGGCATTTTCACAAAAAATCACTCGTTCACCTGGACCGATCGAGGTGATTCCATTTAGAAAAACTGAAGTAGCAAAACTAAATGAACCATCATCGAATTTGAATCCTGAAATATCAATTGAGGTTGCACCGTAATTCGTTAATTCGAACCAGTCTGATGTTCCACCATTAGACATCACCTCAGTTATTCTCAACTGACTACTGGCAATTTGTGCGGTGAAAAAACATGCAACGAGAAATAAAAAGTGCTTCATAGAAAAGATTTTCCACAAAAGAATTCTTTTCACTGAACCTGACTATTAGGACACTGTAAAGGAAATTAAAATTTTCTATTCAACTTGTTAAGTCAGAAATCCTGAATTCTTAGTCAAATATTAAACACGTCGTTGCAGCAATTCACTCTTAGCTAACATTGAAATGTCTAAGAGCATAAAAGCATCAACCGCCTTATTAAAGGATTTATCTACATTGAAAGCATAGATACAAGCATTTTGAGCCAAATATTTTTTAAACAGAACCGGAATTTGTAACTTGTTTGGTTCTATTTCAGAAATCAATTTATCCATTCTCAGCATTTCCTTTCCTGCAAAGTGAAGCAGAACTTCTTTATCAACATGCTTCGATTTCATTCTATAGGGATTTCTAGCTCTCACAAAATCCTGAGGCCTTTCCACACTAAAATGCTTCATAACATAACTTACAATAAGTTCTTTACTCACACTCGAGTAGGCATGACTCATTGATACAGGGCCAATAATAAAGTAGGTATCTTCACAGGACTCGATGTACTTCATAATACCCTTCCATAACAGCAATAAGGGCCAACGCTGTTTTTGATAATCTGTAGCAACAAAAGATCTACCCAATTCAATGCTCTGTTCTAAGATGGGTAACATTCTTTTTTTGAAACGGAATAACGAACTGGTGTAAAATCCCTTTTTTCCAAATTGGTGCATTATTTCCTTGCCGTTTCCAATTCTATATGCCCCAGCAACCGACTTCTTTTCCTTGTCCCATAGAATCAAATGCTTGTAGTGCAAATCATACGCATCTAAATCTAAAGATTTATTCGTGCCTTCACCTACTGCGCGAAAAGCAATTTCACGCAGTCTTCCAAGCTCAACGAGTAAATTTGGAATGGCCGACGCTTGAACGCAATACACTTCAAAATGAGACTGCTGCAAAAGCAAGGCATCTGATATTTGCGCTATCTCATTTTCCAAAACCTCACTACTAGGTCCGGCAGAAATTTCAGAGATTTTCTTTCGTTTTTTCACTCCATTAAAAAAGCGCTTTGGCACATCCATGTCATTGGATAAAGCATACACCTTAGCTCTTAAGAAACGACTGATCAAATGAATGTCTCCCAGAATATCTATATCCTGTGAGCTGATTGGAGTGCCGATTCTTAAGGTAATACTTTGATTTTCCTTGTTCATTAATTCCGCTGGAAGTCTGAGCGTTCGGAGATTCGCATTGATTCTTCCGAGAAAATGAAAAAAATTAGAATTCCCACCTTCGAAATAAATCGGAACTACAGGAACCTTCAATTTTACTATCAACTTTATTGCGGAAATATGCCAACGCGCATCCTGCACACCCATTTCCCCCTTTTGGAAAGTTGACACTTCGCCAGCCGGAAAAATAATTAAACATCCACCTTGACTCACATGAGACATTGCTTCTTTTAATCCTGCTGAACTTGACTTTTTAGACACCGTGGAATCAAGCGGATTTACAGCTATAAACAATTCGCTTAAAGGTTCAATTTGTTTGAGAATAAAATTAGCCATTACACGAACATCAGACCTTCTTTCTTGCAACGCGCGTAAGACAGCTAAACCGTCCAAACCTCCATAGGGATGATTGCAAACTACAACACATCCGCCGCTTTCAGGAACATTGAGAACATTACCCTTTATAGATATTCCAATATTTAATGTGTTAAATATTGAATCAATACATTCCAACCCTTGCTTTTCATGAACAGCTTGATATAATCTATTCATTTTATCAATACCACTAATGGCTTTTAAAATGGGAACTACAGGATTTTTCTCATGCAATCGCAGGGCTTTTGCAAAATCCTTGGTTGAAATCAATTGATCCATATAAGCGTCTTGAGTTGTTATTTATTCTTTTGGTAATAATCCAACACAATACCATCGGCCAAACCAAATTTGGGTGCATGTAGCCGATCCAAACCCGCAATTTCCATTATGGTCGTATACACTCGCAATGCAGGAACTATAACATCGGCTCGATCACTTCGTATCTTATATTTCCTCATTCGCTCATCTTTTGTCAACGATTCAAACTCAACTATTAAATCTTTGAGCTCTTCTATTTTACAATCAGATTTACTCTTCTTTTCCAAAATTTTAAACGCCGAATTGATATTCCCTCCTGTTGCAATAACCTCATAACTCAGCTTTCTATCCAAATGCTCATTTAGCCACTGCTCTATGAATTTTGGAATCCGATTTTCATCAAACAACAACATGCGAACGGTGCCTATTTCAAATGATTGACTTGCTACCTTTTTACCATTCACAATAATGGTTAACTCTGTACTTCCACCCCCAACATCAATGAACAAGTAGTTACCTTTATTTGAGAATTCTGAATTTGAGAGATTGCTAAGAATCAGTTCTGCTTCTTGAGCTCCTGAAAGTATTTCAATCTTAATCCCTGTTTGTCTTAAGATGAACTGAGCCACTTCATCTCTGTTTTCAGCTGTTCTCATGGCACTTGTTGCGCATACACGCACGTCTTGAACATGCACAGACTGAATTAAATATTTGAAGCCGAGAATCACATCTCTCAAGGCCATTTTAGTTTCTTCAGAAATAACTCCAACTGTAAAAACGTCGGCCCCTAAGCGCAATGGAATACGTGTATGAGCTAACTTTTCCAATTCAACATTATCCTTACCATTTCTGCAATCTGCAATGAAAAGTCGAATAGCGTTCGATCCAATATCAACTGCTGCTATTTTCATATCTTCTCTTTCAATTTAGAGTACCATTGTTCTTGAGCATCATACTGAGAATTCATATCCTCTGCGTTTCGATATTGGTTCATAAGCTCCTCGTCAAGTGACCGACAAATCACATGCTCAGACCACTGCACATCTATAAATTCTTTCAATTCTTTTTTTATATTTTCTGCGTAGATTGGAACCAAAACTTCCACCCTATAATCAATGTTTCTTGTCATCAAATCAGCACTACCCGTGAGCCAGGTGCTCGAACCACCCTCTCCAAAAACATATATGCGCGAATGCTCCAGGAATCGACCTAAAATAGATCGAATCTCAATATTTTTTTTCTGTTTCAAAGTGTTAGGAATTAACAAATTCACCCCTCGAATCATGGCTTTGATTTTCACTCCCTGCTCAGCAGCTTCCAATAATTTCTTAATTAACGCTTCGTCTACCAATGCATTCAATTTCAAAAAAATATTCCCTCCCTTTTTACTCTTCGCCTTTGATATCTCTTCTTGAATTAATTCATTCAACCTTCGCCTAGAGTTAAAAGGCGATACAATAAGATGTTTGAAAATAGGTCTGTGATAATTCGACTCAAAAAAATCAAATAATCTTCGTATCTCCCTGCCAATCTCTAAATGAGATGTGAGTATGGAAATATCACTATACACCTTGGCTGTTCTTTCATGGAAATTTCCCGTACCAATGTGTGTAATTCGTTCTGTTCTACCATTTACTCTGCGACTAATCTGAAATATTTTACAATGCACTTTCAAACCTGGAACACCGGGAATAACTCTGACTCCACCTTCTTGTAAAATTCTTGTGATGGCTAAGTTATGCTCCTCATCGAAACGAGCCTGAACTTCAACCAGTGCCTCCACTCGTTTCCCATTTTGAGCGGCATTAATCAATGCATGCAAAATATGTGAATCTTTTGCCACACGATACAATGAAATTCGGATGGTATTTACCAATGGATCAATTGCCGCTAGACGCAAAATATCAAGCAAAAAAGAAAATTTTTCGTACGGAAAATGAATGACCAAATCTTGCTTCTTCAGAGAATTGAATAGAACAGATAGGTTTTCGCACTTGTTTCTTTGAATGCTCTGAAGCTTTTGAAAACGCAAATCACTTCTTCCAAAATCTGGAAAATTCATTAAGTCGCGCTTATTGTGATACCTTCCACCAGCAATGATATTTTCCTGCACCGAAATTTTTGTTTTTTTCAATAGAAATCTCAGTAACTCTTCAGGCATACTCCGATCAAAATTCAATCGTACGTATTGACCCTTTCTGCGTTGTTGAATACTCTTTGAAATCTTATCGTAAACGCTTTTGGAAAAGTCATTTTCAACTTCGTATTCCGCATCACGTACAACCTTAATATCATAAGCCTTTACTGATTGAATGGAATATCCGCCAAATATTTTTCTTAAATTCAATCGAATTACATCTTCCAAAAAAATAATAGAATTGCGATTTGCATCCATTTCAGGAAGTTGAATGAATCGGCCTACACTCTGCGGTATTTCAATCAGTGCCCTGACTCTTCCCGTCTTATTGCGCTGAACTAAATCAACAATTAAATACAATTCATTGTCATTCAAAGAAGGAAAAGCAGATCTTTCATCGACTATGATGGGAATGATGTGATGTCGAATTTCATCGTCGAAAAATTCCTTGAGATATTCCTTTTGATAAACCGATATCTGTTTTTCATTTTTAAACTCAATTCCATTCAACGCCAATTCACTCTTCACAGAATCAAATAACTGATCAAACCTTGTTTGCAGTTGAACCACTCGCTCATGAACATCTTCAAGCAACTTTCTTCCCGTGCGTTCCCTTTCCGACTTGTTTCTCTTATTTATTTTTAACTCTCTAAGTAAGGTGGCATACCTTACCTTGAAAAACTCATCCAAATTATTAGAAAAAATACCAAGAAAACGCACGCGTTCAATCAAGGGATTTTTTTCAAATGCCGCCTCTTGAAGAACACGCTCGTTGAATTGAAGCCAAGACAACTCCCTTTTAATACTTATCGATTTCTTTTTCACAACGCGAACATCAAAAATGAACATCACGTTTACGTTAATTGAATATCAAGAAATTCATTTCGGTAAGAATTAGCTTTCAACGCAGGCATGTGAATTACAACTGAAAAAACGAGTCAACCCATTTCAATTCTGGACGTAATTCGTTTAAATCAAAAAATTTATATCCTATGAAAAAATTATTCTTCTTAGCAGCCATTGTTTCCATTTTCACTGCATGTGTGAAAGAAGGTCCCCAGGGTCCAGCCGGAGACGATGGAAGTTTTACAGTTTACAACTTCACTTCAGCGGCTGCTGATTGGACAGGTGGAACGTATGTTGAATACCCATGTCCAATTATTACCCAAAATGTAATTGACAAAGGAATTGTATTGGTTTATGTACAAGATGAATTTGGATATTGGAACCAATGCCCAAGCATTTGGCATTCAATCAATGGATTTTCATACAACCTAGAAATTATTGGATTAGATGCAACAGCTGCACCAACAATTGATTACAATATTCGCGTTGTTACCATGAACGAGAGAGCGCTCTTGGAAGTGGGTGACCCATCGAAATACACCTACCAAGAATTAATGAATAAATTATCTGCAAAATAATATTCAACTCACCAATAAAAAAGCCTCTGAAATTCAGAGGCTTTTTTTTGTAAATTCCAATTATGAAATACTCAACACTCTTCATCTTCATTATCGCTTCACTGACAGCCTCTTCTCAAGATGAGTACTGCTCTGCTTCTTATTACCATACTAAATTTGAAGGAAGAGGAACTTCGAATGGAGAAGTATTTCGAAACAACAAATTCACGGCCGCACATAAAAATCTCCCCTTCGGAACTTGGGTTAAATTGACCAACACCAAAAATGACAGTGTTTGCTTTGTGAGAGTCAATGATCGACTACCGCAAAGTTCAAAACGATGCATTGATTTAACTCAAGAAGCCGCAAGGCAAATCAACATGATTCAAGCCGGAGTTGCACGAGTCAAGTTTGAAGTGGTTGAAGAAATAATAGTCCCTGAAAAATATAAGTCTGCGATTGAAGTGCGGAAAAAAAGGTGATTATCTTCGCACCATGCCCATTTCAAAACGCATATTCCTCATAGCATTTGTGGCTCTGTTTAGCCTTCAAGGCGGCCTTGCGTATTGGCTTTTGCAACATCAAATTTGGACAGTTAAAAAAGAAATGAAGTCACTGGTCATGGCTCATGTTTCTCCAGAACTCATTACTGAAATTCACTTATCTGCCAATGACTTCAATTCCCTGGAGTGGCCAGAACCTTGGGAATTCATTTTTAAAGGCAACATGTATGATGTGGTGAGCACAGAAAAAAATAGCGATGGAAGTTATACGGTGAAGGCTGTTAGTGATAAGCAAGAAAATCACTTGAAAACCCTCGTTAAAGAATTAGTCAATCATTCGAGTAAAAGCAATTCACAATCCAATCAATTCAACTTTATAACCAAAACCATCGCTTGGTTTATTTGTAACCACATTGAGTATTTTTCTTGTCCATTTCAATTTTCGCATTACACCCAGCATCAAACTTTTAATTTTCATCTTCCCGCTTCGGCAGAATTGAGCGTGCGCGAACAACCGCCCAGTAGATACTAATTCACAAAATTTCAATTTCAGTCTGAATTTGAACGAATCACGTATTAACTCTCAATATTAAATAAATGAAACGCTTTTTTCTTACAACGCTTTTGGCGTTGTACTGTGTCATTTCATGGACACAAACCATAACGGTTAAAGACTTAACCACACTCGAAGTCATCTCTGGTGCTTCGATTTACATTTCAAAAAACAACATTGAACTTCCAACCCAAATTGGAACTACCAACAACGAAGGGGTCTTTCAAGGAAGTATTCCTTTGGGAACTGTGCTCATCTCTGCGAATGGATACGAAGTTCTTTCAGTTTCAACGGACGAACTGAAAAACGACTTCGTAGCTTATCTCGTTGGATCCAACATAACCTTGGCTGAAATGGTTATTTCTGCTACGCGAAATTCAAATCCAACAAAATATCTGGCGCAGCCCGTAAGTGCTATTCAACGCAAGGACATTCAATTCATAAATCCAGGTAATGCTGCCGACCTGCTTACACAAACCAGCACGGCTCTCGTTCAAAAGAGCCAATTAGGTGGTGGATCGCCAATTCTTCGTGGATTCGAATCCAATAAAGTGCTCTACGTTGTAGACGGGGTGCGCATGAACAACGCCATCTACCGCGGTGGTCACTTACAAGACATATTAAGTCTAGATCCCATGGCCATGGAAAGCGTAGAAATTGCATACGGTCCAAGTGCCGTTGCATATGGATCAGATGCTCTTGGCGGTGTCATGACTTTTAATACTCGCGCACCTCGATTCACTTCAGGTGATAAGCTCATACGCGCTGGTGCAATGCTTCGCTATAGCAGTGCAAATCAGAGCGCAGCCCATTTGAATGTTGAATCGAGTAGCGAACGATTCGCTACTTTCACTTCATTTACTTTCAATAATTTCGGAGACCTTCGACAAGGAAATATTCGTAATCCAGGTTACATGACTTTCGGTCAACGCCCTTGGTACGTTGAGCATGTGAACGGAAGAGATAGCGTAATGACCAACTCGAACCCGAATGTTCAAGTAGGATCAGGCTACAAGCAATACGATTTTCTCGAGAAAATTTCATTCAAGCAAAATAGAAACATCTCTCACACTTTGAACATTCAATATTCAACTACGAATGATGTTCCTAGATATGATCGATTAACTCAAGTTTCGAACGGACTTCCAAGATTTGCTGAATGGTATTACGGTCCACAAACCAGAGCTATGATTGCCTACCACGCGAATCTTTCGAACGGAAAAAAATTATACGACACAGGCAGAATTACACTCGCTTGGCAAAACATTGATCAAACGCGTCATGATAGAAGATTGAATAATTTGAATCGCAACAACCGTTTAGAGAATGTGAAAGTGTATTCTGTAAATGCAGACTTCTCGAAATCGTTTGGAGAAAAAACCACCGCGAATTACGGATTAGAATATTACTTCAACGATGTAACCAGCACTGCCTATTCTGAAAATATAAACACAGGTGTCCAAAGTGCGTTAGACACCCGCTATGCAAGCGGAGGAGCTTCCATGAGCGGAGCCGCTGCCTACGTTACTGCTCTTCACAGGTTGAACAAAAAAATTGCAATGAATGCAGGTCTGCGCTATTCCAGAGTTTCTTTAAATGCATCATTTATCGACACCACTTTTTTCAAGTTCCCATTTTCAGATGTAAATCAATCGAACGGAAATCTGAACGGAAGTATTGGGCTTGTGTTAACTCCAAACGAAAATTGGAGAATAACAGCCTTAGCTAGCACCGGATTCCGCGCGGCTAACGTTGATGATCTTGCGAAAGTTTTCGAGAGCAATTCAGGAACTTTAATTGTTCCCAACAATGAATTGGAGCCAGAAAAAGTGAGCAATGTTGAAGCAACCATTGAACGTAAATTCAATGGAAGAACAACCCTTGCCTTGAACGGTTATTACATGAACTACACCAATGCTTTAACTACAGGAAAAACCCAATACAACAGACAAGATTCAGTTATGTATGATGGTGCTATGAGCGCGGTCTACACAACCATCAATGCAGACGAAGCCTATATTTATGGAGGAAATTTAAGTTTAAACTCTCAAGTGAATGATCACTTCAGTATGCAATCCTCCGTAGTATATACTTATGGAAGAATTAAAAATGACAATGGCGATACTCCATTGGATCACATTCCTCCTGTATACGGAAGAACAGGATTCACCTACCAACAGCAAAAATTCCGCGGTGAGTTTTATATTCTATACAACGGTTGGAAGCGATTGGAAGATTACAGATTAAACGCAGAAGATAATGAAGCCTATGCCACTGCGAATGGAATGCCTGCATGGTATACTTTGAATGCAAGAGCTAGTTATCAATTTCATGAAAATGTGCAAGTCATGCTTGGAATTGAAAATATTTTAGACGCTAACTACCGCGTATTCGCTTCAAATATTTCTGCTCCGGGCAGAAATGCAACACTTACGCTAAGAGGACATTTTTGAACGTACAACAAGTTGAATTTTTGAATTCAATTCAATCGTTAATGGTGAGTCACCAATAAATTCACCATCCATATCAATCGGCATTGGGACTTCGGTTTCAATGCCGATTTTTTTTCCGCTGAAATAATGAATTTTATGGTAATCTATTTTTTCACAGCGACGAACTTTTGAAATGAATCGGAAATAATCCAAGAGTCCAATGTCACCAATAACAACCACTTCCAACTTCCCATCAAACGGATTACTATCAGGAGAAATACCAAGACCACTACCAAAATATTTCGTATTCGCCACAACAAAATTCATGACCCGCTCTTCATATTGCTTTCCATCAATAGAAAAAGTAACTCGTTTCTTTCTATACAGCATTAACTGTTTTAAAATGAGCAGCTGATACGTTATGAAAGAACCCAATCTGCGTTTAGATCTCTGCATATCACGCGCTACCCCGCCTCCCAACCCAACATCTGTTACGTTGATGAAATAACTTTTCTTTTCATTGTTTCTTTTTATTTCTGCAACATCTACCTCTCGAAATTTTTCCTTTTCAATGGCCTGCTTCAAGGCTACTATTGTAGTTGGAACTTCCAACGTTTTAATAAAATCATTGGCTGTTCCACAAGGCCAAACCGCCAATGGTGTATCTGGTTTTTTAGATTGAAGAATTCCATTTACGGCTTGATTCAAACTACCATCACCTCCGCAAACAACAACGGCATTCACACCAAACTCAGCCATCACTTTTGCCAATTGTTCAGCTTCGCCGTGCTTCGTTGTTCTTCCTGAAATCACATTGAACTTTCCAAATGCATCATGAAATTGAGAAAGCAATTCCTCAGCCCCCTTTTTTCCACCATGAAGAATCAATCCAATTTTCATCATTGAAACCAACTTAGTTCTTAATCAACTTCACTCGTTTCCTGTTATCTCCACTTTGCAATTCAACAAAATAAGCACCTTGTGCCAAATGAGGAACAGTAAGCTTCGATAATCTACTTTGCAATTGAGAACTGTAAACCGCTTTTCCATCAACGGCATAGATGACAACTTTGGTCAGCTCATATACCTCATGTCCAAGGTCTATGCTCAATTCATTGGAAATTGGATTGGGATATACCATGACCTGTGAAAGTGAATTTTCCAAAACATTAATTTCCGGAATATCACCGAAAGTAAATACGCCGTTCACAAGATTACTTATCAAAATTGTGGTTTCATAATACCCGTTCACCAGAGTCATTCCGTAGTAATAAACTTCTTCTGCAGGAAGAAACGATTCATTTGGCGATATAATTAAATGTGGATCTATTATACCATTCAATGCTGATGCATCAATTCGAAAGGTAATATCGAAATTGTTACCCGTTGCACTGAATCCCCAAGTTCTATTTAAACGATTTGAGGTGAACGGGAATACATCATCTAACACTTCCATGGATTGTGTATTATTTCCAATCATGAAATAATTTCCATCCGAAAAATTCGCACCAGCCTCTATTTGCACTTCATTAGAACCTTGAGCTTTCAGGTGTTTATCACCTTCACTTTCACGACCCACACCAATAACTTCCTCTGCTAAATTCAACATGTGATATCGGCTTTCTGGACCCAAGTCTATGCCATACTTCACACCCAAATACGTATTTACAATGCGGTGATGTGACTGAAACAATCTTCTCCTGTATACAATATGTTCGCCAATTCTTCCATCTCCAAAACGATCATCATAATCCCAACCCATTCGAATATTAATGGGTGTAACCTCATCACGAAGACCAATATTTATTCCTGGAAACGGCCACAAATGGTCATCATAAACGGTTTGAAAAACTTGATGCAAATCATCTTGACCATAAATAAATCCATAAATATGAGGCGCAGATGCATCTGCTATGTAATAGATTGGGCTCGATGAATACGTTTCATTCAAGTCTAAAACTTCACTGTGATAGTAGTAATCATTTTTCCATGGATGCAATAGATAACCATTCGGAACACGCGCGCTAGCGAACCATCCGTGATCATTGAAACCAATGGAATCGGTTTCAACCACTACGTAGGCAGATGTGCTTCTCCCTGCCAAGACTTCATCTAATTGCAAGAAATCATTATCACCATCAAATTGAAGAGCGGGTCTGGTTCCAACTCCATTTGTGGCCACCCATGTGGGTCTTTGTGACGTGTTGCCCTGTGATGCCTGCGTTGAACTTCCCATTTCATCTTTCCATTGATAAACCGTTTCGCCATCTTGCGCAAGCAGCGCAGCATTGGTGTATGCGTTCTTGTCTGCTCGCAACCAAAAAGCCAAGTCAGCTTCATTCCCAACTCCACCCGGCCCATAAATTCCAAAATCACTTGGTGCAGGTATGAAGAATAATTTCAACGTATCACTTGCCGCATTTCCTGTAAAAAAAGCATCAACCACTTGATTACTCGGAAGAACAATCTGTACCTCCCCAAAAGTTGTGGGTGTTAGGCTTATTGTGTAATAATTGGGTCCACCAGATAAGGCATTTACGGCTCCATTATTCACGGTGAAATCTGAAATTTCCAATCCAGATACATTTACGTTTTCAAGATTTCGATAGAAAAAAATTGAAACATCTGTTGATCCAATAATTTCATTCGAACTGTTCTGAGTATCCCAAACTGCCGCTGTAGGCATGGTCTGGGTGGTAACAGAGTACAAATCACTTTCCCACAATCCTCTTCCATAGGTAGAAGCCCGAATGCGCTTTGGTGTAGTGTATGCAATCTCTAGTTCTGTAACTCTTGCAGCATAAGGGAATCCTTGGGCAAAGGAAATCCATTCGGTCATGGTTGCATCCCAATAATAAATACCGAGATCAGTTCCGATATACAAATTTTCTATAACTGATGAGGTGTCTGTAACAATGGTGTTGATTGAAACATCGGGTAAATTCGGTGTCATGTTGGTCCATGAAAGACCCGCATTGAAAGACTTGTAAACATTTTTATTGTATGCGATATAGACTATACTATCGTTTGTTTTGTGGGTTTCTATAGCGTTAACTGGAACCAACGTAGAGGGTAGGTATGTGGAAATGTTCGACCATGTAACAGCATCAGCCATGGCATTGTCAGTTCTTCCCATTTTCCTGCTTCCTTTAGAGGCGTACAATACGTTTGGATTCGCATAACTAAATTTCATTTGATTGATATCTGTAGTGTTGGCGCTCAAGAAGTTCGTTGAAATTTTTTGCCATGCAACCGAATCTTTATTCGGGTGCTTGATGTTCTTACTTCGCCATACATTTTTATATCCAGCATACATCCAAGAACTGGAGTCATTGTGTAAAACAAACGGCGAGCTCCATGCACCTTCTTCGTTTATGCCATTGGTTCCATTACCAGCAATTTTCTGATTGATGTAATCTGGACTGGTTCTGTAGAAATCTCCGTAATAAATACTACTAATGTGCCTTCCCACTTCCTCAATATCATATGCACATTCAAAGCCGTCTCCACCGCCTCTGCGTTGCCATCTAGCGCCCAAAAACTCTGATGTTCCGTTGTCTTGAAAACCGGTAAGCGCCTTTGCACCATCATGGGGTGATTGACCAAATCTGTAGATTTGACCATTGACAATTCCGTTCGAAATGTCTTTCCATTCTGAATTATTTTCATACCAATAAACACCACCGTCATTGCAAACGAAAAGGTCTTTGTTGTGGGGATTAATTTCAAGTTCATGTTGGTCAACATGTACATAGTTGGAATTGATATCTAACCACGTTGCGCCACCGTCTGTACTTTTCTTCAAACGAATACCTCCAACATAAAGCACATTAGGCACTTCTTGATCTGCAACTAAACCTAGATCATACCAAGCTTGTCCGCCGCTGCTCGAGCCATCTGCAGCCCAACCCATAATATTCGGGGTATTACACATAAAGACGAAAGTCTCACCTTGGTCGGTACTTTTGAAAAAGCCAGAAAATGCTGCTTGACCTGTGCGCAATACATAAACAGCATCGGGTTCCGTTGGAGTTGTTGTTACACACATGCGCGTCCCTGAGGTCATGCCGTTATTGATCATGGTCCAAGTGTCGCCATAGTTGATGCTCTTGTAAAACCGACCTGCACCCGTGGCGTACAAGATGTTGTGCTGCGTTGGGTGCATTGCCAAATCTTTGTATTCGTAGGTATTGGTAGATTCTTGTGTCCAGGTTTCACCAGCGTCTTGCGAACGCCAAATTCCGTTATCTGTTCCTATGATTATTGAACCCGTGGCATCATCGCAAATGTGCATTGCTCCAACTGTTCTTACATCTATACCGCTATTGGAAAAAATCCATGTTTCACCTCCGTCTACACTTTTAATTACTCCCATTCCTGGTGCATCTCCCGCATCTCTGTCGCCAGTTCCCGCGTATACAATAGATGGATTTATTGGGTCGAATGCAACGGCACTAATTCCGAGCGTTGGGAGATAATCTGTTTTCACTTCCCATGTTTGACCACCATTTATTGTTTTCCATAAACCACCGGCAGGAGTTCCAATAATCATGGTATTGGGGTCGGTTGGGTGAAACGCAATGCATGAGGTTCTACCCACCCCTTCTATGTTATCGCGCGTAGTAACATCATCTAGAATGGGTCCTAAGGGCTGCCAATTTCCTGATATAGATCTACTGGAACCATAGCTTTTTAATTCATTCCAAAGCTCACGGGTTTCTCTTCCTGTTGGCAGCACACCCTGCTCATTTTGTCCCAATTGAACGAGCCATTTTTGACGCTCAAGTTGTTTGAATCCCTGCCCTCTTTCCGTTGGTCGGAGCGGCCAAACATCCTGCATCATATTTTCCAATTCGAAAATGGACATTCCCGAATGCATGCGATCTGACCATATGAAATCTTGTCCAAAAATTGCAGCATTGAAAGCCAAGAACAAGAAACTAAAAAACCATTTTTTCATCATCTCACAAGAATACAAAACAATGCGTGAACGTCAAACCATAAAAAAAGGCCCGAAGGCCTTTTTTTTAATTGTTCTATTTTTAATTAGTGTTTCGCCAAATAAGTGGCCACACCATCATGATCTGCTTTCATTCCTTCGCTACCCTTGGTCCAGTTTGCAGGACAAACCTCACCATTCTCTTCAAAGAATTGCAATGCATCTACCATACGCAAAGCCTCATCAACACTTCTTCCCAATGGGAAGTTGTTTACCACTTGATGCATAACAACTCCGTTCTTGTCAATTAAGAACAAACCTCTGTATGCAATCATTGGTCCGGTAGCAGTTAAGTTGCCTTCTTCATCATATGTATACTCACCTGCCAACACACCATATGCATCAGAAATGGTCTTAGAAACGTCCGCTACAATTGGATATGTAATGCCTTTGATACCACCAGCATTCTTTTCCATTTGTAACCAACCCCAGTGGCTTTCTTCCGTATCGGTAGAACACGCTACAACTGCACAATTTCTCGATTCGAATTCTGCCAATTTTTCCTGAAACGCATGAAGCTCAGTAGGACAAACAAATGTGAAATCTTTTGGATAAAAGAAGAAAACCACGTGCTGCTTACCTACATATTGTTCAAGTGAAAAGTCGCTAACAACAACCCCACCTTTAGTTACTGCTCCGGCCTTGAATGAAGGAGCTTTTTTACCAACTAGTACTGACATAATTTTAAATTTATTTGCAAAAGTAACATTCAATTTTCAGAATTGTTCTTTCTCATTGTGATTTTCCTTGTAATCATACATGTTTCTGGTATAAGCGTTTTTCAGAAAAACAATCCAGCCGAGAATAAACAAGACCCCACCCAAAGGGGTAATAGGTCCTACAAATTGAACTACACCTTCGGGTAAAAACTGACGTATGGCCAATAAATAGAGAGAAAAAGAGAAAAATAAAATTCCCCAAGTGAATGATCGATATATCCATTTCATTGCTCTTCCCTGCACAACGCATGCAGCAATCATTAAACCCAATGCATGAATGAATTGATAAAAGACTCCCTTTTCAAAAATGTCCATGGCATAGCCATCCAGTTTTGGCTTCAAAGCATGCGCACCAAATGCACCAAATGCCACACCTGTGAGCATGAAAACTCCGCCTGCGAGCATTGATTTGCGAAAAAAAGAATCTTTCATTTTCGGAAATTTTAATATTATGGGCGAAATTGCAACAGAAATCAATTGATTTCGTAGTTATAAAAATGAATTTTGCCCTAAAGATTGGTTTATCCATTCTTCTCTCCCTTTGTTTCAATCTGGTTTGGTCACAGCCCAAGGTAGATGAAAAAGCTTTGGCTGAGGAGGCAAATGCTTTGTTCACAGAATTGGAGTATGATGCCGCCTACGCCAAATACTCGCAACTGGTTTCCTTATACGGTAGCAATCCACTCTATACTTTTCGCTTTGGTGCCAGTAGCATCTTTGTAACCGTTGACCGCGAAAAATCATTGGCTTTTATGCGCGATGCCATGAAAAGAGGATACAATGATGCAGAAGTGCATTACTATGTTGCGAAGGCCCTTCATCTCAATTATAAATTTTCCGAGGCCCTTACAGAGTATCAAGCTTTTGAAGCTCAAGCCGATAAAAAAACACTTGCGAAATCAGACGTCAAAGGTCAAATCGAATCGTGTAAGTCAGGAATCAATTTGCTTAGTTCAATCAAAGACATTCAGGTTTTAGAGAAGACTCAGGCAGACAAGGCTACTTTTTTTCGTTTTTATAATGTCGATGAATCGATTGGAAAAATCATAACCACACCTGAGGAGTTAAAATCTGCTCTTGACAAAAAATCAAAGGAGCCTTATATCATTTTCCAAGCACAAAAATCGAAACTCATTTTTTTCGCCTCCAAGGGAAAAGACGGAACCTCAGGCAAGGACATATATGTGACTCAGCGGATAAATGGAACTTTTGCCACTCCCGAAAAAGTGAAGGGAGATATCAATACCAACCTCGATGAAGATTACGCCTTTCTTCATCCCAACGGAAAGACCTTGTATTTCGCATCAAAGGGACATGGGAGCATGGGCGGATATGACATTTTTAGAAGTGAATATGATTCTACTTTGAATCAGTTTGGACCTGCAATTAACCTGGATTTTGCAATTAACACTCCCGATGATGATTTGCTTTTTATCACAGATGCAGAAAATAAAATTGCCTATTTCGCAAGCAGTCGTTTTACTTCTTCAAAAAATCTGAATGTGTACCGGGTAGCTGTTGATGGAATTCCAATGCAAATTACCTACATCAAAGGATTTTTAACAGATCTCATTGGTTCGCCCACAAAAGCTGCACATATTGAAATCATTGACCAAAGTACAGGTCGGAAAGTCATTGATACCCGATGCAATGAGCAAGATGGAAATTTCTTGCTTTTCATTCCAAAACCTGGAACATACACCTACCGCATACAACTGGCCGGTAGTCCACAATTGCATGAATTAGAGGTTGAAATTCCAAACTTGAATTCCAAACTTGTATTTAAACAAGAGCTTAAAGCCTCGAAAGAAGGTGGAAGAGAAAAGGTTGAAATCATATGCCATTGGAATGAACCTTTGCAAGAAGACATTGCAACGTTGACACAAATGATGCTTCTAACCAAAGCCAATTTAGAAGTAAATACAACTGCAATTGTATCTGTAGATAACCATGAAAACAACTCAAATAGCACAGTCACCAATTCGAATGAGCCCAACTGGAACACGGCTCAAAACACATTGAATTCAGTCAATGATAAAAACAAAGCATTGCAAGAAGAACTGAAAGCATTGCAAGAAACCAATGAGATTCTTGTTGCACTCGTACAACAATCGCTCTCTGTAGTTGATGAAGCTCAGGAAAAACTGAGCAGTCTTCAACTCACCGCCGATACAAAGGATGCTCAAGAAATGGAAGCCCTAGCGAGTGCAAGACAAGAATTGAAAATAGCGAATGAACAAACACAAGCATTGGGTAAGTCTTTGCTTCAAAACAAAAAAGACATTGAACAAATCTCAGCAGCAATAACCAATGGTAACGCACTCGCTGAATCGCTTTCAGCAAAAGTGAGTTCTAAAAATGCTGTCGGATTGGATGAAGACCTGAAAAATGCCGATGCACTTTTATCAGCAAAAACAGCTCCCCAGCACGCCAAAGAAATTACCAATTCAAGAAAGGATAAAGAAGGTGAATTAAATGCACTTCAAAGTGAACTGAAAACAATTGGCGAAGAGGAGATAAAAACAGAACTTCAAATCAAAATTGAAAAAGAAAATTTAGCGAGTACCAAAAAGAAAAAGGAACAGGAACTCATTCAAGAGAAGATTGTTCAGCTTGAGAATTTGCAGATTGAATTGGGAGAAGATCGAGAGAAGACAGCCCTGAAACTGGAGTCGAAATCGAACGAATTAAGTCTTCTTACCCAACAAGAAAAAATAGAAACCCAAGTGGAAGCCAAGACACTTCCGAAGCCCCTTCCTGAATTCAGACAGTCGGGTAAAACCGTAAATCAAGAACTGCTATTCAAAGAACTGGAAGAAGCCAACGTACAAGCACAAAAGTCAATTCAAGAAGTATCGAAAACCATACAAACCAGGAATACATCGGTTGATTCTTCGAACAACACATCAGACAATTCTTCGAACTCAAATTCAAATACTTCAAA
>Ga0315905_10000016_pt1 | contig 154962 bp, 122 predicted proteins | sample LakEriMetagenome_5_FD_203522 | JGI IMG/M metagenome (GOLD analysis project Ga0315905, IMG submission 203522) | Freshwater fungal communities from buoy surface, Lake Erie, Ohio, United States - Buoy 4 MA121 | ecosystem: Environmental > Aquatic > Freshwater > Lake | place: USA: Lake Erie, Ohio...
ATTCAGGACCGACCGATGTCAGCCGCCCACCCACCCCGAGTCGTTTGCTCCGGAATCATCGTCACCGACCATGTTTGCGCCCCGGTTGGACATATGCCCGCCGCGGGGGAACTGGTCCTCACCGACACCATTGACCTGACTTTGGGCGGGTGCGCCGCCAATGTCTCAACCGCCTTGGCCAAACTGGGCACCGAAGCCAGCCTGGTGGGCCGCATCGGTGACGACATTGCCGGTGTGGTGGTGCGGGAGTTGCTGGAAAAAGCGGGTGTGGACACCCGGGGACTGATCCGGAGCGAGGGTATCGCCACCAGCCAAACCCTGATTGTGAATGTGCAGGGTCAGGACAGGCGCTTCATCCACACCTACGGCAGCAACAGCCGGTTTGTCGCTGCGGATATCCCTGTCGAACCAACCCCTGAAATCCTTTACCTGGGGGGCTACCTGTTGATGCAGGGCTGTCGCCCGGAGGAACTTGCCCCGGTTCTGAAAAAGGCCCGGGCCAACGGGTCAAGGACCATCCTGGATGTGGTGACTCCGGGCAAGGCGGACTACCTTCCTTGGCTGGAACCGGTCCTTCCGGAAGTGGATTATTTCCTGCCCAACGACCATGAGGGCCAACTGATCACAGGCCTTTCCTCTCCCCTGGAGCAAGCCAGGCTTTTCCGCGATCTGGGCGCCAGGCATGTGCTGATCACGCAGGGCGACAAGGGAACCTTGTGGCTGGGTGACAACCTTCACTTGGAAGCTGACATTTTCCGAGTCCCTTTTGTGGACGGTTCGGGATCTGGAGACGCGTTCGCAGCGGGTTTGATATTGGGCCTGCTGGAAAACCGGCCACCCGTTGAGACCCTAATCTTGGCCAGCGCCGTGGGGGCCAGTTGCGTGCGGGCCCTAGGAACCACCCAAGGGGTATTCACCCGGGCCGAACTGGATGCCTTTTTGGCCGGCAACCGTTTGACGGTGCGGACAAACGGCTAAACGGTCAGGGAACCGCCACCTGATCGAGGATGACCCGAATGTGGTCCGCCAAATCCAAGGCGGTCCAACCCAAGGTCTCATTAGGCACCAAACGGTGGGACAAGACAGCGGGCGCAACCCCTTGGATATCCTCCGGCACCACGAATCCCCTTCCGGAAATAAGCGCCCTGGCCTGTCCCATCACCAACAAAGCCTGGGTTGCCCGGGGACTTGCCCCCAGCCTCAAAGGTTTGGCCCAAGTGCCCGAACGGGTAACCTCCACCAGATCGACCGCGTAATCGGCCAGGCGCGAATCCACAATCACCCCCGCGCGGATGGCTTGCAGGCGGGCCAGGTCCTCCGCCTTGAAAATTGTCTCAATTGATTGGCCGGGGGGTTGGTCCATCGTGTTGCCCCGGGCAAAAGCCAGGGCCATCCGCGCCTCGGCGGTCCGTGGTGGGTAGTCCATGTCGATGCGGGCCATGAACCGATCCTGCTGGGCTTCGGGTAGCGGAAAAACCCCCTCCATCTCCACGGGGTTTTGGGTGGCAACCACCATGAAGGTTTCAGGCAGCCGCAATGGCTTGCCCCCCAAGGTAATCTGCCGCTCCTGCATCGCTTCCAGCAACGCGCTTTGCACCTTGGCGGGAGCCCGGTTGATCTCATCCGCCAGGACCAAGTTAGCGAACAGAGGCCCCCTCGAAACCCGCCACTCCATACGGGCGGGATCGAACACCTCAGCCCCGGTGATGTCGGCTGGGAGCAAATCCGGCGTGAACTGTATCCGGCTGAAAGTCAGGTCAAGACGACCAGCCAGGGATTTGCAGAGGAGCGTTTTGGCGACCCCGGGAACTCCCACCAGCAGGGCATGGCCCGCACCCAGCAGCGTGGAGAGGAGGTTTTCAATCGCCCTTTCTTGACCCAAGACAACCGCGGCAAGCGCATCACTGAGACGCCGAACCTGCCGGGTGGCCCATTCCAACTCTCCGGGATTCGGATCCATCTGGACACCCATATTGATTGCCTCGGGAGGATTTCTGTTTTATACCTGTTGGCAGCTTGCCCCACACGTTAATGGCTGAATTATCCCTTTCAGGCAAACCTCCATGGAATCCGCCCCCTCCAGCGCGTGGTTTGAAAAAGAGGTTTATTCGGTACTGGCTCGTTTGCCTGCCACCATCCGCGAACGGCTGGCCAATCTGGTGGTGGATGTGGAGGAGGAACCAGATCACCAGACACTGGTGAAGGCTGGTTTTTCAGGTGAAGAGATTGCAGCCGGTGAAACACTTTTCGGCTTGTACGAACCACTTTTTGCCGTTTCAGGCCTCCAGCACGAGGGACCACCCGGTGAATCACCCAAGCGGATCCGGATTTTCAGCGGCCCCCTTCTGGATGCGACCGATTCCTTGGATGACTTGAGGCACGAGGTGTGGATGACCGTCATCCATGAACTGGCCCACCATTTTGGATGGTCTGAAAGGGATCTGGAGCCCTTCGAATCTGGCCTGGAAAAACCCGAGGGGATTTTTCAACCACCCCAGAATCGGCCCGGGTGATACAACAATCTTCTATTACCTCGTCGCGGTCCCACAGGGAGCCTTTCCATGCGCCAGAATTCCACCAAAGCCCTGCTGCGGGCCGGCAAACCCGCCTTGGGAACCTGGCTATCCATGTGTAATCCGATGGGCACCCGAATGCTTGCCGGCGCGGGTTGGAACTGGCTTACCCTGGATTTGGAGCACACGGGCACATCTTGGGAAACCGCGGCACATTTGTGCGGGCTGATCGTCGACCAAGGGTGCGTCCCCCTCATCCGGGTGCCCAGCAACCGGCACGACCATATCAAACGGGCACTGGATATCGGGGCCTTTGGCGTGGTGGTCCCGATGGTCAACAGTGTGGAGGAAGCCAGGCAGGCGGTCGCCGCCTGCAAATATCCGCCCATTGGCAACCGGTCGGTGGGAGGTAGCCTGCACGCCATGCACTTCCAGGCCAAGCCGGCGGATTATTTCCGCAAGGCGGATGACGAGATTCTGGTGGTGCTGCAATGCGAGCATATTGAGGCGGTGCACAACGCCGACGCGATTTTCGGCGTGCCGGGGATCGACGCGATTTTCGTGGGCCCCAATGACCTCGCGGCCAGCATGCGAGGCAAGGATGGTTCCCCACCCACCGCTGAAGCGACCGCCAAGGCTCACTCGGAAATTCTGGCAGCCTGCCAGCGCCAAAAAGTCGCCCCGGGATTCCACGCCATGAATCACCATGAGGCGGTCAAGCTGCTAACCGATGGATGGAAATTTGTGGCGGTGGCCAGCGATCTGCGTTTTCTCGGGGATGGGGCGACAGAGGCGCTCAAAACCGTGGGGCTGGGCACCGGCGACGGAATGGCCCGTTATTGACCGCCATTTATCAGGCGGAAGGATCAAAAACCCAGTCCCCCGAACCAGACCGGCTCAAGGAAAAAATCCTTCTCACAGCTTGCTGTTGAATTGGCCCGTATAAATGAGGGAATGCCTTGCCGATTCCCGGGTCTTCCACCCGCACTTCCCCGGCCAAACGGGAAGGCTCGATTTCCGCCACCCACAGTTGTGGGACCGAATTCAGGAACTGATTGGCAACCCACGCCACCTGATGGGCAAAGGACAGGTGGACAAAGCCCTCCGTTTGGAGCGTGGGAGGGCGGAATTCCCCCGAAGCGTCCCATTCCATGGCCTGGGTCAAAAGGTGGTAAAGCATATCAATCCGGCTTGGGAGGGCCGATCCCTTGGGCTTTCAGGCGTTGGACCTTTTCCTTGACCGGCGGTTGGTCGGGCCGAACCACCAAGGCCCTCTCGTAGAGGACCAAGGCCCGGTCGGGCCGGTTCATTTTCTCATAGACCTCACCCAACTGCACCAACGCGAGAGGTTCATTGGGATCGGCCGCCAAGGCTTGCTGCAAACGGGCCTGCGCCTTGGGTAAATCGCCACCCTGAAGATACAACCATCCGTCCTCGGCGTATGCCGCGGAGGAGCGTGGATTGCCGGCCAACCAGCCTTGAACCATTTTGGACGCCTCGTCCCGATGGCCGGAATTAGCCATCAGCATGACCAGGGCGTGTCGAGAGGGCGAATGGTCGGCTCGCAGGTTGAGCGCGGTTCGGTAGGACTGTTCCGCCAAATCAAGGCGGCCCACTTTCTCCTGGCACCGGCCGGCCTGGTACCACCATTCCGGGTTGGAGGAATCGACCTTGATGGCAGCGTTATAGGTCTCCAAAGCCTCCCGCCATTTTCCCTCATGGACCAATTTTTGGCCATCCTTGGCAAATTCCTGCGCTTGCTCGTTGGAATCCGGTGGTTTTTCCTGCAACATGCGTGAGACGAATTTGGAAGGGCTTTCCCCAGTGGCGACAGGGCCTGGTTGTCCGGGTGAAGTGCAGCCTGCTCCGAGGGCGATCAAACCCCCGCAAAGAACTGGCGGCCATTTCCCCGGATGCCACACCATCTTGCCCCCCATGAAAAAATGGCGGATAGACCCTTCGGGCTGATAACTTCAGGGGAACAAGCCTGTAAAGGCCTATCAACCGGTTTCCACACAAATAAAACAAACCGGCACAACCCCACGGCCATCGACGCAACCAAAACACTAGAATGGGTTTAGGTAAAATCACTGCGGAAATTTCGCCATGCATATCCAAAGCTTGATGGTTGTCCTGATGGCAGTAGTGGGTCAGGCAAATCCACCTGGCGGACAGGAGGCGGCGTCATCGGGAGAGGTTCGAATCATTCGCAACCTGGCCTATGTGGAGGGGGACAAAGCCCACCCGGTGAAGCACCGGTTGGACCTGTACCTGCCTTCCGGCAAAACTTGCTTTCCGGTCCTGTTCTTTGTCCATGGGGGCGCTTGGGTCCACGGCGACAAGGATTTTTTGGGACTTTACGCCGGCCTGGGCAAGGCATTCGCCAAGCAAGGCGTGGGAACCGTGGTGATCAATTACCGGCTCACTCCTGAGGTAAAACACCCTGAACACGCCCGGGATGTGGCCCGCGCGTTCCAATGGACATGCGCCCATATCGCGGAATACGGCGGGGATTTGGAGCGGGTGGTCCTGTGCGGCCATTCCGCGGGTGGGCACCTGGTCAGTCTGGTTGCCTGCAATGCCGATCTGCAAAAGGAGACAGGGATCGATCCGAAGCGGATCAAGTGTGTGATTCCGCTTTCGGGTGTTTTCAAGGTACGCAAAGGTTTCCTGCCCACTGTTTTTCCGACGGATAGCTTCGGTTTGAACCCTTCCCCCGTGGATCTGGTCAGGAAAGGGCTTCCGCCATTCATCCTGGTTTACGCCAACGGGGACCTGCCCACCTGCGGCAAGTCGGAATGTGAATCATTTGCCGGCGAACTGAAAAAATGCGAGGTGCCAGTCACCAACATCGAATTGACAGGCACCCATGTGACCACCCTTCTGAAGGCGGGGCAAACCTCAAGTCCCTTGATGAAAGCCATCCTGAAGGCGCTGCACGAGCCCAATCCACTCCCCAATCCAACCATGGAAAAAAAACCGTGAATGGTGGGTGCCAGACTGTCGGTAGGCTTGCCCCTTCACCCACCGGTTTATTGCACCCCGGGCATGCCAGCTCCTTTGCACTGGCATGGCTGAGCGCCCGGTCGAAGCGGGGAACCATCCACCTCAGGCTGGAGGATATTGATGATTCTCGTTGTAAACCCGCACTGCATGGACAAATCGAAGAGGATTTGACCTGGCTTGGAATCGATTGGGACAACGCCCCCCTGATTCAGACCGGGCGGTTGAACGCCCACCGGGAAGCCCTGGAAAGCTTGAAGGCGCAGGAAGCAGTTTATCCATGCACCTGCTCCAGGGCGGATATCGAGCGGGCCGCCAGCGCCCCCCAAGCGAGCGATAGTGCGGCAGGCCTGCAGCGCCGTTATCCGGGCACCTGTTCGGCCCGCTCCTCCAGGGAGGCCGTTGGACTGGAAGCCCGTGGAATCCCGTTCTGCTGGCGACTGCGGCAACCCAGGGAGGGATGGCCCGGCTTTCAGGACGGGCTCCAAGGGGCGGTGAACGGCACCATTGCCGATAAGGAAGGCGACTTTATTGTCTGGCGAGCAGCCAAGGGAAACCAGTCCGGCGGCCCCTCCTATCAATTGGCGGTCGTGGTGGATGACGCCTTTCAGGATGTGAACGAGGTTGTACGCGGGGAAGATCTTCTGGACTCCACACCCCGGCAAATCACCCTGATGCGATTGCTTGGCCTTCGGATACCGGCTTATTTCCATGTGCCCCTGGTTGTGGACACCGAGGGCCGACGGCTAGCCAAGCGGGCGGGGTCCCTAAGCCTTGCCCAGTTGCGGAAAATGGGTGAGCCACCAGAAAAGGTGCTTGGAAAACTAGCCCTCCTTTGGGGAATTAATCCCAATAGAGAACCAAGGCTGCTTGCCAACCTAATCGGCGCATTTGATTGGGCCAAAATCACCCAAGGGCCGTGGGTCTGGCCCGTTTGAAATTGGTCAAGCCAAAATCGGCTTGATCACCTCCCCAGCCACATCGGTTAGGCGGAAATCACGCCCGTTGTAGCGGTAGGTCAACCGGGTGTGGTCCAGGCCAAGCAGATGCAGGATGGTGGCGTGGAGGTCGTTCAGGTGGACGCGGTCCTGGGCAGCCTTGTAGCCCACCTCATCGGATTCGCCGTGGGAATACCCGCCCTTCACCCCACCACCGGCCATCCAGGCGGTGAAGCAATGGGGGTTGTGATCCCGCCCCGGCTTTTCGGAAATTTGGGCGATAGGCAATCGACCGAATTCACCGCACCAGATCACCAAGGTGTCTTCGAGCATGCCGTTTCGGGCCAGATCAGCAAGAAGCGCGGCAACCGGCTGGTCGGTTTCCCCGGCAAACTGGGCGTGGTTACCCTGGATGTCGTTGTGACCGTCCCAGCTCCTCTGGTTTTCCATGCCACCCGAATAGATCTGGACAAAACGGACGCCGCGTTCCACCAAACGCCGGGCCAAGAGGCACTGCCGGGCGAAATGATCACACTTTGGATCTCCGACGCCGTACATCTTCCGGGTGGACTCCGGCTCGTTGTCGATATCCATCACCTGAGGCGCCGCGGTCTGCATGCGGAAGGCCAGTTCGAAACTCTCAATTCGGGCAGCCAGATCAGACTCGGCTTCGCGGCCCGACAAGTGGAGTCGATTCAGCTTGCTGGACAGGTCCAACTGGCGGCGCTGGGTGGTGACATCCACATCACCGGGCCTTTTGAGGTTATCGATCGGCTCACCGGCGGGCTTGAGGTGGGTGCCCTGGTAAACACCAGGCAAAAAACCGGCGCTCCAGTTGGCGGCATGCCCCTTAGGGAGGCCGCGGCCTTTGGGGTCACTCATGACCACGAATGCCGGCAAATCCGCCCCCTGGCTACCCAAACCATAGGTGACCCAGGAGCCGACGCACGGAAAACCCATGCGGGCCATTCCGGTGTTGACCGCGAACAAGGCGGGCGAATGGTTGTTGGACTCGGTGAAACAGGAATGGATAAAGCTCATCTTGTCGACATGCTCACCCAGGTGGGGAAAGATGGAGGAAACCATCTTTCCGCTCTGGCCACGCTTGGTGAACGCGAAAGGGGACTGCATCAAGTTGCCCACGGCATTCTTGAAAAAGCCGGTAGTGTCCTTGAACCCGGAATCAAATTCCTTGATGGACTTGCCGTTCCATTTCGTCAGGCCTGCCTTGTAATCCCATGTGTCCACATGACTGGGACCACCGTTGACAAAAATCCAAATCACCCTTTTCGCCTTGGCGGTGAAATGCGGATTTTTGGGGGCCAAAGGGTCCACCGTCCGTCCGCTGATTCCAGTGGTGTCTGCGGCATGAGCCCGACCAAGGAGCCCTTCCTGCCCCAAAAGTCCGAGCAGGCCCAAGGCCCCGAATCCACATCCTGCCCGGGTGAGCCAATCGCGCCTGTCCGCTGTCTGGACCGGAAGTTGGTGATACATGGCTCACTCCACAAAAACGAATTCATTCATGGAAAAGATGGTCTGGCACAGGTCGGCCAGCGCCATCCTGCGGGCATCCTTGGACATCCCCTTGTCGGCAGCCTGCCGGACGAGAAAATCCTCGGCGAGTCGCTCCTCCTCCGGGGATGGCCCCCGGCCTAACGCGACCCGGAACGCCTTGTCGATTGTCCCCTTCCACTCCGCCTCGGGCCCCAAACGATCGGCAAAGGCAAGGGCGTACGATCTGACCTGGGGCCCGTTCAAAAAAGCAAGAGCTTGGGGGGCCACGGTTGTGTTGGAACGCTGGCCGATACTGACGAGATGTTCAGGCCAGTCGAACAACATCATCATGGGGATAAGGCCGCTTCTTTTGATGAAAAAATAGACACTGCGACGCTTCATATTCTGGTCCATGGAGCCTGGCCCGAACTCCCGAAGATCCAACTGGCCGGATACCGCCAACAAGGAATCGCGGATTGGTTCAGCCTCAAGCCGGGTGGGGACCCGGCGCCACAACCACTGATTTTCAGGATCCTTGGCCAACCGCTCCTTGTCTGCCTGTGCTGACTGCATGTAGGTGGCACTGGACATGATCACCTTATGCAATCGTTTCAGGCGCCAACCCCCGGAAACCAGGTCTCCCGCAAGCCAATCCAGAAGTTCGGGATGTGAGGGCTTGGCACCCGTGTACCCAAAATCGCTGGGAGTGGCAACGATGCCCCGACCAAAGTGGTGTTGCCACAAGCGGTTGACAGCCACCCGGGCGACCAGATGGCCGGCCCCGCGGGAAGTGTCGGTCAACCAATTGGCCAATGCCGCCCGGCGGTAGGACGATTTGGAACCGGATGGTTTCTCGACCCCCCAGGATTCCAATCCAAGCCCGTTTTGATTGAAGACCTCGGGCACGCCATGGCTGACCAACTCCACTTTCTGACCGGGGTCACCACGCCTCAGCAGGTGGACCTGCGGGTAAAAATGCGGGAACCCCCTGTCATCCGCATGGTGTGGCAAATGGGGCAGTCCTTCGGTTGTCACCAAAGCCTTGGTCAGGACAGGCTTGGCCCCCTCTTTTCTCTCCTTTTCCAAAGCGTTCCATTTGGCCAGCAAACCCGGCTGCCGGAACTTGAACCATTTCAAGGCAATAAGTTCATCGTCGGCCTTCCCTTTTCCCTCGCGCAACCTGGCCAGAGCCGAGGTAGTTTCGGCATCGGGACCGGAATCCCCAACCCCAGGCTTGAGATCAGAGACTGTGGCCACGGAAATCCGCAGGCGGCCAATCAGGTGCTGACTGTTTGGATGATTGAAAGCGAGGGTGAAGGTGAGCAGGCCGGGTTTTCCCCCTGGATTAATAGGCTGGGCCGGATAAAAAACCGCCGCCTGACTTTTGCCAATTTGGCCATCGATGGCCCAACCGGAAATCGGGTCTGAATCGATGCTGGCTCCCACGGACAAAGAATCGGCGTTTTGCTGGTGAGTCGCCGCGGCCCGGGCCAAGGAAACCTTGCCACCCCCCGACTTTCCATCCTCGCTTGACCATTCGACGCGGAAATCGCCCAAGGCGAAATTACCGTTATGGGCACGCCCCGGGCCACCACGGGGCAGGCTGGGGTCGGCCAAAGCCTCCAGGCGAATTGCCTGGATTCCCTTGGTGGAAGTTGGAACCTTGATTACCACTGTTTCCCGTGCTGGCGGCTTTCCAGTAGCCAGGTACGATCCATCCGGCTGGCGTGCCCACGCAGTTTTGGCCGAGGACTGGATTGGGCCGTCGAGCACCATCCATGGCGAGTGATCGGCAGGCGATTTCAGATACTTTGCGAACTCACCTGGAAGCACTTCTTTCTCATAGCGGGCCAATTCGGCCTCCAGTGCCTCCAGTCGCCTGGAGTGACGGGCCGCCCGATCGGCGTTGCCAACCGGGTCAAGGTCGAGTTCTTTCTCAGAACGGATCGCAGTCGCATAGGCTGCGGCAAAACGGTAATAGTCCTTGGAGGTGATGGGGTCGAACTTGTGATCGTGGCACCGGGCGCATCCAAGCGTGAGACCCAAAAAAGCAACGCCGGTGGTGTTGACCATATCATCGAGTTCATCGTAGCGGGCTGACTCGAATTCAACTTCCGTGAGTTGGGTGGGGAAAGCACCCGCACCCAGGAAACCGGTCGCCATCCAAGCCAACGGGTTCTTGGGTTCGAGTTCATCCCCGGCCAGTTGCCAACGGGCAAACTGGTCGAAAGGCATGTCAGCGTTGAACGCCCGGATGAGGAAGTCCCGGTAGGTGTAGGCGGTTGGGCGATCGTAGTCCTGCTCGTAGCCATGGGACTCGGCAAACCGCGCGATATCCATCCAGTGGCGGGCCCACCTCTCACCGTATCTGGGGCTTGCAAGGAGGAAGTCTATCAACTCTCCCCAAGCTTTGGGGTTAATTTTTCCACCGCCCGCATCCAGCCTTGTGGACCATTCCTCAACCTGTTCTGGGGACGGGGGCAAACCCAACAGGTCAAACCAGGCGCGACGGATCAATACCCGTGGTGAGGCCGCCGAATTGGGGTGCAACCCCTTTGCTTTTTGACTTGCAAACACAAAACGATCGACTTCGTTGACAGGCCAAACATTCGCCTCGGCGGCCACAGGCGGAACATCCGCCTTGGCCAACGGTCGCAACGACCAAAACGACCGACCCTCCTGCATATTGATGATGCGGTTGGTCTTTATGCCGGCCACCGTTCCAACGGAACGGGGATCAGGGGCCCCCATTTTGACCCAGTTTTCAAAATCAGCGATCACCGATTTGGGCAATTTGCCCTTGGGAGGCATCTTGAGATCCTCCTCATGGCGCAAAGACTTGATCAGAAGGCTTTGGTCAGGCATGCCGGGAACGATTACCTGACCGGAATCCCCACCCTTTTTCCAAGCTTCACGGGAATCCAGTGCCAAGCCTCCCTTCAATTTCTTTTGGTTGGCAGCCTCAGCCGAATGGCATTTCTGGCACTGCTCCACCAAGACAGGGCGGATTTTCTCCTCGAAAAAACGCACCTGATCCGGCGAGGGAACCGGATCCGCATTGCAAATCATCAGGGTCGAGAAAACGATCGCGAGCATGAGAACCTCGCCAGGCGGGATATATTTATTATTAGACCCAGAAACAGCGGGGGGGGCAATGGCCCGTGATCCCTGCATCCTTTTGATTTGTCCGATAAATTGAAGCATCCGAAAGAAATCGTTTCAAAGTTCCCGGAACACCCTGTCAAGAGCCTGTCCCATGTCTTTTTTTGCCGAATTGAAACCATGGTCCAGCCTGCATGCCCCATGCATAGCCGCCCTGTATATCCTTGGCATGCTGGTTAGCCCGGCATTGGGCCAAGAAGACAAGGCTCCTGCCGGCAAAGACGAGGCGGGGCTCAGGTTTTTTGCCTGGAATTCGATTCCGGTCGATCAAGGCCGTTTGCCATGGGCTATCTATGACCCCGAAACCATGACTTTGGATGGGAAAAATCTAACTCCAGGCTTTGAGGCAATGGCCACCCGGTTTGGGAAAGTGGCACTGCGGTTCACTGAAAAAGATGACAAGGTTCTTCTTGAACTGAACAAAAAACCCGTCCGTTATCAACCAAACGAGATGGTGGAACTGGGAGGCAAAGGGCATTTCGCTTATGTTCGGGCAGCGGATGACCGTTTCATGTTCCGGGTAGGCTTGTTGACCGAATGGCTTCGAAAAAACAAGGAAAAAGCGGAAGCCGCGTTAGGCAAAGAAGCCCTGGCGGAATTCGAAACCCTTTACAATCGCCATGACCAACAAGCCAAATTGGGAAAAGGGCGAAAAAATGACCTGACAGAAATGGAACTGGATTTCTTCCTATTCCAGTTTCTGGAGGGGCGCCCGGCTTTGGCACCCATTCCTGGAACAAAAATCACCCTCGCCAGTTTTTGGGAACGCGAATTGTGGGCGAACCAAATCGGCAAAGCCCGTTTCAACCACAATCACAAAAAGGATCGGGAGTTCATCGAGTTCCACTGCGAAAAATTCACGGGAGCTGACGGTTCGCCCTTCCGGGGCAAGCACCGCAACACACCGCCTACCCAATTGGGAGACCCGGAACCTTTTGGCCGTCAACCTGCCCCCAGATAACGGCACGAATCAGGCCAAGATTTCCTTGACTATCCTGGGACCTTCCGACGGGCCAATCAGTCGGGCGTTCAACCCCTGGTAAGGGTGGCTGAAAATGAACGGATCGAGGCCCATCAAATGCAGGATGGTCGCCTGCAAGTCATGCACATCGACCGGGTTCTCGGCGATTCGCCATCCCAATTCGTCGGTGGAGCCATAGGCCAACCCGGGTTTGACACCCCCACCCGCCATCCAGACGGTGAAGCAGTGGGGGTGATGATCGCGCCCCAAGCTTTTGCTTCCACCACGGGCCTCGTTCATGCTGGTGCGGCCGAATTCACCGCCCCAAACCACAAGGGTTTCATCCAGCATGCCGCGGCGGTCGAGATCGCGCAAAAGCGCGGCGATAGGTTGGTCCACTTCCTTGCATTTGCGGGGCAGCGCGGTGACTATGTCGTCGCCAGGGCCTGTGCCGTGGGTATCCCAACCCCAGTCAAACAACTGGACATAGCGAACCCCCTGCTCCACCATTCGGCGGGCCAGCAGGCAGTTGGCCGCAAATCCTCCCTGCCCGGGTGTTACCCCATATTCACGCAAGATATTGGCGGGCTCCCGGCTGACATCCATCACTTCCGGAACACTTGTCTGCATCCGGAATGCGAGTTCGTACTGCTCGATGCGGGTCTTTGTTTCCGGATCGCCAGACCTTGCCAACTCGGCCTGATTGAGCCGGTAGAGGGCATCCAGGCCCTTGCGTCGAAGGGCACGGTCCATCCCAGCCGGATCGGACACATAAAAAATCGGTTCTGGTCCCGAACGACATTGGACTCCCTGGTACACACTCGGCAAGAAACCGGAACCCCACACGCTCTTGCCGGCGGTGGGATCGGTGCCACCCGAAACCAGAACCATGAAACCCGGCAAATTGGAATTCAAACTTCCCAGGCCGTAGGTGGCCCATGCCCCGATTGCCGGATAGCCCGGCCTGTTTTCGCCGGTGTGAACGAACAACTCCGCCGGGGCGTGGTTGAATTCCTTGGTTTTCATGGACCTGATGACCGTCAACTTGTCGGCCATTTTTTGAAGGTGAGGCCACAGGCTGCTCATCCACTGCCCGGATTGCCCATGCCGGGCAAATTCATGGGGAGATCCAAGCAGAGTCGGGTGCCCCTTGATGAATGCGAAGCGTTCCCCCTTCAGCAAGCTGTCCGGGCACGGTTGGAGATGATGTTTTTTCAGTTCCGGTTTGAAATCAAACAAGTCCTGCTGGGGTGGTGACCCAGACATATGCAGGTAAATCACCGCCTTGGCCCTTGCCGGTCGACCGGGGGCCAAAGGGGCCGAGGCGGCGGCATTGCCGGCCAAGTACATCCCCCCCAGGGACAACCCGGATCGCATGAACTGGCGGCGGGTTTGGTGGAGAATTTCGGTTTGGCGCCATGGGGTGATCATTTTCTTTTCTCATACCAGGCAGATCGATCTATTCGCCGGTTCCGACGATTGGTTTTAGCCGTTTAATTCCGGGTTAGGAACGCGTCGGCGTTCAACAGGACATTCGCCACATGGAACAAGGCCGCCCGGCGGGCCGGCAAAACAGCTTCAGGCCAGGGGGCGCCGCCGGCCAATTTGCCAGCGGCCTCCGGACGGGAGGCAACCAGTGTTTCGGTCTCGTCATGGAGAGCCACCAGGGCTTCCAACTCGCCAGCGGACGGCAGGCGGCCCAGACACAACTCGAAACCACGCACCAGGCGGGCCCTCGCATCGCCCCCTTCCCTGGCCATGCGCGCACCCAGATGCTGGGCTGCCTCGACAAAAACAGGATCATTCAGAGTGACAAAGGCCTGTAGGGGAGTGTTGGAGCCGACCCGACGGACCATGCAGGCCTCACGGCTGGGGGCGTCAAAGGCCTGCATATTGGGCGGTGGAACCGTCCTCCGCCAAAATGTGTATATCCCCCTGCGGTGCGCATCGTCGCCCTTCGAGGTTGGGTAGGTGCGCTCCCCATTGAACGCGGCCTGCCACAGGCCGTCCGGCTGGGGGGGATAGACCGAGGGGCCGCCCACTTTGCGGCTGAGCAACCCGCTTACGGCCAACGCCTGATCGCGAACAGCCTCCGCCTCAAGACGGCGACGCGGGAAACGAGCCAGTAGGATATTGTTGGGATCCTTCGCGAGCAAGTCCGGACGAGCCACCGATGACTGCCGGTAGGTGGCGCTGGAGACCAGCAATTCAAGCAAGGCCCGGTTGTCCCATTTCAACCGGATGAATTCAGCGGCCAACCAGTCGAGCAATTCGGGATGGCTGGGCTTGGTGCCCATCAGGCCAAAATCCTCCTCGGTTTCAACCAGTCCCCTGCCGAAAATGGCGGCCCAAAGCCTGTTCACCTGAACCCTGGCTGTCAAAGGGTTTTCCGGGCTGGCTATCCAACGGGCCAAGGCCAATCTGTCCACCCGGTCCGCCACCTTGGGCCCAACGGCCGCCAAAACCCCCGGCTGCACCTCGTCACCGGGATCGAGGAAGTTTCCTTTGACCAATATCCTGTTTTTCCTCTTTTTTCCTTCCGGCAATTCTTCCATGACAGGTGTGGACACCACCTGTTTTTCCAACTCCGCCAGCTCCTTTTTCAGTGCTTCCCGTTTGGAAGCGAGTTCACGCCCTTCGGGTGACCAAGGCAACCACAACGCGCGAATCGCATCTTTTTGGCCGGAAGTCCATGACCTTGGCTCGGCCGCAAGGGTTTTAAGCAAATCAACCGGGGGAACAGGCACAACGATTTCACCGGACCGCCCGGAGAGGCGAAACCTGCCCAAGAGGTGTTTGCCCCCGTAGTTCTGGCGCAGGGAAACCGTGACGGGCAAATCTCCCAAAGGCCGGGCCAGCTTCACCTCCAGGGTGGCAGACTTGCCGGGAGCACCTCCCACAGCCCAACCAGACCCCTTTTCGTTTTTCAACAGCGCGGCGGATGTAAACCCTGGCTGCTCGTAGGTGGCTGCTGCCGCGGTGATCGCGACCGTACGGGGCGCGTTGGGATCCAGGGAGAGGGAAACCCGATCCCGGGGAGCCTTGGCAAGCCTGTTTTCCCATACCACCTGACGGTTGCTGTCGAGAAATTTCACGACCACCCCGTCCAGTCTTTCGGAAAGGGTTGCGCCGGTTCGATTGTGGATCACAACCCGGTCCAGGGCTGTTGGATTAACCAAGTCCACCTCCCACCAAGGCGATGGATCCCCAAGATTGGTATGCGTGACGGAACCGTTCTCGTGGACGCCGTCGGTATTGCCGTCGATCGCCTTGGAGGCATCGCCCCCGAAACCGGTGGTGGATTGGGTCGCCTTGCCTTTTCGGGCCAGGTTCTCACCCGCCAAAAACGCCTGCACCTCGGCTACATGCAACAACCTGTCCTTCCCGGGAAGTTCCAGGCGGACAAATCTGCCCCGCACCGGCTTGGCCCCCTCGGGAGCCTCGGAAACCTGGATTTGATCGAGCACAAAATTCCCACCCGCCAGGCCGGGGCCTTTGGCCGGAAGGCTGTCCCCCGGCAACACCTCGAGCCTGAGGGCCTGCACACCGGAAAGATCCAGCCCAAAACGGATGGTATAGGTTGATTTGTCAGCTTCACCCGTCGCCTCAACCGAAGCATCCGTCGCCACCTTCAGCCGCACTCCTCCGGTGGCCTCAACCTGACGGGGCGCAAGCACCTTCCATTCCTTTTCACCCTGAACCACCTTGCGGGCGAAACCGGCGAATTCAGGCGTGTCAAAGCGAGCCACCCGCTCACCATCCTTGTCCAACCCGGCGAGGCGGTCTTGGAGAGCCTTCCTGCGGGCCACCTGGTCCGGGGTTGGCGTGGGGATTCTTGGCAGATCCTCCGGGTGGTCATTGTCAGCCGTCTGATTGAACGCGGCGAAGAACTGGTAATACTCCTTCTGGGTGATGGGATCGAATTTGTGGCTGTGGCACTTGGCGCAACCGAGCGTGAGCCCCAAGAAAACCTGCCCGGTGGTATCCACCCGGTCCTTCACCGCGGCGGTGCGGAATTCCTCGCGATCTGTGCCGCCTTCGGTGTTGGTCATGGTGTTCCGATGAAACGCCGTTGCCAGCTTTTGGTCCGTGGTGGCCCCCGGCAGCAGGTCACCCGCCAGTTGCTCGATGACGAATTGGTCGTAGGGCATGTTGCGGTTGAAAGAATCGATCAACCAGTCACGGTAACGCCAAGCGTAGGGACGCAAGGGATCCGACCCGTAGCCCTTGCTGTCCGCATAGCGGGCCAAATCCAGCCAGGGACGGGCCATTCGTTCGCCGTAGGCGGGTTCCGCCATCAATTGTCGGGCCAATTGACTGACCGCATCGGGTCGTGTGTCGGCCTCGAAGGCCCTTACCCGCTCCGGGTCCAACGGAAGGCCCGTCAAATCAAGGGCCAATCGACGGGCAATGGTCGCCTTATCGGCGGGAGGATTCGGGCGGGTTCCTTCCTTCTCCAGGCGGGAAAGGATGAAGGCATCCACCGGATTGTGAACGGTGGGGAGGCTGGAAACCCCAGGCGGTGAGCCAGCCCGCAACGGCTGGAAAGACCAGTGTGTGGAGGCCACAGCGGGAGTACCGCTATCGGCGTATGGGGCTCCCGCATCAATCCATTTTGCGATCAGGGCGGCTTGCTCAGGGGAAAGCGGGTCGCCTTTGGGTGGCATCCTTTTCCCATCCCGACCGGCGATGCGGGCGACGACGGAACTCTCGGCGCTTTTTCCGGGCACGATGCCTTTCTTCCCACTGTCACCGGCATCGATCGCGAGGGCCCTGGAATCCAACCGGTACCCCCCCCTTTGCTTTTCAGGCCCGTGACACTCCAGACAGCGGGAAGCGAGGATCGGCGCGATTTCCTTTTTGTAATCGACGGGCTTCCCCGCCCCGGGGTCCGCGGAGGCGGGCGGGGAAAAACAAAAACAAAGGGCCATTCCAGCCAACCAGACAGGAACCTGTGGGCGCATGGTTCGTTCCCCGGGAAAATCAGTCCGATGGATTACGGGACGATCAATGGCCGTGACCACCCTTGCTGAACAGGCCGTGCGTCCGGTCTCCCTTGGCATACACATAGGCCAACAAGTCGAGGATCTCGTCCTTGGTCAGCTTGTCGAGCAGGCCCTTGGGCATGAGGGACACCTTGGATTTCTCGCGGCCCTCGATGGCCGCTTTTTTGACCACGGTGGGCGACACACTTGCCAGGGGATTTTCCACCAGGCTGATGGAATCCTTGTCCTCGGCAACAGCCAAACCCGTCACCACCTTGCCGGAATCGAGGGTGATCACATCGGACTGGTATTTAGTGTCGATTTTCCGGGAAGGCTCGAGAATCTCCCGAAGGACATCGGCGGGCGTCCACTTCGGATCGAGTTCGGCCAGCTTGGGGCCGAACGCGTTGCCCTTGTCCTCGATCTTGTGGCAACTGATGCAACTGGCCGATTCGAAAAGCTTTTTGCCGCGGGCGAAATCACGCCCGGGTTCGAGCATGCCCACCGCCTGGGACAAGTCCTCGAATTTCCATTCCCTGCGCTCACGCCGGTCGGCCAGCATGCGGTCTTTGGCGGCAAGGGCGATTTTCCTCAGGTACCCATCAGGATCGGCCTGCCAGGCACCAAGATCCGGCACGACCACCAAAGCGCCATACATCCGGCGCCAGTGACCCGGGTAGGTGCATACATAGGGATAGATTCCCGGCTCGGTTGGGGCCGTGAAGGTCAGTTGCTGGGTCTCCCGGGTTTGCAGGAGGCGGCTGGCCAAAAGCACCTTGTCCGAAGGCGGGACAAACTGCCGGGCTGAGGCATCGGCCATGGGTGCCGAGGCCTCGGCGGCCATCCCAACCTCCTCGAGCGAACCGGGTTTCACGATGACCAGGTTGTGGGGCATCAGGTCGTCATTGCCGAAGATGAATTCAACCGGTTTGCCCGCCTGCACCACCAGGGTTTCCTGGTCATAAGCCATCCGCTCGGGCAATGTGCCAATTCGCAATACCCGCACTGCCAAATCAGCAAGCCTGCGGCGGGTGGCGGCGCCCTCGCTTGCCGGCAGGATCGCGGCCAGCGAATCAGCCAGTTGGATGTACTCAATGGCTGGCGAACCGGTGCGCATCTTCTCAGGGATGGCCTGGAGTGAATCAAGGGCCGTGGAGACCAACCGGGCGGCGGATCCACGATCCATGGCCGAAGGAGGCAGCCGAAGCAACGCTCGCACCGCCGCGACACGCTCATCGGTCCCCAGCGCAACCTTGGTCAAAATGGCGGCGGCATCCTTCTCCCGACCGGGAACGGTGGTCAGGGCAGCCATGGCCTCCCTCCGCAGCATCCGCTCGGTTGATTCTCCAGCCACCTCCACCCGGGCCTTCGACTCGGGGGCGGGCAGACCTTTCTTTTCAAAGATCAGATTGCGCCGGCCATCAAGGACCTTGATGGAATGGTTGGACAAACGGGATCCGAGGTTGCCCTCAGTCCGGTTGTAAACCACCACGGCCTCCACCGGGAACTCACCACCCAAATCCACTTCCCACCAGGGATTCGCCTCGCCCTCACGGGAGTGGGTTTGCCCACCATCGCCGAAAGCGCCGGAGGTGTTGCCATCAATTGCACGGGAAGCCCCACCATTATTGGAAGTGCTGCTTTGGCGAGCGGAACCCTTGCGGGCGATGTTCGAGCCATCGCTTATCACTTCCACTTCGGCCAGCGTGAGCGTGCGCTGCCTTCCGGGCAACTCGATCCGGACAAAACGGCCCTGGGCAGCTTGATCCTTCGCGTTGCCGACCTCTTTTTGGGCCAACGGGGCGATCCGCTCAAACAACGCCTTGCGGACCTCGTCGGCCCGAACCAATGAAACGGCGGCCACCAAATCGCGCTGGGCCTTCACCGACGACTTTGCGCGATTCCAGGCGGATTCAACCCCGGAATCCAAGGACAACAGCATCAACCAACCCATCTGGCGCAAAACAGGCAAAGCCGCCTTGTCCGCAAGTTCCTCGATTTGCGGACGAACCGCCGCCAGCTCCCTGGCAGGACGACCCGGCAAGAACCGGGCAAGGTCCACCAGGTTCGCCCCCCCCTGCCCCTCCGAAGCCACGGCAAGGCGGGAGACCAATGCCAGCAGGACTGCCGACTGGCTTTGGTTTTTGCCGGCGGCCAGCTCCTCCAAGGCTTTTGCTCGGGCAGAATCCTCGATCCCGGAGCGCTGGACAATTTCCTCCAGCACCGCCGAAGTGCGGGGCTCCTTCAGCAGAAGTGAGGCGGGAAGGTTTTTCAATTGGAAGCGGATGGCTGCCTCGGTCTTGAACTCCACCTTCTTTCCGGAGGCCAAAGCTTCCTTGTAAGCAGGCTCCAACACCCGCAGCACCTCGGCGCGCATGAAATCCACCAGCGGATCAGCCGCCTGGGCGGCGGCAATCAGGGGAACCTCGATCGCCTCAGGGCCTGAAAGGAAACTGGACGCCCGCACCGCCTCCAATCGGACACGGGGCTCCGGGTCCGCGGCCAGTCGGCGCAAGGTGTCCAAGGGATCACCCAACCGGTCACGCCAGGCGACCAGAACGCGAACCGCCGCGGCGCGGGCCTTGTGATTTTCCGATTCCAATAAACTCTTCAACAACTTGGCGTTGACCACGTCATGGCTTTGGAAAAGCCAAAGGGCCTCAAGAAGGTCATGAGAGTCCATCAGCCCGGATGCCCAGGCCTCGGCCGCAGAAACAACCTCCCCGGTGGGTCGGCTGGCCAGTTCCTTGCGCGCCGACATGCGAACCAGATCAACACCGCTTTTCAGTTGCCCAAGCAATTCTCGCACCGACATGGCCGCCAGGTTCGGAAATTTCTGGGCCGGTGCTCCTTCATAGGTGACCCGGTAAATGCGGCCGTGCTCTGTGTCCCGGCTGGGATCCCGCAAATTATGCTGCATGTGGCCGATGATGGGATTGTGCCAATCGATGAAGTAAATGGCTCCATCCGGGCCCATCTTGATGTCGGACGGCCTGAAATTCGGGTCGGTGGACGAGAGTATCGGCTCCAGTTCCTCCCCAAACAAGGCCGCCCCCTTGTCGGAAATCTTGTAGCGCAGCAATCCCTGGAATCCGATCACATTGCCCACGATCAGATTGCCCTGGTAATCCGCGGGAAACATGTCGCTTGAGAGGTATTCCATGCCCGGGCAGGGCCGGGTCCGCTGCTGGTAAACCTGCGGGGGGCGATTGTGTTTCTGCGGGTAGGGAAGATAACTGCTGAATAGCGATGCCTGGTACGGGTTGGAACCGGTGCCGTCCACCACAATGTCCTGGCCCCATCGGTCGAAAACATGCCCGTGGGGGTTGGCGAAACCGAAGGTCACGTAGACATCGAACTTCTGGGTGCGGGGTTCGTACCGGAACACACCCCCGTTGGCGCATCGCCTCGCGGGACCGTAGGGCGATTCGACCTGCGTATGGTGGAAAGTGCCTTCCTGGAAATAAATGGCTCCACCGGCATCGGTCACAAAACTGTTGGCGGTGTGATGGGTATCCGCCGAGTCCAGGCCGTGCAAAATCCTTTTGCGGACATCCGCCTTGCCGTCGCCGTCGGTGTCCTTCAGGAAAACAAGGTCCGGCGCCTGTGCCACAATGACACCGCCATCGTAAAAGTCGAATCCTGTCGGGTTATGGAGGTCATCGGCAAAGACGGTCATCTTGTCGGCTTTGCCGTCCTGGTTGGTGTCCTCCAGAATCAGGATCTTGTCATTCATCGGGGTCTTGGGTTTCCAGTGCGGGTAAGTTGGCCAGACGGCCACCCAGAGCCTGCCCTTTGAATCCCACGCCATCTGGACCGGGTTGCCCAACTCCTTCCAAGTTTCCTCGGACGCGAAAAGGTTCACCTTCAAACCCTTGCCGACCTTCATTTTTTCGAGGGCTTTCTCACCCGACAGGAAGAGGTGTTTTCCACTCTCCAACGGGCCGGGTTTGTTGGTGACCACCGGGATGAAATCAGGCGTGTTGGAGTCATCCACCTTCGCGTTTTCACCCGACGCAACCTTGTGAATCACCTTGTCACGGTTGGCGGTCATCACCTCCAGGATTTCAAGCTCGCGGGCCATGACCACACGGTTTGTCTGCCCCCCGACAAATTTCAGGTCGGCGCGACCGCCGAAAATGGAGTAGCCGTCAGTCACGCGGTAGCGCTGGAACCAGTACCAATCCTTGTCAGCAACCGCCTGTCGGGTAGCCCGGGCGTTTTCCTGGGGAATTCCCCTGCCGCCCACTAGCGAGGCAACCAGAACCTTCTCAACCTGACCGTAGCCCTTTTCGGTGAGATGGACACCATTGATAGTGCTGCCGGAATCAAGGGAAAAAGCTGCCAAAGTGGGCGTAAACAGGTCGACAAATTTCACCTTCTTTGCGGCTGCTACCTTTCCGATAGCGGCTGAGTAGAGGGCCAGTCTCTCGTTGACCGGATTGGCTTCCGGCCTCTTGGCCCCGGGCTCAAAGGCGGTGGGAGAGCAAAGGATCACCCGGGGCGGCTGTGAACCATCGAATTTTTCGGCAAGCAAATGATCCACATAAAAAGCCAAATCCGCCTCGAACTTCTCCAAACCCTCCTTGCCAGCCCAGGACTCGTTGTAACCAAACATGGCGATGACAACGCTGGCCTTCACCTTGGCCAGCCACTGGTCAGGCGAGCCGAAATCGGCCGAGCGCAGACGAAGGTTCAACTCATCGCCGGAGAAACCGAGGTTTCGGAAAGTGATCTCGCGGCCCGGGTAGGCCAATTGCAATTGGGTTTCGAAACCATGGCCCAGATGCTGCATGCGATCCGCGAGGGTATTACCCACCAGCGCAACGCGGTCACCCTTGAAAAATTCAAAGGCCGCCGCACCATCGGCCCCCCCCTGGCCCTGGGCATTTCGAGCCGACAAAACCAAGCTGCAAAGCGCCGAGAACACGGCCAAGGTAACGCGCACCAGATTACGCATGGGAATTTCCTAGCAGGCCAAGCCATCACAGGTAGGAACTACATCCTAACCCGGGGAAAACCTGAAGGAAAAGCATGGAAGGGAATAAAAATGAAAAGCAAAAATCTGCAGATAGAAACAATATGACGAGATAATAGCTAGCTATCCATTACACCCGGCAGGGATCGAACCTGCGACCTACGGTTTAGGAAACCGTCGCTCTATCCACTGAGCTACGGGTGCACGTATTGACAAGAATACAGCTTGTTTCGCGCCCGAACAAGGATGCGGACAAGTGGCGAGCAATCCCTTTTCAGGGTTTTTGCCAAGGCAGCTTTTTCTCCCTTAGCAGTTTCAGGTGTACCTTGCCCACATCACGCATGTACTCGCTGCCGCCAGTGCCTTTGGATGCTTTTTCCAGGTAGGCGGAGGCTGATTCCTGCCGGCCCAACAGGTCTTCCCACAGCCCCAGGTAAAGGTTCGCATAAAACTTCGCGGAATCGGACTGAACCCCCTCGGTTTTTTGGGCCAATTGCTCCACCTCGGCGATTTTCGCCTTGCCGGCAAACAGGTCCAGAACCTTCATCATGGGGATGCGTCTGTCCAACCCGATGGGCAGCATTTCCTTTTGGGCTTTCACCAGGGATTGCCCGGGAGCCCTCCCCTGGCACATCAGCTTCCAAACGGTGTTTTCCACATCATTTCCATCCACACTTTGGTAATCCTCAAACTGTTTTTGGCCCTCGGCATATCTTCCCGCGTAGTACAGGGAAATGCCACGACGCCAATGCCCGGGGCCATCCTCGGGACGCAGCTTGATCTGGCGATCAAAGGCCTTGCACGAATCCGTGGGGCGACCGACCATGAATTCCGCCGTTCCCAACATGTCGAAGACTTCGGCTGAATTGGGAAGCCTGGAGGCCAGATCACGGAGGCCGACCACAACCTCGGCGTATTTTCCCGCCCGGAGGTCCATTCTGGCATTGGCTAGGGCCTCCGTGGTGCCGGTGTCCTGAAACAGGGTCAAAAACACCAATCCAATCATTGCCAACCCCCGATCACTGGAAATAGTTGCATCGCCAAGGGAACCCAAACCATGAAAACTCTCCCACCACGATAGCTTTGGGCGTATGCTGCACCAAAACCTCAGGGCCGAACCAAGGAGCCCGGCATGCGCCCCACAGACATGCGCATCGAGCGCGTGGACTTCAGCACCCAGGATTTTGCCTATCGCACCCCAATCAAATTCGGGGGCACCGCGGTGGACAAGGCAACCCTCCTGACTTCCAGCATTGTCGCCAGGCTGCCGGATGGCAAGACCGCCACCGGCTGGGGTTCGATGCCCCTGGGCAATGTCTGGTCGTTTCCCAGCAAAATACTGGAATACGGGCAAACGCTGGAAGCCCTGCGCCTTTGCGGCGCCTTGGCCGCCAAAACCTGGAGGACCCTAAACGAGTGGGGCCATCCCATGGAGTTGGGGCACAGAATCGACCAGGAACTACCCCAAATCGTAGCCCGGGCCACCGAAACGCTCGAACTTGGGGAACCGATTCCGGTGCTGGCTGCCATGGTGGCCAACAGCCCGTTTGATGCCGCGGTTCACGATGCCTACGGCAAACTCCATGGGTTCAGCACCTGGAAATGCTACGGGCCCGACCATTTGTCCGGTGATCTCTCGTCGTTTTTGGGGGACGAATTCCAGGGCGAAACCCTGGTCAACAATATCCGCCCCACTCCGGTACCCACCCTTCCCCTGTACCACCTGGTGGGCGCCTCGGATCCTTTGGGGAAAACAGATGTAAAAACCCCGCTGGGGGACGGTGTTCCCGAAACACTGGAAGATTGGATCCCCTTCAACGGGCTCACCCATTTGAAGATCAAACTGAGCGGGGAAGATGTCGGCTGGGATGTGGAGCGGGTATCGGGTGTGGAGAAAGTGGCTGCCCGTGCCCAGGCGGCCCGTGGTCAGAAACAGTGGCAATACTCCCTGGATTTCAATGAAAAATGCCCATCCGCGGAATCGCTACTGGAATTTCTGAGCAAGCTCAAGGACAAGAGTCCTGAATCTTTCACCCGCATCGCCTACATTGAGCAACCCACCAAACGGGACCTGCGTGGTGACCGGGCCAATCGCATGCACCGGGCCAGCGCCCTGGTGCCGGTGGTGATCGACGAATCGCTGGTCGACCTGGATTCGCTGCGCTTGGCGAGGGAAATGGGTTACACCGGCGCGGCCCTGAAGGCATGCAAGGGCCAAACCCAATCGCTCCTGATGGCGGCGGCCGCTCGCAAATGGGGCATGTTCCTTTGCGTGCAGGATTTGACTTGCCCCGGCATGTCTATGGTTCAATCAGCCGGACTGGCAGCCCACATACCGGGCATGAGCGCCCTGGAAGCCAACGCCCGGCAGTATATGCCAGCGGCCAACTCCGCCTGGGAAAAGCATCATCCAGGCCTGTTTGTGGTTCGGGACGGCCTGATCCGGACAAAAAGCCTGAAAGGCCCGGGCCTGAACACGGAACCACCTGAGGATCCAGCATGAACCGGCGCCATTTTCTGGGGGCTAGCGCAACCGCCATCACCTCTGCCGCCATAAGGACCCATGCCCAGGACAGTACCTCCCAGGTTTCGCTCGGCATCATGGGCATGGGAACCCGGGGAAAGGCCCTGGCCAGGGCGTTGGCCCCAATTCCCGGGGTAAGAATCGCCTGGCTGATCGAACCGGACCAGGGGCGCCTGGGCCAAGCCAATGACCTCCTTGCCAAATCACTTCCCAAAGGCGCAAAACCACCTCAAACCACCGACCATTACCAGCGGGCACTGGATGACAAAGGTGTGGACGCCCTGGTTGTCACCGCCCCCAACCATTGGCACGCGCCAGCCACCCTCCTGGCCTGCGCGGCCGGGAAACATGTCTATGTGGAAAAGCCTTGCTGCCATAACCCCCAGGAGGGGGAATGGATGGTGGCTGCAGCGAAAAAACACGGCCGCATCGTACAGACCGGCACGCAGAGACGAAGCTGGAGCGGCATCCAGGAGGCCATTCAGCGACTGAAAGAGGGCGAAATTGGCACTCTTCACGCAGCCCAAACCTGGTACCACGCATCACGGGGCGGTATTGGCAAAAGCGGGCCAAGTCCGGTTCCTGACGGACTGAACTACGCATTGTGGGAGGGGCCGGCGCCTCATCGAGAATTTCAGGCCAACTTCCTGCATTACAACTGGCACTGGTTCTGGCACTGGGGCAACGGGGAGCTGGGCAACAACGGCATCCACTGGCTGGACCTGGCCCGGTGGGGAATGGGTGTGACCCACCCGGAGCTGAGCATCTCCACAGGCGGCCGCTATTACTTCGACGATGACCAGGAAACCCCCGACACGCATCTGGTCTCCTTTGAATTTCCCGGAAGAAAGATGATCACCTGGGAGGGTCACAGTTGCCAAAAGGATCCCCGAAAGGAAGGCCCGGATGTGCTTTTCCTCGGATCCAAGGGGCGGCTAGCCATCAGCGGTGCCGGTTATGTGGTGCAGGATCCTGCAGGAAAGGAAGTGGCCAAGGGGAAAGGCACCTCGGGAGAAGGAGTGCACCTCGAGAACTTCATCCATGCCATACGAGGCAAAGCCAAACTGACCTGCCCTCCCGAGGAGGCTGTACCCAGCACCCAGTTATGTCATCTGGGGAATATCGCCCATCGCACGAGGCGAACCCTCAAAACTGATCCGGCCACTGGAAAGCCGCTGGATACCCTTCCCCAGGGGCTATGGAAGAGGGAATACGCCCCCGGGTTCCGATTGCCGGCCGTATGACAAGAACCCGCCTGGTTTTTGCCGGATATCAAACAACGGTTTCACATTGCCAAAAGACTAAAATCCAGTTTTCGCAAGGATGGTCAGACAACACGAGGTGCCAATCAGATTTGGTCGCCACGGATATTCCCACCCGCCAACAGCCGTGAGCCATCAGCAAAAACTTGAAGGATTTTGCCAAGATTCCGCTTTTTCCGAAAATTCCGTCGAAATCGATTGGCGCTGAAATGAAGATTTGTCCAAACCTGCCAGCTTTGACGAAAGTCATGAAGGCACCGGGGCCGATAAGGCTTCGGAGGAGTTCGTTTCGGCTCGGGGCCTGCCGTCAGGCAGGGTGCCGGAAAGAAAGCCTCACCGGGCCCGCAACCGGGACCTCCCGGAAAATGGGCCAAAAGGAGGCAGATAGCCATGAAACGATTCTTGATGATGGGTGGCCTGATGGCCGCGGCCCTGACTGGCTGCGTGAGCACTGAAGGAGGCGCACCCATGGGCGGAGGCGCCCCAACCGCCGGTGGCGGCAAGTTCATGTCCAATGCCTTTGACAGCGGCAGCGCCATGGCCGCCCAAGCGGGCATTCACCAGGGGGTAAGGGTCCCCCAGGGTGTGGCTGGCCTGCAGGGCCCCTGGGGCACCCCGGTGCCCGTCGCCGCCCCATACACCACCACTGCCCCGCAAGGCCGGGCCGCCGCCATGGCCATGCTCGCATCCAGCCAACCCCTGGATGTGATCCAGCAAACCAAATTCGGCCAGGAAATGGCCAATGTGAACGCGAACAACAGCCTGGCCCAAGCCGGCGGACGTGGTGGCAACGGATTGATCCCGGGTGCCCATGTCCCGGCTTCCCTGGGAATCTCACCCCCGGGTGTTCCGGCGGCCCCCGGAATGCCGAGCGCTCCCCCTCCTTCCAATGTCTACCTGGCCAAAGGTGGCCCCCTGCCATTGCCGGGCGCCATCAGGCAGGTCAACGGACATGGTGGCATGGGTGGAATGATCCAGCCTATGCCCCCCAGCATGCCAGGTGTTGTCGCCGCCAATGGCGCCATCCCGATGGGTGGTATGCCGGGTGGTCCGGGTATGGGAGGCCCGGCCGGCCGGACCCAAATCCTTTTCAACGAGCTGCCGGGAATGAAAGTATCCTGGTATGCCTCGGGAGCTGACGGACAGCCCGGTTTCACGCAGCAGTCCATCGCCACACCCGGCCGTTACAACTTCGCCCAGGGCGCGGTTTATCGCCTGAAGGTGACCGATATTCCCAACCTGCCCGAGGTGGACCTGTATCCCACCCTGGAAGTGGTTCCAGCCAATATCAAGTCGGCAACCTTCCTGGCCCACAGCCCGGTGCCGATCAGTGTGACCCAGGAAGACCTCCAACAGGTATCGGCCGGCAACTTTGTGGTGAAGGTTATCTACCTACCTGATCCCCAATTCCAGGATCTGGCCCTGGCTGGCGGCCCCGACGAGTTGGTAAGCAGCCGCCTGGAGCCCGGGGTAGACCCGATTCAGGAAGCCCAAAAGCGTGGCAGCATCCTCGCGATCCTGCGATTGGGCAAGATCGACCTGGAGTTGAACCACTCCCCAGCCATGGATGCCCCTCCCGGTGGCATGGCCCCCCCCGGCCCCGGCGCACCCGCCGGCCCCGCTGGTCCGGGCGGTCCTGTGGGCGCGGCCCTGAACGGCCTGCCGAACCTGGTCCCCCCTCCCGGCCCCGTGGCCCCCGGTGTGAACTTGCCGGCTCCCGCCCCAAGCACGGGCGACGCCCCCAAGGCCGACCTGCCGAAGGCCACCGAGGCCTCGATTCCCCTGACTCCTCCCGCTCCCCCTACTGTCACCCCCGCCAAGTGACAGGGTCGAAGGATCTTAAGGAGTCTGTCCTCTAGCGGGATCGGGCGCGTGTCCAAAGGGAAATCCGCCTCCCCGGGTGGAATCCCGGATGACACGCGCCCGACCGCATTTCCAGGAGGTTGATCATGTTGAAGGCCCGCACCATTCTGTTGGCCAGCTTTCTCGGCGCGTCGACCAACCACCTCCTGAGCGCCCAAACCCCCTATCCCGTGCCCACGGGCGGCCCTGGCATGCCAACCATGGCGTCCCCAAATCCAAGAGTGAAAGCATCACCCGCGGCATTAGCTTCGCCCGCACCATGGGTACCGCTGAGGTGGGTGCTTCCCGAAGGATCTCGCCTGACCGCCCCGCGGGACTCCCGCCCCATCACATCTGAGGCCAGATTGGGGCTGAGGCCAGGTTATCGCTATCGCTTTGAGCTTGAATCCCCAACACTGCGCCCAGGCGAAGTGCTTTACCCGACTTTGGAAGTTTTTGGCTGTGTGAGGATGCCCCCCAGCCTTAAATTGTTTGACCACCCCGCCGCAGTTGTGCTGACTGCCGAAGAAATGAAACTGGTCTCCGAAGGGCGGCTGATCAGCAAGATCCTGTACCTGGAAAGCAACGAGGCTCCCCCCACAGATCCCAATTCCGGCCTGACGCCACCCCAGACCGATATCCCGGCCGGAAGCGATTTGTTCCGCACAGCCGGGGATCTGGGCCGTCCTGTCGCGAGATTGTGGGTTGGAAGCCGCCGATTAACCGGCGACGAATTCGCCAACAGCGTGGTTCCCGGCAGCCTTTGGCGGGCGGGAGACCCACCACCCGGAGCGCCCGCACTGCCCCCACAGATGCCCTGCCTTCCTTTCAATCCAGCCGACCCACGCCTGGGCCTCAAGGAATGCGAGGAAGAAATCATCCACGACGGCGGGGACCGACTGGAGCGGGCAGCCATTGACAACACCGGCAGGGCCCAGGGATTGAACCCGGAAGACGCTGTGGCTGAATTCACCGTTCCCGGATCCCGCCGATATGTCCTTCCCTCCAATCGTGTCTGTATTTTCGCACCGCGCTACGCCTGGTTAAGGCAGATTAGTGGCCTGGATCTGGTGGTGACCGAAGCCGGGGTGCGTGGGACGGTGCTCAGTAACGGCCCGGATCTGGCCAAGTTGTCCCAACCCAGCAACGCCGCCACTGGGGAACTGCTGCTGGACGGGATGCGGTCCAGGGAGAGAGCCAGCGGTTCACGCTCCACCCTGGTTCCGGGTAAATCCCAACGGGTGGACCCGCCCACTCCCCAGATGCTGGTTCACACACCGCTGGCCAATCTGGAAACGCGCAATCCGGGCGTGGTGCGGGAAGTGGACGGCCCGATGAAGCTGAAGCAGAGGGAGGGGCTTTCGGTCCGCCTTGGTGGCTGGAGGATGGCCGCCCTGCAAAACGAGGAAGTGGTGACCGCCGTCGCCCGGGTGGAAAAAGGTCCCAATGTGGTCACTGCCAGGGCGGTGACCCGTGAGGCGATCCTGGATTGCAAGGAAGAGGTCCGGGTGCTGGAGCAGCCCTTGATCCTTCACAAGTGGGCCGACAAATGCGAGGCCAGCCCCGGCGAATTGGTGACATTCACACTGCGGCTCACCAACCAGACGGGCAAAGCACTGGCCGATGTGGCGATAGTGGACAACCTGTCCGGCCGCCTGGAGTATGACCAGGGCTCCGCTACCTGCAGCCGGGACCATGTCTTCCTGATACAGGAAAACGAGGTGCGCAGTTCCAAGCTGCGTTGGGAGATCACCGGGTTGGTACAACCCGGCGAAACCGTGGTGGCGCGGTTCCGGGCCAAGGCCCGTTAACCGGGTTCAGTCGGCCTTTTTCAGGGCGAAAAAGTAGACCGCGATCAACCCCGCGGCGACCACGGTCAGCCCCAACAAGGTGTAGGTGTTGCTGAGGGCGTTCAGAATCGCGTCCATGTCATCATCCTCCATCCTTCGCACAGGTAAGGAAAACCTGGGCTACCCTATCATACACTTTCATCCAACCGGCCTTCCCGGGCCATGGTCTCGCGGAAATCAACCGCGTTGATCAGGCAGGGGTGCTTGTATTGTTCGGCGGCGCCACGGGTCTTGGCCAGTCGTTCCCGATCCCAAGACTGCCAGGCCCCGGGTTTCAGCCAAACCAGGCGAAGTGGCGCCAGCCGGGCGCTCAATCGTTTGGCCTCGTATTCCACATTGGTTTGGCACAGAAGCGACTCTAGTCTTTCGCAGCATTTCCCGGCCACTTCCAAATCGTTGAAAGCCGACCGCTCCACATACAGGCCATAGCCCGGAAGCCGGTCATCCCAAACCGGCGCGACCGAATATGTGGAAAGAGTGATTCCCAATTCCTCGAGCACCTTGTCGATGGAACGGGTGACATGGTGCTCGCTGAGTTTTTCCCCTGTCATGCTGGAAAAATAAGCCCCCTTGTTCAGGAACTCGAGGAGGGGCGTTTTCCCCATGAATCCGGTGCAGCGGACCACATCCCGGATGTCATAGCGGTAGAGCCCGTAATCGGTGGTCAACAGGATGAAGTAATCCTGCCCCTGTTCCAGTTCGTGGGCAAGCAGCACCCTGGCGGATGGGCTGTCCATCTCATCGACCGGCACGAATTCAAAATAATGGGAAACGATGTCTAGCACCCCGGAAGGCGTGCCGTCCTCGAGGGGAATGGTCATCCGCCCCTCGCTTGCGATCAAACCAACATCCCTGACCGGTTTTGCCCCGTAAAAGGCCGGATACTGGCGGAGATATGGCCCCATGCTGCCGCCGGTCCAGTTGCCAAGGAGTGTCCAATCGGGCCAGTAATCCCGGGGCAAAAGCGCACCGGTGTCGTGGATGATCTTCTCCAATTGGCGGACACGCCCGGGATGCTTGACCCGGATCGCCTTGGCCATCGCCTCCCGCACCGGAGTTGGCACCTCCAAGGCGGGATCCAGGGTTCCATCACGCATGTCGCGAAGGATGGACTCCTTGTTCGCGTCTCCAAACCGGGCAAGGTTCACCAGCGTGGAAGGGTTGGCGGAAAGAATCATGCCCACCTCCCTTGCCATTCCCATACGCAAGGCCAGATATTGCTTGGCGAAGGGATCCTTCACCTTGCCCGCCGCGGCGGGGATGCAATACAGGCGGCGAATGAACCAACGCTGCATGGTGGCCGTGAGTCCTGTCACCGCCCCGCAGGGAACTCCCCCGGGAGTGAACTCCTCCTGCCAATCACCGGAAAGCTGGAGGATCGGGGTCAGTGGAACCTTGGTGTGCTTCTGGAACGCTGTCAGCCCCCACATGTTCCAGCTGCGCCGATAGGATTGCAGGTAGGACTCGTTCACCGGAATGAACTTGCGCGTGGCCGTGGTGCCGCTGGTCAGGGCGAACATGAACACCCTGGGATCGGCGATGAGCGTGTTGGCTTCCCCCTGGCGCATCCTTTCGATGTAGGGAGCCAACCGGTCGTAACCAGCAATCGGGAGAGCTTTCTGGAAATCGGCCGGATTTCGCACCGAGGAAAAACCGTGGTCCACCCCAAAGGCGGTGCCCCGGTGGCGTTCCAGGATGTGTCCCAGGAGTCTGGCTTGGGTTTCGGCAGGATTACCGAGAGCCTGGTGAAACTGGGAAAGGCGCCGTTTGATACGGGGCACCACCACCAGATCCAGGACTGCCTTGTGGAATTTACGACGGATTCCTTCAAACATGGTCTGCCCTCCCCAAATCGGGACCCGCCATCCAGACCAAATAAACCTGAGCAATCAGTTGGAAAACACAGGCATCAACCGGGCGCAACACTCGGTTCGCCCAGGCTTCGATCGAGGAAATCACAAACCAGTTTCGTGTACTCCGCCGGCCTTTTTGCCAGCCCCTCGTTATGCCGGGCACCTTCGACCAGCCAGAACTTTCGCTCCCCCCCCCAGCGTGTCTGCGATTTTTTGAAAAGGGTCTCGGCCATGGCCGGCCTTATATAGGTGTCCTTCTCCCCGTGGATCATCAGGAGTGGCTGGTCCCGGAGCGAGGCGACGGCCTTTTCCAGCGGAGGGAAATCGCAGTTTCTCTCCCTCGCCACCCGCCTGAACGCGATGATGCCGATGGTGCCGTAGAAAATATCGGGCAGTACCTTTTGGAGCCAGGTGAGGCGACTGTAGATCTTCACCCAATGACGCATGTAGGGAACAACCGTGGTGTAGACGGCAAACATCCCGTCGGTGACGCAGCAACGAATTCGCCTGTCGCGGGATGCCGCCACCACTCCGGCCCCGGCCCCCTTGCTGAGCCCGACCAGGGCGACACCCCTTGGATCGGCGTCCGGTCGCCCGCAGGCGTAACGGACCACAGTCAGCGCGTCCTCAACCTCATGCCCGCTGACCCAATGCAACGGGAGGTATCCAGGAACCTTGTCGCTCTCGCCCTGGCCCCTGGGTTCCCACGAAAGCACATCGTAGCCGGCCTTGCGCAGGAACTCGGCGTGATTCTGGCAGGACCAACGGTTCGACCCGAACTCGATGCCGAAAAGGACGACCCCCTTGCGGGTCCCCTCGGAAAGCCTGGGAAGGTAGCAGGCGCGCAGCTTCTGCCCACCGACGGTCTCCACCACCAGATCCTCGGCGTCCCCGGGAGCCGTGCCCCGGGGTATGGCGAAAATCGGCCTCTCCTGGAAGATGCGGGTAACGTAGTGGAGATATTTAAAAACAATTACCATCCAAAATATCAAAGAAATTGCCGCGAAAAGGCACAGTATGATTCCGACGGTCGCCAGGAGGATGGTGATCCAGTGCAAGTTTCGGGCCCCGGGTCGAGGTTTCAGCCGGTGTAGGCGCTCACCACCAGGGAAGTGTTCTGCCCGCCGAACCCGAAGCTGTTGCTCAGGCAATGCACCGCCTTAGCCTGGCGGGCCTTGTTCGGGATGTAGTCCAGGTCGCACTCGGGATCCGGGTGCTCGTAATTGATGGTGGGGGGAAGCCAGCCGGTACGCATGGCCTCCACGCAGGTTATCAGCTCCACCGCGCCGGCGGCCGCGATCAGGTGCCCCATCATGCTCTTGATGCTGCTAACCGGGGCGCCGCGGGCCGCCTCCCCAAACACATGCTTGATCGCCAGGGACTCGACGCGGTCGTTGACCTGGGTGCTGGTGCCGTGGGCATTGACATAACCGATCTGGGATGGAGTGACGCCGGCGTCCTTCAGCGCGCCGTCGATGCAGGCGATGGCCCCCCTGCCCTCGGGATGACTGTCGGTCACCCGGAAGGCGTCGGCGGTGGTGAAATAACCGGTCATCTCCGCAAGGATCTTCGCGCCGCGCTTTTTCGCGTGCTCCAACTCCTCCAGAACCAGCATGCCAGCCCCCTCACCAAGCACAAATCCATCACGCTCCTTGTCGAAGGGACGGGAGGCCCCCTGGGGATTGGCCTTGTTGGTGGAAAGGGCGGTGAGCAGGTTGAACCCAGTCACCCCAAGGGGGTGGATCATGCTGTGGGACCCACCGGCCAGAATCATGTCGCTATCGCCGATTCGAATGAGGTCCATCGCCTCACCAATGGCCTGGGAACTGGCAGCGCAGGCCGTGAGGCAGTTGAAGTTGGGCCCGTTCAACCCGAAATGGGCCGCCAGGTGCATCGCGGTGGTGTGCAGCTCCTGGTCCGCCTCGGACCCGACATGGAAAGTCGCCCGTCCACCCTTGCAAAACCTGGGGTAATCGAGCTTGCGGGTCTGGGGATCGTAGGAGTCGGCGGTTTCCCACATCAGGTTGTGGAAATCATGGATGCCTTCCCCCGAACCGAGGTAGACCCCCATTCGGTTGCGATCGACTTTCCCCGAATCCAGAGCCTCAACAAGGCCCGCCGCGGAAAGTGCCTGCTGTGCCGCCGCGGCAGCGAATTTGCTGTTGATGCCGCTGTGATCCCAACGGGCGCAATCCTTGATCCAGTTGGAAAGTTGGAAGTCGGGAACCTCGGCCGCAAAGTTGGTGGGAAAGGTGGAGGCGTCGAAATTCCGGATGGGACCGACGCCGGATCGCCCCTCGAGCAGGGCCTTGAACATCGAATCGATGTCGCACCCGAGAGGGGTGATCACACCCATCCCAGTGATGACAACCCTGCGCTGGTATTTCCGACTCATGATGATTCACCGTTGATGACTGTCGTTTTGTCCGGTCTGGCACAGCTATAGGCCGGGCGCCTGCTTTCCAAACAGGGCGAGCTTCATCCCTGGTGCCGGCCAAGCACCGCGGCCGCGCACTGCCCTTCGCTGGTGAAGGAGGTCTTGACCACATACCGCCTGGAAAGCGGGCGGGGCTGTCCTGTGAGAACTTTCACCGGACAGGACGGGTCCGTGGCGGTGTGATTGAGGGTGGCCGGAACCATGCCATGGCGCAGGGCCAAGGCGACGGCGGCAAGCTCCACCGTGGCTGAAGATCCGCCTAGATGCCCGACATGGGCCTTGATGGATGTGACCTCGATAGGATCCTTCCTGTCACGGAAGGCGGCGGCGATCCCCCTCGCCTCGAACCGGTCCTCCTTCTCGACCCCCATGCCCGAGGCATTGACATGATCCACATCATCGGGCCCGATCCCCGCCTGGGCCATCGCGATTCGGATGGAACGCTCGATGGCGTCCGACTGGTCCTTGCCGTTGAATGCCGCCCCGAAACCGCAGACATCCGCATAAATCTCGGCTCCGCGTTTTTGCGCGTGGCCAACTTCTTCCACAGCCAGGATGCCCGAACCTTCGCCAAGCACCAGCCCTGTGCGGCCGGCGTCGAACGGCCGGCAGGCTGTTGCCGGGTCCGCGTTGTGGGTGGAAAGGGGAAGGAACAAGGATTGGCGGGTCATGCTCAGAGGATTGACCCGGCTTTCAGCGCCGCCCACAAGGAAGAAATCGGCGTGATCCCGCCGCATGATCCGCATCGCCTCACCCAAAGCGAGTAGGCCCGCCACATCATCCTGGGTGATGGTGTTGTTGGGCCCCTGGGCATCGTGCAGGATGCTAACCTGGCATGCCAGCATGTTGGGCAGATACCTGAGCATCCACAGGGGCTGGATCACCTCGAGTCCCCTGGTACCCCAGACTTTGAGGTCAATCTTGCCCCGTTCCGGCGTTTTGCTTACTGCGGCCGCATCCGCTGTCTCCGGAAGCTCCATGGCAACCATGCCGGCACCGAAAATCACGCTGAAACGGGTGAGGTCGATCGCCTTCTTGTCCACCTTGCTGTGGGTGATGGCCGCCTGGGCGCATGCCACCGCGAGCTGGATTGTGCGCGCCATCACGCGGAGCTGCTTGCGGTCCTTCTTGTCAATGAAGTTCTTGGCGTCGAAATCGGTCATTTCGCCAGCGATTTGGCAGGGCAACTCCGAGGGATCGAACAGGCCGATCCGCTTGATTCCAGTCTTGCCGGCAAGCAGGGCCTGCCAAAATGTTTCCGGATCCGAACCAATGGAGGAAAGCACACCCAATCCGGTGACCACTCCCCGCCGCGCCGCGCTCGCCATGTCAGTCACCAAGGTCCCTTCCGGAAATCCCCGGGCTTCCCATCCGCCCTGGAAACACCACATCCGGCCCATCCGGGCCCGTCAATTCGCCGCGGCTTTCGCCTTTTTCGCCTGCGCGTCCAGCCTGCGAGCCTGATTGATAAAGGACCGCAATTCACTGGAGAAGACAAAGTTTTCGTCCCCTGCACCCCCAGCGGCCTCCGACTTGGACCAACTGGGCCCTAGATGGGCGAAGAAAATCTCCACCTCAGCCTCCAGTTTGCCCTCGCAGAAAACCCTGCCGATAACGGTCGACCCCTCGGGACGCACCATGATGATCTCTGCCTCGTATTCCAGGGTCTCGCCGGCAAGGAAATCACGATCAAATCTTGCCTTCAAAACCTTGCCGAGGACGACTTTTTCCTTGAAATCGAGTTTTTCCCCGACGAGAATGCCCCCTGTTTGCGCCAGCCCCTCGATAATCAGGGCCGCTGGCATCAACGGGTAGCCGGGAAAATGCTGTGCGAAATGATTTTCCGCCAATGATAGATTTTTGATGCTGCGTGCCTTCACGCCACTTTCGAAAGCGGTGAAACCGTCCAGCCAGATCCAGCGCATTTCAACCCGCCCGCATTAGGTAGGGGGTTTGCCGGCATCCTGCCACACCCGCCATAACCGAAATGGGCTCCTCCAGGAGCCACGGAAAGGACGGGGGGCGGCGGCGCTTCGCACCTACCGCCCCCTCGACAAATCAGCGCCCGCCGCGGGCCAGCTTGTCCTGAATGTAATTGGTGATCATCTTGACCGTGAACAGGTTGCTGAACTCGGTCATGCGTGGATCCTTCTCGAAATCGTTGAAGTCCGCAAAGGGCATGGCCCTTTTCAACTCCTCGATCCCCTTGGGGGTGACCACGCCGTCCTGCATGAACTCGGGGTTGTTACCCTCAGCCACCTCGGGGAACAACTCTTCCCGGGGAATTTTGATGCCGAATTCGCGCTCGAGGCGGAACACGATGTCCAAAAAGTCGATCGATTCGGCACCCAGGTCGCCAGTGAGAGTCGAGGTGGGGCGAATCTCGTCCTCGTCGACATTGAGCGCCTCCACGAGGGTGGCGGATACCTTTTGGAAAATCTCGTCCTGTGAAGCCATCGAACGCACCTCAAAAAGAAGCGGGCACCATTTGGAAACCAGGCACCGAACCCGGTCCCGTCAGATCAAACGGCCCCGCATGCCGGCTGACCCTTCGTGAAAACGCGGACCACTCACTTCACATGAGACGGCCCAAGACTCAACCCGCCATCAACAGTAATGACCTGACCTGTAATATAACCCCCGTCATCCCCCGCCAGAAACACGACAGCTTTGGCTATGTCGGAAGGTTGTCCGAGGCGACGGAGCGGAATGAAATCCTTCAGCTTGTCCCCTGCTTTATTTCGGACAGCCGCGCTCATGTCCGTCTCGATGAAACCCGGGGCAATGGCGTTCACCGTCACACCCCGCGGGGCCAATTCCGCTGCTAGGGCCCGGGTGAACGAATTGATCGCCCCCTTGCTGGCAGCGTAGTTGGTCTGCCCCGGATTCACGAACTCGGCCGCGACGCTGGAAATGTTGATAATCCGGCCCGAGCGGCGACGCATCATCGGGAACGCCACCTTGTGGCAGCAACGCATTGTTCCGGATAGGTTTGTGTCGAGAACCTTGTCCCAATCCTTTTCTTCCAGGCGGACAAACAGGTCATCATGGATGACGCCGGCATTGTTCACCAGGATGTCTATCTGGCCAAGCTCCTTTTCGAGACCGTCAAACAGTTCCGTTATCTGGGCGGCATCGGCAACATCGGCCTGCCGGGGGATGATTCGATGCCCCTTCTCCGCGGCGACTTTTTCCATCTCAAGGGCCGCATCCCTGCTTCCCCTGTAAATGGCAACAACGGTTGCACCCTCGGCCGCCAGTGACTCGGCGATGGCACGGCCGATCCCACGGCTTGCCCCGGTGACAACAGCATTTTTTCCCTTCAGCTTCATCCCTGACCCCTTGGGGTTACACCTACCCCTGTGTGCCAAATTGGCCTTCTACTTTACCACGCAAAGAACCTGCCTGCCGGATAACTACCCTTTTTGCTTACGGCCAAAACCTTAAAATATAAAAACATATCAGGTCAATTCATGCGCAATAACACTTCTTGCTGCTTCAAGTCAGCGATTATCCGTGCATCCACGGCTTCAAGGCCTTTGGTCTTATCGGCAAGATTGTACTGGAAAAGTGTGAAACGCCCGGAAACCGTGGTTCCCCCCGTGGATGTTTCCCCTTTACCCTTAAAAGTCGCCAAGCCGTTCTGGTTCTCAACCAATTCCACCTGAACCGTCATCCTCCGACCTGGCTCCATGAATGTTCCATACTTGATGTTTTTGGCTTCGCGCAAAACAACCACGCTGTGCGAATAATTGGAACTCAACCGCAACAGCCAAGCTCCCGCCTCAACCAAGGTGTGCAGCATCAACACACCAGGCATCACAGGGAACCCCGGAAAGTGGTCACCCAGATATTCCTCACCCAAGGTTAGATTCTTCCAGGCTGTCAAGCTTTTGGAAGCTTCAACCGTCACAATCCGATCAATCAGGTGAAAACGCATATTCGTCCCAAATCACGCTTTTTTGACCAACCAGCCCATAGCCGTTGTTCGGAAGGGATCTTGGGCCGTGTTTTATAGTCCCTGCCAAACTCAAGCAACGGACGCACAGACTGGATAAACTCAATCTCACAAAAAACAGGGCAAATGCGCAATATGGGCAAAGCAAGGGCCTGCGATAAATAGCATAAGTAAGTGCAGATCGTAGCGATTGGACACAGACTAGCAATTGGTTTCAAGGAGCCCATTGTTCCTTACGCAAGGGCAGGTGATTGCCTTTCAGGAATGTTCGGTTCACAGGATTCCACAAGGGCTTTCCGGTTAATGCCCGCCTTGCCTCCTCGGCCCCCTTGGAACGCATTTCCAGATACCCTTCGGCGCTGTAGTAGGCGGAATGAGGGCTGAGCAGCACCCGTGGATGCCTTCTCAATGCCTCCACATCAAGGGGTTCGCGCTCCACCACATCAATTCCGGCACCCGCCAAATGGCCGGATTCCAAGGCCCGAACCAACGCTTGGGTATCGACACACCCGCCCCGGGCCGTGTTGACCACCACAGAATCTTTTGGCAACAAAGCCAAGGTCTTGTCGTTGAGTATGTGGCGGGTTTCAGGGGTTAAAAGACAGTGGAGGCTGACCGCCATGCATTGCGGCAATAGCTCCTCCAAAGTTTCGACGCGCTCCAAACCAAGCATTTTTTCTGCGCCAGGACGCAGGTACGGATCAAAGAACACCACCCGCATTCCCAAAGCCTTGCAACGAAGTGCCATGGCCGTTCCGATACGGCCGCATCCGATGATGCCAACCGTTTTGCCACGCAGGCGCGGGGCGCCAAACATACCTTCCGGTTGCCACCCGCCCCTCCGAATGGTCTCGTGCAAAACCCCCAAGCGTCGGGCCGACCCTATCAACATCATCAGGGCATGGTCTGCGACATCTTCTGTCCCGTAATCGGGCACGTTACAAACGACAATCCCCTTCTGGCCAGCAGAATTTATATCAACATTGTCATAGCCAACACCACACCTAACAATAACTCTGCAATTATTCATCTCAGATATTGTTCGATCAGTTATTCCAACATCATGGTACAGAAGGACAGCGCTGGCATCCCTCAAGCCATCACGGGCCTCCGATTCGGAACTCGCTTTTAGCAAACGAATTTCAGCAATATCACCCAAGATTTGCTGTTCGACCGAATCCTCGACCAGATAATCAGGCACCACCACAACAGGCTTCCCAGACATTGCTTCCCCTTTTCTGATTGGCCGAACGGATTGGGAGAACAGCCAGATTTTTAACCTGGGGTTTGTTTTACGAGGTTTTTCAATCCGTGGGGGCCAAACAGCAGCGACCATTCATAAAGGATCTTTCCCATAAACTTGAGAGGATCCAACTACCTGCCGGTTTGCGGCTAACTTCAAGGAAAAAAACATGGAATGGCTGGGTCTCGACCATGGGATTCTTTACGGCCTGGAGCGGGCAAGAACCGAACCGGCCACCTCCATGATGTTGATTTTGACCTATCTGGGAAATTGGCAGGCCATTTTGGCTGTGACGGGGCTGGTTGGTTTATTTTTGATCCGATCCAAGAATCCCCAGGGGATTTCAGCGGCAAAAGGACTCATCCTGGCGTTTCTTTTTTGCCTGGGTACGACTGAGTTATCAAAAAGGGCAATCGCTCGGGAAAGGCCGGATATCGTTGAGGTGGCTGGAAACTACCAGAAACCAGAATCCCCCAGCTTTCCCAGCGGCCATGCCAGTTGCTCGATGACCCTGGCGGTTGCCCTGATTCTAGCCATGCGAAGGATCACACCCCATTCGTGGTGGTGGGCAGCCGCCTCAATCCCCTTGGTTTGTTACGGCATCGCCATTGGGTTCACGCGCCTTTACCTCGGTGTTCATTGGCCAACTGATGTGATTGCGGGCTGGGCCCTTGGAATCGTATGCGCGGGCGGGGCATTTTTAATCACGGGGCACCCGGCCAAATTGGTTTCCACCACCCCCGGTCCGCCCGCCCCGTAAGCGCCTAAAAACCGACCAGCAAACCGGATGCATGATGGTGTTGCTTTCCACCTGCCGATACGGATAAAGGCTCCGTGTCGAGGTGTCCATGGCGTTGCTGAAACAAAATCAAAACAGCCCACTCCCAGCCCCTACTGGGCCAGACGAAGACTTTTTAATTGTTGCCGAAGGCCATTTATCGGGTAACCGGCTGAAATTAAGCCTTCCCGCAGTCCATCTAGGATCAGATACCAACTGCGATATCTGGCTACCACATGAAGATATAAGGCCATGGCACGCCCTTCTTTTCAAGAAAGACACGCGTTGGCTGGTCAAGAGCTTGGACCCAACCCAACCTGTTTTGGTGAACGGGTCGGGCGTGAACACATCGGTATTAGCCAATGGTGACCGGCTAGGACTGGGAAGGCTGATATTCGTGCTGGAAACCCCGGATACCGGGTGCAAACCCAGTTCAGCCAAAGCGGAGGATATTTACTCAGCCTTAAGGGTTCATGCCACGGCCGTTTCGGCCGCTCAAGTGGACCTTTACCAAAGGGAAGCCAAACTGGCTGATGAAAAAAGGCGCTGGAAAATCCGTTGCACCCAGATTGCCAAGGAGCTTTCACGACGCCAGGAAATCCTCCGCAAAAAAAACAGCTTGCTTCAAAAGGCTTCGGCATCCCTGAAAAAAGGCCCCCTTCCCCCTGTGGAGGATCAGCCAAAAAGCAACTTGCAGGACCAATCCGACAGCCACAAAGCCCTCTCCTTGATTGCAGCGGTGGAGGAACGTACGCAATCCCAGCGCAGGAGGTTGGCCCAAGTTTATTGGAATCAGCGGCAGGGGACCGCGAAACGGTTTGTCGCCTGGGAGAAAGCCCTTGCACGGCGGGAAGCCGCTTTGGAAAGAAGCTGGCAGGCCCTTGTTTCAAAACACAAAAAGAAGGAGCACGAGGCGGCTTCCACGCTGCTCACCCTCGAGCAACGGGAGAACGCTTTCCGAATCCGGCTTCTGGAAAGTGAGCAGTCCCTGCAAATCCGCGAAAAAGCGCTGAAAAATGCGGAAAAGCAAAGCGCCTTGCAAAACCGCCGAATCAGTGAGGAGACGGATCGCCTGCGCGCCAGCCAGCGCGAATGGATCAGCCGGCTGGAGGCACTTCATCGGGAAGAAAGCGCCTTGAAGCGCAGGGTTGAAAATCTTTCGGCCCAGATAGACCGCAATCTGCCCCCGCTGCCTTGGGCCCCCGAGACCACCCAAACCCACCCTGAAAACTCTTCCTCCAGCCAACACCATCTGGACCAAGTTTCCGGAAGGGTGCCTCAATCCAGTTTGGGCCTGATTCTAAGCGAATCTCTTGCGATCCTTTCGAACCAAAGGGAAACCCTGGTACGCCAGGCGGAAGCCCTTGCCGCCCGGGACCTGGAATGGATTCAAGAACAGAAAGCGGCGGCTTGCTCTCTGGAGGAAAGCCTGGTCAGCCTGTCCCACCAGGAACACCTGTTGGCGGAAAAGCACGCGCAACTGGACCGTTTGCTGGAAGAGAACGCCTCCCTGCAAACCCAACTGGATGAGGAAACCAAGGCCCTGAAAAACCAACGCCGGCAGGAAATGGAAAACGCCGCCGGCCTGCACACCCGCCTGGTTACCCAGGAATCTTTCCTGGAGGAACGCCGGGACAGGCTTGCTGAACTCGAGAAAAAGGTGGAGGAATTATCCTCCCGGCAGCATGGCGGAATCATCCGTTATCTTGAACTGGCCCGCGAGGCCGCCGTGCGCGCTGAATCCAGGGAAAAATCGCTTTCCCAATTGGAACAGGACCTCAGGAAAAATCTGGAAGAAAACCAGTTCCACTGGCAAACGATGGCGCTGGAACGGGCCGAACTGGAAGCCCTCAGGGCTGAATTGCTAGCCTCGGCCAAAATGAAACCCGAGGCCCTTGCCAATCGGCTTCGGGAGGCGCGGGCGACCGCCGGGGAGCGCACCGCCGGCTGGCTGCGTATTTTGGATGCAAAGCACCAGGAATTGGCCCGGGAACTTGCCAGTTCGCGAGCCACCTGGACCAAATTGACAGAACTGCTGATCGAGCTGGAATCCGCTCTCAACAAACATTCCCGGCAAAGGCAGGGGAGCGACATGAAGGCCTTCGCCCTGTTGCGCCACCAGGAGGAAGCCGCCTTTTGGCGCGAGGAAATGGAAAGGCTGAACGCGGAATTATCCGCCCGCGCAGCTTGCGTACCAGAATTAAGGGCCACCCTTCCCCTCATGGATCGGCTGCCAACAGGCTCCATGAATAGCCCCATTATCAAGGCGGCATGAAGGCCCACAGGCAGGAAGCATCGGGCCAGTCCCGGTTCCCCAAGCAGCCAAAGCATGTAATATTCTGCCACCAGCCCTTGTGGTTTAAGATAGAGGTAAGGTGATTCATTTGCTGGTATCAAAGGCCGGGCACTACCAGGCTAAAGGTTCAGGGCTGAATGCTGGTTGGCATTCCTGAAAACGCGCTGGTTTTATTGATCGGCCCCCGGGGTGTGGGGAAAAGCCGATTTGCAGTCCGTCATTTTGATCCCGGCCAGGTGGTTTCCCTGCCACAGATGCGAAAAATGGTGTGTGACCAGCCAGATTTGCTGGAAGCCACCAACGATGCCGCCGAGTTACAGGCATTGCTAGTGGAAATGCGCTTGGCCTGGGGGCGTTTCACGGTGGTCGATTCGACCAACCTGCGATTTAGGAACCGTCAAAACTTATTGACCCTGGCCCGAAAATTCCATGCGCCGGTAGTGGCCATAGTTTTCGACCTGCCCGAGTCCGCCCGGGCCCATGGGGAAAGGCTATCCGGGCTTCCCTCGTTTCTCCCGGGGATTCCAGACAATCTGACCGTCGAACCTTTGGAGGAACAATTGGCCTCGCTGAAGGATGCGCTTCCACGATTGGGGCAGGAAGGGTTCCACCGGGTTTATCTCTTCTCGACAACGGAAGAACGGGACCAGGCCGAGATCCAGATCCAAAAGCTTCCTTGCAATCGCAAGGAACACCAGGGCCCCTTCGACCTGATCGGCGATGTCCACGGTTGTTGCGATGAGCTTGAATCCCTGCTGGGATTATTGGGATACAGGCGCGAGGCCATCGCAGAATGCCCGGGGTTCACCTGGCGGCACCCGGACGGAAGGATAGCGGTTTTCGTCGGGGATATCCTGGACCGCGGGCCCCGAATACTTGATACCTACCGCCTGGTTCGCTCCATGATCCTGGCTCGGACCGCGTTGGCGGTTCAGGGAAATCATGAACTCAAGGTCTACCGGCATTTCAAAGCTGCAAAACCGGAACCACGGCCTTCCATTCTGCAAACCCTTCGCGAAATCGAGCAGGAGGATCCCGGAACCCAACGGGAAACCATCCGGGAACTTGTGGAATTCATAGAAGGCTTGCCCCACCATCTGGTGCTGGATGGAGGGCGATTGGTTGCCGCCCACGCCGGCTTGCGTGAAGATCTCCAGGGTCGCGACTCAGCCCTTGTCCGGAATCAGGCCCTATTCGGGGATGCGCATGCGCGATTTGATGAGGAATCGGACGCGACCAGGATGGAATGGGTCCATCAGTACCGCGGGCGGGCACTGGTGGTTTACGGCCACACGCCGGTCACCGAATCAGCCATCCTGAACCGGACCATCAACATTGACACGGGTTGCGTTTTTGGAGGCCGCCTTACCGCGCTTCGATATCCGGAAATGGCGACTCATTTCGTGCAGGCCCAAAAGGCCTACGCGGTGCAACGCCGTTCAACAACCGAGTGGCATTCCCAGGACCGCCCCAACAAAAAAAGCCCCATCCTTTCACGGGTTGAAACCAATAGGAATCCCGAGCCGCCTACTGATGCAAACGGTCAGTGTTTGGCAGGCCAGAGCCCCGATTTGACCGATTCAGAACGTGAAACGGACCGAGGAGACGAGTGAGTTTTGGCCATCCAGGCCGGGATTTATTTTTCAATAACCAAGTTTTCAATCTTTCGAATCACAATTTGGGGTGATTCCCTGAACAGTTCGATTTTCCCAACCGCCACCAATTCCTTGCCCGCCAATTTACCCGAAGGATCACCAAATCCTTGGTCCGCAAGGCTGTTCCCCAACTCGGCCATGTCCAGCACCACGGTCACATTATCCCGGTCCCGATAATTCCCATTTGTGTTCAGATAAACCCGTGCGCCATCCTTTGACTTGCCAGTGGAGGCGACCCGAAATCGCAGGCGAACTTCCTGCCCGACTTTGGTGGCCACACCAGAGGGTCCGATTTCCCCATCCCGAAGGGTCACAGGAACCGAGGGTGGCCCCTTCCGACTTATGTTGGAAAGCCCCAACCGGGACGAAACAACCGTTTCCCCTTGCTCGTCACGTAACTCAAGGCGAATTTCCGGATCCTCCTTGGCCCAATCAATCCTGACCACCCCGAAGTGGTTACCCCATGCCAAGGACGCAACTCGGTGCCGATTCGCCTCGGGAAGCCTGAATTTCTGACTGCCCTGGTTGATGCCGCTGGCGGTCATTTCAAAAAGAGGATAGTTTCCGGTTCCGGGCCGGGGAGAAAGGCAAGAGATTTCACCCAAATGCCTGTCCCCGCTGAGCAGGATCACACCGCTGGCTCCCGACTTTTCCAGCAAGCCCAGAAATCTTTCGCGTTCCCTTGGAAAATTGGCCCATTTCTCAAACGGGTGCTCCTCTGGGATGACCTGGATGCTCGAGCCTATGAGACGGATTTCGGCTTCCCGGGCCAATTCCTTTTCCAACCAGGCCCATTGCTCTTCCCCTAAAAAAGTGGATTTTGGATCATCCAAGGGAGCATATTCACCCTTTCTGCCCTCCCTCTTCGCGAGAGGTGTCCGGAACCAGCGGGTATCCAGAAGAATCACCTGAACCCGCTTGCCGGGTGGACCGAAAATCCTGGATTCAAAAATCCCAGGACGGGTAGACCTCGGGTCCCCCTCGCCCTTCCCCAGAAACTCGAGGAACAATTTTTTGGAAAGGTCTTTGGCAGGATATTCCGCACCCGAATCGTTTTCACCATAATCGTGATCATCCCAGGTGGCCATCAGCGCCCGGTCTTTACGCAAATTTGCGAACCCGGGGTTAGCCACCAGTTTTTGATATTTGGATCTCAGAACCTCCGGGTCACGTGAATCGCCGTAAATATTGTCCCCCAGCAGGACCACACAATCAGGCCGGGATTTCGCCATGGTCTCCCATAGGGGAGCGGGCCGATCTTGTCGGGCGCAAGAACCAACCACCAGGCTTTTCAAAGGCTCCGCGTTTGGATCCGGCCCGGGTGGCCCCCCAATTCCATCCTGACATACCGCCATTCCAATCAGCATTCGAATCCATGCCATATTCATCCTGCACCTTGGACAATGTCCCTAAGGGATGTTGGGCCCGTAATTCTTTTTTACAATTTCATGGCCCGGGCTGGTTCCAAACCCTTTTCAGAATTCCAAATGACATTTCTAAAAGCAGGAATTACCGGGCGTAAGGCGGTCAAAATCCTTGAAACCCACACATTTTTGAAAAATTCATTTGATCACGCCGGCCATGCCCACCAATTTGGTTGAAAGTCAACCTGCAATCGAAGACCATCTAGATCTGCGGGGTGATAACCACCCTGTATTTAGATGCATCCATTTCTCAATCTCTGAGGAATTACGCACCATGTTTGGTATTCTGCGCTTTTTGACATTGACCACCGTGATCGGCTCCCTGGCCCTAGCCCCCTTGGCAACCAATGCCCAGGAAAAGAAATCGACCTCCAAGAAGGCCGCCGGAACCATCCAGATCCAGGAAGGCAAGGACGGCAAGTTCCGCATCTCCGTCCGCAACAACGAAAACAAATACCTCGCCGGGTCGCCCGTTGGTTTTGAAACCAAGGCGGAAGCCCAAAAAGCGGTGGAAGAATTGAAGGATGTGATCAGCGAAGCCAAGGTGGTTTACCCGCCCAAGGCGCAACCCAAGGCGGATGATTCCAAGGAAAAGGCACCCGCGAAGAAAAACTAAATTGTCACAAGAGTCCAAACAGAAAAGGGGACCGGCTATCCGGTCCCCTTTTTCATCAGAATTGGCTACTAAGGAATCGATAGTTGACAACGGGAGTGTATGGGAATCGAACCCACTGAGAGCCTTGTTCAGACCCCCCGCTGGTTTTGAAGACCAGGGCCGGCACCAGCCGTACAAACACTCCCCTCCCTCAAAAGAGGAGATATCCCTACTGTAACCCGGCACCGAGGCCCGGCAAGGTGGATGGGGAACGCACTCCAAACTGGCCCGATTTCACCTGGTTTGCTAAATTCAATTTTTCGAACAAGACTCGGGTGAGCGCGCATGGCCCATCAGGATTGGAGCGGTGCTGGATTGCTCTTGGCCTGGCAGGGAACTTCCGGCTGGGAAGTCTTGCTGGCTGAGCGGAATGAGCCCCCCTACCTTGGCTACTGGTCAGTTCCCGGGGGTGGCAGTCATTTGGCCGACACCACTCCTTGGGAAACCGCACTTCGGGAACTTGGCGAGGAATTGTTTCAAGGAATAGCCCTGCAACCACTCCTCAGGCCATTTTTGGGTGGGGAACCCGCAGGTTCGCTCGCCCGCTGCCAGTCTCATGTCACCCCGGCTGGCCGTCCTTGGCGCACCTTTTTGCTGCCCCTGACCCAGAAAATCCCCAGCGACGCGTTTGTCATCAACCACGCCGAGGTGCGGCAAGCCAAGTGGTTCACCATTGCCGGATTACCCGGCCTCATACACCCGTGTGTTCCCGAGTCTCTCGAACACTTCCAGCTGAAATAAACCGGTCGCCGATCTCATCTATGGACTCGGAGTCAGGATCAAATCCACCTCTTCCCGAAAACGATCAGGGGCTTGCCGGGAAACCCAAATCCAATGTCTGGGATGTCCATCGGTGGCGGAAAAGTCCACCACCAAAAAATCCTTTGGCTTGGCCCTGTCCAAATAGGACTGAAGTTTCCCGAAGACGCGCTCCGAAGTCCAATCACTGACCTGTTCAACCGGAACGAAATCCCCATCCCTGGTGGCTTCCACCAAAAGTCCTTCCCGGAAACGCAATTTCAGGCGAGCCACCTTCGGGGTCGGCCTCCCATTTTCGGCGGGGAGGTCCGTCTTTTTCCACCGGACCAGGAGGGTGTAGTCGCTTGGCCCCCGGGAACCCCAGAGGCTTCGGGCCTGTCGCAGATCCTCTTGCGATAACTGCCTTTGCCGGCTGAAAAGCACAGGGAGGACGGCGGCGACAGATCCGCCCAGCGCCAGAAGGAGGAAATAGGTTTTCCATCGACTGGTCGCCATCAATCCAGGGCTTCCGTGTAAACAGCCAGATCGGTTTCTGGTGAAAAGTGCCGGGGGATAATGAAAGGTTCAGGGGGGCTGTCCATTGCCCCAAGCTGGATTTTCTGCAGGGCAGCCGCCAAACCGGCCCTATCGCCAGGGCCGACCGCCAGCAACGGGGCCCCCCGGGCGATCGACCTGCGAACTGCCGCGTGATCCTCCGCCAAAACCGGCACACCGAAAGACAACGCCCTTAATGCGGCGTCACCGGCCCAGGGACCGGAACCCAAAACAGAAACGGCACAAAAAGGATTTTTACTGTCCAATTTAGGCCAATTATCAAGGGAATCGATTGCCGAAGCCAGGCCCAGGGTTCGAGCGAACCCCCTGCCCGTTTCCAGGGTGGAGGATGAGGCAAGGACACTCATCCGGGCCGCGGGCCATGCGTGTCTGAAAATGTCATAGGCCCACAACCCCTCCCGGACAGCCCTTGGAGAATCGGCCACCAGCAAGACATGCGCCTCGGAGGCCCCATCAGTTTGTTTCGGGCGGTCCGCTGGTGGCTCCCCGGCCCAGGCAGAAACCTCGAGGGCTTTTTGGTGGTCCAACCATGGCACCACGCCACGGCGGTACCATCGATGGACACGATCCAGGCCTTTTTTCCACCAATAAAAAAACCGGGGCGGGACTTGGCCTTCGGCAATCTCGCAGCAAACCCGAGTATCTGATGGGACCGCCAAAACCGCGATTGGCAAATCCGCCAAATCCCAAACATGCACCCGGGGAGCCCGATAGGCCCGAAGCACGGCGCGTAATTTCCACGCGGCGGCCAACGCGTTCAGGCCTTTTTTCCCAAGCGATAAATAACTGATCCCAAGATCACCCAGTTCACTTCGAACCGCGGGGGATGGTTCGGCCCTGAAAATCAGAAAAGGCAATCGGTTCCCCGGCAAATGGGGCACCAGGCTCCTGGCCCGCAACCAAGGCCCCACTGGGTCCGCATGGGGAAGCAGCCAGCAAGGAGGGCTCATCACCGTCCCTCCAGGGCAAGGGCTGCAGCAAGGCCGGAAGGGGACATGGCCAAGTCCTTTGATTCAAGCGCGTGGATACCTGGAAGATGCCTCAAATGGCCGGCCCAATCCATGCCGTAACCCACAACAAAGCGGTCCGGAACCGAAAAACCCACATAGTCGGCTCGGAAAGTCGGTTTTCCCAAGTCCTTGCGCAGGAGGACGGCGGTTTTCAAGGTAAGTGGGCGCCTTTTGGCCAACTCGGCATGAATGGCCGCGAGAGTTTGGCCTGAATCCAGAATGTCATCCAAAAGCAACACATCCCGGTTTTCAACATCGGGAAATTCGCCCAGCTCCAGTTTTCCGGAAGCCGTTCCATGTCGGTAGCTGGTCGCCTTGATAAAAGCCAATTGAACCGGATGGTGGATCCGCCGCACCAAGTCCGCCGCAAGCATCAAGGCCCCATCCATGACCACCAAAACCAACAATTCCCGGTCGCCATGCAAATGGGCGCACAGTTCCTTGGCCATTTCATCCAACCGCTGGCTAATCCGGTCAGACGATATCAGCAGCTGCATCAAATCCTCCAAAACCGCCAAGCGCTATATCCGCAAAAGAAGGCTTAAGAACAGCAGTTTAACTAACCCTGACCGCACAAAGTCCACCCGGATTTTCAGACCCTTCAATTGGCCAAGGGTTTTGGTTGGGAAAGGGGTGTTCACCTTGTGCCATTCAGAAACGAAAAGTTAGAAGATTTGACTTATCAGTCGCGACCGTCCACCCGGGACGGTGCGAAGGGAGATTTTGCATGGCCATCCTGGAAGTCAAAGGTCTTGTGAAATACTATGGTCGCCGCAAGGTGGTCGACGGAGTGAGCTTCCAGGTGGATGTGGGCGAAGTTGTCGGCCTTTTGGGCCCCAACGGGGCCGGCAAAACCACCAGTTTTCGCATGACCACAGGCCAGGTCACCCCCAATGGCGGGAAAGTCATTTTCGATGGCAAGGATGTCACCCAACTTCCGATGTACCGCCGGGCCCGATTGGGCATGGGCTACCTCGCGCAGGAAACCAGCGTCTTCCGCAAATTGACGGTGGAACAGAACATCCATGCCATTTTGGAAGCCCAACCATTCCACCGCAGTTCGGGCAGAAAACTCACCCGAAGCGAGCGGATTGACCATTGTGATAGGGTTTTGGACAAATTCAGCCTTCTCCACCTGCGGAAAAACAATGCGGCCAGACTATCCGGAGGGGAGAAACGGCGGTTGGAAATCGCCCGGTGCCTGGTTTGCGACCCGCTGCTGATCCTCCTGGATGAACCATTCACAGGCATTGATCCGCAGACCATCGAGGATATCCAGATGATCGTGCGGGACCTGAAAAACCACGGGATCGGAGTCCTTGTGACCGATCACCGGGTGCGCGAAATTTTAACCATCACTGACCGTAGTTATTTGATCAAAAAAGGAAATGTGCTCACCCACGGCACCCCGCAGGAGCTGGTGCGGGATCCTATCGCCATCGACGGCTACCTTGGCAACAGCTTCACCGACGACCCATTCGGCCTGGCTCGCGCCGGTGACGAGGCTGCCCGCATGGTGACCGGCGGTTTGGGCAAGCTGGATCAGGGCAATACCCCTGCTACCACGCATCACTCACCCATGGCCGGCCCCAGCAGCATGGTCGACCAATTGAAGGGGCCCGACGGCCACAAGGTCGCCTCGCAACTGGCGGCCATGGGCCCCTCAATTCTTCCAACCTTGTTGGACGGACTGGAAAGAAAAGATCAGGAAACCAGGACCGCGGTCCACAACCTGCTTTGTAAAGTCCTCAATGAACGGCTTGACTTCGACCCCGCCGGGCCAGAAATTTCGCGCCGCCAGCAAGTGACCACCTTGCGGGAACGGTTCATGCGGCGGGCAGGCTAAAACGGTTTGAGCCCGATTTTATCCATTTCAATTTGTTCTCAGCCAGCGGCCCGGGGCAACGCTCCCCCCAGGCGGCGTGCTTCTTGCATGGCTTCCTTCAGCCTTTGAAACGGCTCCGCCAAGTCGACGGCCACAGGGATGCAGCCCAGAACATGGGAGGCGGTTTCTCCCCCCTCGCTGTCACCCGACTGGACACAAAGACCTGCTGCCCAATCCGGCCCGTTTGGCAACGGTTTAAAACCCTCCGGAATCTGTCCCGAATGGATTAGTGTCAGTGCGGAATCCACTTTGCCCGCCAACAGGGTGGCGTGTGGGTGATCGCAAACTATCACTTGGGCCGTCACGGCCGTTTTGTCCAACAGTGTTTTCCCGATCAGGTCAGCAACCAAGTGCGGCTCCAAGGTGGGACCGTAAAGGATTTGCTGCACCCGGCTGGGCTGGACGGCACTGGTTAGCCTGAATTCAAGGGGTCGAGCCCAGGCATTGGTCACCAGATAACCCCCAATCCAGGCCCCCTGCTCCTGCTGAATGGTGAGGAAGCCCAAATGGATCAAGCCCGGTTGAATGGGGGTGCGGGTTGAATCAATGGTGTTACCAGCAGCTTGGCCCACAGAAATCCTCCCGAACGATTTCAAACCAATCGATCGCCGTCATCCAATTCGGCATGGAGGCCAGCCAAAAAGCGAGGCCAACTCCACATTCCACCTTCGGAGCAAAAGACACAAAGACTTGAAATCCAACTTAAAAAATAGGCACTTTGGAAAAATTGAGGAAAATCCACCGGGCTGGCTTGTAGGTTTGGAAAATCCTTGCTGGTTATTTAGTCTTTGCACCCGAACTATTCAGCATTAAATATTTATTGATACCAAAATATATTTATTAATTGCCAAAGCATTTTTAAAAACACCTAGTAAGATTCACTTATGAATTCAATTCCCTTGAATCAGATCGAAATTCCAGTCCACCAAGCAATTTCCAGCACCAAACCAGGTGTTTTGGTGGATCCATCTGCCTTGGAGAATTTGGCTGCCCCTTCGGGCAAAACAGCCAACCTAAGGGTGCGCCAAGTCCGCAATTGGATTCTGCAAAGAGGGATTCTGGAATTTGACCAGATGACCGATTTGCCGGCGGCATTTCGCGCGGAACTGAATAGCAAGATGGTGCCGCTTTCCAGCAGGATAGCCAACCGACAGGTTTCATCCGATGAGACGGAAAAGCTGCTGATCCGACTGGCCGACGACAAAGAGATCGAGTGCGTGCTGATGCGGGAAGAAAATCGCCGCACCGCTTGCGTCTCGACCCAAGTGGGTTGCGGCATGGGTTGCGTGTTTTGCGCCAGTGGGATGTTCGGGGTGACCCGCAATCTTCTTGCGGGTGAAATCCTGGAGCAATTGATCCATGTCCGAAACCGGTTGAAACCGGATGAGCGACTTAGCCACATTGTGGTTATGGGCATGGGTGAACCCATGGCCAACCTCGGTAACCTGTTGGCGGCATTGGAAACCGCATGCCATCCGCAAGGGCTAGGACTATCCGCGCGGCATGTCACCATTTCCACCGTGGGATTACCCGATCGGATGCGTGAACTCGCCGATGCCGGCAAGAAATATCACCTGGCGGTTTCCCTGCACGCACCGGATGAAGGCCTTCGTACCCATCTGATGCCTACAAACGCCAAAACCGGGATACAAAACATCCTGGAGGCCGCCGATTATTTCTTTGAAAAAACGAGACGTCAGGTGACGTACGAATACATCCTCTTGGCTGGACTGAACGATGGCCCCAGGCAGGCGGAGCAATTGGGTTCGCTCCTTTCCCATCGAAAAGGCCATGTGAACCTGATTCCCTTCAACCCCGTCTCCGAACTGGAATTCCGACGCCCCCTTCCCGATGCGGTGAGGCAGTTCCGGGACATCCTGGACTCTTTCGGGGTGAGTTCCACTGTCCGCAAACGAAAAGGTGCGGATATCTCCGCCGCTTGCGGTCAACTTCGCCGGGAAGCCCTGGCCGGGTCGCCCGTTTCGCCAGCCGCTTCCCTTTGAGAGGAAGCCCTTTTTGGTTTTCAGGCACCTTTTTGCCATTGCCTAATGGCGGCTTAGGCTTGACTAAATATATCATTAGCCTAGCCTATGCTCATGGGTATCAACCGTCGCCACTTTTTGGCAACACCCGGTTTGGCGAGCGTTGCTTTGGCCGAACTGGGGTGTGCAAATTGGGAACAGGGCGATCATGTTTTGGCCACCACCACTTTGGTGGGGGACTTGGCCCGGCACCTCCTGCCCCCAGAAGTTCCTGTCATATTGCTGATGGGACCGGGAATTGACCCACATACTTACGAACCCACCGCACGAACGGTCGCCCACATTCGCCAGGCGCGTTTGATTGTCGGCCATGGCCTTCATTTGGAAGGTCGACTGACGCAATTACTGGAAGCAACGCACGAACAAGCAATCCGTCGGGTTTTTCTGGTCACCCGATATCTGGAAACCGCCCAACCGGATCGTTTGCGCCAATCGGACGGCCAATGGGATCCCCATATCTGGTTTGATGCCGAACTATGGTCGGACACCATCCCCCCCCTGGCCATGACTCTTGCCGAGGTTTATCCCCGGCACATTGGTCATATCGAGGAAAATAAAAACTTATTAAGATCTGAATTTAAAAAATTGCACCGGGAAATGCTGGAAAGGGTGAAGGCCATCCCCCCCGCAAGGCGTATTCTGATCACCTCCCACGACGCGTTCGGGTATCTGGGCCAGGCTTACGGTTTGGAAGTGCACGCCATCCAGGGGATCAGCACCGCGGGCGAGGTGTCGGAATCCTCGCTGAGGGAGCTTGCGAATTTGGCCGTGGAACGGGAAGTTTCGGTCGGGTTCCTTGAATCCACGGTTTCACCACGCACATTGGAAAAACTGCGGGCACTGATAAGGGCCAGGTCGGGCAAGACCGCGGAAACCTCGTTCCGTCTCGGTGGAGAACTTTTTTCCGATTCGCTCGGGGGCGCAGGTTCCGGCGCGGAAACCTACCTCTCCATGATGCGCCACAACCTGGAGGTGATTTCGGGGGCATTGAGCAATGGCTAAAGAACCGCTCCCGCCCGCTGAAGCCGTGGTTCGGCTGGAGGATGTCACCGTGGCCTACGGTGACCGCCCAGCGCTTTGGGATGTGGATCTGGAAATTCCCAAAGGCAGCCTTACCGCCGTGGTCGGGCCCAACGGTGCCGGTAAAACCACCTTGATGAAAACAATGCTGGGCCTGCTGAAACCAGCCACTGGCCGGATTGAAATCCTCGGGGAAAGCCTCGCCCACTCCAAGGGAAAAGTGGCATTTGTTCCACAAAGGAGCTCGGTGGATTGGGACTATCCCGCGACAGTGGGCGACTTGGCCCTGATGGGGACCCATGGTTCGCTGCCCTGGTGGAAACCCGTGGGCAAGGAAGAGAAAAGGCGCGCCAGGGAAGCCCTTGAAATGGTGGATTTGGTGGGCCTTGCGGATCGCCCCATCAACCAATTATCCGGAGGCCAGCAACAGCGGGCCTTCCTGGCAAGAGCCCTCTCCCAGGACGCTCCCCTACTTGTGCTGGACGAGCCATTCCAAGGAATCGATGCCTCCACCGAGCGGGCCATTCTCGACCTTTTCAGAAATCTCAGGAGAATGGGCCGCTCCCTAATCGTTGTCCACCACGATCTCCATACGGTGAGGGACCTTTTCGACTTCAGCGTGCTCCTGAATGTGCGTGTGGTCGCCGCCGGCCCGACGGAAAGCACGCTGAACGAGGAAAACCTGCGCGCCACCTACGGCCCCCGTTTGGGCCTTGATCCCAGGCGGGCCCCGCATGGCCCATACGACGGTGCCAGGCCATGACCACCCCGGATGGCGCCGTCTTGTTCGCCTGCATCGGTGCGGGACTGCTATACGGTCTTTTGGGAAGTATCACACACCTCCGCAGGCAATCCCTGCGCGGCGATGTGCTGGCCCATTCGGCCTGGCCGGGAGTGCTGGTCGCCTTCGCCATCACGGGGGAGAAGTCCCCTGTTGTCCTTGCTTTGGGCGCATTTGTTTTTTCCGCCGGGTTCGGGCTGGTGATCACTTGGCTTGAACGCCTTTTTCCCCGGCTTAAAGGAGATGGAGCCCCTGCCCTGCTTTTATCCGGAAGTTTCGCGCTCGGGTCGGTGATTTGGAGCCTGATGCAACGGCATATGGAGGGATTGGGCCAGGCCGGCCTCAAATCCTTCCTGCTTGGGCAGGCAGCGGCGGTCCAATGGCCGGACGCCTGGACCCTGCTAGGGGCCTCCATGTTGGCCGGCCTTTTTGTTTATTCATTCCGCAGGGACATTTCCGGAATCCTCTTCGACCGAGACCATGCGTTTCTGCTGGGGCAACCCACCCTTGCGGTGGAATGGATTTTGGATTTGTTTCTTGCCCTCGGGGTGGTTTGCGGCCTGCAGGTGGTTGGCATGGTGGTCCTTAGCGCCCTTCTCGTGGCCCTGCCCCTCGCGGTCCGGCCCCACACCAAAAGTTTTGGCACATTCGTCCTGGCCTCCACCATGCTCGGAGGCGCTATTGGGTTCGTCACACCCTGGCTTGTGATTTTCCTCGAGTCCTCCTTCGGCCATCCGGGCAAGGGAATACCAACCGGCCCCATTTTTGTGGTTTTGGCAACCCTCGTTGCAATCGCATCGATGTTCGGGCCTCGATTTAACAACAAGTCAGTGGCAACCGGAATCGGGGTTCGAAGGTGAACCCGTTTTCAGGAATGCTTGAAATCTTTTTGATCGGGGCCTTGTCAGCCATCGGTTGCGGCCTGACGGGTCCAGTACTGTTATTGCGCCGGCGGGTGCTGCTTGGAGACGCGGTCAGTCATAGCGTCCTCGCCGGGATCGGCATCACTTTTTGGATTCACCCGGTAGTTAATTCACCCTGGCTTCGGCTTGGGGCGGCACTTTCGGGATGTTGCGCGGCCTGGGTCGCCACCAAACTGACCGTAATTCTGCGAGGGAGGGCGGACGCGGCCCTTGGTCTCGTGTTCCCGCTGTTCTTTTCAATCGGGGCACTGATTCTGGCCATCAAGGCATCCAACACCCATCTGGATGTCGATCAGGTGCTTTCTGGAAATCTGGAAAGCTCATGGCTGGAAAGGTTCCGGCTGGGAGGAACAGATCTCGGGCCACAGGCGGCGTGGAACATGTTGCTGATTGTAGTGGCGCTCCTGGCTGCCGGGTGGATTTGGTGGCGAGACCTGCAACTTTACCTATTTGACCCGCAACAGGGGCAAATACTCGGCAGGCCGATGGCATTTCTGGAAATCCTGGTGGTGGTTGCCACCACTTCCGTGATCGTGTTTTCATTCGACGCCATGGGACCGATCCTTCTGGTGGCCCTGTTGGCCGGGCCGGGAATTTGCGCATGGTTCCTCACCAGCCAAATAGGACCCTTCTTCCTGGCCACCGTTGCCGCCGGATTGCTATCGGTTTTGGCGGGCACAGGATTGGCCTGCGCGTTGGATCTCAATATCGCCGGATCGATTGGGCTTGCCGCGTTTTTGATCGCCCTTGGCACCCTTTTTATGGCACCTGATCACGGAATGGTTTTCAGGTTGTTGCAGGCCAACAGGGCGAGAATACGATTTGTCGCCCGATTGTTGGCGGTTCATATCTGTCAACATGAGATCAAGGGTGACCAAGCCAGCGAAAACACCCGGGTGGGTTTGCGGGATCACCTAAAACTGTCCGAAAAAGAGGTGGCAGCCGGGGCCCTCTGGCTTCAGGCAAGATCTCTGGCCGTTTGGGAAAACCAAATCCTGGTTTCCACCCAAGCCGGTAAAATCTTCGCCAAATCCCTCGCGGAAGGACAAGATTCAACAGACGGCCAAATGGGAAGCGAAATTCAGCGACCGGCGTCACTCATGTAAAGGGGAAGATGGCGGTAGTAGACTTCCAGGGTCAGTAAAGCCAACGAGGTCTGCATCAGGCGCCCGCCCTCACGTACGGCATGGGTATCGCCCTCGGGGTTCCAGCTACCGGCCAGGGTCGCCGGGGCGGGTTTGGAGGACCTGGGACCACCGACCTGCTTTTCAATCAGAAAGTCACGGATCCCCCCCTTGCCGTTCCTGCCCGGCCCCAGGTTCCAAAGGTCCCAGCATTCATCCTGGCTACCCATGTGGTGCATTGCCTGGGTGGCATAATAAAGGTAATAAATATCCCCATTTTGGGTTGGCGGATTTGCAAGGATAATTTTGGCCCCCTTCCGCAGGGACTCATTGTTTGGCCTTGTTCCCTGGTAAAGCCTGCAGAGCATCCCTGCCGCGGTCATTGGGGGTGAAGCTGACGCATCCTGGTAACCGTAACCACCGCTCACCTTGTTCAGGCACTGGTCCAAAAAGCGTTCCACCAGCTTGTACCGATCAGCGGGTACCCTTATCCCGGCCATTTGCGCACTTTTCAGCGCCATGAACATCCAGCCGGTGACCGACATATCCCCTTCCTGTTTGGGGGTGTAGCGCCATCCGCCTCCCTTTGGGTCCTGAAAATCAATCACATGGGAGATCCCTCGCTGGGCGGAGGCCCTTAATTGGGCATCCCCGGTCAATCCGGAGGCCTCGCAAAGGGCTATGGTTGCCAAAGAATGGGCGTAGGCATTTTCGTTGTAGGCCCCCGTGCGCTTGTTCTGCTTGAGCATCAGGAAATTCAGGGCTCGCTGGACAACCTGGGAATGGTCCACCCGGTTTTTCCTGCCACCCTCAACCGTCTCCTCAACCTTCTCGCTGTTGGGACGGTGAGTGATGCCTGCGGCGAGGAAGGGAAGCACGCCCAGGGCGGCGCCTGCCACATCATTTTTGGTGTTACCACCCAGCTTTTCAATCGACCAGGAACCATCTTTATTCTGTGTGTTTGCCAGCCAACGCAGACCACGGGCCACAGCCGCTTCAGAGATCTCGCTACCGCCGCCCTGGGAAAGCGCGGCCTTTTTTCCACCCCCGGATCGGCCAACCATGCCCCCGGCGCTCATGCTGCCTCCAGCCCCGGCTGAGAGGTCGGCACCTTTGGCATTGCCCAAATCGGCCATGGCCTCAGGGCCCTGAAATACCCCGGGCTGCAATCCAGGAGGTGGGGGAATGGAGGCATCATTCAATACCGCTGGAGCTTCGTTCAATACCCCGGTCGGCTCGTTTTCCACCACCGGGGTCGCGACATCGTCCTTCAAGTCGGAAGGGTTGGGGTCAATGGTCCCCAGATCCTTGTCAGGGTCTCCCACATCCTCAAAAAAATCCGGTAACTTTTCTTCCTTCTTTTGGGCGACCACCATCTCCAGGCCGGCGTCAGAAACCGGATCCTCGGGCAGTGGGCTGGGGACCATCCACAGGATTGCCAACAAAAAACCATGCATCACCAGGCTGATCACCGCCGCCACCATGGCAGGCAAATAATTGGTTTGCATGACCGGTTCACCCCGGATTGAAAAGCCATAGGTTCGTGGATTCGGAAAACAGGTCGGATGGGACCCTATTATTCTACCTTGAACGGGTTTCTGAAGGAATCATTCCCCTCCGCCTTGGAACCAGGTTCGGCCTCCCCGCCATCCCACCTGTATTCCAACGCCCCAGTTGTTTCATTCGTTGGTTTTTCCGTGCTCAATTCTTTTTCGGCCGAGCGATTAGCCCTGTTCAGCCCTTCCAGCCTGGCCCGAACCAAACGGTCACCCCGCCGTGTCCACCAGGTCATGGCCCAAACCAAAGTGATTGCCACCGCGAAAACCCCGAGCAAGGTGCCCAGAAGGGTTTTGGGCCAATTCCCCATGTCCGCAGATGGCTTTGCCGGTTCAGGCAACCCCATCAAACCAGGCCCTACCAGGAGCGGACACTCGCGCTCCACCGGTTTTCCCTGCACGGTTTGGGCAGTCTGGTAGCGATAGGCTTTGAGAAAATAGCCGGCAAATTGCACCGGCCGTTGAAGATTCTCGGCGGGGCGCAACCCTGCGGATAAACTCGGGACCACCACGCATATGGGGTTTGCGCCGTATAAATCCTGAAAAATCCAGGCCTCATACAGTTCGGGGACCCCTAGCTTGACCGCATCCCCCAATGGCTCCAAGCGTCGGATGCGACGAACGATTCCCTGCCCTCGCACCACTTGCCCACGCAAGCGGGCGGACTGGTTCATCAAATCACCGCGAGTCAAACCTGGATTGCCGGCTCGCCAGAAGGCATCGAAAGAGACCTTACCCGCCTGCACCACGGCCTGAAGGTATGCCCCGTAATCGGATTCACCGATCGGCTCCCGATCACGAACCTGATCCATGAGAAAATCCGCCAAAGGCAAAACCCTGGCAGGATCCACAAATTGGTAAAGGCCGTACTGGTGCCCCAAGTCCAGCAGGGAAACTGCATCGCAAAGCGCTGGAAAAGGATGCATGGCATGCCCCGCTTCCATTCCCATGAGCGCCCCAACCAAGAATGGGGTTTTCAATCCCGGGGGTGGCGTGAAACGCCAAAGGCCCATGCCATCCTCACGCCCCGCTATGAAAGCACCCAAAGGACCAAAAATCGCGGATTTCCCCTGTAAGGCACCTCCTCCAAGGACCAATGCAGCCAGATGCGCAGGTTCGGGCCTCACCAATTGCTCCTGGCCATTGGCGGAATCGGGAAACGGAAACGAATGAAGACAAAAAACCACCCCGCAGAGGCAGCCATGAACCACCTTCCAAAGCGGGGCAGCCATGTCAGCGTCCGGTTTGATCGACGGGATTCTGCAAGGCAATGACCGCCTTGGCAGGATCGTTGGCAACCTGCGAGGCAACCGCCCGGCAAGCGTCAATCACCTGGACAACCAACTCCCATTTGATGGAGGAGGACGCCTGCAACCGGATTTGAATGGCTTCCCTTGATTTGGCGGTGACCTTGTCGTCACCAAAATGCGCAACAAACGGAAGGCGCAACTTGGGAAGCAGTTCTTTCTGAATCAATTCCACAACCCGGGCGTGATTACGCATGTCCGCATCCGGGATCACCAGCGCATCGGCAGGCCCGGCCCCCTTGATCTCGACACGGCGCAGCTCCCCCTCCGGATTGGACAGGAGGATCAAGGAGAGATTGGCCTCAAATTTGGGCGGCGTGTCGCCGGAAGGCGGTGGCTCTTTGGACTTGGTGGAAGTCGTCTTGTCATCCACCGGAGGCAAACTGAATGGTATCTCGGTTTCCTCGCCCACCGGAGGCCGGAAGGTCATGATGAAAAAAAACAACAACTGGAAAGTCATATCCAGCATGGGGGTGATGGGTATGGCCGGTTCGGGGAGCGCGGGGATCACCGGACGGTGTTTCCGCCGGGCTCCCTGGTTTTCGTAGGCGACAAACGGGGTCGGTCCCAGTTGGGATTTAACCGCGGGAGCGGCCGGGTTTGCCGCAGGTTGCTCATTCGGGGCGACCACCGGCGACGGGGCTACTCCCAAAGGTTCCATGGCAAGAACCTTCAGCCCACGCTCCTCGGCAAATTTGCGCACCGCGGCCTCGGATTCCCCATCAAGGAATCCCTCGATGGTTTTCCCCGACCGGGGATCGACAGCGGTGATCTTGAACCGTTCCATCGCACCCACTTCCGGTTGTTTCCGGGTCACCTGGCAGTCGGCAGCATCACACCGTAGTAGAGACTGGTGAACTTGTTTCGGCGGCAGACCTCGGCCACCTGATGGACGTCCTGGTACTCGACATCCCTGTCGGCCCGGATCCGAACCCTCTTCTCAACCTTCTTGCCCGAAGGGTCGTTTGGCAAATCCTGCCAGGTAACACGCAACCAGTTGGCCACATCCATGAATTTGTCCGGATTGGGCCTTCTCCCTCCACCTTTGCGCAAGGTCATCGGATTGGGCTCAGTGAGGGTGACCACCAATGCCTCTCCGGGCTTGAAATTGGCATCCGCTAGCATGACTTGGTTGCCATCCCCCTTGAACAAATTGAACAACCGTTCGGCGCGGAAAAATTTGGCATCCCCCAAGGCAGACCGCAATTCAGACAACTCCCGGTCAGATTTGGGAATCCAGCGGCCGGCCGACTGATTGAAAAATTGCTTCACAGTGCCATCCCATCCGATCAGGTTGAGAACAATCGGCTGGTCTGCGACCTTGGAAGCAGGACGCGCCTCCTGATTGACAGGGACCTGAATTTCCTGCTTGACCTGATCGGTGACAAAGCGGACGCAAATGATAAAGAACATCAGCAGTTGCATAACCAGATCCAGCAATGGAGTCAGGTTTGGCTCCACCACATCATTTCCGGAACCGGATGCGGAACTCATGGTGATCCTCCCGCCCTAGTGGATCAACGGGGGGCAGAGGGTGGCTGGGTGGCCGTCGATTGCGGCGGATTAGCGGCCGCCTTGCGCATAACGCTGTAGACATGCGTCAGGAGGTCCATGGCGGTGTTGTTGACCTCCACCGTCAACTGGATCAGCCGCTTGCTGAAAAAGGTGAAGAAAAAAATGGCGGGCACAGCGACGCCCACCCCCATCAGAGTGACCACCAGAGCATGTGAAATGTCACCCGCGAGGGACTTGGTATCGACATTACCAGAGCTGGTCCCAAGCTTTTGAAAACTGTTGATCATCCCGTACACAGTGCCGACAAGTCCCAGCAAGGGGCCCAATTGCCCAATAACCGCCATGAATGAAATGATCAGTTCCTTGCCAGCGCGAAATTCCTCCACCTTGCGATTGGTGGCCTCCGCGGCCTCATCCAGGCCATATTGAAGTTTGGGCAAGCCGGCTGAAAGCGCCCGGGCCAAAAGCGACGGATTCTCCGCCAGAAGCGACTGAGCCTGACTGAATTGCCTCGCGTTGACCTGCCTTGAAAACTCTTCCACCAAATCGGATGGAGTTGCGGCACTCAGCCGGAGTTCCATCAGCAGAAAAACCGATAGGGCCACCATGCTGATGGAAATCACCCCCATCAGCAAGCTCCAGCCCACACCGGCCGATTCAAAAGCGTGGGCGATAAAACTCTTGCCAGCCTTATCAACCGTTTCAGATGTTGCCGGGGTGGCCTCGTTGACCTGTGCTGGCGCGGGATTATCCTGGCCCGGTTCCTGTGCGAACGCTCGAACAGGGGTGAATAAAAGAAAAAACGCTAACGCAATGAAATGAAAGGCGTGGAACAAAAAACGATTGCCAAACCATTCGCCCGAAATCCTCTGGCAACTTACCGGATTATCCATTGCAATCCCCGCTGTATACGATGCTGCCAGCTTAATGCCGTGGGACTTTGCAACCAATCCGCAGGGACGCCGGATTGGCATGAGTCTGATAGATCATCACCAAATTGCGGTTCAAAATCCAGAGGCGTTGCATTGGAAGACGCGACAAAAAGTCATGCGAATCCTTCCCGCAATTGATCACGAGATTATGTATTTCCAGAATGGATTGCAGAAACTTAGAAATTTTTCATCCTGAAGAGATGATTGGTGGCCAGGAAGCTCCGTTTGGTACAGAGCCAAACAGAAATGGAATTCAGGTTGAGAGACAACTTTCAAATCAGCCAACACCCAGCCGCTTGCGGAAATGCTCTAAAGTACGTGCCAGACCATCCCGGCGGGATACCTTCGGCTCCCATCCGAGGATCTGACGGGCACGGGTGATATCGGGTTGCCGGATTTTGGGATCATCCTGCGGCAATGGCTTGAATTCCAACTTGCTTGCGGACCCTGACAATTCCAGGATTTCCTCGGCGAATTGCAGAATGGTGATCTCGGACGGATTCCCAATGTTGACCGGGTAAGGAGTTTCCGATTCCATCAACCTGACGATGCCATCCACCAAATCGGAAACGTGGCAAAAACTACGGGTTTGTTTACCGTCCCCGTAGATAGTGATGGGTTCTCCCCGAAGCGCCTGGCCCATGAAATTTGGCAAGACCCGGCCGTCGTCCAATCGCATCCGGTCGCCGTAAGTGTTGAAAATGCGAACAATCCGGGTCTCCATCCCGTGGTGACGGTGATAAGCCATCACCATCGCTTCCGCGAATCGCTTTGCCTCGTCATAAACCCCCCGAACACCAATCGGATTCACATTGCCCCAATAGTCTTCCCGCTGCGGATGGATTTCCGGGTCGCCATAAACCTCCGAGGTGCTGGCAAGCAAAAAACGAGCCCCTTTGGCCCTGGCCAATCCCAGCATGTTGTGAGTCCCAAGGGACCCGACTTTCAAAGTTTGAATTGGGAGTTGCAGGTAGTCCACCGGACTGGCCGGCGAGGCGAAATGCAGAATTCGGTCTACCCGCTCGTCCAAAAACAGCGGAGTGGAAACATCATGTTCGATGAATCGGAAATCAGTCCGGCCTAGCAAATGCTCGATGTTTGCCTTTTGACCGGTGATGAAGTTGTCAACGGCCAAAACCCGGTGCCCGTTAGCCAGGTAGCGATCACACAAATGGGACCCGACAAAGCCGGCGCCGCCGGAAATGAGGATGATCATAGAACCCTCAGATACAACCTGCTATCGGAAATTGGACAGCAAATATGAGACGACGGAACTTTAACCCTGCTTATTTTTTAACGATTCCAAGACGAATATCGGGCCAAAAATTAAAACTGAATACTTTGTAACCTAGCACTTGGCCTTTGAATCGAAAAACGAAACGCAGATTTGGTTTAAGATTGAATTTGAAGAAACGCATACTCGTTTGAGATCCATTTCAGGAAAAGTCTGATGGCCGCAGGCACCATAGCCAAGATTTTGATTGCTGACGATAACCCTCCGGGTGCTGAATTGCTGGAAGCATATTTGGCTGATCAACCCTACGAAACCCGGACTGCCTTCAACGGAGACGAGGCCCTGGAAATCGCCAGTTCCTGGCACCCGGACCTCATTCTTTTGGATGTGATGATGCCGCGGATCAGCGGATTTGAGGTTTGCCAAAAATTGCGCGAAAACCCCGCGACCAGAAACACCGGGGTGATCATGGTAACCGCGTTGGACCAGCCGGGAGACATCGACCGTGCGGTTCAGGCTGGTACCGATGACCTGCTGACCAAACCGGTTTCCAAAGCCGACCTGATCGTCCGCCTTGCCAACCTCCTGGATGTGGTTCGGCAAAACCCCACGAGCGCCATGGACCGGGCAGTCCGTTACATCCAAAGCGTTGAACGAGGGGGAGTCTGACCTAATGCCCCTGCCCAACCAAGATCCCGCCCTACGGCCAAACTGGTCGGAAGGGCCCAGAGTTCTGCTTTTACCAGGCAAATCCAGGCTGTTTTACAATCGTCATCCCTGGGTTTTCCCTGGTGCAATCTCGGGGGTTCAAGGCAGCCCGTCGGATGGCTCGGTGGTGGCACTTCTTTCTCACACCAGCAAGTTTGTTGGTTGGGGATTGTTCAACTCAAAAAGCAAAGTCCGGGTGCGTGTTTACAGCTGGAATCCGGCGGAACCACCGGCAGAAGCCCTGTTCAGGAAACGGATCCGGGAGGCGGTCGCCCTTCGGTGCTCCCTGGGAATGCTGGGGGCTGATACTGGCTGCAGGTTGATCAACAGCGAGGCGGACTTCATCTCCGGCCTGACCGTGGACCAATATGGAAGCTGGCTGGTCATGCAAATATCCTCGCTGGGCATGGGCCAACGCGAGGAAGAGTTGGCGCGATGGATTCGCGAAGAAATCGACTCCTGCCCGGATACCGATTTCCGTCCAAAAGGAATCGTGGTTCGGCATGAAAAAAGCATGAGCCGCCTGGAGGGCCTTGAGGGCGGAGACCGGTTGATTTGGGGGGAAAATCCTCCTGATCGGGTGGAATATCTGGAAGAAGGGATCCGCCTGCTGGCCCAACCCCTGGCCGGCCAAAAAACAGGCGCTTATCTGGATCAGCGGATCAATCGCAAGGAAGTCGGCAAGCTTTGCAAGAACAAATCTGTTCTGGACGCCTTCTGCTACGCGGGTGGATTTGGCCTCCAGGCAGCCCGGCAGGGGGCGACCCGGATCGTGGGGATCGACCAATCCGAAACAGCGCTGGCCCTGGCCCAAAACCACGCCGAAATGAATGGGCTTGCCGACCGCATGGAATGGGTTCGGGCGGATGTGTTCGAGGAATTGGCAAGGCGCGAGGAGGCTGGGGAATCGTTCGATGTTGTGATCCTCGACCCACCAAAATTTGCCCAGGCCAAAAGCGCCCTGGAAGAAGCCCTTCGCGGTTACCGAAGGCTATATACCTTGGGGATGCGACTGACCTCCCCAGGGGGCATCCTGGTCTTATGCTGTTGCACCGGGTTGATTAATTGGGAGATGCTGGAAAACCTGGTTGAACAGGTGGGAGCCGAGGAAAGATTGAATGTGCGGATTTTACACAAGAAAGGCCCATCCCCGGATCACCCGGTGGCGGCAAGTTGCAGGGAATCCTCGTATCTCAAGTGTATTGTCCTTCAAATCGCGAGATAATTCCTCGATAATTTGAGGTTGTAGGAGGCGAACACCCTTCGATGTGGTTGGGTAAGGCCTGAAATGAAACCTTCGAAAAGTATCGCCGGTATGTTTTTTTATCAGTTGTAAATCCCAGACCTTTGGAGAAATGAAGATGTTCAACGGCGGCTTGGGAACCTTGCGGGGAACCTTTTTCTGGGCTATTGCCACCTCTGGAATCTTGTGGTCGGGAAACCTGCAGGCCGTTGAGCCTGATCCATTGATTCCGCCGGATTCCGAATTTGTCATGTCGTTGCGCCCCAGACAAATCCTTGAAAGCGCTTTTCTGAAAGCCCAAGGCTGGGATGTGCTGCTGAAAACCCTTCTGGCCACCAACGACACGGTCCAGCAGGTTTTGGAGACGACGGGAATCGACCCCTTCAGGGATATCGAATCTTTTCAGGTGGCCTCCAGGGGACAGGGCCCTGAGGCAGACTTCATGATTGTGGTGAGGGGCAAACTCAACCCCAAGAAAATCTCCAAAGCCGTTGAGGAACAAGGTGAAAATAGCGGCGCACCCGTGAAAAAATTCAAGGAGAAGGGGGTGACCCTCTGGGAACTGAAAACCCCTGGCCCCTCGATTTTCATTGGATTCCAGGAAAACAAAGCGGTAATGGCCTCCAACAAAAAGGAGAATTTGGTCACATGCCTCACTGACGGGTTCAAGGAATCTGTCAATGCCGACCTGCGAACAGCCCTGGAAAAGGTGGATGGCAAAGAGGGAATGTGGGCAGCCGGCGTCATAACCGAGCAGGCTCGCAAGGGCATGGACCGTCAGGATGACCTGCGCCCCCTTGCCGACAAGATGGAAAGCTGGGCCGCCAGCTTCGACATGACAGACACGATGAAATTCGCGATGTACCTCTACGCCAAGGATGCTGCGACTGCCAGAGCCCTCAAGGACCTGACCGAGAATAAATTCTTTCCATTCCTGAAGAGTCGCCCCAACCGCGGGGGTGAGGGCGGGAAGGAGAGGATGGAAAAGGTGATGAAGGAACTGAAGCTGGAAGCCAAGGGAAAATCCGTGTCTGCCCGGCTGACTGTTGATGCCGAAATGCTGAAAAGCCTCCTTCCCCAATAGTGTAATTTTCCAAGGTTTACCAAGAGGGCGACCGCTTTTGCGGTCGCCCTCTTGAATTTTTACGACAACCGGGCCGCTTTATCAGAAAGCCACTCGGGCAGGTCGATTTCCCAGCCATCGCCGCCGGCAAGCAGTGCGGCAATTGCGCTCCCTTTTTTTCCCGGGGAAACGGCAATCACCCTTCCAGGAAGTGAAACCGTCCCCGAGGGACGAATCCGGCCGGCCTCGTAAACCCACAATTCCTCGTTACCAGGGGAGGCCACCGCAAAATTCCCGTCCGCGCTATACCCGATCACCTGCATCGGCCCATCGGCCGTGTGCTCCAGCACCTCTTCCACGCCAATTTCGGGCCTCCACCTGACCAAATCGCCATTCACCGCGGAAAGCATCAATTCTTGGCCTTTCGGGTGCCATGCAAGACGCCAGACACCACGACCGGTCGAATGCCGTATTTTTCCAAATTCAGCATCCACCACGACCGCAGCGCCGATGCCAGGTTTTTGGGCGAATGTGCTCACCCCGCAAATCGCGACCAGTTGCCCGCAGGGCCCAAACGCCAAGTCCTGGCAAGCCGCCCCCTCCAAGGGGTCTGGAATAATGCCAACCGGTTGAAGACCCGGGAATTGATAAACGGCAACATCCAGGGCCCGTTCGCTGGCGCAAACAGCCCAACTGCCTCCGGGAGCCAAAGCCACCAACTCACCCTCACCGGGCACGCAGTCGGAAATTCCCTCCAATTCATAGGCCTGGGCATCCGCCCATAGGTAGGCCTTCAATATTCCCGGGCCTGTTTGGCTGGTCAAAAGGGCAGGAATGCCCTTTACGACTGTGCTGGAAATGGCACGCAACGGGCCGCCAAAGTCACCCACATGCTGGCTGGAATGCGTGCCATCCCAAAGGGAACCCTGTTTCTTTTCAGCCCATTTTTGGATTCCACCTTCCAAACCGAGGCAAAGGAAGGAACTTTCCGATTCCTTTAGGCATACCGGTCTGGCCTGCGGTTCATTTCGCGACCAAATCGTGCCCGAATTGAAGGTTTCCCCCAGGCTCAAAACCAACACCCGATTATCCTGAAAGGTGGCCAGGCATTCCGCGCCACCCGCCACCATTTCAACAAAACGGGGTTCCGCGGGGAGAGGATTTCCAGTGCCCCGTATCCGCCATTCTGGGACATCCCAAAGGGTACACGATGGCAAGTTGTCCCCGACGCATAGAGTGGCACCGTCCCCGCCAACGGAAAGGCAAGTCACCAGGGAGGCATGGTTGTTGAGGAGAATGACAGGCGCGCCGGTTTTGGCATCCCAGACCCGAACGGTGCCATCCCATCCACCCGAGTACAGAAAACGATCTTTTGGATCAAATCCCAAAGCGACAACACGGCCCTTGTGCCCGGAGCTAACTGTAAGGGGCCCTGTTGTTTCCAATTCCAATTGGAACAACGCCAGAGACTCATCGGCCACCAAAACTTTGGCATCCGCGGGGTGCCATGCCAGTGCGCTGATGGAAATGTCCCTGCCCGATTCACCCGGCGCGCCATCCCCGCGCCGCCAGCACCTCAGCAGATTGCCAGTTGCCGCATCCCAAAACCGAACACTTCCATCCTCATGGCCGCTCGCCACCAACCCCAAAGCCTTATGGCCTGCGACCGCCGTGACCCAGGATTCTGTTTCCAACCACCAAAGCGGCTCGGACCGATCCAACGGCCAAACCCCCACCTCGGAGCCAACAGAGCAGACAACATGGCTATCGCCTTGAAAGAAGTTGGCAAGGTTAGGCATTTGGTCCAGTTGAAGTGGCCGGGCCCTATTCCAGCGCCCGCCTTCCCTGGATACCTTTTCGACAATCCCCTGATCATCGATCGCCAAAACGGTGGATTCATTGAGCCAGGTTGCGGCCAAAGGCTCTCCATCCATCCGCAGCAGGGCACCGGCCATGCGGAGGCATCGGATCGGGCCCTTTTCTTCGAGGGATTCAGGGGATCCTTCCATCATTTCCCTCCCACAGCATCCACCACCTCCGAATGATTTCAGTTCAGGATACCCCGTTGTACCATAGGTGTGTGTTTCGGGGCCTTCCATCCCCCGACATTCCCGCAGACACGGCGCCATGCAAATTCCAATTCCCAATTCCCTGGCCACGGAACAAGACCTCATCCGCTGGCTAGGCACCCTACCCAGGCCCGACCCAAGGGTCTGGCCCCAGGGGATCGGGGATGATGCCGCCATCCTCCTCCCAGACCCTGGCGAGGATTTGGTGGTTTCCACCGACATGCTTTTGGACGGGGCGTGTTTTTTGTTGGACCAAGCCGGTGCGAAGCGGGTTGGGCGCAAATCCCTCGCTGTAAATTTGAGCGATTTGGCCGCCATGGCCGCCCGTCCCCTGGGTTGCTTCTTGTCCCTCGCCTTGCCCAAGGGGGGTGACTGCCGCCTCGCCAGGGAATTGATTTCCGGGCTAACCGAAATGGGGGAAGAGTTTGACTGCCCCCTTATTGGAGGGGACACCAATTCGTGGCCCGGCCCACTCGCCATTTCCGTCACAGTGATTGGAGCTGTTCAAAAGGGCCGGGCAATCCTTCGGTCTGGCGCCAGGCCCGGAGATTGGCTGATGGTAACCGGCCTCCTGGGTGGAAGTATTCTTGGCCATCATCTGGATTTCAAGCCCCGCGTGCAGGAAGCCCGAAAGCTGGCGGAATCTTTCGAAATCCATGCCATGATGGATATCAGTGACGGATTGGCCAAGGATACCCGCACTTTATGCACAGCCAGCGGGTGCGGTGCGGTTTTGGTGACCGAGCGACTGCCGCTCAGCCCTGAATCCCACCAATTGGAATCGATCTCCGCCCTTGGAATCCAAGGAAAAACGCCGGAGGAGCATGCCCTGGGCGACGGGGAAGATTACGAACTTTTATTCACCGTTTCACCAGAAGTCGGGAAATCGCTGCTGCAAGAAAAGCCGCTGGGGGCTGTTCCCATCAGCCAAATTGGGGAATGCGTGAGCCAAGGATTTTGGCTTGAAGCAAAAGGAACCAGGAGCCCATTGCCGGAAACAGGGTGGCAGCATTCCTGGGGTTGATGCCTCAACGGCCCCATAATTCCACCGTCTCAACATGCCTGGACCCAGAGCTTTCGGTCCAAGGTTCGGTACCCAATAGCCTCCATCAAATGGGCGGGCAAGATTTTCTCCGAAGGCTCCAGGTCGGCAATGGTCCGAGCCACCCTCAGAATCCTGTCATGGGCCCTGGCGGAAAGGCCCAATTCGTTCATTGCCGTCTCCATGATCCTTCGGCAATCCTGGTCCATCACACAGTGCTTGCGCAGGAGCTTGCTCCCCATCCTTCCGTTGTTCCGGACGGTATCATCGGCAAAGCGGTCCGCCTGAATGGCGCGGGCCTGGTCCACTTGCGCCCGCATGGTTGCGCTGCAGGTACCTTCCTGGCGGCTGGACAATTCTTGAAAAGGAACGCTTGGCACCTCCAGGTGCAGGTCAATCCTGTCCAGCAGGGGACCGCTGATTTTGCCCATGTATTTTTCAATCTGCTGGGGGCTGCACTTGCAGGAATGCCGGCTGTCACCCAAATATCCGCAAGGGCACGGGTTCATGCTGGCAACGAGGACAAACTGCGCGGGAAATGTGGTGGAGCGGAGGGCGCGCGAAATGGTCACCTTTCCCTCCTCCAGGGGCTGACGCAATACCTCCAGGCTTTTCCGGTTGAACTCGGGCAACTCGTCCAAAAAAAGCACCCCATGGTGGGCCAAACTGATTTCTCCGGGGGAAGGAGGATTGCCACCACCCACCATTCCCGCATCACTGATTGTGTGGTGCGGAGACCGGAACGGTCTGGTGGTCAGGAGACTCTGGCCGGAAACCAATCGCCCCATGGCGCTGTAAATTCGGGTGGTTTCAAGGCTTTCCGGCGGTGTGAGTTCCGGAAAAATGGTCGCCAGCCGCTGGGCCAACATGGTTTTGCCGGTTCCGGGACTGCCAATCATCAGGACATTGTGCGCCCCGGCAGCAGCAACCGTCAGGGCGCGCTTGGCGTGCTCCTGGCCACGGACATCCGCGAAATCGATGGCATAGTGATTCATCGGGGATTCCACCCCGGCCAACCCACCCGGCATGGGATCAAAAGGTAGATTTCCGGCCAGAATTCCAACTGCTTCAACCAAAGATGAAACCCCTGCCACCTGCAGGAAATCGACCACAGCCGCCTCACGGGCGTTATCACGGGGGAGGAGCACCCTTTTTACCCCGTCTTGCGAGGCTGCCATTGCCACTGACAAAGCGCCCCGAATGGGCCGGACTGAGCCATCCAGGGCTAGTTCCCCCAGGGTTGTCACCCCCTCCAGACACTCGGGGGGTAATTGCCGGGTGGCCACCAAAACACCCAAAGCGATGGGCAGGTCAAAAGCGCCGGCCTCTTTCCTTTGGTCAGCGGGGGCCAGATTGATAACCACCACTCCCTTGGGGCGCTGGAATCCAAGATTAGCCAACGCCCGCTCGATCCTGTGGACGCTTTCCTTGACGGCTTGCTCGGGCAGACCCACCAGAATCACCTTGGGAATCCCGGGGGTGACATCCACCTCCACTTCAACTGGAAACGCCTCGATTCCACTCAGACCATACGATCGTATCCGCGCGAGCATGGGGTCGCCCTCCGCCCAAATGAGCCCCGGCCGACCGGGACCACATGTATTCATTTGTTCACTACGACAATATGTCGGACGGCGCAGGCCAAGGCAAGAGGCTTTGGTGGATTTTTGTACACTATCGAAGCAATTGCAACTTTTCCAAGGTTTTTCCCACCGGACAACCAACCGAAATGGAATCACCCCGACGGTAGGCGCCAAGGATTTCACGGGATCGGGTCGCCAGCATTCGGCGAATTTCCCTGCGCTTTCCCTTGATTCGCGGGATCACCATTTGGTCGTAAGCGGTAGTCTGGTGGCGCATCCAGGCAATTACAGCGGCTTCGGCCCGCTTTTCCAAAGGTATCATTTTCGTCCTGGCAACCGTTCCACTACCCACCGGGGTGGCATGGGCTGTCACAAACCGGGCAAGCTTGCCGGCAAGCGATTCAAACCGGGAATGAAACGCCAAAAAATCCAAAACTGCCCGCTCGAAATCCGCCTGATAATTCGTTTGAAGCTTTTCGCGCCGCACCCTGGCGGCTTCCTTTTTGCGGGCAAAGGATGGGTCCGCCCGCTCACCCTCCAATTCCTTTTGAATCGCCAAAATGGTTTCCAAAGGAGCGTACAAGCCCCGGGAAAAAATCTTCCGGCCCCTTTTTTCAGAAACCAGCCAGTAGGCACCTGCGGATTTCAGTCGACGGGTTAGGGCTGGATCGCCGGGAGGAACCAACTCCCATCCACTTGGAACCGGTTGAATCGTCCCGTCCTTCACCCTCACGGTCCCCGGGGAGGGGCCGGGCGTGCACTCCAAAACAAGCGGGAAGGCGCCCATCCTTGAGCCACCAAACAATACTGAAAAAAGGTTCGATCAAACACCAATCAGGCCATGGGAGGGTTTTGGGACAACCCCCGCTCCACCGCCTCGATCAAACGCTCCATTGGAAACGGCTTGCGGATGTAATCCACCACGCCAAGCAATTCCGCATAGGCCTTGTGCCGGGCCCCCTCGTTGGCGGTGATCATGATGAATGGAGGAGCGTCCTTGCGATCTTTGTAATGCTCCAGGACGGGATACCCGCCCATGCGGGGCATCATCATGTCAAGAATGACCAAATCGGGCCGAACCCGATCAACCAACTCGCGTGCCTGCTTGCCATCGCGCGCCTGGATAACCTGGTGGCCCTTGTGCTCAAGCATGATCTTGATGCCGTCGCTCAATTCGGCGTCATCATCCACAACCAGAATGGTTTTAGCCGCCTGTGTCATGAGGTCATTCCTGTGACAACTCCCGCCGTCAGCCCGGGACATTTCCAATTGATTTGGCGGCACGGAAAGATCATGCCGGCCCATCGGCAGGAGGGGTTATACTACCATTTCCAAATCGTGGTCACAAGAACGAACCGGAGCAGGGAGGCGCTGGTGCCATCTTCCTTTCACCTGCATGTGCTGGCCAGCGGAAGCGCCGGGAACGCCGCTGCGGTTTCCGGCCCGGCGGGTTGGATTCTTATTGATATCGGGTTGAACACGGCTGACCTGCGCCGGCGTGTCGCCCTGGCCGGCCTGGATCCTTCCGCATGCCTCGGGTGTCTATTGACCCATACCCACGGGGATCATTGGCGAGATTCCGCGCTGGGATGGCTGGCAGCCAGGGGAATCCCACTCTGGCTCCATTCCGGCCACATGGCAGAATTGGAAAGCCAATCCAGGGCGATCCACACACTGAAGGCCGCCGCTTTGACACGCGGTTTCGAGGCCATGTCCGATTTTTCACCCGGGCGTGGATTCCGGGCGATTCCCGCTGAAGTCTCGCATGACAGCCACCCCACCTTCGGATTCCGCCTTGAGCTGAGCGATCCGGACGACTCCCGCGGGCAGCAGGGGCTCCTGGGCTTTTTCTCCGATTTGGGCACCTGGAACCCGGGCCACCGAACCCTGCTGGAAGGGTTGGACTTGCTGGCCCTGGAATTCAACTACGATCACGAACTCCTTGGCGGATCCCCCAGGCCCGATTTCCTGAAAAGGCGAATCGCAGGACCCAAAGGGCACCTTTCCAACATTCAGGCTGGGGAGGTGATAGCCAATTCGCGATCCGGAAAACGGCTTCAATCACTGGTTCTCCTCCACCTCAGCAGGGAATGCAACACACCCGCCAAGGCCCTGGTGGAGGCCCGGTCTGCGGCAAAGGCTGTGGGTACAATCAACCGTGTGGAGGTGGCCCTGCAGGACGCCCCCACCCCCTCACTGCCCATCGGCCAGGAAACCGCCCGAGGGGCCTCCTTGATGGACGGGGATTTCGGCCCGCTTTTTCGATGCGCTGGAAAATGAATCCATGAAGACTCCCGAACAATTGCTCGCGAAGCTCTACGAACTGAGGAAAGACTTTCAGGATGATGACCCGACACCGGAATACGAGGCCCTACACCACGCCTTCATGTTCATCAGTTACAACATGGAAGCCTTCAAGCGCTATGTGCGGGAAGAATCGGAAAAACAAGCCGCCAGGGACGGCAACAACTGAGTCAGGTGTCGATGATCTCGAGATCCGGCAGAACCTCCAGGGTTGCCTTGGTCAAGTAACGCCTGGCCCCTGAAAAGGTGCGAAATCGTTTCACTTTGCGGAGAATTTCGCCGCAGGTTTCAAGCCGGGTGCGCGACACGGCCTCCCGAACCGTTGGCATCACCGCCGGCGTCATGCTCAGGCGGGTGATTCCCATCCCAAGCAGGGGAAGCAGGCAGCGGGGCCTGCCGGCCATCTCTCCGCAGAGTGTGACCGGTTTTCCAGCCGAGGCGCAGGCCTTGGCGACATGGTGAAGCAACCGGAAAACCGCGGGATTGAAAGGCTCGCACAGATGGGCCACCTTTGGATTGTCCCGATCAGCGGCCATGAAATACTGGATCAGATCGTTGGTGCCGATGCTGACGAAATCGACCTCGGGAAGAAGCTGCCGGATCATGAACGCGGCGCTGGGCACCTCCACCAGAATCCCGAGCGGCACGGAGTCCACATGCGGTATCCCGCGCCGGGCAAGATCCACCATGCAACGGCGCACCTCGCGCCGCAGTTGCCGGAGTTCCTCGAGATGGCTCACCATTGGAAAAAGGATCTGGATTTGCCCGTGGATTCCGGCGCGCAGGATGGCGCGGACTTGGGTCCTGAAAAATTCGGGGTGTTTGCGAACCATCCGGATGCTGCGGAATCCCATGAAGGGATTCGCCTCGTGCTGGGTTCCCAGCCAGGGGACCTGCTTGTCCCCGCCCAAATCAAGGGTTCTCAGCACGGCGCGCCGGCCGGGTGCTGCCTCTATGACTTCCCGATAGACCCCGACCTGTTCCTCCTCGTCCGGCACCGTGGGATGTGTGAGGAAAAGATACTCCGTCCGGTATAGCCCAACGCCGCAAGCGCCATTTGCGGTGGCCATCCGGGCATCCGCTGCGTTGTTCACATTGGCCAAAAGCTCGATGGTGCGACCGTCGGCGGTCACCGATTTTTTCGCCCGATTCTCCACCAGTCGGCCAAAGATGGAGGCGTATTCCCGGGCCATTTTACGGTAGGCCGCCAGTGCCTCCGGCCCCGGGTCGGCGACCACAAGGCCCTCCCGGGCATCCACCACCAGGGCGGTGCCTGTGTGCACATGTTTCAGCAAGCCACGCAACCCGGTTATGGCCGGAATACCCAGGGAGCGTGCCAAAATCGCCCCATGGCCGGTAGACCCGCCTGATTCGGTCAAAATTGCGGAAAACCTGCCCTTTTCCAACCATCGACCTGCCATGCTGGGCAATATTTCCTGGCTGACCAGAATGAGGGGGTCATCCCCCTCCGGCGGGGCCACTTGCTCCTCTCCCAAATGACCCAGCAGTCGGTTGAATACATCATTCACATCGGCCATGCGTTCCTGAAGGACCGGATCCTGGATCCGGCTGAACATCTGGGCGAATTCCTCACGCGTTGACTGAACCGCGCTTTCCGCCCGGATGGATTTCTCAACAATGAGGGATTTGACTTTGCTTAGCAGGAGCGGATCCTGCAGCAGCAAGGCGTGCGCCCGAAAAATGGCCCCGCTCTCGGCGCCCAATTGCTTCTCGGTGCGGTCCGCGAGGTCCTGCAATTCGGTCAGGGATATCGCGCAGGCCTGATCGAACCGCCTTTGTTCCAGGTCCACCTCGGAGGGGTCGGAAACGCGCTGGTTCGCAGTGGGAGCGGAACGGGATTGGGCCACGAAGGCGCGCCCGACCGCCACCCCCGGAGCCAGCGCTAATCCCTTCCATTTCATTTTCCACCAAAATCGCGCTTGGGCTTCCAAAGGCTGTGGCGCCAGCCGGGCCCTGTTGGATTGCAGCATACTTTTCTTGATGATGTCTATCAAATGCCCTTCTGCCCATCCAACGGCCCCTTTTAAAAAATCGCATTATTGGGCTTTACACCAACCGAACAAATCGGCATCAGCCCCCGAATCGGGTGACTTCCCATCGGGGGATGGGGATTTGCTTCCGGGCGCCTGCCTGGCGCCAAAGGTCCACGGGGGAAATGAACATGCGTGGCATAGCCGCGGGCCGTTTGGCCCTTGCCCTGGGTGCGGGCCTGGTTTTCAGCGCGCCCGCCTTCTGCCAGGAAAACGAGAAAGACAGCAAAAAAAACGCCAAAACCGCCTCCAAAGGCTCCCTGTTTTCCTTCCCCTGGACCAAGGAAAAGGCGGGGGAAAAAGATCACGAAGACAGCGAGGCCACCCCCCGGAAGCCATCCAAGGGCTCCGAATCCGACATGGAGGCTTATGAAAAGCTGGAAATCAAGGCGACCGACAGGAAAGCGGCCCTGCAGGAGCAGGCGGACCTCCGCCTGAAGGAGGAGCAGGATTACTTCCGCCGATTGGAAGTGTGCGACCGGTTGATGCAAGAAGCGATCCGCAACGGCGACGCCGAAACTCAGCGTCGGATCGAGCAGCAGCAGGATCGCATCCAGGAAATTTACAACAGTCGAACGGCTTTCATCCGCTTGCCGGAAGGCTCCCGGCGCGACTTGGCGATACTCCAGGACAAGTTACCTGGCCAAAAATCCCCGGTTGCAAACAACCTGCTCAAATCACCCAATGCGCAGGCGAAGGAAGGAAAAAGCCAAACCGCCAGCCTGCGGGAGGGCCGCTGACATGGACAGCAACCGCTATTTAAAAAAGTTGACCGCCCTTGCGACATTGGCAGGGCTGATATTCCTCCAGGGCTGCCTTCCCATTTTCAAGGACAACCCCGGCGGCAAATTCGGGAAAAAGAATTGTTGCGATTCCTGCGAGAGTCAAAAAAAGGAGAGGGGTTCCGTTCCCGCAACGGGAATTCCCGTCGCAACGGCCCCCGCACAATCCAGGGTGCTGCCGGATGAAATCAATTCGGGGAACTACCAGAAAATGCTAAAAAATCTCGAGGATGAGGTGACCCAGTCCGGGCCAACTCCCTGAGACCAAAAATAACCGTGTGCCGCTGGCAGACATCCAATTAATGCTTCGGGCGCCTTGGATTTCCAAGGCGCCCGAAGCTTTGACTCCAGACAGTCCGAATGAGCCGACTCTCTTACATGGAGTCGACTTCGGCGAATTCGGCCAGACGCTGGCTGCGGACAGGCTGCCGCAATTTCAGCAAGCCGCGCGCCTCAATCTGACGGATGCGCTCCCGGGTGATGCCATAGGCTCTTGCAACTTCTTCCAAGGTGCGAGGCTGGCCATCCTTCAGTCCGAAGCGCAGTTCGATGACTTCTCTTTCACGGGGAGTTAGTGACCGCAAAACCTCGGAAATCCGGTCCCGCAGCAGATGTTGGTCAACCGCATGGCCTGGATTCACCGCGGAGCGGTCGTCCAGGAAATCTTCCAGGGCCCGCTCGCCATCACCGCCCAAGGGCTCATGGAGCGACACCGGATGGCGCGAAACAATCCGGAGAGACTGGGTCTCTTCCGCGCTCACGCCCAAAACAGCCGCGATCTCCTCCACGGAAGGCTCACGCCCTTCCTTGGCCGCCAATTCAGCCCGAACCCGCTCCACAGCCGCCAAAGTTCCCACCTGGTGGCAGGGAACGCGGATGGTTCTGGCATGGTCAGCCAAGGCGCGCGTGATGCCCTGGCGAATCCACCAGGTGGCGTAGGTGCCAAACTTGTAACCCAGGCGATGCTCGTATTTGTCAACAGCGCGCATCAGCCCCCGGTTACCCTCTTGAATCAGATCGGAGAAGGGCAATCCGCGGCTACGGTACCGCTTGGCAATGGAAACCACCAAACGGAGGTTGCCCTCAGCCAATTCTCGACGGGCCTTCTGGTACTCGCCCCGGCGCTGAAGGATGATCTTGGCCAGACGCCCGGCGTGTTCGGGAAGCAGCCGCAGGTCCAGGGCCAGTTCACGCAACTCGCGTGAGGCGCGGGCGCGGGCTTCCTTCTCGGCCGCCGAACGGCCGTTGCCGGTTCCAATTTTTGTCAGTTCGGCCATCAGGCGGGATTTCCCGCGCATCTCGTCCGACCAGCGGTCGAGCAAGTCGATCCTGGGCGAAAATTCCTCAATCAACTTCACCGCCTTGCGGAGACGGCGCCCGAGGGCCCTCAGCATGCGGTTGACCAAGAGGGTGCTCCCTCCCCTTTGCAGGGTCTGGAAGTCCAGATCCGCGGCCGCTATCAGGCTTTTCAGGGTCTTGATGTTGTGGGGCAACCGGGCCAGGATCTTCTCCCGATTCAGGCCCAGAGTTGTGACCACGTCAATGCTGGGATCCAGCGGAGTTTGACCGGCAAGGACCTTTTCAAAATGCTCGATCACCCGGCCGATGGTTCGCCAGGAAAACAGCGTGGCGCGGCGGTAACGGGCCCGGCGGTATTCCAGCCGGCTGGCCAGGGCCAATTCCTGGTCACGGGTCAGCAATGGAATAGCGCCCATCTGGCGCAGATAAAGACCTAGGGCGTCGTCAGCACCGTTGGACTCGTCCTCGGCTTGCTCCGCCAATGGGGAAACATCGTTGATGGCGGCCTCATCCGGCAAAGGAAGATCGCTGAGATCTCCTGCCCGGGAATAAGACTCATCCCATCCACCGGCCAAATCGGTATCCGTCCGATTCATTGCGGAAGCCTCCTCCTCCAGGGACCAATCCCGGGCCCCGTTGGCGATTTCCATGCCACCCATTTCGAATTTCTCGCGCCCCATTCCCTGCCCCTATGCCCCCAGCTTTCGTCAGTCTCGGAATCAGCCGGCGCCACCGCCCAAAGTGACCGGCTAAATCCCCCTTCTAGAGTTCCCGCAAGCAGGAAAGCTCGACAACGAAAAAGCCTCAGTAATTCCATATATCCCGGGAGAGCGGGCTCAAAAAAAATGAAGGCTTTTTTTACAAAACCACCAATCTCCAGCTAGGCTATGCCGTCACAATTGGAAAATTGAACATTCCGGCAGAAAATAGCTCTCCCTGAACAACCGTACGCATCATTATAGGCAGAAAGCCGCTATCGGCATGCGCCAAGGCAACGAAATTATTCAAATTTTCCCTCAAGTTTTATTTACCGACAGATTTTGAAACCCAGTTTTATTCGGAACAAACAGTTAATTTAAATTAATATATTTTATTATATATAGAACTTGAATTTATTGCCTTCCTTCTCCAGAAGAAAACAACCTTGCATCCACCCTTTGCGCCTTGGTCAGGTCGATACCCCCGCTGAGGTCCATCTCCATTTTGTGCTCGGATGCCAATCGGAGGGGCAAACGAACCGTGAACCTGCTGCCCTTGCCCAACTCGCTTCGAACGGAAACATCGCCACCCATCAGTTGGCACAACTCCCGGACGATGGATAAGCCCAGCCCCGTGCCGGCATGCTCCCTGGTCAAGGGATTGCCACCTTGCCTGAATTTTTCAAACACCAATTCCTGCTCATCCTCCGCAATTCCCACCCCAGTGTCGCTGACCTCCATAACCAAACGGTCGGCTTCCACCTGACCAGCCAAGGCAACCGTACCGCCCCGGGGGGTGAACTTGATGGCGTTGGAAAGGAGGTTTTGCAGGATCTGCTGCAATTTCACAGGGTCCTGCCGCGCCGCGGGAAGGTCCGCGGACCAATTTCCCTCGAGGAACAGTTGCTTGTTCTCCGCCAGGGGGCGAAACATCGAAAGAACCCCCTCCAGAACATCCGCCGGGTTGAAATCACTGGGGGCCAGTTCCATTTTGCCGGACTCGATCTTTGCCAGGTCCAGGATGTCCTGGACCATTTCGAGGAGGCTCTGGCCACTGGTCTTGATGTTGTTGGTCCAGCGTTCCTGCTTGTCGCTCAGGCCACCCGCCGCCAGCAGCACATCCGAAAACCCGAGGATGGCGTTCAATGGGGTCCTCAGCTCATGGCTGATCGTCGCCAGGAAACTGTCCTTCAACCGATTGCTCTCGTAAAGGGCCAAGTTAGCCTGGGCCAACTCGTCGACCTTGGAATCCAGCTCCAGGTTCGCACGCTTCAGTTTGTCCTGCATGGAAACCAGGGTCCGCAACATGCGGTTGAAAGCATGGCTCAGGTTCTCGAATTCATCCCCGGTCTGGATCTCGCTGCGCACATTCAATTGCCCCGTGGCGATCGCGTCACTGACCTCCTTGAGGTGCTTGACAGGCTTGACGATCACATACCTGACAATGAGATAGGAACCGGCCATGATCAGCAGGGCGGTTGCCAGGGCGGTGCTGATGAGGATGGCCCGATTGAAGTGCACCTGGCTTTCCAATGATTCCGTCGGAACTTTCAATTCAACCTTGACCAAGGCCAGCAAATCCCCGAGGACCAATTCAGGCCGGGCCTTGCGGTGACAAGCAAGGCAACTTTCCGAGGCCCTGACGGCCCCGAAAAACACATTGGTTGACCGCGAAAGATTCAGATAGTTCTCCTCGTGGAGATCTGGTTTTGCCAGAAAGGCCTGCAGCCTCTCTCGACTCAACTCATCTCCCGGGCTGTTTTGCTCACGCATGGAGCCGGGAACGATGACCCTTTGTTTGTAGGCCCTCAATCCCTCGGGCCAATGCTTCTCCTGCTGATCGCGCATTCCTTCCACCAGAGACTGATGGGCCTTGTCGGCTGGAGTGCTATCGGATCTGCAAACGGTGTTGAGTTTCTCCTCCACCACCTGCAACACCAGTAAACGGCAGATGCTGGGAACCTGCTCATATGCCAGATACTCGGTCTGTGAGGCGTATAGCCAAAAGCTCCCGGTCACCAAAAGGAGGATGAACCCCCCTAGCAAAAAACGACACTTCCGCTCGAGACTGTTTTCCCCCAGCAGTCTTTTGAAGCCACGGTAGGACATCAGCGCCGGCCCCCGGAGGCATTCGGCGGATCTGAGATAAACCGTGGGGCTGGCTGGCATTGTGGGCAAAAATGGCTGGATCGCCCACCCACAACCCAGCGTGACAACGCCGTTCCACAAGTCAGGCAGGGCTGCCCTTCCCGCCCGTAAACCCGCAGGAAATCCTGATTCCTTCCATTCAGATTTTCCCCGCCCACATAGTCCCGAATGGTGGACCCACGGTTTTCAATCGCCCGCACCATCACCCTGGCTGCCTGCTTCAGCAAGCGGGAAGCCTCCGACTGGTTCAATGAGTGTGATTGGCGGCAAGGGTGGATCCCTGCGGCATGGAGGCACTCATCCGCATAGATATTTCCCACACCCGAAATCACGGCTTGGTCCAACAACACAGCCTTGATGGCCCTGCTTGTCTTCGACAGGGATTTTTTCCAATCTTGGAGGGGGCAGTCCCAGGGTTCAGGCCCCAGTCGGTGCTTTTCAAAGAAGGCCTCCAACTCATCCTGATTCCCAGCCAGATAAAAGCCCCCAAAACGTCGAACATCCCGAAACCGAAGCGCTCCTGTTTCTGAAGAGCCCCCGCCTTTTTTTGGCATGACCCGGCCCGCCAGATTTTGGGTCCGGGCTAGCTCAAACCGCAGGTGAACATGGTCCTGGGGTAGGAAAGTGTCACTTACCGAATCGCCACCCGGACTAAAGGTCAATTGACCAGTCATTCCCAAATGGGCGATGAGCTTCGGACATCGTGAATCCTTTTCACCCACGCACGATTCGTCATCCTTGCCCAGATAAAAAACCAGCCATTTGGCACGCCTTTTCACATCCAGAAAAGTCCAGCCTTTGACACGACTTGTCCAGCCTTGTTGCCAAGGCAAACGTAATTTTTTGCCGCTCCACCAGGCGCGCAAGATGGTTTTGCCCACCACAAGGGGCCTCAAATCCCTGGCAACGGTTTCCACCTCGGGCAGTTCTGGCATGATCCTGTCACCCAAACCTTGGCTAGCTCAATCTAGCTGCGGTCCTTCCAATCCTTGACCGGTCGATTCCGCCAATCTACGGTAACCTAATAGTCAGGCTACAATCATAAACATTCGGGCATCCGCCCAAAAACCAGCCTGAAAGCTGGTTGAAAACCCGGAAGTTGGACCCGGGTCCTGGGGATGATTTCTGAATAATTCCTGAGCCGGAGTCCGACCGGCCCGGCAACCATGGAAACTATCCTCCATGTCCAAGGCAGTCGCTTCGGTTCCAGACAAGGCCGGCAGGTACGGTGATTTCGGGGGCCGATATGTGCCCGAGACACTGGTGGCGGCCCTCGATCAACTGGAGGCCTCCTATGCGGACGCCATGCGAGACTCCGCGTTCCGCCAAACCTTCGAGCATTATCTGAAGGACTTTGTCGGCCGTCCCACCCCGTTGCACTTCGCGGAACGCCTGACAGCCCTGGCTGGCGGGGCCAGGATTTTTCTCAAGAGGGAAGACCTGAACCACACCGGTGCCCACAAGATCAACAACGCGCTCGGCCAGGCGCTTTTGGCGAAACGGATGGGCAAAACCAGGATTATCGCTGAAACCGGGGCCGGCCAACACGGTGTGGCAAGTGCCACCGCCTGCGCGCTGCTGGGCCTTCCTTGCACGGTTTACATGGGCGAGGAGGATGTCCGCCGCCAAAAGCTCAATGTTTTCAAAATGCGGGTGATGGGGACAACCGTCCAACCGGTAACCACAGGAAGCCGTACATTGCGGGACGCTGTCAACGAGGCGATGCGTGACTGGATGGGTAGCGTCCAGAACACCCACTACATTTTGGGTAGCGTGGTTGGCCCGCATCCTTTCCCGCAAATTGTCCGTGATTTTCAGTCGGTCATTGGCAGGGAAACCCGCGAGCAATGTCTGGAAAGGCTCGGCAGACTGCCAGACACCGTGGTGGCCTGCGTGGGTGGTGGAAGCAACGCGGCAGGCATGTTCCATCCCTTTGTCGAAGACGCCTCCGTTCAATTGGTTGGGGTGGAAGCCGGCGGGCGGGGTGTCCAACCCGGGCACCATGCCTCCACCCTTAACTTCGGGCAACCGGGAGTGCTCCACGGCACCTACAGCTATGTCCTCCAGGATGAGGATGGGCAAACCGCCGATGTGCATTCCATTTCGGCCGGCCTGGATTATCCCGGTGTTGGCCCCGAGCATAGCTACTGGAAGGAGACCGGCAGAGTCACCTACACCGCCTGCGAGGACGGGGCTGCCTTGGAAGGTTTCAACATTTGTTCCCGCATGGAAGGGATCCTGCCTGCGCTCGAAACCTCCCATGCGATTGTGGAAACCCTGCGTCTGGCCAAGCAAATGCCCAAGGACAAGATTTTGGTCCTTTGCTTTTCCGGGCGCGGCGACAAGGACTGCTATGAGGTTGCCCGGCTACAGGGCTTGGATCTCGAAGGAAACTAGGCCCACCAATGACTCCCCTCGCCTCCACCTTTTCAAACCTGCGGGCCAAGAAGCTCAAGGCTTTCATCCCATTCATCAGCCTTGGCGATCCGAACCTGGAAGCGACAAAGGTTTTCCTCGCTGAATTGGCCAAGGCTGGCGCCACGGCCATGGAATTGGGATTTCCTTACTCCGACCCGATCGCGGACGGAGCCGTCATCCAGGCCAGTTACACCCGGGCACTTGCTAACCGGACCAGCATGGCCGAACTGCTGCGTTTCGCCCAATCCCTGCAAGTGAATGGCGACATTTCCAGCACACCCCGGGTGGCGATGCTGAGCTACAGCCTGATTCACCGAAAAGGGGCAGAAAAATTTGTTGAACAAGCCAAGTCATCCCATATCGCAGGACTGATTGTTCCCGACCTTCCAGTGGAGGAATCCACCCATTTGCTGGCCCTAACGCGCAAGGCGGGGCTCGATCTCATCCAGTTGGTCACCCCAACCACGCCGAAAGAAAGGGCCAAGCGAATCCTCGATTCGAGTTCAGGTTTTGTCTACTGCGTGAGCGTTGCAGGAATCACCGGGGAAAGGAGGGAGCTCCCACCCGAACTGCTGGAGCAGTTGGCCTGGCTCAGATCACAAACGGACCTCCCCCTTTGCGTCGGTTTTGGAATCAGCCGGCCGGACCAGGTTGAAACCCTGCGGGACCACTGTGACGGGGTCATTGTGGGCAGCGCCTTGGTGAGGCTATGTGGGCAAGTCGGCAAGAAAACGATTGCCGAGGTTTCGGCGGAAATAGGCGGCTTGGCGAGATCCCTGGTTCAAGCGCTTCACCCCGTCTCCTGATGCCCCATGCGCCCCGGAAAAAACCAAAAGCCAAAGCCCCAATCACCCCGCTCCGGACAGTCTCCCGCTCCACTCCCCCGAATTGAGCGGGAAATGGGTGTCCCCATTCCCGGGGAAATACTTCCCCAGGAAAAATGGGTCCAAACAGGGCTGAAAAAACTTCCTACCTCGGGATGCCTTCCCGTTGAGGAAATCTTCGGCCGCTCCGCCCCGCTGGTTATTGATTTGGGATGCGGAAACGGCAGGTTTTCCCTGGGAAGCGCCTGGTCCCGCAAGGAAATGGATCACCTTGCCGCCGACATCCTGCCAGTTGTGATCCGGTATGCCACCCGGCGGGGCAACCAACGCGGTTTGGCCAATCTTCGTTTTTTGGTGTCAGACGCCCATCGCCTGATCAGAGACCTCGTTCCCCCGGGTTCGGCATCCGAAATCCATTGCTACCATCCACAGCCCCACGATGATCCGCGGGCCCGTTCGCAGCGATTGATCACCCCCCTGTTTCTGGCCCATTGCGTTCGCGCCCTGAGGCCGGGCGGCCAATTTTTTGTCCAGACAGATCACCCAGGATACTGGTCTGTGATCCGTGACCTTGCCGCTCGTTTTTTTGTGTTCAACGAGCGAATCGGCCGATGGAACGATTCACCGAAGGGGAGAACCCGCAGGGAAATCCATTCACTGAAGAAGGGCTTGCCGATTTACCGGGGTCACGGGGTACTGGCCCCTGAGATGGACTGGGAAAAGGCCAGGGCCCTTGCGCAGACCCTAGGTGCCTCCGGGCAAGTATAAAATCGTTAAGCGGATGATGGTTGGAATTGAAAAATCGGGACAGCGGCTCCCAGCGCAACATGGATCCCGACGCGGGTTCCATGCGCCGCTGCCCCGATTGGTCGGAAAGACCTTATATTTTGCGTCATGATTTGGAATTTCAAAATCAGGGACAACGGAATCCCGTGCGACACTGGGAAAACCGGGCAATGCGTAACGATGGTACTGGTTTTACCGGCATATCCCCAGTCCCTAGCCCATCCCCATCACACGCCTCCCTCCCCCTTCGTTTCGCCGTATTGTGGCACTCTTTCCCCCAACCACACTGGGATTGGATGTTTGAAAAAGACGGGGAACTGGCAACTTTTCGTTCCACCCCAAACTGCCTTGAGGTCTTGCGGGGCGGAATCACCCAGGTTTGGACCCAACTACCCGGCCACCGAAAACACTACCTGGACTATGAAGGGCCTGTATCAGGCAATCGTGGTGAGGTGAAACGGATTATGGGTGGCACCTGCCGGTGGCTGGAGGAGGCGGATCAGGTCATTCGCTTGGAACTGAGCAGCCCTGATTTTTCCGGAAATCTTTCCCTGCTATCGACCACCCACCCTGACCAATGGGAAACCCGTTGGATTGGGGCCTGAAATTTATCCCTGAGGGTGGATAATAAATAAATACTTGCGAGCATCAGGGCTTATGGCCGGATTTCGGCCCCGCCCTCCAGCAGGGGCACTGGTTCCGGGTCGGCCGATTTGCCCCGCACATGAATTTTTCCATCCTGGATTCCAAGATCCACGATCTGGTAATCCGGCCGGGCCTGGTCCGCGCCAAAACGCAAAACGGCCGTGGGATATCCCTGATAACGGAACCAGGTAACCTCCACACCGGACTGCCTAAGACTGTCGGCAACCTGTTCCAGCAAATGCTGCGCATGAATCGGCAGCGACCCCACGCGCATACCCAAAAACTGGACCACCACCGTGTTGGGCTCATCATGGGCCAGCCAAAAGCGTGATTCCAGGGAAACCACGGTGGACCACGGGCCTTTTCCGTAGCGGACCCCCACCTTGATCCGGTCGGCCAGAATCTCCACGCGGGGATCATCGGCAGCCTCAGGCAACAGGTCGCCTTGAAGGCCGGTGCGCAACTTGCCTTCCTGCAGGTACCCGTTGATGGCGTCCTGGCTGAAGTGTGCGTACCACTCCTTTTCGCTTGCCAGATTTGCGATCAATTCAACCAGTTCGGTTGTGAATTCCTGGGATTTTTCAACCCTTTGCGGGCCCTCGGGAAAATACACCCGGTCGTAAAATCCAGGAGCGCGCCGGGCCAACGAACCCAATCCACCCATGACACCACCGGTCAGGAGGATGATTAGCAGCGCGGCCAGGATGAAATTGCGTTGCATCACGGCGTGATCCCCGGGCGGGGCATGGGGCCCGCGAAAATCCCCATCGATGAACCGCTACTACACTCACGCTGACCCCCGGGTCAAGCGACGGCCTGAAAGTTTGGGCATCCGCCTTGACTCCCGGCACCAGCCCCGGCTATCCGCCTGACCGCCCGCCGGGATACGCCCTTTCAGGGACAGTCCGGGGCAAGGAGTACCATGGCTGACCATTTGGACATGTCGATCCGTTTGTTCCTCGAACCGGGGGAGGAGGCAATCATGCATGCCCCTAACGCCGCGGGCGTGGAAGATTGGCTGAACCGCAGCCAATCGTTGGAAATTTTCTCGACAGGGTCCAATCTGGCCCCCCTGCCGCCAGCCGGCACGGATGCCTGGTACCAGAATCTGCGACAGAAACGCCACGAGCGGCACGCCAAATGGCTGGTGCCCATCCTCGAATTTTCAAAACATCCCGGTGAACGGGTTTTGGGCCTGGGAAGAACCCTCGGCTCGGACTGGGTCGAATACGCGCGCATGGGCGCCGAAATGGTGGTTTGCGACCCGGACCCGGAACACATGGAAATCACCCGGGGACACTTCAGGTCAGTCGGGAAAAACGCCAAATTCATCCAGATGGGCGGCCCCTCCGGCAATCTCCCGCTGGCAAGTGGCAGCCTCGATGTCGCCGTGGTCAACTGGCTCAACGAAAACGAGCCCCTCGGCCAGGATCTTTTCCAGGAGTTGTTCCGGTGCCTGAAACCTGGCGGCAAGGTGATCGCCCTTGCCTGGGCCAGGTACAGCGTCCACTGGCGCCATTGGCTCAAACCTTCCGGCCTGTTCCAACAAATCACGGCGACGGAAGCCCGCAAGCTGCTGGAGTCTTTCCAGGAAACCAGAATTCGTCGGCGGCACATTCGGCGGGGAGACATGCCCAGGCTGATCCGCTGGATTCCCGTGCCCCTGATTGAGCGGGTGATCGGCCGGGTGATGGTTTTGAAGGCTTTCAAGCCCTTGACGGCGTCGCTTCCCATGGGCAAGGTGGCTTGAAAGACCACCGTCCAAGGCCATCTCAATGCATCCAATATGGACCCTGGGCCACAGTACCCTGGCTCCGGAAGATTTCATCCGATTGATCCAAGGGGCCGGCATTCAGGCGATCGCCGATGTCCGGAGTATTCCATTTAGCGGGCGACAGCCCCACTATTCCTCACCCAACCTGGGACACCTGCTGGAAAAAGCCGGAATTCGACATGTCTATCTGGGAGACCTGGTGGGGGGCCGACCCCGCCACTCCGGTTTGTACACACCCACCGGCCGGGCAGATTTCAGGGCAATGGCCCAATCAGAGTGGTTCCTCCGGGGCTTGGAACGCATCCTTGCCGGCCTGGAAAAGATGAGCATCGGCTTGATGTGCGGCGAGGAGGACCCCCTCCCCTGCCACCGCGGCCTGTTGATTGCCCCCGAGCTGGTGGCACGGGGCTTGGAACCGAGGCATTTGAGGAAGGGAGGCCGGGTGGAAACCCAACGCGAGCTGGAAGACCGCATGCTTGCTGCCGCCGGAATGGAACCCTCCCAAGGAGACCTTTTCCTTACCGGGGGGCATTCAGGACCAAGTCGAGTTGGTTTGGCCCGGGAAATTTTGGCGGAAAAGCACGCCTGGCGGCAGGAAAGCCCCCAGACGGATGATTCAGGCGGGCACCTCGAATAACCAAAGCGTGCAGACCGACCGTCCATTTAAAATCGCGTGATTCTCGATGCTTCGGCACCCCAAACCCCTGGCGAATGCCCCCGCCAGTCCGCCACTGGTGCCATAAATCCCGACTTTCCACCCCTTGGCCATCTGGGCCAGCCGTGTTCCGAACTGGTGATACAGGGGCATCAAACCCCGCTCATTGGAAAGCCTTTCGCCGTAAGGGGGATTGGTCACCAACCACCCCGGCTCAAGCCCCGTGAGGTCCAGCTCCCTGGCATCCAGACATTTGGGCTCCAGGAATCGCCCGAGGCCGGCGGCCTGGACGGTTTGGCGCGACAAATCCACCACCTCTTCCCGCCTTTCTGACAAGAGAACCCGGGCAGGCAATTCAGCTAGCATCTGCCGGCGCGCCCTTTCCCTCAGGGCACTCAGCAATTCCCGCCGGTGCCCGATCCAGGATTGGAAGGCGAATTTCCGGTTCAGGCCCGGCGGCCTGCCGATCGCCCTGTGGGCGGCCTCAATCGCCAAGGTGCCCGAGCCGCAAAAGGGGTCGCAAAACGGCTTGGATGAATCCACTCCCGCGGCCAGCAGCAATCCGGCGGCAACCGCCTCGTTCAATGGGGCCTTCGGCTGGATGGGGCGGTAACCCCTTTTGTGAAGGGATTGCCCCGCGCTGTCCAGGGACAGCGTCATCTCCTCCCCCACAATCCTGAGGTGGATGGGAATCATCGGGTCATATGGGTCAACACTGGGCCGTTTACCTCCCGACCTCTCCCGAAACTGATCGCAAATGGCGTCTTTCACACGGCGTGAGGCGAACTGGGAATGGGTGATGGCTCCATCGCGGACCGAGGCGTCCACTGCCAGGGTTTGTTCCACCCGCATGTAAGCCGACCAATCCACCTGGCGTGTGGCCTCATACAAGGAATCGGTGTCGGATATTTTGGCCCGGTGAATCGGCACCAACACCCTGACTGCTGTCCTCAGCCAGAGGTTGGCCCGGCAAAGGCCCTCCTCATCCGCGCGGAACCCCACCCCACCCCTGGAAATGGCGCAAGGGCCCAGATCGAGCGACTCCAGTTCCGCGGCCAGGAAACGCTCCAACCCGATAGCGCAGGGGGCGTAACACTCCACAGGCCACTGGAACATCTGTTTTTTCCAAAAATTCACGAATTCAGGACCACGCAGCCCCTTCCCACCCACGGATTCTATTCGTCCCGGGACAAATTTCCCCGGATTGCGTTAAACTTGAGGTTTGGCAAATGGATTCGGTCGGTGGGTTGGAACCTGGTTTTGGGGGTCCGACTGATCCCCGCTCCGGGAGATGATAAAAAAATGAGCCTTCCCTGCGTGGCCATTGTGGGCAGGCCCAATGTGGGCAAATCCTCCCTGTTCAACAGCCTGGCAAAACGCCGGATTGCGATTGTCGATCCCACTGCCGGCGTAACCCGCGATCGGCTGAACACCGCCATCGCGGCGGGAGACAAATGGTTTGACCTGGTCGACACAGGCGGCGTCGGGGTCGTGGACGCGGACGAGCTATCCGACGATGTCGACCGCCAAATCCGGCTCGCCATGGAGCAGGCCCAGGTCATCCTGTTTTTGGTCGATGCCAGGGACGGCGTCATGGCACTCGACGAGGTGGTGGCCCAGCGGGTACGGGCCCTGGGGAAACCGGTCCTGCTGGTTGCCAACAAATGCGACACCCCACACATCGACCAGCAAGGCGTGGAGTTTTTCCGCCTCGGATTCGGCGAGCCCCTCTGCATCAGCGCCCAACACAACCGTAACAGGGATCAATTACTGAACCGGATCGGCAAGATCCTGCCGGACTCGCGCCCCGAACCGGAGGAACCGGTCCTGAAGCTCGCGATCGTTGGCAGGCGGAACACCGGCAAAAGCACCTTCATCAACAGCCTGGCTGGCCAGGAGCGGGTCATCGTCAGCGAGGTGGCCGGAACGACCCGCGACAGCGTGGATGTGCGTTTTGAAAAGGACGGGAAGACGGTCCTAGCCATCGACACCGCCGGTGTGCGGAAGCGCAGGAGCCTGAAAGGAAACATCGAGTTTTACAGCCTCGCCCGGGCCCAGCGTTCCATCCGAAGGGCGAATGTGGTGCTGCTTTTCCTGGAGCCCCGCTTCAGGGTCTCCAAGGTGGACAAACAACTGGCCGAATATATCCTCGACCAATCCATCCCGGCCATTTTCGTGATCAACAAATGGGATCTGGTCAAGGACCGCATCACCACCGAGGAAATGGGGGAATATATCCGCAAGGTTTTCCCCAGCCTCGACTACTTGCCTATCGCCTTCATCACGGCCAAGACGGGGCGGAACGTCCCCATGCTGATCGACCTGGCGCGAAGCCTGCAAAAACAATCCTCCTCCCGCGCCCCGACCAGCGAGCTCAACCGCGTCATCCGCGAGGCGATCGACACCAACCAGCCCCCCAACCGCATGGGGCGCTCGCCAAGGTTCTATTACGCTGCGCAAATCGCCGAATCCCCCCCCACCATCGTGCTGCACACCAACGCATCGGGCATTTTCGATCCGCCATATCTTAGGTATCTGGAGCGCACCATCCGCGACCGCCTCGGGTTCAAGGATGTCCCCCTGAAGCTGATCGTGCAGGGAAAAGGCGTGACCAAGGCCAACGCCAGGAACAAGGCGAACCAGGACGACGAGGACGTCTACGAGGGCGAAACCTACCCCTCCAGCACCGCGATTCCACAACCCCGCAAAACCGGGCGGGCAGAATCCGCCGGGCAACCGGGGGATTATCCACGCCCGAACCCAAGGCAAGCCAGCCGATCGGGCGGTGACAGCCAGCGCCCCACCCCCAAGCGGGGTGAAAAGGCGTCTCCCGAGGGAAAAGGCAAAACACCCGCGGATCCTGACAAAAAAAAGAAAAAAGGATCCGCACCCGACAAACGCGGCGGGAAACGGTTTGGCAAAGGAAAAGAACCCCCTTCCACCTGGGATCTCTGACCGGCCGAGGGGTGGATTGGCCGGGATTGCCCCTCAGGCAGGGTCGTACCCTCCCGGACACCCGGGCCGGCACCGGGACAAGCGACGGGCTCCCCGCCAAAGCCCTGGAAAAAAACCGTATTTGGCAACCGCATCCAGCAGGAACTGGCTGCAAGTGGGCTGAAAACGGCAACTTGCCAGGGGCAGCCAGGGCTTGAGGATCAATCGGTAGGCGCCGACCAGAAGTCGGATGAACCAGCAACCGCATTGGTTGATCAGGTCCAGCAAAAGCCTCATCGGCGGTCGCTTCCAGGCGGGGCCTTAGGGCGGCTCCTGGCCTCCAATCGACCACGAACCTGCTCAGTCAGTTTGGGAATCAGCAGCAAAAGATCTTGCCACAGCGGTATTCCACCGCGCCGCGAGGTGAGCACCAGGTCGATTCCGGGGGGAAGGCCTTCCCTGGTCAAACGAATCGCCTCGCGCAACATCCGCCGGACACGATTCCGGCGGATGTTATTCCCAACCAGCCGTTTTCCAATGGAGGAACCAAACCGGGAATAGGGCAGCCCGTTGAAACGGCCGTGGACGGCCAACCAGCCTTCGGAACAACAGCAGCGATTGTCAAAGACCGCCCTGAAATCAGCTCCCTTGTGCAAACGAGTCCATGGGGGTAACCCCAATCCAGACCGGCTTGTGCGATTCACCGGTTCCAAGGCAAATCCGCCCGGGGTGACTGTGGCAACAGTTTGTCCAATTCTTCCACCAGCTCCAAAGGCCTGCCTTCCTTGACTGCAGGAATGACTGGCTTCAATTCCAGCAGCAAGTCCCCCCCCGGCAAACCCATTCCCTTCAGACGCATCCGCTGCCCGGCCGCCACACCGGCCGGGACTTTAACGGTCAATTTCTCGCCGGCGAGGTTGGGAACCTCAACCTTTGACCCCAGGGCAGCCTCCTTTAAATTGAGGGGAACCTCCAGCAGCAGGTTGATGCCCTCGCGCTTGAACCATGGGTGCTGAGCGTAGCGAACCTGGATCAGCAAATCCCCCCCGGCTCTTCCCTGCCCTTTGAGCCTGAGCTTTTTCCCTTCCTCCATCCCCTTGGGAATGGTGATCTGGATATCCTTTCCATCTAGCTGGATGGTTGGCTTGCCGCCGGAGGCAATGGTTTCCAGAGCCACATCCAAAATCACCTCGGTGTCCGCCGGGGCTTGAGGCCTTCGGGCTTTGCCCCCTCTGCCCCCCCTGCCGCCCATTCCCCCGAACATGCTCATCAGATCTTCGAGGTCGATACCAGCCCCTTGGCCCCCACCGGGGAAACCACCGGGAAAACCGCCACCAAAAGGGTTACCTTGGTCACCTGAATAGCCAAAACGGTCAAATTGCTGTCGCTTTTCTTTGTCGCTCAGGATGGCAAAAGCCTCCTGAACCTCCTTGAACTTGGATTCCGCCGATTTGTCCCCAGGATTTCGGTCCGGGTGAAAATCCCGGGCCATTTTGCGATAAGCCTTTTTGATTTCATCATCCGACGCCGTTTTGCTGACACCCAACACTTCATAAGGATCACGGGGCATGGAACAACGCTCTCTATTAATAAATATAGATTGCTATTTTAAGAATTTCACATCGGAACAACGGATTTCGCACACGACCATCCTAGCCAATTTTTTCCGCCTCGGGAAAACCCTTTGATTCAAAGGGGCGGACCTTTTTCAGGGATGCAAATCGATAAAAGTTAATCTGTATCAGTTAAGACAAGGCACCCAACAGCCAAACTGGCCCAATTACCCTATTTGGCTTATTTTATTTGGAAGCCTAATTTGGTAGCCTGTGCTAGAGTTGTTCTGCCAGCATGGATGCACCGTCTACCCGAAATAGATAATTCCCATTCCCAGACTGAGGGTTCCCATGTTCGGCAATAACACCGGTCGCAAATCCTCCCACCGCAAGTCACCCGCCATTTCCCGCCAGCTTCATCTGGAAACATTGGAAAGCCGCTTGGCGCCGGCATCACTTCCCGTGGACCTGATCTCGCATCTCGCACAGTTGGCCAGTGACCTCGGAATTTCGAGGATTTTCGCGGGCCCGGGAATTGCCCGCGAGGTTCCCGGTTCTGTTTATCTGAAAGCCACTGATCTGGTCCAAGATCCCGTTGAAGACGGATTTATCAACGCGCCTGAGGCGGAAATCGAACCAACTGAAGAAGGTTTAGAAGACCTGATCATTGGTGACGATATGCCATCGGATGATGAATTTGACCCACCAGCCGATTTGGGCAATCCAGATCCCGGTAATCTTCCGGAAATTGATCCCATCAACGGGATTGGAATCATCAACCCGATGGTTCCAGGATTACCTGGCATTGGGATCATTAACCCGAACAATCCCTTGAATCCGGGAATCGGCGGTAATCAAGAAAATGGAGATTTACCGGGTGCCGGAGGCGTTATGCCAGGCGCCGGCATCCAACCAGGAGCCAATGGAAATTTGCCTGGCGGTGGGGCAAATCTGCCTGGAAATGGTGGAAACTTCCCCGGCGGCGGGGCCAATCTACCCGGAAATGGTGCAAACCTCCCCGGCGGCGGAGCCAATCTACCCGGCAATGGTGCAAACCTCCCCGGCGGCGGGGCCAATTTGCCAGGAAATGGTGCGATTCTCCCTGGCGTTGGAACCATTCTGCCGGGCGTAGGCGCCTTCCCGATTGGTGGTATCAATCCAATCAACCCGGCCACCGGCAATCCCTACTGGCCTAATCCAGGCCCAATGCCCGGTGAAGGCATCAACCCTGGCAACGGCATCCAGCCCGGCAACGGCGTGGATGGCCCTACCGGTCAGCCCACCGGCCCCGGCAGTGGTGGCACCAACCCGACAGGTTCCAGCCCGACCAGCGTGTTGAGGGTTTCCGGAATCGATCCGGACACCGGCTCCAGCAATTCCGACCGCATCACCAAGGCGAAAAGCCCATCGGTTCTTGGAACCGCACCCGCCAATTCCCAGATCACCGTTCTCTCCGCCGGATCGGTGATTGGACGGGGTGTGACCGACGCCTCCGGCAAGTTCAAGGCGCCCCTTTCTGTCGCCTTGGCGGATGGTGAACACCTCTTTCAGGTGAACTGCAGCAACGGCTCCTCCGCCTCACTGCGTGTCACCATCGATACCCAGGCCCCGGCCCCGACCATAACCGCAACTCGCTGGGTCCCTGAAAAAGTTGATCTGGAAGTAAAACTTGGATTGTCCTCCATTTCTTCTGCCGTTGACAGCATTCTTCTGGATGTGGACCTCAACCAAAATGGCGCATTCGAGGACAACGAACTGGCTTACCGAACAGGAACCGCGGATAGCGTCTTTGTGCTGAACAACTTGAACGGATACGGGGACTACACCCTGCGGGCCCGGGCCGTGGACACGGCCGGCAATGTGGGCACCACCACTGCCATGAGCTTTGTGGACAGGAATGCTGGATTTGTCGGCGACGACTCGCTGAGGAAAGCAGCCCAAGGGGCCTATGAAGCACTTGGCCACAGGGGAAATTGGGATGGTCGGGCTGTGAACTTGGATCCTTTGTGGGTCCCTTCCGATCCAAAGCTTCTCGCCCCGGTCCACATCTCAACCCGTACAGGATTAAGCTCGAAATTCGACTCCTATCTGGAGGAAATCAAAAAGCTTGGGCTGAGGGATTACGCGACAAACAGCCGAGATGGGCTGGTTGAAGGTTATTTACCTTCTTTCAAGATTCTTGCACTCCCACAACTCCCAGCTTTTTCCTCAGCAAGCAGAAACTACAAGACTACTTTCGCCGGAACGGTCCAGAATGAAGGCGTTCCGGTGATGCAGGTTCCCCAGTTCTGGGCCACCACAGGCTACACCGGTATCGGCATGAAAATCGGCGTCTTGTCCGATTCGGCCAACTCGACCGGTGCCTTAACCAATGCCCAGGCGACCGGTAATCTTCCCCAAAATGTCCAAATCATCTCGGACATGCCTTCCGGGCAGGGAACTGATGAAGGCACCGCTATGATGGAGGTCGCCTACGATGTCGCTCCGGGTTCCTCCCTCGCTTTTGCATCAGCATTTGTTGGCGGCCCCCAAGGGTTTGCCGATGGAATCCTTGCCCTTTCAGCGGCCGGCTGTAACACCATCGTGGACGATGTAACCTACTTCGCCAGTCCTATTTATAACGAAGGCCGCATTGCGCTTGCTATTAACGAGGTGGTCTTTAACCAAGATAAATTCTATTGCGGGGCCGCCGGAAACCAGGCTGACAATGGCTACAGGGGTTTCTGGAAATCCTCAACCGCATCTATTGCCGGTGGCTCCATCACCGGAACCTTCATGGATTTCGGCGGATCTCCTTACCAAGTCATAAATGTCTCAGCAAACACCGATCTTCAACTTTCCATCAAATGGGATTCCGCTTACTTGGAAGGGGGCTCCTCTCTTCCCAATTTCCAGGTTCCCAATGTTGTTTATGCCTACCTTGTGGACCTTTCCACGAACAGCGTGGTCGCCACAGCTAATGACGACAACCTAAACACCGATATGGCATGGCAGTTACTGAATTACACAAACAGTGGCACCAACACCAGTTTCGGGATTGCCTACCAGTTGATTTCCGGCCCTGAACCAACTCGACTCGGTTGGACTGGTTATGGGGCAGGAACGGGAGCCAATAGCCTTTTCCCCAACGGTGGGGGCGGCTGCAGCATCTCCAATACAGCTTTGTCAAAGGGATCCGTCGCGGTTGCTGCCGTTGATTGGGCAACCCCGACTGTCCCTGAAGATTTTTCCTCGAAGGGCGGGGTGCTTGAGTTTCTTTTTGATGACGCAGGCAACAGGCTTACCACCCCTTACACATTCTTCAAGCCCCAGATCACAGCACCGGATGGAATCAGTACCACCCTTCCCGCCGGTGGTGGCCTAAATCCCTTTTACGGTACCTCCTGCGCTGCCCCCCAGGTTGCTGCTGTTGCAGCTTTGATTTGGGGCAATCAGCCAAATTTGACCCGGGATCAACTGACATTCCACCTCTACGCCACGGCGATCGACATCTATGCCCCCGGGCAGGATGATTTGACTGGAGCCGGTCTCATCCAGGCGGTCCCAGTGCCAAGCGACGCTTTCGGCACTGGGGATATCAGCAACAATTCCCTCACAGCTTGGCATTTGGGTGTGATCGGAAGTTCTCCTGTGATTTCTCCCTACCTGGATATCTCCAATCAGGCAGGTCTCCCTGACTACGACTGGTTCACGGTTCGTGCTGGCAAGGCTGGCAAGCTGGACCTTCGAATGATTCAAGGAAGTTCTGGAAGCCTGGAAGTTCGCTTTTTCACCCTGGACCAGAATATGCACCTGGTTGAGCGGGCATCCAGCACCAAGCCTAACCAGTTCTACCGAAACCTCTCCATGAATGTTTTCGCCAACGAATTGGTCTACATCGAGGTAAAGGGCCGCAACTCGGCATATGGCGTGATGGATGAGGCCTATTATCAAATGACACTAAAGGTTTCCTGACCAGTCGAACCAACCAAAAAGCGCGAGGGCCGCCCGAATCGGGCGGCCCTCGCGCTTTTTCAAATCACCTGTTCTTTAGAACAGGAAGTGAAACTCGATGCTCGGCCCCTGGAAGAAGGCGCTGCGCAACTGGGTGTTCACCACAGGGTTGGCGATGTTGAAGTCGATCAGGTCGGCTGACCGGGCGATGCCGCACATCCACAGCAGGTTGTAACCACCGCGGATCTTCATGCGCTCCAGCACATTCCACTCCAGGTTGAAGTTCATCGAGAACACCTGGGCGTAGTTGGTGGTGGAGTTGCCGATGCTGAAGGCGTTGTAACCATCGGCGCGGTTGAGGGCCATGTTCCTCTCGACAAAGTTGGCGCAGAAGGCTGTCTTCCACTCGGAGGTGAACGACAGCCCCCGCCAGATCGCGGAACCGTATTCAAACCCGATCTGCGGCCCCACCAGATTGTTGAAAGCCTGGGTTTGGTAATTTACGGCCAAAGCGGGGTCGGACTGCCCGGTGGCCTGGCTGATGTAGGTCGCGCCGTCGTCGCTGACATACATGTTCGACCCCTCCTGGTAGCCCATGTAACGGACACCCAGGATCAATTCAAATTCCCGCAGGGCCCAACCGGTCTGCCGGTAATTGGCTTCCAGATTGCCCATTGCCACCGACTGAGTAACCGTCAGGATGTCAGCCTGCGCCCCCAGGATGTTATCCCCCTCAAAGCCGAGAGGCATGCCCTGGAACGGCACATTCAATGATCCAGGAGCCACCAAGGAGTACTGGGAAGTATTTTGCGGCAGCCAGAATCCGGTGATCTCAAAGGCCTGATTATCAATCAGGCAACCCAGGGTGGCGTTGAAGCCCCAGTTCATGTTCGGGCTGATGCTGTCGTAATTGGCATTCGCCTGCGCACCCAAAGTTGGCGGGGCGCCGCTGTCCAAGGGTCCCGGCCCGGTGTAGGAAAGATAGCGCGAAGACACTTTTTGGGGCTGGAGTCCCAATGCCCCGATATGCATGAAGACGGCTTTCTCGATGTCGTAGCCTTCCTCGATGAAGGCGCCCGGGCTGTCCGCCGGCAGACTGAGTGGATCAGGTGGACCGGCAGGGGCGGCCCAAGGGGCCAACGGTCCAGGTACCATGCCCCCCATGCCAGGCATCCCCATGGGGCCGGCACCGCCAGGGATACCGCCCCCCGGAATTCCGGTCATTCCCGCCCCAGAAGGGCCTGCGGGAATGGGGTCCGGAAGCACGGAAGGCTTGCCGCCCGGGAGCGACTGGGCCCACAGGCTGCCTCCAAGGCCGAACCAAGCGCTCAGTGTGATAGCAGCTGCTTTATTCCAACGCTTCATGGGTCCGCCCCTCGTCCGCCGTCGCCGGTTGACCAGTCCACTGGGTGGGGATATCAGGTAAAAACCTTCCCCTCGTCCTATTCCTCATCGACGGTCCAACCTGCACTCTTCAACCAATCCGTCCAAACCGGACAAGCAAACCCAAGAATGAAAAAACAAAGTGCCCCATTTTTCCCATTTATCCAAAATCGAGCCATAAACCCTTTGGATGGATCAGGTTCGCTTGACGCAAAATGCGCCTAGCCTATGATGGACTCTTTGCCGAGTCATGCGATTTAGCAGGGTTAAGCACGGAACGAAGGTACTTTTTTCCATGTCCAGAGCAGCCAATTCGACTTTCATGGCCAAGGCCGAAACTTTCCAGCGCCGTTGGTGGCATATTGATGCCGCCGACCAATCTGTTGGCCGCCTGGCTGTTGTTTTGGCCAACATCCTGCGCGGCAAGCACCGCCCGGATTTCACCCCGCACTGCGATACTGGCGATTTTGTGGTTGTGACCAATGTCGAAAAGCTGGTCCTCACCGGTGACAAGCTGAATTCAAAGATCTACCAGACCTACTCGGGTTATGCCGGTGGCCAGCGTCGCGTCACCGCCAAACAAATGATGGCCACCCACCCTGACCGTGTCCTGATTCAGGCGGTTAAGCGTATGATTCCCCGCACCCCCCTGGGTCGTCAGCAACTCACCAAGTTGAAGGTTTTCTCGGGTCCGGCACACGACCATGCCGCCCAGCAGCCCCAACCCTTCCCCGTTTCCTGAATCATTCAAGCCAAGGACATTTGGCAGTCTGAAACAGTCTTGAGAGGTTATTGAACGTGGCAGAAACCAAAACCAAGAAACAGGTCCACCTTGGCACAGGTCGTCGCAAGACCTCTGTTGCCCGAGTTCGGGTGACGGAGGGTTCCGGCGTCATTCTGGTGAACGACAAGCCCTTTGATGTTTTCTTCACCGAAGACAAGGACCGCATGGCCGTGGTTGGTCCGATCGAGGTCACCAACCTCCGTGGGCGGTTGGATGTCCATGTGACAGTGCATGGCGGTGGTGTTACCGGTCAGGCTGGTGCCGCATCCCAAGGCATCGCCCGTGCCATCAAGAAAATGTTCAATTTGGTTTCCGCCCCGGCACCAACCGAGGCGCACGCCGAAGGGGCAGCCCCCGCCGCGGAAGATCCCATCAACGCCATGTCCCGCAATCTTCGCGCCTCCGGGTATCTCACCCGTGACGGCCGCATGAAGGAGCGCAAAAAATACGGCCACAAGGGTGCCCGCAAGAGCTTCCAGTTCTCCAAGCGCTAGTCCTTGGTTTTCCCGATTTCCAAAAGCCCGCGGCTCGTTTGCCGCGGGCTTTTTTATCGCCCCAACCGAAACAACAGCCACTCCACCCGATTCCTTGCCTCCGGCCCCCAAGGGCCGCCTTTCCTTTTGTCCATCCAATTGCAAAGCGCGGCGACATGGCCCGTCCATGCGAGCATACGATCTGATTCCCACCCATCTCCTGCGGTCGCTGTTTCGGGTTCACCCGCCGAACCAATCAGCCTGGCCCGGTCGCTGGCCGGATGGTCCCAACGAACCGTGGACCAGTCGATGATGGAATATTCAGGAGTTCCAGAGTCGGTATTCATCTGAATCCAATTTCCGATCCACGGGTCGCCGTGGCAGGCCCGCAATTTTCCGGAAAGCCGGATGGTTCCAAGAAGGGCCATGGCACTGCCGGCGCATTCGGCCAATGCCTTATGACAACGGTTTTCCAAGGAACCCGCACAGGTAGATGCATTTTCCAACCATTTCAACAGGGCATTTCGACGGGAATTCACACAGGGGTAGGCACCTTCCCGTTCCCCCAAAATACGCCTGGTCAGGTCGGAAAATTGTTCCAAACGATCCAGTCCAAGCGACAGCTTGAAGGTCAAAGGCTCCGGCACATCTCCTCGCATCCAGGTCCAAGCCTGAAAAATAACACCCCTGCCAGTAATCCAGGGTTTTTCAGGATGTGCGAGGGCGGGAAGCCAGGCACACGATTTCCAATATGGGTGGGTGGCCAAACGCCAAGCAAGCATGGCGTGTTCGCGGTTCTGCGAACCGTCAGGCCGTTCTTTGACCAAAATAGAATCGCCGGTGGTAAGGGAAGTCCAACGCCATGCCCGGCCGACATGAAATGGGCCGGTGGGAAGCAAAGAATGGTTGTCCCGGCCAAAATCGACTGTCGAAATTCCCAAGTCCGCCAAATATGCAACTGGCGATTCGGGGTCGGCTGGTTGGCTCATGCCATTCAGCGACTCTCACCCGAACTTTCCTGAGCATCCCCCAAAACCAGGGCTACAGGCCGGTGTGGCGCGGTAAGCGCGGTTTCCTTGACCAACGGGCGCACAAACGAATCGGCGAGACCTGGAGCAATACCTCCCACCATTGTTGCCAAGGCGCAGAATGCCGCCGCCCACAAGGGCAATGGGGACCTTGGTTGGGGCTGGGGGCCCAAGGGTAGACGCAGGAAAGCCCTAGATAGGAGCGAAAGGTAATACCATGCGCTGATGGCCGCATTCACAACAATGAAAAACGCCAGAACCAGATACAGGCTGTTGCCCTGATCGCCAGAGGCATTGAGGCTGGCCCGCAGGATTTGAAGTTTGCCGATAAAGCCCGAGGTAAGCGGCAGGCCGATCAGCCCGATCACACAGACGCCAAAACTCAAGGCCGCAACCGGGCGTGTGCGAACCAAACCGGCCAGGTCATCAATCCGCTTCACCGGGGAAGCGGGATCATCCAGGTAAGCAAGAACCGCGAATGCCCCCAGGGTCATCAGGCAGTAGGCGGCCAGATAAAAGGTCATGGCCCCCAGGCCTTCCATCCCGCCTGTGGAAATTGCCGCAAGCATGTAGCCACCCTGCGCGATACCCGAATAGGCAAGCAGTCTGTGGATATTCTTTTGCCAAAGGGCCAGCAGGTTGCCCAAGGTCATGGTCGCCACCGCCAGAATCCAAAGCAGGCTCCATTCCACACCGCCGAACGGCGCAATCCCCCCTTCCCCCGCGGCAATCAGGCGAAGCAAGGCGGCGAGTCCAGCGGCTTTCGGCAGTGTGGCGAGCAATCCGGCAGCGCCCGGTGAGGTTCCCTGGTAAACATCAGGCGCATAAAAATGGAAAGGGGTCGCAGTGATCTTGAAACCGACCCCAGCCAACAAAAACAAAAGCGCCAGGGTGCGCGCCGCCGGGATAACCCCCTCCGGCTTGGATTCGTCCCACCGAAGGTTCTCATGGATCCCGCCCAACCCTTCCAGCCGGGTGGAACCAGTGATGCCGTACAGGTAGCTTGCACCGAACAGGAAAAAAGCGCTGGCAAGGACGCTCAGAAGGAAATACTTGATCGTCGCTTCAAGACCACCGCGATCCTGGCGGGCCGTGAAAAGCAAAAGGTAGACCGGGATGCTGACAAGTTCCAATCCAAGGAACAAAATGATCAGGTCCGGCGCCATACCCGCCAGGCCGACCCCGGCGGACGCGATGAGGATACAACCAAACTCCTCTGTGCCTGAATTTCCCGAATCCCTTTTGCCGGGAGCGATCAGCATCGTCCCGACCAGGCCGATGACCGGTCCCAGAAATCGGAAAAAAGTCGCGCCCCCGTGCAACAGCCAATTGCCGTTGGTCTCGGGATTGCCAGCCTCGATGCCCTGAAACACCAGGGCCAAACCAAGCACTATCACGGTCGCCACGGCCCAGAAATGCCGGTTGCCAACTACGGTCCCAAGCAGGAAAAACAGGCAGGCAGATGCCAGCATCCCGCATTCGGGAAGGGCCAGGTAAAACGAATCCAGTATCCGGGTGGTGTCCACTCTCGCACACTCCTCAACGCGAAGCCAGGCTGACGGTTTCGGCTCGGTGCACCTGGCGTTCCAGGTACACCGTTTCCACCCGCGAAGCTTTCAGGATCGGCCTGGGCCATACCCCCAGCAGGATTGTCAACAGGGCCAGTGGAACCAAGACCAACCAATCAGCCACACCTAGCCCGGATAGGGCCTTATGTTCCCCTGGCACCTTCAAAGGACCGAAAAGAAGCCGCTGGAGCAATGTGACCGTGTACCAACCACCCAGAAAGATCCCCGCCAAAACTCCAATGGCCACAGGGATTCCCTGGCCGTATTCAGCGGAACCCAGAAAACCCATCAAACAGAGGAATTCGCCTGCAAATTGGGCCAAACCTGGAACGCCGACGCTCGCCAAGGCGAACAAGACCAGAAACGCGGCCAGATATCTATGCTTGGCCGCGAGACCGCCCAAGCCAGAGAATTGCAGGGTTCCCTCCCTCTCCCAGATCATTCCGGCACTAAACAGCAGGCCGGCGGTGATCACGCCGTGGGCCAGCATGTGCAGGATCGCCCCTTCCAGACCCACCCGGTTGAAACTGAGCATTCCCAACAAGGCCAATCCAAGGTGCGAGATACTCCCGTACGCCAATAACGATTTCAAATCCTTTGCCCCGAACGCGCAAAAGGCGCCGTAGACAATACTCACCACTGCCAGAGGGACCAGAATCTGGATGCCCACCTCGGCTGCCGTTCCAGGCATCAGGAAAAAACAAACCCGCAACAGACCGTATAGGCCCAGTTTTGCCAGCACGGCGGAAAGGAATGCGGTAACCGGGGTGGGTGCCTCGCCATAGGCCAAGGGCTGCCATGAGTGGAATGGAACCAGCGGTATCTTCACCACAAATCCGGCGCACAGCAGGAGAAAAACCAGCCCGTGGGGAATTTTTCCAGGTGCGTCCAACAAGGCCAGTTGGGTGGACGCCTTGCGCGCAAGCGCCTCCCATCCAAATTCCATGCCCAGCCCCGATTGGGCTGAAACCGCCAAGAGTCCAAGCAGGGTCAACAAACCACCCGACAGGGTATAAATCACCATTTTCAATGCCGCCGCCTGGCGGTTGGGGCCACCCCAATTCCCAACAAGGAGAAAAAGGGGAATCAAGGTCAGCTCAAATGCCACATAAAACAACAACAGGTCCTGGGCCAGGAAAGCGAGGGATGTGAGCCCGACCAGGATTCCCAACAAACCGAAATAGCGATTGGCCCGATCCATTTTCAGGGGCAGGGAAGCCACCACGGCCAAGGTTCCCACCAGGCCGGTCAGCAACACCAAACCCGCGTTCAATCCATCCAGCCCAAGGCTGAAACGCAGAGTGCTCCCACCCCCGAAGACCGCGCCCAATTCAAAGTGCGGTTGGCCGGCGCCAAGGACCGGGTCCACAAGTTCCGGATTGGTGGCATGGGAGTGCCAATCAAGGCCCGAGGCCAAAGCCATGCCAAAGCCAGCAAGGCATGAAGCCAGAACAATGCCCGCCGCCCAAGCCCGATTTCTGGCCAGCAGTGCCAACAGCCCGCCCGCCAGGGGCAGCGCGGGAATGAACGGCAGAAAAGCCAAATTCCAGTCCATTGTTGCGCCTGTCCTCAGCGTGCCAGGGTAAACATGGCGATAAGCACCACCAGGCCCAGTGCCATGGCCAGCGCGTAGTATTGCAGCAATCCGTTCTGCAGGGGCCTGAGGGAATCCCCCATCCAGGCTGGTATCCGCCCAAGCAACTCGGCCAATTTGTCCACCAGTTCCCGGTCCAGGAAGTTCAGCAAACGGCCACCGAATTCGAACGGTTTGGTGATGAAGCTGTTGTAGACATCATCAATGAAGAAACCGCTTCGGGCAGCCCCCACCAGGTTATTGGAAGCCCTCGTCGGCCGACGGTCACCCAAAAGAAACGCAACCGTGATACCCAACAGGCCGGCGCCCAAACCGATTCCGGCCATTTTCCAGGCGAAATCGTGGTGCTCGGCTGGGCTCCATCCGGGGGCGCTTTGAATGAAATCGGCGAACAAATGGCTCGGACCAACTGCCAATCCAACCAAGGCGGCGGGGACAGCCAGAACCGCCAGGGGAATGGTCATCACCGGGGGGGACTCATGGGCATGGTGCCCGGCTTCCTCTGGAACGCGTTGCTCACCCCAGAATGCAAGCAGGTAAGCGCGGAAGGTGTACAAACCCGTCAGGGCTGCGGTAACGAGGCCCAGGAAAAGCATGGCTTGCTGCAAACCGGCCCTCTCGCCACCCGAATGGGCCCCCTGTTCCAACGCCTCAAGGATCCCGTCCTTGCTGAAAAACCCGGAGAAGGGCGGCAAACCTGCAAGCGCCAATGCACCGATCAGGAAGGCGATATGGGTGATGGGAAGCAACTTACGCAGGCCGCCGATCCTGCGAAGATCCAGCACATTCCCCATGGCGTGCATCACACTGCCGGCGGAGAGGAACAATAAAGCCTTGAAAAAAGCGTGGGTGAAGAGATGGAAAACCGCGGCGCCGGACGCCGCGCTCACCAATTGGTGACATTCGGCCGTGCCGGAACTCGTTCCCACCCCAAGGGCCATGAACATGTAACCCAGTTGGCTGAGGGTGGAATACGCGAGTATGCGCTTCAGGTCGGTTTGCCCCAATGCGATCAACGCGGCAAGCAGGGCAGTTACGCCCCCGCAGACCAGGACGATGTCCTGAAAGTTTCCGACAGCCTGCAACTGAGCCGGAGATACTGCATCACCAGTCAATGGCGGCAGAACCCGGGCCAGAAGGTAAACACCGGCGGTCACCATCGTGGCCGCATGGATCAGTGCGCTGACCGGGGTGGGCCCTTCCATGGCGTCCGGCAACCAGACATGCAGGGGGAACTGGGCCGATTTGCCAAAGGCGCCAATGCCCAGGCAGACAAGGGCCCAATAAAGAGTGGTTGGATCATAATTATGGCTGAACATGGTGTCGAACGACAATCCGACTGGGTCGCCGGCTCGGTAGACCAGCACCATGCCAGCAAGCAGTGCCACATCCCCCAGCCTGGTGACCAGGAAAGCTTTCCTGGCGGCCTTTGCGGCCTCGGGCTTGGCGAACCAGAAGCCGATCAACAAGTAACTACAAACCCCCACCCCTTCCCATCCCAGGAAAAGCAGGGGCAAATTGTTGGCCAGGACCAGGATGTTCATCGCGCCCACGAACAGGGAGACCGCCGCGAAATAACGTGGGTACCCTGGGTCGCCATGCATGTATCCGGCACTGAAAAGGACGATCCACAAACTGATGAAGCTGACCATTGCGGCCATCATCGCGCTGAGAGCGTCTAGCCGGAGCTCCCAGTCCACCCTGAGATTTCCCGCTTCAAACCAGTTCGCGTAGTGGTAAATCGCCTCCCGGGCCTGGTCCTTCCCGGCATGGTTGACATGGATCAGGGCCAAAATCGCGATGACCGCGCTGGTTCCCACCGCCAACAGCACCGGGTAGTGACTGCGATTGCCCAGCCGGTGGCCGAAAAGGGCGACCAGCATCGCGGCAAACACGGGCAAGCCGGGAATGAGCGGCAACAATACCCACAAATTCTCGGTGGTCACATTAAACACGACTCAGCTCCTCAGGCGGCTGCGGACCGAGGCCAGCGGTGGGCAAGGGCGGCATTGGCGGTTGCGCGCCAGGCAATGGCAAAGGCTCTGCGTCCACCACGGGGTCGAGACTGTCTTCCCGCAAGTCCTGCCAAACGCTCACATCCAGGGTTCCCCGATTCTTGTAAAGAACCAAGATGAGTGCCATCGCTATGGCGGCCTCGCAAGCCGCAATGGTCAGGAGAAACAGCACAAAGGACTGTCCCTCCAGATTGCCCCGGTAACGGGCAAAAGCCACAAAATTCAGGGCCACACCCTGAATCATCAGCTCGGCGTTCAGGAAGGCGAGAATCAGGTTCCGCCGGGCGACGAATCCCACCAGTCCCAGACAAAACAAGATGGCGCCCACCAAAAGATGCTGGCTTAGGTCTGGATATTCGGAAGGAGGAGCCATCACTTCACCCCCGGTCCGGCGACAGCCGGATTTTTTCGCTGCGCGATAACGATCGCCGCCACCGTGGCTACCACCAGCAACACACCGGCGACTTCCACCCCGATCAGGAATTGGCGGTAAATATTGGCTCCCAAGAATGCGGTGTTTTCAGCCGGGATGGCCAACCTTCCCGAGGCATCAGCCCTGGCGCCGGCTTCATCCGCCAAACGGGCGGGCATCACGGGGGCCGGGTTGGATGAAAGTGCTGGCAATTGCAAACGGGCCCGGTCTCCCGTCACCGTATGCGCGATCACAAACAACAAAAGCCCACCGGTCAGGGCGGCGAGAAATGGATCCCGGCTCCTTGAACTTGAATCACTTGGCCCGTCCTGCTGGGCCAACATCAGCACGAAAAGGAAGGTGACGATGATTGCCCCGGCATAAACAATTACATTCGCTGCAGCCAGAAAGGGGGCGCCCAAAGTGAGGTACAGGCCGCTTGTACCCAAAACAGCCAATGTGAATGAAAGCGCCGCCCGGGCCGGATTGGACTGTGTGACCAAAAATACGGCGCCCAAAATGGCCGCTGCAGAAAAAACCTGTTGGAGGACAAGCTCGACTGAAAGGGCGGTTTGTCGGCAGCAGGAGGCGACAAAGGCAGCCAGAGCGCCCAGGACAATCAGGTATCCCAGCAAGCGCGGGCCACCCCTTGGGTTTGGCAAGAGGAGAAAAACCCCGAATGACGCGGCCAACACCGACGCCAATGGCAGGAGTTGCCAGGGATTTCCCATCCCCGTCTCCGCGAACAATACCGGCATCCCAGACGGCGGCATAAAGCCTTCCTTCATGTTCAAACCGAATGATCAGATCCGTTCACCCGTTTGCGGCGGGCGGTGAAAACTTGTCGTTAACTTTGCGCGCTCGAGGAACCTGTAAGGCCAGCCCCGGCGGGAACGGAGGCAACTCCCAACCTGCCCGGCTGGGTCCTCACCGGATCCGTCCCCTCGGCAACCGTACGGTCAAAGACGCTCAACAACTTTTCCTTGTCGAACATCATTTGTTCCCGGCTCAGGCCGGTCAGGTCGAAAATCGTGGTCAGCTCGATCGCGTCGACCGGGCAGGCCTGCTCGCACATGCCGCAGTAAATGCATCGCAACTCGTCGATCACGAAAGTTTCCGGGTATTTCTCGCGATCACCCCAGGGCGAAGGGGCCGCGACGATATCGATGCAGTTGGCCGGACAGGCTGTCGAGCACATGTAGCATGCCACACACTTGACCCGACCTTCGGGGTCGCGGTTCAGGCGATGCACACCCCGGTAAAAGGGAGGCAGCTCCGGTTTTTCCTCGGGATAACTTTGCACATGGATATTTTTTCCGCCGGTCCCCGAGCCGGTGAGCGTGCCCACCATGTGCTTCAGGGTGGTGGCCATGCCGCTGATCACCGTGGGCACATACATCTGCTCAAGTAGCCCCAATTTGGGGGGCTTTACCCATTTGACCTTCATTGGCCTGGCTTGGCTCATCGTATTGCCTTCCAAGGTTTGGTTGCCTCCGCTCATACAGCACCCGCCCCGGCACGGCGGGAGGGGCCGCCCAGCGCGCTGGCGGAGGATGGGGCCCGACCCCTTGTCAGGCGCAGATGCACCTTGGGATCCTCCTGGGGAAGGAACGCGCCCAGCGCGGTGACCAACAAAAGAATGAAACCCGACCAAGGCAACAGGAGCCAGGGCGACAGGTGAAACTGACCAACAAACATGGCGCCCAGCAAGCCGAGCACACCCAGGGGCATCATGCCTTTCCAGGCCAGATTCATGAGCTGATTGAATTTGAATCGGAGAATGGTCCAGCGAACCAGCATGAACAGCATGATGATCACGCCCACCTTCGCCGCGAAAACAGCCAATTTGGCGACCAGCGCGGCAATGGATCCGGAACCAACCAACGCCTCCAGCCCCGGCAGGTGCCAACCACCCAGGAAGAGGGCAACCGTCAGGAAGCTGGTGGTGATCATGTGGGTGTATTCACCCAGGAAAAACATCGCGAATTTCATCGCGCTGTACTCTGTGTGGTACCCGCCCACCAATTCCTGCTCGCATTCAGGCAGATCGAAAGGCAGGCGATTGCATTCGGCGAAGATGGCGGTCAGAAAAAGAAGAAAAGCGGTGGGTTGGTAAATGCCGAGCCAGCCATGCCTCGCCTGCCAGTCGACAATCCTTTCCAAGTTGAGGGAGCCCACCAGAATCAGCACCCCAAGGATGGAAAGCCCCATCGGAATCTCATAGCTGATCATTTGGGCGCTGGAGCGGAGCGACCCCAGCAGGCTGTATTTGTTGTTGCTGGACCAACCGCCCAGGACGATTCCATAAACCGCCAGGCTGCCCACCGCGAACACAAAAAGAAACCCGATGTCCACCCCGGGTGCGATCGCGAACTTCCAGCGGGACTTGTATTCGGCGGCCTTTTGCTGGAATGAATTCAGCTCACCAGACCGCTCAAGTCGCCGGGCCTCCTCCACGCTGAAGGGAAAGGCCAAGGTGTCCACACCCGTCTTTTCCTGCCCCGCGACAGGCTTGACCGCGATCAGAGCGGGTGGCGCGGGCGTGTCCCCGACACTCACCACCGCCATCGCGAACAGGGCGGTCCCCATGGCCACCATGGGGGCAAGGAGGTAAAAGACCTTGTCGACATGCCCCGGGATGATTTCTTCTTTCAGGATAAATTTCGCGCCGTCCGCCAGGGGCTGGCCCAGTCCACCCATTTTCCTCAGAAACCAAAGCCACGATTGACCGAAATCAAATCCCACACGGTTGGGCCCATGACGATCCTGAACCCACGCGGAGACTTTTCTCTCCAGCAAGGTCAGATAGGCGACGCCACCCAGAACGCCGCCCAGGATGACGGCAATGGTGATCAAGGTCACCAGCAGGGGAATGAGCGCGTTCCAGTCCATGTTCGCCTTCTCGCAATCCGTTAACCCGTTGGAAGAATCACCGGCAAAACCGTGCTCAGGCCGGATCCTTCAGCTTTTCGCAATACACCCCGTACTCGCCAAGGTCACCCGATTCCAGGGGCTTGAAAGCCGGAATAACTTTCGCGATTTCCTTGCGAAGGTTCCCGGCATGGACCAAGCCCTTGCGCTCCAGCAGCTCGAGATAAAACTGTCCATCCGTGCGCGTGCCACGCCAGGGAGCGCAGGAAGCCCGCTTGGCCTGCGCCAAACCGGCATGGTTGACCATGGTCCCATCCACCTCGCTGAATGCGGAGGCGGGAATCACCACATGGGCCCGGTCAGTCAAGGAGGAAGCAAACATCTCCTGGACCGCCACAAAGCCCACCGAGGCCAACGCGTCCCCCTCCTCCACCCCGGGCTTGTAAATCGCGGGAGACTGGCCCTGGCTGATCAGGCAGGCATCCACCTGGCCACCCCGGGCGGCCTGAAGGAAATTCTGGTAATCGAGCCTGTCTTTCTGGACATGGGCCAACACACCCCGGACACCACGCGCATTGGAGGCCTTTTCAGCCCGGATGGTGAATTTCACCTTCGCCTCCGGCCGCCCCTTGCGGTCCTTGGGATAGGTGTCGTCCGCGCCGGAGACCGTCACGGGACCCATCGCCAGTTTCACGAACGGGCTCAACTGCCGGGCGTAATTCGCCAGCAACCAGGCCTCCTCGACCGTCATGGAAGGAGAGAAAACAATCCAAACCCTGCCCGGGTCGCGGGATGCCGCGGCACCCAGTTTTTCCCGGCAGACCCCCGCGGCCTCCGACCATTCCACCGCCCTGGTGCCGTTCTCCCCGCGCACCAAGTACTGGCGCAGCCTGGCGGGATCATTCACATGGTGGTACCCAAGGCGGCCCTCGTCGCACATGAAGTGCCCCTGGGCCCTTGGATTGAAACGCGGACGCAACCGATAAACGATATCTTTGTTGGAGTCGACATGGGTGGAGCACCCCGTCGAACATCCGCCGCAGACACCGTTGGCGGATTTCAGGTTCCAGACACGCTGTGAATATAGGAAATCCTTGCTCGCCAGGGCCCCCACAGGGCACAGATCCACCACATTGAGCGACAGCTTGTTGTCGAGCGGGTGTCCCTCAAAAACATCGATCTCTGCATGGGTGCCGCGGTTCACGACATGGAGCTCGGCGGTTCCGGAAACCTCCCGCGTGAACCGGACACACCGGCTGCACATGATGCAACGGTCGGTGAACAGGCCGACATGGGTCCCGATATCGGGTTTGTTGGGCGGGGTTTTCTTTTCGTCCACCATCCGGCTTTCGGCCTTGCCGAACTGGAAACTGTAATCCTGCAGGAGGCACTCGCCAGCCTTGTCGCACACCGGGCAATCCAGCGGGTGGTTCAGCAGCAGGCTTTCCAGGGTCCGTTGCTGGGCGTCCTTGGATTTCGCGTCCGCGGTGCGGATCACCGTGCCGTCCTTGACAGGGGTCTGGCAACCGGGAACCACCTTCGGCTGCATCACGGTGGACACTTCCCCCTTCTCGTCCACCTTCCGTTCGCCCACCTCCACCAGGCACATGCGGCAACTGGCCACCACGCTCAGGGCGGCGTGCCAGCAATAGTGGGGGATGGTGACACCCGCGCGCTCGGCGGCCTGAACGCAATTCAGGCGCTCATCGCCGATATCCACGGCCTTGTCGTTCACATACACCGTTGCCATCGAATGTTCCTCAGGCCCGTCAGCCAGGCCAATTCCACCACCCGCAACCCGGAGCCCATTCCTCCAGCGCCTAGTGTCCCCCGGCCATTTGGAGCCGCATGCCGGGGCTCGGCCCCTTGCCCGGCCCCTCGCGGAGGTAGGTCTTGAATTCGTCACGGAACTTGCGAATGGCTGTTTTCACCGGCCATCCAGCACCATCCGCCAAGCCGCAAATCGTCGTGCCCGGCATGATCCCGATCTTGTCCGCGACCTCCTCGAGGATGGAAAGATCCTCCAGCCTGCCCTGGCCCCTTTTGATCCGCTCGACGATCTTGAGCATCCAAGCGGTCCCCTCGCGGCAGGGTGTGCATTGCCCGCAGGATTCGTGGGCGAAAAACCGGCACAAATTATGCAGCACATCAACGATGCTGGTGGTCTCGTCGAACACGGTCACCGCGGCGGTTCCGAGGCCAAGGCACCCGACTTTCCCGGGACCATTGAAATCGAGGGGGATATCGAATTCGGCCTCGGTGCAGAAACCCATGCTATTGCCACCGGGTATGGCGCCCTTGGCTTTCCGCCCCTTCCACACGCCGCCACCGTGAACCTCCAGCAACTCGCGGAGGGTGACCCCCATCGGGAGTTCGACAATTCCTGGTTTGTTCACATGGCCGGAAATGCAATAAAGCTTGCTGCCAAAACTGCCCGCATCACGGGGATTTTTCGGGTCGGGGGGTACACCCAATGACTTGAACCATTCACCGCCACGCTCGACGATATTCACCACATTGGCGAGAGTTTCGGGGTTGTTGACGATGGTCGGTTTGCGGAAGGCCCCCTCGATTGCCGGGAAAGGCGGCTTGATGCGGGGCCAGGCCCGTTTTCCCTCGAGGGATTCGATCAGCCCTGTCTCCTCGCCGCAGATATAGGCGGCCGCCCCCCGGTGAACCACCACATCGAGGCTGTATTCCGAACCGAGGATGTTCTTGCCCAGCATGCCGGCGGCGTACAACTCATCAATGGCGCGCTGCATCGTGCGCGTGCCGCTGCCGTACTCGTAACGGACATAGAAGTAGGCGGTTGTGGCCCTGATCGCGTAGCTGGCGAGAATGATCCCCTCCAGCACCTGATGCGGGTCGCACTCGATCAGGTAACGGTTGTTGAATGTGCAGGGCTCGCTCTCATCGCAGTTGACACACAGATATATCGGGCCGGGATGCCCCTTGGGCAGGAAGGTCCATTTCAACCCGGTAGGAAATCCGGCGCCCCCACGACCGCGAAGGCCCGAGTCCTTCACCACCGTGGTCACCTGGTCGGGGCTCATTTCCTTGAGGGCCCGTTCCAGCGTCCGGTAACCGCCATCGGCGCGGTACCCTATCAGGGTCTTGCATTCCGGCCGGTTGAGCCTTCGCAGCAGCACCGGTTCAAAGGCAGCCATCCGTCCACTCCGATCCATTCAGCCGGCCCGGCACAGCCGGGGACATCCAAAGCCAAGGAGCCTAAATCTCAGCCCTTCCGCAAACTTTCCACCAGTCGGTCTAATTTCCCATCCTGGTCGATGTTGTGGACATGCTCATCGTCCACCATGCAGGCCGGTGCGCCCTCGCAGGCACCCAGGCACTCCGCCAATTCCAGGGTGATCGCCCCGTCGGCGGTGGTCCCTCCAACCTCCACACCCAGCTTGTGGGCGGTCTGATCCAGAATCTGGTCCGCGCCACGCAGGGCGCAGGCCAGACTTCGGCAAATCCAAAGTCGCTTTTTGCCAAGTGGATCCGAGGCCGGGCGGAAAAAACCGTAGAAGCTGAGAGTGTCGTGCACCTCGGCCGGGGATAAATCGAGGATATCGGCGATTTCTTTCACCGCCCAAGGAGGCACGCAACGCAACCTGTCTTGTGCCAGGTGCAGGGCTGGCAGTGTCACTGCCTGTTTGCTGGGATATCTCGTCAAAAGCGACACGATCGCCTCGCGAATATCCGCAGGTAGCGGACCAGCGGGCACATGGGCCGCCAGTGGCGAAATTTGGCCGCTTCCGTGGTGATGGCTCATCTGTCCAGCTCCGCGGCAATGATGTTCAGGCTGCCCAGGATGGCCGCGACATCGCCCACGGCGTGCCCCTCGGCCAAGTGGGGGAACAATGAAAAGTGAATGAAGGACGGGGGACGGGTACGAACCCGCCAGGCGCACGGACCACCATCGGAAACGATGTGGAAACCCAACTCACCGTTCGGGCTTTCGGTGGCGGTGTAAAGCTCTTCCACGGGAGGCTTCCATTTCCGGTTGGTCATGTTCAACTCGAAATGGTGGATAAGCCCCTCGATGCTTCGGTAGACCGATAGCTGATTAGGAAGCACCATCCGGCCGTCGATCTCAGAATTCACCGGACCGCCGGGAAGATTCTCAATCGCCCATTGGATGATCTTCCAGCTCTCCAGCATCTCCTCCATCCGAACCAGATAGCGGGCCAGGCAGTCCCCCTCCTCCGCGCACACGACATCAAAGTCGATGGCGTCGTAGGCGAGGTAGGGCCTCAAGCGCCGCAGGTCGCGCTGGACACCGGATGCCCTGGCAACCGGTCCGGTAGCCGACCGGTTGATGGCCTCCTCTTTGGTTAAGACGCCCACTCCGCGGCAACGGTCCAGGAAGATCCGGTTGCGGTTCAACAACTTGGTCACATCGTTGTGGGCGGCGATGAAACCATCCATGAAACCGCGCACTTTCCCGATCCAGGCATCGTCCACATCCCGCTGCAGGCCGCCCACCCGCGTGTAGCTGGGATGGAATCGCTGACCGGAGGCCCACTCGTTGATCTCGTTGATCAATTCGCGCTGGTTGAAGGCGTAAAGGAAGGCCGTGAACGCCCCGAGATCAAGTGCCGCGGCTCCGCAGCACAACAGGTGGTCGTGGATACGCATCAACTCGGCGAAGATGACCCGGATCATCTTGCAACGCGGCGTCAGGTCTATGCCAAGGAGAGACTCCACCGTCTGGTGCCAGGCGATCTCGTTGGCGACCGGGGAGATGTAGTTCATCCGGTCAACGATGGTCACATACTGGTTGAAATCCAGATGCTCACCCAGCTTCTCGAAACCCGAGTGCAGAAACCCGATGTCCGGAGTCGCCTTCAGGATCACTTCCCCGTCCAAGTTTAAAACCAGGCGCAGGGTGGTGTGGGTGGCGGGATGCTGGGGACCGAAATTCAAGGTCCACAGGCACTCGCGCTCCTCGACATCGGGCGCGGCGATCGCATCGGCCAATTTCAATGGCATGGTCGGGGCGTTCCTCAGGATTCGTCGCGCGCCAAAGGCACGAAATGGTGCCGTTCCCCCATCCCGCGGAGGGGGTAATCCTTCCTTAGGGGGTGGCCGGCGAATTCGTCAGGCATCAGGATGCGGCGCAGGTCGGGATGGCCGGTGAACTGGATGCCGAGCAGGTCGTAGACCTCGCGCTCCATCCAGTCGGAACCGCGCCAGATATCAAAGGCGCTGGGCAGGCAAGGGGAAGGGTCGTCAGCCCATGAACGAACCATGATCCGAGTGCCGGTGGAAGTGTTTTCCAGGATGTACCACACACCGTAACGGTGTTCCGCGTCCTGGTAACCAAGGTAATCGGCCGCCGACAAATCAATCAGCAGGTCCATGCCGGCTTCACGCAGGTGCTTCAGGGCACTGGCAAGCCGGGCGGGTTCCACCCATACACGGTGATTGTCCCGGAAGCTGGAACGCTTCAACCCTCCGCCAGGCACTCCCAACGCTTTTTCCAGTCCACTGACGATGGATTCCACCCCCGGGTCGGAAAAAAGCGTGTGTCCGGCGACCGTACCCTCGCTCATCGCCCCGACTCCCCGGCGTGGTTGCCGACTTCGGGAACCACCAACCAGGACCGGGTGGCGGTCCGGTAGTTGGCTGGCGCAACCATCTGGTCGGCCATGTCCAACTGCATCGCGAGGGGTCGCGGCCCCTCAGGCCGGGTGCGGCTCTTGAATTCGCGGGCGTTGAATGTTCCCGTTTTCTGGACTTTGTCCTGCAAGTCCAGCACAGCCTGGATCAGTTGTTCCGGGCGAGGAGGGCAGCCGGGAATATAGACATCGACCGGCAAAAATCGATCAATCCCTTGCACCACCGCATAAGTGTCAAACACCCCGCCGGATGAGGCGCAGGCCCCCATCGAGATGCACCACTTCGGCTCGGGCATCTGCATCCAGATGCGCTGAAGCACTGGCAACATCTTCATGACCACCCGCCCGGCGACAATCATCAGGTCGCATTGGCGGGGGCTAAACCGGAAGGCCTCCGCCCCAAACCGGGCGATGTCATGCCGGGAGGCTCCAGTTGCCATCACCTCGATTCCGCAGCAGGCGGTGGCGAAAGCCATGGGCCAAAGGCTGTTTTTCCGGCACCAGTTGGCGACCTCGTCCAGTTTGGTCACCAGAAAGCCGTCTTCCGGCAGGCTCACCTCCATTGGAATACCCCCTTGCGCCATGCGACGGCCCAGGCCAGCAGCAGGGTGCCTACAAAAACCAGCATTTCCCAGAAGATCACGGTTCTCAGCGCCCCGACAATCACCGGGGTTTCACCTTGGGTTGCCACCGCCCATGGGTACATGAACAGCAATTCCACATCAAAAACCAGGAACAGGATGGCCACCAGATAAAAGCGTACATCAAACTTGCCACGGGCATCGCCGATCGGGTCCATCCCCGATTCGTAAGGCATTTGTTTAACAGGGGTTGCGCGCTTTGGGTTCAAAACATGGGCTATGACCATGATTACCGAGGCCAACCCGATCACGATCGCCAGAAAAATCAGCACCGGGTAATAGGCATCGAGCGAAAAATCGCATTCGAGCGGCATTTTAAAAGGCACTGGCTGCATGGGCTCCTCCCAAGTGACAGGCCGGGGATCCCTGCCGGAATCCATCCCGGATCCTTCACTGGATGCGTTGGGATTACTGTAGGAATGAAATGGGGTCTTTCAAGCGTGGTTCCAAGTTCCAGGCAATCCAACTAGCAAGTTATAGAGAGTGTGTCCGCCCACCGCGATTCCGAATCCTCGCCAGGCCAATACACCACTGAAAACCAAGCCGGCGGCGAACCGAAAGGAAAAAACCCGCCCATCGTAGGGTGGCGCATTGGCCCCCCAATGGTGGGCCGCCGCGAAAAACCACGCTGATAGCAAGGAAGCCATGAAAAACCCGGTAAACGCGTCGATCCCCATAAAGCCCAGAAGGCTGATCAGGACCGTCAGAGAAACCAACCGGAACAGGAACTCCTCGTACAAACCCGCACCCACAAGCGGCAATGCGGCCCGAAACGGATCCCCCTGGTGCAATCCAACCGGATTCCCGGACGCCTTGACCTGTAATTCCCAGCCGTAGTGCTTCAGTAGATCAGGCCACAAACGGCTAAAAAGCCAGAGGGTCAGAGCCAGGGCCAAACTTTCCAAGACCATGCCCAAACTGGTGGAAATCACTCGGTCAGGCCGGGTGTCCCATCGCCTCAGGGTGGCCAGGAACAACCAAACCACCATCAACAGGGGGGGTATAAGATTCCCCCCATTGCCAAATTGCTCGCACCAATCCCGAACCCAGGCATCCGCGCCATTGCGAAGGCTTTGCCCCTCTTCCCCTCCCACCTTGGCCAAGGTTCCCACTTCATAAAAAATCAGCAACGGAGCCACCAACACCAGCCCCATCAAGGGGTGGCGGGTTGCCCTCCAATACCAGGACAGATCTCCTAACACATTACCCTTCAATCGCTTAGGTTCATACTTATCCAAGCCAGGGGCAGGTTTCCCGAAGCAACGCCTTCCTATCTAGCCCGTGATATGCCATGACATCACTACGGCCGATCCCGCCGACAGTCCGAGGATCGATGGTTTTTGGACTTTGGGGCACTGCCAAAGGTTGCCCTGCGGAATTTGTCAGGGGAACCACCCAGGCACTCGAGACATCCGCCTGGCTCACGCACCCAGCCGATAACGCCAAAGCCCCATCCGCCATCTTGATCAGGGTTCCGATGGGCAAGGGCCCCAACAAATTCAAGCGGGCAGCCTCGGACGATTCCAACAGCCCCTGTCGAGCCCAGGCATGCACCGTCCGCCAGGCATCGACCGGAGAAACCGCGGGACGGTGGGCCCGATCCATCTGCAATCCGGCGTACACATCCAAAACAGCCAACCAACCTGAAAGCGGTGAAAGCTCTGGCCCCTTATGCCCATCGGGGTACCCCGTGCCATCGGCCCGCTCATGGTGCCACAGAACCGCTTTGCGCAACCCATGCCTTTCCGGCATCAGTTGTGCCACCAAAGCCTCACCTCGGCTGGCGTGGGCCTCCAGGGCCTTGCGTTGTTCCCCAGCCAAACGGGCCTCGGTAATCCAAAGATCACCCGGGAGAAAGGCCATGCCAATATCGTGAAGCAGGCAGGAATGAAGGGTTTCCGAGGCGCTCAACGCCTGGGGCCCCACCCCCTCCAACCTGGCCACTTCAGCCGCCGTCCAGGCAAGGTTCCAGCCATCCGCTGCAACCCAGACCTCCGGAGCCTTTTCACCCGGAACCGGTTGCCACCATACTTTTGCCAGATCCACTCCCAAATGGCCGGTTTCAGCCATTTCCCTAACAAGGCAATCAAGTCGATCCACCAAGTTGGAGGCGGGTTTTTCGTTATTGATCCCAGCCCGAACCACCTCACGCACCCAGGAAAACCAATCCGCCCGGAGCGCGGTTTCACGGGTCAATTCACGGCTTCGTTGAACCAACAGGGCTAATTTGCCCTCCACCTGATCCAAAAAGGCCCTGGTTCCTTCGGCCCAATGGATTTGGCGATCCCGGTCGGATGGCATGGATAGTAGGGAGTGAATCAGTTGCCCGAAAATCGCCTGCACTTGGACCAACCCGGCAGCCAGGACAGGCGTTTCCTCACCCGGAAGAGCCCAGGCCGCCGAATCCAAAGCAGCCAGGGCTCTCGATTGCTCCAATGCCCGCTCCAGGGTCGGGCGGACCGTTTCATCCAAACGGCTCACCGGCAGCCGAACCTCGGATGTGCCCCCGTGGCTAGGCAATACCGGCAGCGTCGCCTCCAAACCACTGGCCCCTATGCCGGAAACCAGACCGGAGATGGCTCGCTGGGCGCCTTGCTGTTCGTCCACCTGGCCGCGCAACCATGCTAGTGGACCACCCAAACGGCCGGTTTTATCTACGATTTCAGCCAATTCAGATTGGAGGTTCGCCGATCCCCGGGCAAAGCGGTCCACCGCCTGGCGAATGAAGCCAAGTCGGTCCTCAGTGCTTTTCGCCACCGTTACTGGAATGGCAGTCACAGGGCCTCCGGGGCTGGTGCACCGCCCGGGTCAAGAAAAGGCGCGTCAACCTTGGGGCAATCCCTACACAGGTTCGATCGGAACACCACGGGGTATTGCTTCAGAAGATTCAGCCTGGGCAACCCGTTGCCTGCCAAAAAGGCATTTTTACCTACTACCCGAGCTTAGAATTGATAGCATGTAACCATCGCCCCTTTGCAGGCTGTCGGGTTGGCAGTCAAAAGCCACCCAATGGAGCTTGGGGACAGGGTCCAACCTTGTGGACCGGATCAAATACCCCGAAACACGGTGGCTTTGAATTTTCATGCAAACCAACGGTTCCGTTGCAGGCCCGGGCGAGGGCATCCGTGTCCTGATAGTGGATGACGAAAAATCCCACGCTGAAGTGGTGGGGGAAGCACTGGAACGGCAGGCGTACGAAATAACCCTCGCCACCAGCGGCAATGCCGGAAGCCGGCAAATTGACCAGGAAGACTTTGACATCATTCTCACCGACCTGCGGATGGGTGACTTGGGTGGCATGGAAATCCTGAAAAAAGCCCGCCAGGTTCAACCGGACTGCGAGGTTCTGGTCATTACTGGTCACGGGGATGTGAAAACCGCGGTCGAGGCGATCAAGCACGGGGCCTCCAATTACCTGACCAAACCCCTCGATATGGCGGAATTGCGTGTCCTGGTGGAAAAAGCGGCCGAGCGCCGCAGGCTTTTCCGTGCAAACCGCGATCTCCAGCGTCAGATCGATGAGAAGTTCGGGTTTGAGGGCGTGGTTGGCAACAGCCAAAAAATGCACGATGTGATCGCCCGCCTGCAAAGCATCGCACCCACCAGCGCCACCGTCCTAATCCAGGGTGAAACCGGTACAGGAAAGGAGCTGGCAGCCAAAGCCATCCACACCAACAGCCCACGCAAAAACAAGCCATTCGTGGCCCTCAACTGCACCGCGCTCAACGAGAATCTGCTGGACGACGAGTTGTTCGGTCACGAATCCGGCGCGTTCACCGGAGCGGAGCGGATTAGAAAAGGCAGGTTTGAGCACGCAAATGGCGGCACGCTTTTTTTGGACGAGGTGGGAGATATGCCCCTGCCCCTTCAGGCAAAGCTGTTGCGGGTGCTGGAAAGCAACGAGGTGATCAGGATCGGTAGCAACGAACCCATCAAGGTGAATGTTCGACTGGTTTCAGCCACCCACCGCGACCTGGAGGCTGCCGTGGCTGCCGGCAATTTCAGGCAAGACCTGTATTTCCGCCTCAATCGACTGAAGGTCAAGTTGCCGGCACTGCGCCAACGGCGCGAGGATATCCCCCTACTGACCGCCCATTTCATCAAGGAATTCAACCAGCAGCACGGCAAAAAAGTTTCTGCCGTTTCAGACCCTTTGCGCCGGGCCATGTCGGCCTACGACTGGCCGGGCAATGTCCGAGAATTGCGTAATTTCATTGAAAGCCTGGTGGTGCTGGACAACGACGGAATCCTCGATGTGAACGATGTGCAAGACGAGGATTTCCTGCCCGGACTGGCCTCTGAAGCCACCCGCGCGGCACCTGCGCGGGGCACCTCCTCCTTGGTTGGCCGCCCCCTGGCGGAGGTGGAACGGTACTACATCGAACAGGCCCTGGAACTCACCACCGGCAATCGGGAGGAGGCCGCGAAACTGTTGGGGATCGGCGAAAGGACTCTTTACCGGGTGATCCAGGACTGGAAGCTGCAGGACAAAATCAAGGAATCGATGGACCGAAATTCAGGGGATATCAACCTCGCGGCAAAGGAACTCGGCTTGACCTCCAAGACCCTGGAACGAAAGCTGAAGCGCCTTGCCGGCGGCGGGGCGGATGATTCTCCCGAATCCGGGGAGGACTCCTGATGGCAGAGGCGCCCGAACGGGAACCTGCCCGAATTCGCCCCCTGGATCCCGTCACAGTCAGCCAAATCGCCGCCGGCGAGGTGGTGGAGCGGCCAGCCAGCGTCCTGCGTGAATTGCTCGACAACGCTCTCGACTCGGGTGCGACACGAATCTCCATCGAAGTGGATCAGGGCGGTATCGACCGCATCCTCGTGGTGGACAACGGCACGGGAATTCTGCCGGACGACCTTCCCCTGGCCCTGGCCAGCCATGCGACCAGCAAACTGCACCATGCTGGCGAGTTGGAACATATCACCAGCATGGGCTTTCGGGGCGAGGCGCTTGCCTCCATAGCCAGCGTCTCAAGACTTAGCCTCGAGTCACATCCTCCCGGCCTTGGAATCGGCGGCCGGATCCAATGCGAGGGTGGAGTTCCTAGCGCAATGGAGCCTTGGGCCGGTTCACCGGGCACCCGGGTGGAGGTGCGCCACCTGTTTTACAACGCCCCCGTCCGCCGGAGGTTTTTGAAAAGTCAGGCCGCCGAAATGGCTCAACTGAACGAGGTGTTCAATCGTTTCGCCCTGGCGATCGCGGCGATTCCCGCCGAAAAACGCCCCCACCTTAGCTACAAAAGCGGCAAAAAATCCCTCCATGAAATCCCGGGCGACCTTCCCCTCCTGGACAGGGTTTCAAGGCTGTTCGGTCAGGATGTGGCGAACCAACTGCACGCGGTGGATGCCAAAAGGGGGGTCGCCAGCTTGACGGGATTGATAGCCGATCCCTCGGTCGAACGCGCGACCGCCCGCATGCAGTACCTTTTCCTGAACGGCCGCTTCCTGAAGGACCGCTCACTCACCCACGCGGTCCAGGAAGCCTACCGCGGCCTGATCATGGTTGGCCGGCAACCGGTGGTCTTTTTGCATTTGCAAATCCCACCGGAAGATGTGGATGTGAATGTGCATCCGGCCAAGGCGGAGGTACGGTTCCGGGACCCCTCCGCGGTCCACCACCTGGTGTTCCGGTCACTCCGCGACCGCATGGACCGTGAAAATCTAACCACCCGGCTGACTGTCCCTAAACAGAATCCTTTCGCACCCACAGCGCCATTCGCCCTTCAGCCCCCCCCGCCGCCCCCACCCCGACTGCCCTTCCCAGAACCCTCCCGGTCCACCCCGACAACTTCCGCCGCCGACAAGGCTGATTCTCCGGCAAGCTTTCTAGGGGAACCGGGGCCGGCTTCCAAAAATGCCCACCCCTTGGTGACCAACACCCAAAGTGTCGAGGCCCGGAATCCACAACCTCCATCCCGCCCGATTTCCACCACTGGACCAGAACCGCCGCCGGCGGAAACAAACCAACTTGGCCCCCCGACTTCGGAATCCAACCGGATTCTGCAGATCTATAACAGCTTCCTGCTTGCCGAGACCGAGGAGGGGCTCCTCGTCATTGATCAACACGCCCTGCATGAACGGGTGATTTACGAGCAGATCAAACGCCGTTTGCTGACCGGCAAGTTGCCCACCCAGGGCCTTCTGCTTCCTGAATTGGTGGAGCTTTCCCCTGAGCAAGCCGGCGCGGTGGAGCAGCACCGCGATTCACTGCTCGAGCTTGGGTTCGACCTGGCTCACTTTGGCGGGGCCACCTGGGCCATCCAGAGTTATCCTGCGATTCTGGAAAAACGCCCGATCGTCCCCTGCCTGCTTTCCGCGATTCAGCAAATCACCTCAAAATCACAACCTCCCAGCCGGGACCAATTGCTTCAGGAAGTGATGAGCCTTATGGCCTGCCATTCCGCCGTTCGCGCCGGTGAACGATTGAGCCCGGACTTGATGGAAGCCCTGCTGGAAATGCGCCATCTTGCCAAAGACACCCACCATTGTCCCCATGGGCGCCCAACTGCATTGGTGTTTTCCAAGCAAGAACTGGAGAGGCAATTTGGAAGGATTGGGTAACAAGGCTAGCCTGCAAACCTAATTAAATCTGGGCAATTTGGCACACCTGCAGCCCAACTGATCTTCCTTTTCCGTGCCCCATATGGTTTGGTCGGCCGCACTTGGCCCGCATTCCATACCGCTTGGCACACCATGAACGGTTCAGCGCCTTTGACCGATGAATCTGCACTGCGGCTCCTGATCGAGGTGCCGGGAAATCCCGCCATGATTTGGCGGATGCCCTCCACCGGTTTGGTCCTCGGAAGCGCCCTGGGTTGCGACATCAGGCTACCTAGTGAATTTCCACCTGTTCTGTTGACGGTATTTCCGGCCATGGAAGGGACGCAGTTGTCGGCCAGAATCAGGCCAATGGCTCCCCTTTTGGAAATCCGCCATGGCGGCAAGGAATGGCAGGGGGGAATCCTATCGGCAGGCAATAAAGTCCAGATCGGCTCCCTGTTTTTGGGGGTTTTGAACGCTTCGACCCAATTGCAACCTCCCGTGATTGCCCAGGGCGAAAGCTACCTGCCCATACAACACGCCGTGCCACCAGCCTCCTCACCCGCACTCCAATCGGGGACGACGGAATCGAAAAGGCCCAAAAAGAAAATCATTTGGCTGCGAAGGTGGCAGCGCTCGCTCGAATTGCGTGAAACAGCCTTGTTTTCATCCCAAAGCTGGGGCCCACCGCCCGTGGCTCCGGAGGTGCAACCCCAGCAGGTTACGCCCATTTCCGCTGAATCGGGCCAGATCGGCCCTGGCGACCCCGGATGGCGCGAACTGGAGGAACGGATCCAAACCGCCAGGGCAGAGGCCGAAGCCTGCGCCCTGGAAAAAGTCAGGCTGCAGCAATGGGAAACCCAACTGACCCACCGCGAGGAACTGCTGCGCAAGGGGCAGGTGGACTTGGAATCGGCATGGGCGCAATTCCACCAGACTGACCGTATAACCCGTAACGAATGGCACGAGGGATTGGGAAATCTGGAATTGGCGCGAAAAGCGCTTGCGACCCAAGCCGCCTCGCTCGAGGCCTACCGCCTCCAACTCGAGGTCGAACACACCAAAAAACTCGAATCCCAACTTTTACACGAGGCAACTACCAAACCCGAAGCGCCAACCCCGGTCCCCGCGTTGGTGGAAACTCCGCACCCTGAAACCGTCTCGCCTCCAAAAACCAACGAATGGACACACCAAGGCAGTTCCTCCTCGAGCCAGGAAGCCCTGGATGATTCAGCCGAGATGAACGCCCAAATCACCTCGCTTTGGAACCAACTCGCCGCCAATCAAACCAATCAGGCCCCTTCGGAATCGATTGTTGAGGCCGTTTCAGTCCACGAGCAACTGACCGAAACAGATTTGGCGCCATTACCCCCCTTTGTGGAAACCGCAATTGCTGAAACGGGTCAGGAGTCTTTGGGTTCAAACCAAAACGCCCTCTCCATTCATTCCATGGGTGAGGAGACCTTTGAATCGGTTTCCGAAACCCTCCGAAGACTCGAAGAAACCACCGCCTATGAATCCGGGGAAGACCTGGAAAATTTCCTGCCACCACCGGACGAATTGCAACTGGAAGCCTTTCGCCACTGGTGCCACGAGCGCCTGCAAAATGCGGCCCAGAAGATAGAAGAGGACCCGGCACATTCCTCCCCGGCAGACTCCTTGGCGGAGGACCACTCCCACCGCCATGGCTTCGCCCGCAAGTTGCTGGAACAGGGGATCGCCACCCCGCATTTGCTGGCTCCCTTCACCCGTTTGGCAAACCGACGCGGGGTGGCCCTGGAGGATATCCTTACCCGCCTGGAGGTCTTCACCACCCACCAGGTCGCCACCATGGGCCTAGGTTGCGCCAATGATTTGGTTTTGGGGCGCTGGTTTATCCTGGATTTACCCGGCGCGGATTCAGGCCAACTGGACCGGGAATTGGTTTTCCGCGTTTTCGATCCCGTTTCAAAGCGGTCGAGTATCCTCCGCATTCTCACCCCGGGTGAGGCCGGTAATTCCGCGAAAGCCGCCGACTATCGAGCCAGGAATGAGGCTTGCGCCCGCCTGGATTCGGAGCATTTGATTGCCAACCTGGAAGTCACCGACCTGAATGGTTTGCCGTGTGTGATCCAGGAGGAATGGACAGGCACCTCCTTCGAATCATGGCCTTCCATGGGAGGATCAGCCACAGTTTGGTACCGGCTGTTCCTGCAGGCGGTTATCGCCCTGAGGGATCTCCATCAGGCGGGGCTCCATCATGGCTATCTAGGCACGCGCCATTTTCTGCTGAAAAGCGAGGGTTTGCTGCGTCTCACAGGTCATGCGACCCCGCTTTGGCTGGCCGCCGATGCCGAAGGGGTAGACCGGGGCCCAACCGGAGATATCACCGATTTGGCCCGGATAGGCCAGATTTGGTGGGCGGGACCAAACGGGGAAAACCAGCGCCAACTGCCCGAATCCCTGGCCGGAGTTCTGGCCCGGATGGAGCAAGACCACCCGGAGGCCATCAAGACATCCAAGTCCCTCGCCGAGGAACTGGACCGCGCTGGAATCCTGCTACCCTCGGGTGCCGTGGCATGGAAGCATTTTCTCGACGAGTTTTCAGGACCGGAGCCATCCAACGAAGAGGCGGATGAGGAAGGGCCGGAAGACGCCCCTGGCCCCTACCGGCGAACCGCCTGACAGGCCTGGCAATCCCCTCAGCAGAACCTGGAAATAAAGCTTGAGGCCCGCGAACGGTGGTTCGCGGGCCCCTCGTTTAATCACGGCCTATCTCGACGATTACTTTTTGGGGCCCACCAACTCAACAAAATTGCCATCGGGGTCTTTGTAAATGGTCAGGTACTGGCCGGGAGCGATGTCCTGGGGAATCGCGCAGGTTCCCTTGGCGATCGCCTTGTGACCAGCCTTGGTGGCACGCTCCACAGCGGCAGTGGTATCGGCCACCATCAGGGTGAGGTAGCGGAAGCCGGTTTGCGACTCGATGACCTCTTGCTTGCTGCGGGCCGGTTTCGCCCCCTTGATTTGCATCAATTTCAGCTTGGTGGCACCAGCTCCCTCCCCGAGCACCAACACCTTGATGTCCAGTTCCTTGCCATCTGTGAGGCCCGCCTCGGTGGCGAACCCGGCAGGCACCTTGAAACCGGGCAACTCCTTGAAACCCAGAGCCTCTGTGTAGAATTTCAATGACTTTTCAATGTCGGTCACCACCACGCCCAAATCGATGGTTGCCGAAGAGAAATTCGATTGTGCCCGCCCAGCGGCGGAAAAAGCCACAGCCAGCGCCATGGCGGCGCAAAAAGTGCGAAGATTCAGCATGGTATGTCCTCAGTGATGAAAGCCTTCCGGGCAGGCGAAAATGGGCCGATTTCAGGTCAAAACCGGGTCCAGTTCCCCTGCCAAAGAGACTAGGGAATTCAACCATCCCCTACAATCCCCCCAGCGGTACTGAAGGGTGAAAACCGGGCCGCCCGGAGGCCTCTCATGTTCACGGCCCTGACTCAAAGGATCCAAGGCCTGTTCATCACGGTTTATTCGCCCCGGCCCGATTCCCGTCCTTTCCTGGCCCGCGGGCAAACGCAGGAGGTACCGCACCTTTGCCGGGTTTCCGTCTCGGTTCCCAGTGCCGAGGAAGCGGCCGCGCTTTTTGGGGTTCCCCTCGCCCGCCGCAAGATCCAGCCGGTGCACATCCGGTTGGAAAACCACAGCCCCAATCCACTGCGCCTGCAACTGGTTGGCATAGATCCTGAATATTTCACCCCACTGGAGGCTGCCGGGCTCAATCATTTTTCACTGCTGAAACGATTGTCGGCGCTTGGTTTTCTCGGTTGGTTCCTGTTGCCCATGTTGCTTTTCATCTTGCCCCTCAAGCTGTTGACCGCCTGGCTGGCCAACCGGAGGATGGATCGCCTGTTCCAGGACCAGGCCTTCCGCCTGAGTCCGATCAAACCAGGCGAAACGGTCCAGGGTTTCGTTTTCACCCGGTTTGACGCCGGAACCAAGGTGATACCAATCCGGCTATATGGCCTGGCCAGCCGACCGGATGCGCTGAAAAACGATTTCTTTCTGGCCGAAAACCTGGTTCCGGCCGGCGAACTGAGTTTCGCGGTTCCCATCCCTGGTATCCGCGCGGATTACCTGAGAAGGGACTTCGACCGTATCGCCTCCACCCAGGCGATCGAGGAATGTCCCGATGGGCAAACACTTGCCGCAAAGCTGGCGAATCTGCCGGGCACCACAACCAATTCCCGGGGCTCCGGAACGGGCGACCCTGTCAACCTGGTGGTGGTGGGTCAATTTTCCGAACTGCTGGAATCCTTCACCGCCCGATGGGATGAGACCGAAACCATCACGTTGGGCACCTCCTGGAAAACAGTCCGGTCCTTCCTGCTTGGAACCGAATACCGTTACTCCCCCGTCAGCCCGCTCTACCTGTTTGGTCGTTCCCACGACCTGGCACTGCAGCGCGTCAGGCACTCCATCAACGAAAGGTTGCACCTGCGGTTGTGGCTCTCCCGTTTCCGCCACCAGGGCCGCCCGGTTTGGGTGGGGCAGGTCAGCCGCGACATCGGTGTGCGTTTCACACCCAAAACCTGGAACCTGACCACCCACCGGATCGACCCAAATGTCGATGAATCCCGCGACTACGTGTTGGAGGATCTCCTGGAAGCCAAAAGGCTGGAGGGGTTGGGTTATGTCCCGGGGGTGGGTGAGCGCCCCCATGAAAATCCGGGGCGAAATTTGACCGGCGACCCGTATTTCACCGATGGTTTCAGGGCAATCGCGGTGATCGGCAAAAACCGGTGAGCCCCCTGCCCCATCGCCCGTTCGTCGGCGCGGATCGATCAGTCCCACCTGGTCGGGCTGAATATACCCGGGAAAACACCCTTTCCCACCAAGGCCGAAGCCACCATTTCACCAATCGCCGGCGCGAATTTGAATCCGTGACCAGACATCCCCGCGGCAGTGAAGCAGGTGCCGGAATATCCGGGCAATTCCCCAACCAGGAAATGCCTGTCAGGCGTCAGGGTGTAACGGCAGGCCTCCATTTTGCGGATCCTCGCCTCCCGGCCGCTGGGTATCAGACCGGGAATGTGACTGGAAACGAACCTTGCGAGGCAATCCGCGTCATCCGCATTGGGCTCATCCATGGTTTCAAAAACGTTTGATTTTTCAGGGGCGCCATAATGGCGGGCCAATTTGATACTGTTCCCCTCCGGGGATCGCATTCCGTAGAAGTAACCGTCGGGGGTATCAAAAAAAAACACCGGCAACCCACTGGCAACCCTCGAATCGGTTTCCATCCATCCTGATACTTGCCGCATCACCTTGAGGGGAAGGCCCCCAAGCCCCTTGGTTTCGGAAGCCCATGGCCCGGGGCACAAAACGATCCGGTCGGCCTCAACCATCCCGGCCGGGCTTTCCGCCCAAACCCTGTCCCCTCGGACCCCCCAACCAACGATTTTTGCCCCAAAGTTCAATTCGGCCCCATGGCGAACCGCCAAGTCTCCCAACGCTTGGCGGCACCGGTCGGCATGTAGAATGCCAGACTCGAATTCAAGGACACCGGACCAACTCTCTCCCGCGCGTAGCCAGGGAAATTCCGCCCCCAGCTCTTCCTGCGAATACCGGTTGACCCTTAGCCCGTGAGCATGGGCCGCAGTCAGGACGCCATTCACCACCAAAGATTCCGGCTTCCCCAATACCAGGCAGGGACGGGGATCCAGCAGGGGTGCCCTTTCGGTTTTTTCCCGCTCTATCCCCCTCCAAAGCCGAAGCGATTCCCGGGCCAAGGGAACATAATCGGGATGCTCGAAATAAGCGGTCCGGATGATTCGGCTCTCCCCATGGGAGCTTCCCTCCCGATGCACCGATGTCCTGGCGTCGAATCCGCGAACTTGTACCCCCCTGCGCGCCAACCCGAGGCAAACCGCCCTGCCGATGACACCCAAACCGATAACAATCACCCGCATGGCAAGCTCCTCTCTCGCGTCGGAGCGGAATGGCAAAGTGGCTTCCTGCTGAAATCCGGGAATGAGGCGGTTAGTATAGCTACCCAGACGAGTCATTCCTTCAAGGACTTCGATGGGAAAACGCCTCGATGATTCCCAACCTTCCAACCTTGCTCCTCACGCTGCATTTCCTCCTGCCCTCACAGGCCGGGCAGGGAAAAACGGTCATCCCGCATAACCAGTCGTCGCTACCCGGTCCGGCCCTGGAGTCCGGCGAAGCCATCAGCAGGATGCGGGTTCCCAAAGGTTTCCAGGTCGACCTCGTCGCCAACGAACCAATGCTGGTGAACCCGGTGGCCATGTGCTTCGACGAACGAGGCCGAGTCTGGGTGACCGAAAGCGTCGAGTACCCGCGCATGTCCGCCGGCAAAGGCAAGGATCGCGTGAAAGTGCTCGAGGATACCGACGGGGATGGCAAGGCGGACCGGGCAACCGTTTTTGCCGAAGGGCTGAATATCCCTACCGGAATCGCAGTCGGTTATGGCGGGGTATGGGTGGCCAATTCCCCCGACCTGCTTTTTTATCCACTGGGAAACGACCTGAAATCCGCGGGGGAACCCAAGGTGGTGGTCACCGGATTCGGGCGCCATGACACCCATGAGCTGCCGAGCGCGCTCACATTCGGTCCCGACGGCTGGCTCTACGGTCTCAACGGTGTATTCAATCCCAGTGTCATTCGCCATCAAGGCAAGGAACACGCCTTCACCTGCGCCATGTGGCGCCTCAACCCGGTCACGCACGAGTTCCAGGTTTTTTCCGAGGGCACCAGCAACCCCTACGGAATTGCCTTCGACACGCTGGGATCGGCCTTTGTTTCCGCCTGCGTGATCGACCACCTTTGGCATCTGACCGAAACCGGTTACTACCTGAGGCAGGGCGGGCCTTATCCTCCCAACACTTGGGTCCTGGGCTCCATAGCCCGTCACAAGCACCAAAAAGCCGCCTATTGCGGCATCCACTGGTACGACAGCGATGCTTATCCGGCGGAGTATCGCAATCGCCTCTACATGGGCAACATCCACGGTGGGTGCATCAATGCGGACCAAGTCGTCCGCGACGGAAGCACCTACTCGGGATCCACCTGCCCGGATTTCCTCACCGCCAACGACCAATGGTTCATGCCGGTCTCACAGAAAACCGGGCCTGATGGCTCCTTGTGGATTCTGGATTGGTACGACCAATACCACTGTTATCAGGATGCGAGGCGAGACCCCGCAGGGATTGAAAGGTTGCGGGGCAGGCTCTACCGCATACGCCATGAGGGAAATAAAGCCGCCGCATGGCCCAGTGAGAACCTGGGTGCCGAATCGGATGACCGGTTGATCAGGCGCCTCGGCGAAGGAAACGGCCTTTGGCGCGACATCGCCCAGCGCCTGCTGGCTGAGCGTTTATTGACAGGGAAAGCGCAAACCGAAACGCGCCAGGCGCTTTTGGATTTGGTGGAGAAAAACGGCACCCTTCGCACCCGCCTGCACGCTTTCTGGGCGCTTCTAGGCGGCAACCTCACTGGAAAAATCCTCACACCCCCTGACTACCTCCGTTGGATGGAGAGCCCGGAACCTGCAATCCGGGCCTGGGCGGTCCGGGCTGCGGGCAATGCGGCAACAAACCACAAGGATGTCTGCGCCAAAGTGGACCAGCTAGCCGGCGATGCGTCTGCCGATGTTCGCCTCCAGGTGGCGATTACCTTGGGCAAACTGCCCGGGATGGAACCCATGGGTACCTGGATGGAATTGCTGGCGTACTCGGGAAACGATCCGCTTCTTCCCGCCATCATTTGGCAAAATGCCAAACAGCGCCTGCAAAACCAACCGGAACAACGCGCCCGAGTACTTTTATCCCTGGCCTCCCAGGGCGGACCCAGCCCGGCCAAAGACGCGTTTTTCACCAAATTGGCCAATCTAGTTTTGGCTGACCAAAACCTGGAAAACGATTCCATCACCAGACTGATGGAATCCAGTCACTCCAAGGCACTGGGTTCCACCATCAAGGTCACCTTGCTCAGGGCGCTGGCCACCCGGTTGGAAAACGAAGGGGCCTCAACACCCAAAGCGGCCTCGGCCAAGGCGGCCCGATTGTTGGCCGGCTCGCAAAAATGGTTGGAAAAAATGGCCCTAAGCACTGTTCCCCAGGCCGAGGAAAGCGAATTGGCCTGGTTCCTCCTGGCCTTGGCGGGAATACCTGAAGGATCGGACAGGGCGGAATCTGACCTGATGGATGCGAAGAAACCCGAAAGCCTCCGCAGAAGGGCATTCCAGGCCTTGGCAATCACACGGCCTGAACGGTCCCAGGCTATTGCCCTGGAGCTACTGGCCCAATCGGGTAAAACCAAAGACCCATTCCATCCCCGACTGGCGGCCGAAATGGCCCGATTGGAAGACCCAGCTCTGGCGCAAAAAATCCTGGCTTTCCAGGACTCGGTTCCCGGGCAAGTTCGGGACGCCCTCATGGACACCTTGACCCAAAGGCCGGCCTGGGCCCGCCAACTTTTTCTTGCGATAGCGGCGAAAAATGTTCCTTCCGACGCGGTGGGGGTGAACCAGGTGCGGCGCGTCCTGGGATTCAAGGACAAGGAATTGACCGATTTGGTCCAAAAATCCTGGGGTAGCCTTCGGGCGGACCGTGATCCCGGCCGGGACAAGTTGGTCAAGGGTGTGGGGGAAATTATCCGCGCCATGCCCGGCGACCCGGTCAAGGGGCAGGAAGTTTTCAACCGCTCCTGCGGGGTTTGCCACAAGATTTACGGCAAGGGCCAGGAGGTTGGCCCCGATTTGACATCCAATGGCAGGGCAAGCTTCGAGCAACTCCTGTCGAATATTTTTGATCCCAACCTGGTGATCGGAGCCGCCTACCAGGCCCACACCGTCGCCACCACCCGTGGCCGGGTGGTTTCCGGGCTATTGGTTGAAGACAGCAAAGAGAAGGTGATACTCAAGGTCCAAGGTGGTGCGGTGGAAACTTTTCCGCGCGGTGAAATCGAGGCGAGTGAACGCAGCGCGATATCCCTCATGCCTGAAGGCCTGGAAAAGCAAATTCCCCTACCGGAAATTCGCGATTTGATCGCCTTCCTGTGCCTGGACAAGCCTCCGACAGATCCCGCCGCCCGTCGTATCCCGGGAGCGCCCTAATATCCCCGGCGGAATAAACAGGAAATACTTGTTAATTTGCCCAATCGTTCAAACCCAAACACCCTGGGTCCCCAGGAGTTGACTCCTTGTAGATCACCGCCCCTAGTTGATAAGTTAGTTTAGGATTTGCTTCCGACCGGCTGTGAAGAGCAGCCGGCCCGGAAACTCATGCACTCGGCATCATCGACGGCTTTGGGCCTCAACAGGTTTCCAACCACCGGCAATGATTCCTAATGAGGGAGGGTTTCAACCCACCATGCGAGACGGGCGCGACATCATCCGTAGCCGGAACCTGCTCTACACCGATGTGGTGGGGCGCGATGCTTGTGGCATCGGCGGCGTGGCTGCACGCGAAGGTAAACCATCGCATGAGGTGATCGCCAAATCCCTGCTCGCCTTGGTGGCGATGGAACATCGCGGCGGCGTCTGCGGTTCATCCGGGGACGGCGCCGGTCTCACCTGCCAACTTCCGCTCTCCTTTTTCCGGGAGCAGGCCCTGAAACTGTTCGGGCCAGGTTGTGGCGTGAAGACAAATTCCCCCATGGCCGTCGGGTCACTGTTGCTGCCCCGTGAAAGGGCCCAGGCGGAAAAGGCGAGGGACCTGGTTGCCAAAACCCTCGCCGGAGGGCCGCTGAAACTGCTCGGATGGCGCGCGGTCCCGGTCAATGATGACAAGATCCCCGCAAAAGATGCCGAATCAAGGCCCCTGCTCGAGCAGGTCCTCCTGCTGATTGACCCGGCCATGGCCGATGTCGAGCGTGAGCTTTACCGGCGCCGGCTCAAATTGCGCCACGCCTTGGCCACCGCCGGCGTTGAGGCCTACGTATCAAGCCTTTCCTCCAAGCTGGTGAATTACAAGGGTCTGCTCACCAGCGACCAGTTCGCCGAATATTTCAATGACCTGCTTGATCCCTCCTTCGAGTCGGGCCTGTGCGCGTTCCATCGCCGCTACAGCACCAACACCTATCCCAACTGGGCCCTGGCACAGCCGTTCAGACTTTTGTGCCACAATGGCGAGATCAATACCCTCAAAACCAATCGCAACGCGGTGCATGCCTACTCGCGCGGGCTGGAACCCGCCCTGCCAGGGGGAGAGTTGCTGTCACCCAACATGAGTGACTCCGCCAGTCTGGACGAATGGGTGGAGCACCTGGTCCTGGAAAAAGGCTGGAGCCTCCTTCGCGCCATACGCACATCCATCCCCCCGGCGTTCGAGGGGGAACCCGATTTGTGGGGTCAGGACACGGTTGACGCGCTGGTTTACACCCGCCGAGCCTACGGGAGTCTGGGCGCCTGGGACGGCCCGGCCGGCATCATCTCCACAGATGGCACCACTTTGGTGGGCCTGGTTGACCGTATGGGCCTGCGCCCTGTCCGGTGGTGCGAGGACCGTCGGGGCTGGCTGTACATCGGTAGCGAATCCGGTGTGTTCGGGCTGGATCCTTCCCAAATCATCGCCAGTGGGCAGTTGCAACCCGGCCAGATGATCGCCCTGGACACCCGCTCCAGCGAGCGGATGGACAGTTACGCGGTGATGGGCCGCATCGTCGAGGAAATGCGCGGGGACCTCGGCCCCAACCTGCACGAATTGAACAAGGCCCAGATCATCATTCCCGAGTCGTTTGATTTCTCCCAGGCCGTGGAGGACTCCCTGAACCGGGTGCTCGAGGGCCGGAGTTGGAGCATCGACCAGCTTCTCCAGGCCCACGGCTGGGAATTCGAGCGTGCGGTGTTCGTGAAGGACATGGCCAAGCTGAAGAAAGAACCGCTCGGATCGATGGGATTCGACCGCGTTCTCACCATCTTCAGCCAACAGCACCAGACCCTCTTCAAGTACCTCCAGCAGACTTTTGCCGAGGTCACCAACCCACCCATCGACCCGTACCGCGAGGGCGGGGCCATGTCGCTGACCACCTATGTGGGCCGTTCCCCCGTTCACTGCACCAGCAGCGCGGGTTCGGTCCCATGCCGCCAGCTCGAGCTATCCAGCCCCGTGCTTTCCGATGGCGTGGTCGATGAGATCCGCCGCAACGAGGTGCTTGGATTCCGCACCCTGGACGCGGTCTATCCGCTCTCCGAAGGTGCTGAAGGTTTGAGGGCGAGCCTGGCCAAACTCCGCGCGGAGGCCGTCCAGGCTGCCCGCGAAGGTTTCAATGTGATTTGCCTTTCCGACCGGGAGGCTTTCAACGGCGATTTGGTGCCGATTCCCTCGCTCCTTGCCCTAGGCTCGGTGAATAACTATCTGGCCCGTGAGGGCCTCCGCCAGCGTTGCAGCCTGGTTGTGCAGGCGGGGGATGTGCAGGAAGGTCACGACATCGCCTGCCTGGTCTCCTTCGGCGCCGACGCGGTCCATCCCTACCTGATGCTGCGCCTCATCCGGAACGGACTTTCCTTCAAGGATCCGGACACAAAGCAGGAGTGGACCCTTTCCAGCAGGGAATGCCTTGAAAATGTGTTCGCGGCGCTGGAAGACAGCTTCAAGAAGATCATCAGCAAGATGGGCATCACCACCGCCGAGGGATATCGCGGCGCCCTTCTTTTCGAAGCGGTCGGATTCGGTCCGGAATTGATGGAGCACCTGGGCGATCTGCCCAGCCGCATCGGTGGGATCAATTTCCAGGAACTGGTGGACGACGCACGGTACCGTCTCGATCGCACCAAGAACATGCAGGTGCTGGGCCGAAACCGCGATTACCACGCTTTCAACGCCAAGGTCCGCATGGCCTTGCGCAAGGCGGCCGTCGCCGGCACTGCGGGCGAGCTGCCCTTGGCCGGGCAGGAAGCCGCCAAACCCAAGGCTCCCCGGTCCGAGGCGGGGGGCGAGGACGCCTACCTTCCCGGCAATCTGGCCCCGGCAGTCAGCACCGAATACCGCGACTTCACCGACATGGTCAACACCCGTGTGCCAACCGTGCTGCGCGACCTGTTCGATCTGGCGCCCGTCGGGGCGCCCGTGCCGGTTGAATCGGTCCAAGGCGCGCTGGATTTGGGCCGAAACCATTTCCGCGGCGCGGCCATGAGCCACGGCGCACTGACGAAAGACTCCCACCAGGACATCGCCGCCGCGCTGAATGAAATCGGCGGCATGAGCAATTCCGGCGAGGGAGGCGAGGCCCGCTTCCGCAACGATGTTCCCGAGAAGGCCTGGTCCGACTTCTGGCAGATGGTCCTGGAACAACGCCGGGCAAATCCAGCCGAACTGGCGCTGGATGGGGACATCCGCAAAGGCCGGCTCCGTTCCCGGATCCGCCAGATCGCCAGCGGGCGCTTCGGCGTTGACGCGGAGTACCTCGTCAACGGCGAAGAACTGCAGATCAAGATGGCCCAGGGCGCGAAGCCCGGCGAAGGCGGCCAGTTGATGGGTAAAAAGGTCACCTCCGAGATCGCCGAGATCCGCTACGGCAAACCCGGCAATGACCTGATCAGCCCGCCCCCCCACCACGACATCTACTCCATTGAGGACCTGGCCCAGCTCATCCACGACCTCAAGGCTGTCAATCCGGGCGTGCCCGTCAGCGTGAAGCTGGTGGCGGTTGACAACATCGGCACCATCGCCGTTGGGGTCGCCAAAGCTGGCGCCGACATCATCGAGATCGACGGCATCGGCGGCGGCACCGGTGCCGCCATGCTCTCCAGCAAGGAACACACCGGGCTGCCCAGCGAACTGGGGCTTGCCGAGGCCCACCAGGCTCTCGTGGTGAACGGCATCCGCAAGCAGGTGCTCCTGCGCGTGGGCGGGGGCATCAAGAACGGGCGAGATGTGGTGAAATACGCCTGCCTTGGCGCCGAGGAATTCTCCTTCGGCCAGGCGCTGATGGTCTCCGTCGGCTGCATCGTCTGCAAAAGCTGCCACATCCCCAACTGCCCCACCGGAATCACCGGAACCCAAGGAGAATACAAGGGGGATGCCCAGCACACCAAGGCATACCTGCTTAATGTGGGCGAGGAGGTTCGCTCGGAATTGGCGCGCCTCGGCTTCACCCACATCCGCCAGGTGGTGGGCCGCGTGGACCTCTTGAAGCGGAAATCGATCCCCAACACCAGGTGCGATCTGGTCGACCTTTCCCGATTCATGCATCCGGATATGGCGCTCGACCGTCTGGACTCGTCTTTCCCCGACCTTTATTCAGGTGTTTGCGAGACGGTTCGCGGGCAATCCAACACCATGAACGAGCGGATTATCGAGGCGGCCCGCCACGCCATCGAGACGGGACAAAACGCCGACTTGCTGTTCCGCATCCGCAATTCCGACCGCTCGGTGGGAGCCACGGCGGCTGGCCTCATCGCCAAGCTGTACAGTCGTGACGGAATGCCAGGAGGCAGGCGGGTCCGTGTCCGGTTTGACGGCGAGGCGGGTCAGAGTTTCGGCGCCTGGTGCATCCAGGGCCTGGAACTGGAGCTGCGTGGGTTCGCGCAGGACGGCGTCGCCAAGGGTATCTGCGGCGGCTCGGTCGTGGTGACGCTGGATTATTCCCAGGCCAAACCGGGCGACGAGATCCAAAGCGTTGCCGGCAACAATGTGGCCTATGGCGCCACCGGTGGAACCGTGTTCCTGGGTGGCAAGGCGGGCCATCGCCTTGGCATCCGCAACTCGGGAGCCACCATTGTGGCCGAGGGGGCCGGCAAATATGCCTGCGAGTACCAAACCAGGGGCCGTGTCGTCATCCTGGGGCCGATCGAAAATGAGATCGGTTCCGGCATGACCGGCGGTGAACTCATCGTCTACGATCCGGCAAACGAGGCTCCCGCCAAGCTCCACTCCCGGTCGGTTGCGGTGGTTGATTGCACCTACGTCGATTACGAGTGGATCCATCCGCTCATCATCAGCTTCCACGCGCGCACAGGCAGCAAGGTGGCCGAGAATATCCTCAAGAATTGGGGCGAGATCCGCCGAAGTCGCCGCCTGCGGAAAATCGTGCCCTTGGCCGTGGCCCGCAAGTCTGAGGATTTCATCGCCGCGGGAACCAACGCTGGCTAATTCTGATTGAATTCAATTGAAAGGCCCCGCGACATCGCGTCGCGGGGCCTTTTTGTTCCGACAGTTTAATCATTCAGGTGGTCAGCGAAGGCCCTTCAGCTTCTCCTCGATCTGGACCTTCTTCATCTGATCCCGTTTCGAGGCGCTCACGGTCTCCAGGGCCAGTTGATAATACTTCGAGGCGCCGGCCTTGTCCCCCTTGGCCGCAAGCACATCCGCCAAATGGTCGTAGATCTCGGTGTTTCGCCCGGCCTCAACGGCCACCGCGCTTTCCAAGGCCTTCTGAGCCTCATCGAATCGCTTGGTCCGATAAAGGACCCAGCCAAGGCTGTCCAAATAAGAGGCGTTGTCCAGTTCGGCTGCTTCCTCGTCGTCCTTGTCTTCCGGATCAGCTTCCTCGGCAGCCTTTTGGCGCCGCTTCTTATCTTCCTCGAGGGCGCGGCGGACAAGCTTCTCGGCCTTTTCCAGATCGCGGTTATTGTCGGCGAGGATATAACCCAAATCATTGTTGTAAGTTGGGTTTGATGGTTCCTTCTGGACCAGTTCCTCCAAAATCTTGACCGCCTTGTCCACTTCTTTGGTCTCGGTGTAGAGGCCGGTCAGGGTGTATTTCAGCTCATCGGAAATTCCGTCCCGCTGGTCCTTTTTCAGGGCCTCGTCCTGGTCCACCATTTCAATCAGCTTCTGGTAGCCGGCAATCGCCTCGTCCAGCTTGCCTGCTTCGCGGAGCATTCGGCAACGGAGATCCTGCTCCGCCAGGGGATTCAGCCCCCCCCTGCCGCTGATTCTTTTGAGAACTTTTTCCGCCTTGTCGAACTGGCCCACGCGTGACTGGCACAGCAACATGCGCCGGATCACATTGCTTTTGGCCTTGTTGATCAACCCGTCCTCGTCGGCCGATTGGGGAAGGGCCAGATCCATGAATTCCTGGCAGGTTTTCTCGCAGGCATCAAACTGGCCAACCTCGTACTGGTAAACAAGCAGGGCGTTGTAACCCTCGATCAGCTTGGAGGGGCTCTGCAATTTCTTGGCGTCCTCCACATAAGCCTTCAGGAAAAAGGCCCCGGCCTCGTTTTCACGAAGGCTGTAGGCGGCCCGTCCCAACACGAACAAGGCGTTCAGGTTGAAAGGGGCCGGGGAATCTTTGGGACGCTCAGCCTTGGCCTTCGCGTAGGCTGCCCGAATCAGTTCCCGCCCCTTGGCGCGGTCGTTCGTCAAATCCTTCAGGGCGTTTTTGCGGGAAACGGACCCGGTGACGGCATTCAAGCTCGAAGCCGGGTCTGCGGGTGCACCCTGCGACCAAACAAAACCCGACTGCCCCAGGCAAGCAAGCATGGTTGGAAGAGCGGCTTTCCAAGCCCGTGGTGCCATTTTCATTCCCTGTTCCTCACGATACCTGTGGGTGACCCTACCGCTCTTGTTCGGGCTTGGGTGATCCAGACCCCATATCTTTCAATAACCCAAGGCCATGGCAGCCCGCCAGCCCTTCAGGGTAAAACGCAACAGCCCGCTGGCCCCGTCCAGACCGCGGATGGCGGCCGGAACGGGGAGCGGACTCCCCCGTTGGTCCTTGTTTGGAAAGGCTTAACGCGCCGGGGCGCAACCCGGTGGACAAGCGGTTGCCGGAGGCGGGGCACAGTAGGCGGGTGCCCCATAAGCCGCCGGCGCGTAACCTGCCGGAAGCGCATAGCCAGCTGGCTGGGCGGCGTAACCCGGGGCCGGAGCATAACCCGGGGGCGGCTGGACCGTTTGGGGACCGTAATTCCGCTCGCAATATTTATGGCAGGTGGCATGGCATCCCAGCGGCAGGCTGAGGAGCAAAACCCCCATCGCTCGAATCGCAATTTTCGCGAACATCACACCACCCTCCAGCCGCGTGTCGAAATCAATGCGCGAAAGCGGCCAACCAACTGATGGGCCGGCGTATGGTGGAGGCTGTCGGTAAAATCAAGAGGACTCTTCGGGATTTCCGGTAAAAAAGAATGGGGCAAATGGGATATATGGGGGATAGCTAAGCCGATTCAGATTGATTCCAATCTCCTGGTACCCATTGGTCCGCTTCCTCACAGGTCCATAACCGTCTCCCCACGGTGAGGGGATTGTTCTTCATCCAACTCATCACCAAAAGCACCTGATCGATCTGCTCCAATTTCCAAACACGCCATCCAGGTGGAACCCCGTCATGGGTTTCCAGCAATTTTCGCAACCTGGCAAGCGCTTTTGTTGATTGTTGGGGACGGCGCAGCGCCTCCAGCACCCTCCCCCGGTGCAGCAGGTACCAAGTTTCAACGCCGGAAGGCCCCAATACCGCGTGCACCCCATGGAGTCCCCAAGCCGCATCCAATCGGGCCAAATGCCCCTGAAGGTAGCGCATCTGTGCCATTCTGTCCCGCAGGGTAGCCGCCCGCTCAAAATCCGTTTCCTCGGCGGCGGCCAGCATTTGTTTTTCCAGGGACTCGATCGCCCTGGGGTTTCCAGACAGAAAATCCAGACAGGCCGCGACAGCATCTCCGTAAGCTTGGCGGCTGGCGCCCTCCAAGCAGGGGGCGATGCAAAGGCCCAATCCGTGGCGAAGGCAACCTGTCGGACCATTCCTTTGGCCGGCCATCAACAAAACCTGCCGGGATGGAAATAACGGGGGATGGGGCCTGGGGCATTCCCTCAATCGGAAATGCAGGTTCACCGCCCGGATCGCCTCGCGCATCCGACGAGTCCATGGCAAGGGGCCCCAATGCCTTGTGGCATGGGTCCTGACCTGCCGGACCGCCCGCAGGTAGGGGGCTGCCCCACCGGTCATCTCAAGGTAGAAGCGGGTCCGGTCCTCGGGCAGGCCCTTGACATTGCAAACCGGCGCCATCCGCCGGATCAGTTCCAGTTCCCTCAACAAGGCCGCGAATTCATCGGGAACCGGCTCCCACCAAATGGAACGCGCCAAACGCGCCAAACGCCCCGATTTTTCCTTGCGGCTACTGGGGTTGAAATAACCCAGAAGGCGCGTGCGCAGGCACTTGGCTTTGCCCAGGTAAAAAAGCTCACCCCGGCCATTGACCAAAGCATAAACCCCGGGCTGCCCCCTCGGACAAATCTCGGCCAATCTTTTCAAAAGGGTGCGGGAAGTGCCGGCTGAGACACAAGCCGGACGGGGATCCCCCCAGCCATGGAAGGCCGATGGCCCAAACCCTGAAAATGCGGCGGTGGGAAAAAGCCATCCCATGGGATGCTGCCGTCCTTGGCCCCGAATTTGGGGATCGAATCCCCCCTGCCATTTCGGCTTCCCTGACAATTTTGCCATGGAAACCGATTTTGGACCGCCATCCTTGGAACCGGCCCATGAATCACTATCCTACAGGATATACAGGGGTAACACGCATCCCCAGCCGGACCATTCCTTTCACCCGACCCGTTCAACGGGTTGGGTGTTTGTGCATGCCCGGAAGGCGTAGAAAGCGCCTAACTCCCAGCAAGGACCGGTTTTCCATCATGCCGAAGCGCACCGACCTCAAGAAGATCCTCATCATCGGCTCGGGGCCCATCATCATCGGCCAGGCTTGCGAGTTCGACTACAGCGGGGCCCAGGCCTGCAAGGCCCTGAAGGAGGAAGGCTACGAGGTGGTCCTGGTCAATTCAAACCCGGCCACCATCATGACGGACCCTGAGATCGCGGACCGGACCTACATCGAACCCATCACCTGGAAAACGGTCGAAAAGATCATCGAACGCGAGCGTCCTGATGCGCTTCTGCCCACCGTGGGCGGCCAGACCGCGCTCAACACAGCGATGGCCCTGAACAAGCACGGGGTCCTCGAAAAATACAAGGTTGAAATGATAGGAGCGGATCCGGTCGCCATCGACAAGGGCGAGGACCGGCAAAAGTTCAAGGAAGCCATGCGCAAAGTGGGGGTGGGGGTCCCCAAGAGTGGTGTGGTCCACACCATGGAAAAGGCCTACGAAATCCTCGCCGATGTCGGCTTGCCGTGCGTGCTTCGCCCCAGTTTCACCCTCGGTGGCACCGGTGGTGGAATCGCGTTCAACCGCGAGGAGTTCACAGACCTCATCCGCCGCGGCCTGGAACTGAGCCCCGTGGGCGAGGTGCTGGTGGAGGAATCCATCCTCGGATGGAAGGAATATGAACTCGAGGTGATGCGGGACAGCGCCGACAATGTCGTGATCATCTGCAGTATCGAGAATTTCGACCCGATGGGTGTGCACACCGGGGACAGCATCACCGTTGCCCCCGCGCAGACCCTGACAGACAAGGAATACCAGCGCCTGCGGGACGCCTCCCTGGCCATCATCCGCGAGATCGGCGTGGCGACGGGTGGCAGCAACATCCAATTCGCCATCAACCCCGCCAACGGCGACCTCGTGGCCATCGAGATGAACCCGCGGGTCTCCCGCTCCAGCGCACTGGCCAGCAAGGCGACCGGCTTCCCCATCGCCAAAATTGCGGCCAAACTGGCCGTGGGTTACCGGCTGGACGAGTTACGCAACGACATCACCCGGGAAACCCCGGCCTGTTTCGAGCCCACGATCGACTATGTGGTCACCAAGATCCCCCGGTGGGCCTTTGAGAAATTCCCCGAAGCCGACCCCACCCTGACCACGCAGATGAAATCGGTCGGGGAAACCATGGCGATCGGCCGCACTTTCCGCGAGTCGCTGCAAAAGGCATTACGCGGCCTGGAAACCGGCCGTTTCGGCCTGGGTCTCGACGCAAAGGATCTGTGGGGCACACCGAACCAGCCTTCCCTGGAAGAAATCACCCACAAGCTGGCCACGCCCAACTCGGATCGGATCTGGTTCATCCGCTACGCGATGCTGGCCGGCATGACGGACGCCGAGATCCACCAGCGAACCAGGATTGACCCGTGGTTCCTGGCGCAACTCCGTTTAATCGTCGACCTGGAGCCCCCCCTCAAAAAGGCCGGAGCCGCAGGTGTTTCCGGCCTGGGAGCCGAACTGCTTTGGGAAGCCAAACAGGCGGGCTTCTCTGACAGGCAACTCGCCCATGTTGCCGGCACCAACGAGATGGAAATCCGTCGGCACCGCAAGAAATTGGGCGTCATCCCGGTTTACAAGCGGGTGGATACCTGCGCGGCGGAATTCGAGGCTTACACCCCTTATTTTTATTCGACCTATGAGCGCCCGGCCCTCAAGGTTCAAGCCGACGGTTCTATCCGGCCGGAAGTGGACGATGAGGCCGCGGTCATCGACAACCGACCCAAGATCATGATTCTGGGCGGCGGCCCGAACCGGATCGGTCAGGGGATCGAATTCGATTACTGCTGCTGCCAGGCGTCCTTCGCCTTAAGGGAGTCTGGTTTCGCCTCGATCATGGTGAACTCCAATCCCGAAACCGTATCCACCGACTATGACACCTCGGACTATCTCTTTTTTGAACCGCTCACAACCGAGGATGTCCTCAATATTTTCGAAAGGATGAATCCCCGCGGCTTGATCGTGCAGTTTGGCGGACAAACCCCGCTGAACCTTGCACGGGCCCTGGAAGCCGCCGGCGCTCCCATCATCGGCACCAGTGTTGAAAGTATCGACACCGCGGAGGACCGCGAGCGCTTTCAGGCCATGGTCACCGAGTTGAAGTTGGCCCAACCCCCGTGTGGCACCGCCACCGACCTGCAGCAGGCCCTCCGCGTGGCCCGCCAGATCGGGTTCCCCGTGCTGGTTCGGCCCAGCTATGTGCTGGGTGGCCGCGGTATGGAGATTGTCTACGACGACGCCAACCTGACCCGGTACATCAACAACGCGATCGATTTGTCCCCCGGCAAACCGATCCTCATCGACAAATTCCTGGAATCCGCGATCGAGGTCGATGTCGACTGCATTTGCGACGGCGAGCGTACCGTCATCGGCGGCGTGATGCAGCACATCGAGGAAGCCGGAATCCACTCCGGCGACTCGGCCTGCGTGCTCCCTCCCCACAGCCTTCCCCAGTCGGTGGTCGACGAAATCCAGCGCCAGACATCGGCCATGGCCCTTGCGTTGAAAGTGCGCGGCCTGATGAATGTCCAGTTTGCGGTAGCCGGCTTGAAAAATCTGGCCAACCCCGCCGAGGCCGCCGCCGCTGCCGGTCAGGCCCAGATTTTTGTGCTCGAGGTGAACCCCCGAGCCAGCCGCACCGTGCCTTTCGTTTCCAAGGCCACCGGGGTTTCTTTCGCCCGGTTGGCGGCCCTGGTCATGGCGGGTGCAACCCTGGACCAACTGGGCCTGAAGGCCCCGGTGGTTCCCAAGCACTTCTCTGTGAAGGAAAGTGTTTTCCCGTTCAACAAGTTCCAGGGGGTGGACATCATTCTGGGCCCGGAAATGCGTTCCACCGGCGAAGTGATGGGCATCGACGCCTCATTCGGAATCGCCTTTGCCAAAAGCCAACTGGCTGCCAGCAATCCCCTGCCCGAATCGGGCAAGATCTTCCTTTCGGTGGCCGACCGGGACAAGCCGGTGGCTTCCCAGATCGCGAAAGGATTGGTTGAACAGGGATACCAACTGGTTTGCACGCGGGGAACAGCCCAACTGCTTCGGCAATCTGGAATTGAAGCCCAGGAGGTCGCCAAATTGCAGGAAGGGCGCCCCAACCTGATTGACCTGATGAAAAACGGGGAAATCGCCTTGGTGATCAACACTCCAAGCGGCAAGGGCGCCAGAACAGATGAGGGACGCATCCGGGCGGCTGCCGTTTCCCACGGGGTGACCTGTATCACCACCATCGCGGCGGCTTTCGCCGCCCTGGAGGCCTTCAGGGCTCTCAAAAAGCACGATTGTGGCGTGGTGGCCTTGCAGGATCTGTATTCCCCCAAGCGCCAACCGGTCTCATTCAGGGCTGGCGCCTGAATCCAATTAGTATGACATAGTAAAACAAAAGCCCAATCCTTTAGCGGGATTGGGCTTTTTTCTTACCCAGGGATTTGGTTTGGGCAATTTCTACTTGTCTGGTGACTTTGCGCCGGCAAGATATCAAGAGGCCTTTCCGTCCCCGGCTGGCTTCAGATCGTTTGTCCCTGCCAGTTCACCAAGGGGAGTTTTCAACCGTGCGTTTGATTCCCCTCGACTCCGGGACTGGTGTGGAAATCAGGTTCGACCGCCCCATCCTTTTGGTGGGGCGCCATGAGGAATGCGACATACTGCTTGATTCCCGCAAAGTTTCACGCAAGCACTGCCTCGTGGCATTGTTGGGCGATTCCCTGGTCGTGAGGGACCTCGGCAGCACAAACGGTGTTCAGGTGAATGGAAAATCAGTTGTGGAGGCAAGGGTGCTTTCAGGGGATGAACTCGCGATCGGCGGGTGCAGGTTTCGCCTGGAACCGGAGCCGATTGAACCGGTATCTCCTCATGGCACCCTGCAGTCCCTTCTGAGGTGATGCCCCACAAGCCTGCCCGCAATCATCAACTGCTGGCGCTTCTGTAGGAGCGGATGGCCTTCCGGAATACCCACCGGCTGGCCAGCAGCATCATGAAACCCGCGCAAACGGTCCATCCCAGGATCGCCGGCTCAAGGATGCGCACCATTGCCTCAGCCGGGACGCTTACCACCAGCAAGGCTGGGAGCAGGAAGGTGAAAACCTTCTGGATCAAAACCGCCCAAGGTTCCTCGTAAATATCTCTCGGATAACGCATCAGCGAGGAAAAGAGCCACCACAACTCCATCAGGCTCTGGTTGCGCACCATCCAGATTGCCGTCGATGCCAGCATGAGCAAAAAGGAATACGCCATGGCGATTCCTGAGGCCAAAGCCACCAGAAATCCTCCCAACCGGGCAAGGGTGACCGGTTCACCAAGCTCCCAGAGCCCGAATCCCATCAACGCGCCCCCGATCAGGATCTTGGGCGCGGTGGACCAGTCGATGTGGCGAAAACTGAGGAGAAACTGCTCGTCAATCGGCTTCAAAAGGAAAAAATCCAGATTTCCCGTGCGGACCAGTTCACCAAATTCGACACAGTTTTCAAGAAACAGGGTCTCGATTAACCCTTCCAGGGCGTAATAACACCCGAGAAAAAACAGGTACTGGTACTCGTTCCAACCCTCAATGCGGGATGTGTTTCGAAAAATAGTGTGAAAAAAAAGCAGCAGGATTCCCAGCCAAACCACCTCCAGCAGCACCTTCATCAGGAAATTGCCTCGGAAAGCCATTTCCCGGTTCAGGCTAAACCGACCAAAGGCCCCCAACAGGCGGAAATAGCTTCCCAACCCGCGCCGGATGCCGGCGTCCTTGCCACCTTCCAAGGGAAACCTCCTGGGGAATCACCCGCCAAAGGCGCTGAATCGCCGCAATCCGAACCGCAGGGCGATCCGTCCCAGCACGAAAAAGGCCAAGCACCAGCCACACTCGACCAGCAACCCCCTCGCCATCGATTCGGGGGACTCCCGACCCAAAATCACCGAGGCGGGAAAGTAGGCAAGATACTGGAATGGTAGTTCTTTCAGGAACATCGCCATCCTGCCACCGAACAGGTCCAGCGGCATCAGGTGGCCGGAAAGAAAAAAACTGACCGTGTTGACCAGGTACAGAAACGAACTAATTTCCAGGAACCAGAATCCCAGCAACCCCAGCGCGAATTCCATCAGATAACCCAGCAAAAAGCCCAGCAACAGGCTTGCCAGCCAGGCCCCCCAAACCATCGGGTCTCCAGGCCACTCAAAATAACCACGCATCAGCCAAAACAGGATTGCATAAGGCAGCGCCGAGGTGACGATGTAGGCCACCTTGTGGGCCGCCCGGTAGGCAAGCAGATGTGCCTGGAGATCGAGAGGCTGCACCAGATACCGCTTGACGGTTCCTTCGCGGATATCCCTGGCGATACCGGATGCCAGCCCAGGCATTGAGGAAAACATCCGGCTGACATGCACCAGCAACAGGTAGGCGATCACCTGCCTGCAAGTGTACCCCTCGATGGTGTCGTTCCCGCTGCCACGGTATACGGCCGACCACAAAAGGACACTTGTCACCAGGGGAAGAAAACGAAGGACCGTACCGAGCAGAAAATCAGCCCGGTAGGCCAACCTTTCGACCAGGGAAACACGAAAAATCCGCAGGTATTTGCGCGCCGCGCCCAAGACACCCGCGGGCCGAAAAGCCGGAAGGGCGGGAACCGAACTCATGGCTGGGTCGCCCCGGACCCGAATGCCATGGCCACCACATCCTCAAGCGGCGGGTCCTGCACGCTCAAATCGACCAGCCCTGGCATATCCACCACTGCCGAAAGGGTTTGGGCAACCCGGCTTTTCTCCAGATTCAACTCGGCCACCGGGCCGGTAATCTTGCATTCCCCAAACCGGTCCAAGCCACCAGGAACGGCACCCTCGAATTGCAATCGCACCAGTTTTTTGCGGCCGAAACGATCAAGCAAACCGGAAAGTTGACCATCGTACTGAAGGGCCCCCTGGACGATCATCAGGACCCGCGAGCAAAGGGCTTCCACATCCCGCATGTAATGGCTGGTCAGAATGATGGTCGCGCCCTTGCGCTGGTTGTATTCGCGCAGACAGCGCTGGATGGTGCTTTGGGCAACCACATCCAGGCCGATGGTGGGTTCATCAAGCAGCAGAACTCCGGGTTCGTGCAATAGGGACGCGATCAATTCCATTTTCATTCGCTCGCCCAGCGACAACTCGCGGACGGGCTGCCGGGTCAATTTTTCCACCCCGAACAGTTCGACCAATTCCCCAAGGGTCCGATCAAAACGGACCCGGTCCAGAGAATAGATTTCGCGGTGCAATTCGAAACTGTCGGCGGCGGGAAGGTCCCACCAGAGCTGGTTTTTCTGCCCCATCACCAGGGAGAACTGCCTTCGGAAGGAGTCCTCCCTTTCCCAAGGCGTGTATCCAAGCACCCGGGCGGTTCCGCTGGTCGGATAAACCAGGCCGGCCAGCATCTTCAGGGTTGTGGTTTTTCCGGCGCCGTTGGGCCCCAGGAAAGCCACCATCTCCCCATGCCCGATCTGGAATGAGACATCGCGCACCGCCTCCACGGTGCGCATTTCTCCCTTCCATAGCCCGCGAAGGCTGGCCCACAGTCCAGCCTTTTTCTGACCTACCCGGTAGGTGCGGCAAAGGTGACTGGCTTCGATCGCGAAACCGGACCTGCTGGCGGAAGGCACGGGTATCAATTCTCCAGACAGGCTTTGGCCAAACGGTAGCCCTTGGCGATGTCACGCACCCGGTCCGCCTGGCCGCCCACCTCTCGCTCGATGCACAAGGGGCCGTCAAACCCGACCTTCCGCAGCGTGTGGATGAACAAGGGGATGTTCGCGCGCCCCTCGCCCAATGGAACCTCCTGCCCCCATTCTCCCGCCACCTTGGGAGGGAATGCGTCCTTCAAATGGACGCTTCGAATATCCGGTCCTAGGATCTCAACCGCCTCGATGGGATCCCCCATGTTGTACAGCAGCATGTTGGCTGGATCGAAATTGACCTTCAGGTTCGGACACGCCAGGTCATCCAGCGTGCGGCGAAGCAACCTCGCGCTTTCCTGGCCGGTTTCCAGTGCGAGAGTCACGCCTTTTTCCGCTGCCAAACCCGCGGCTCGGGCCAGGGTATCCAGCATGGGCTTTCGTTCCGGGCTTCCAGGTTCCGGAAGAAAACCGGCATGCATCATCAAGTCCCGCAATCCCAACTCGCGGGTGCGATCCAGGGCCCAACGAAGCCGGTCCATCCGCTCTGCCCGGGTCGCTGGATTTCCAAAACCGCCGGTTTGCTCAATGGTCGCGGGGGTGGTGTAATCCTCCCCGGGAAAACCGAGCATCGCCCCGGTCATCTGCAGGCCGGCCGCAAGCGCCGCCTTGGGCATGGCGTCCCCCTCCTCCCAAGAGGCGTGGTGGGGATCACCGCAGGCGATCTGCACTGCCTGGATCCCAAGGTGCGCCATCAGGCTTTTCAGTTCCCCAACGGAACCCACCTGCAACGACCAACTGCAAACGCCGAGATTCATGGGTTCACTCCTTGAAAAAGGCCCTTTTCAAACACCGGGTTCCAGGTGACAGCTCAAGGGGCCCAGCTTGCCCTCGTGAAAGGTGGTGACCTGTTCCAGCTTCAATTCGCCTAATTCCTTGCCGCCCGACCAGACGATGGCCCGTTCTTTTTCGTGGGCCTCCAGTGTCAGTTGATGTGATTTTTCCACCGGGTAGTTGAAAACCTTGCACAGCACGGCGACCACAAAGGCGAAACTGTGGTGGGGGTCGTTGTGCAACACCAGGTTGTAGGGTGGCAACCTTTCAACCCGGGTGATCTGTTCGGGTAGGACCGACACACCGGAATCCGGTTCTTGCGTTTCGTCAGGCATGCTGGATCAAGAGCCCTTGGTCGGTCGGAGTTCACAAGCGGGAAAAGCTGCGGCTTTTCTCAATCTTGAGATTTTACAGCATGTCAGCTTTGGCTCAATGGCCCGGCATTGACCCGGCTTAAGCCAAAAAATGGCATCGAACACACTTCATGCCAACTGGCGAATCCATTCAGCCCAGTCCGAATAACGGCCTGCCAGTTCCCGGGTATCCGGCCGGTTCCAGTCCGCGAAGTCAAAGCCTGGGGCCATGGCCGTTCCCACCAACGACCAAGCCCCTCCCTCCGCCACCCTGCTCCCCTGAACGGCCCCACCAGGGACCACCACCTGTTGAACGGCTCCCGGATGCCCAATCGGGCCTAGAACCACGCGCCGTCCTGCCTCGAATCCGACCTCGTCCAGAATGAGCAGTTCGAGGGGAGCACCTCCTTGAAAGAAGTAGACCTCAGGCCCGGGCAAGCAGTGCAGTTTCGAACATTCTCCCCGGCGCAAAAGATAAAGGATGCAGGTCCCCAGCGGTCTGGATTTGCCATGAACAGGGTGCGAAACCGTCGCTTCCGAACACCAGGTTTCCCGGAACCAGCCCCCTTCTCCGGGCAAAGGTTTCAGGTCCAGCAGTTTGATCACCTCTTCAGCGTTCATTCGATTTTTCCGCACGCCTCAAGGTCACCAGCATCACTTCCGGGCGGCAATTCCACCGCATGGGATGGGTTCCCCCAAGGCCCTTGCTCACATACAGGATTGTTTTTCCTTGCTGGAACCAACCTCTGTCCAGAGACCGCCCATGCTTGCTCGGCATCACCAGCGGGCCGAAAGCCGGCAGGCAAACCTGCCCACCGTGGACATGGCCGGCAAACATCAGATCCACCTGATGCCCCGCGGCCCAATGGAGATGGTCCGGTGTATGGGAAAGCAACAATCGGAATATACCCCCCGGGGCATCCTGCATGTTTGGATCGCCGCCAAACCAAGGGGTCTCTATCCCCCCCACGACCATCGGCTCACCACGCACCTGAATCACTTCCCAGCGATTTCCCAATTCCATGAATCCCAGTCTTTTAAGATCCTTCCGCAGGTATTCGGGTCCGTACCAGGAATCGTGATTTCCCAGCACCACCAATCCCTTTTCTTTCCATTTCAGCCGCCCTAGGGTTCCACCCACCCATTGATGAAATGCCGTGCCATCGACGATGTCGCCAGTGCACAAAACCAAATCCGGTTGCCGCCCCTGGCAGTGGTCCAATACAGCCTGGTACCACTCCCTTTCAGGGGTCCCATGAAAATGCAAATCCGAAAGGTGCATCAGGCAAAGGCCGTCCCAAGCGGCCGGAATATCGGGCATTTCCACTGAATATTCGAGTATTTCCGGTCTCAGGGTTTCATTGAACGGAAGGTGCGCAAGCCAGTTCCGCATTCCCGTTCCGCCATACCTTTTTCCCGGTAGCCCTGCAAAATCCAGTTGTTCCCTTCCCTCAATTCGGATCCCCTTTGGAAATCGTCTTTTCAAGCGGCCAAGCGTCACACCCAGAAAAACGGGGATTGCAATCAGGCAAAAAGCCCCATGCGCCAAGGCAAGCCAATCCGCGGTGCCTTCCGGTTCCAATCTGAAAAAATTAGGGGAAAGCCGCCACCAAAGAAACGGGGGCAAAAAAAGAAAGCCGCCATGCAGCAACTGGAAAAAATCCGCCAAACGCCGACTATGAACTCGGCCATAAAAAAAATTGTGGCTCGAGGTCAGGATCACCCCATGGCCCAACCAGACCATTGCGGCCAATATTATCCATGCGGCAAAGGGCACCGGAAACTACCCGTTGGTTCTAGTCTGGGAAATCTTGCAATTATCCTATGGAAAAACCAACCCATTTTTGCGAAACAACCCGGTTTGCCACCGGGCTGTTTCGCAAAAATGGACTGTTTCTGGCAATTTGAGAATCACTCGGGTGCGATCCGAACCCGGGTAACACCAGGGATACTTGAGCAGGCTTGGGCAAATTCCATTTGGCGGGAGGGGTTTGAGCCCCCTTGGATCACCAATACGCCGCCCTCCAATTGGTATCGGATCAGGCCAAAACCGGGTTGCCGGCGCACCAACTCCCGGATCTGCGCATCCGCGGGGATTGGCGTTGGCTGGACTGCTGGATTGAATTTGGGCTTGTCTTGACCGGCGGTCAACTTCGCCGCCGGAATGGGCGCGGGTTTGGCGACCACCCCCGAATCCATGCGCAAAACACGGGAAGTGATCCGGTTTTCCGGCGATCTTTCTTGAGAGGGATTCACAATGGGAGGGGCGGGTGGGGCTGCCGACACCACCGCAACATTTCCTCCGGCAGGGGGTATGGCAAAGGCCTGAATCCCCTCCCCGCCAGAGCCCACATATAATTCGCTCTCGATCCCGGTGACACCCTTCACCTTGTCCAACCGGGCTACGATTTTGCGGGCCGCTTCCTGATCGGGTACCGGTCCCCAAACCGAGACCACACCCCGTCGAACCCTTATTCCCACATTCAGGTGACTCAAACCGGGGGTTTCAGCCAAAACCTTGCGGGCGTGCACAGTCAACTGAAAATCCCGTTCCGGGGATTCGCCCAGACGCAATGGTGGGGCCACAGATCCCTGCTGCTGCGCGGCAACCAACGGCGCGCAGCTCACCCCTATCAGGAGTGTGGCAAACCGGCAGAACTTGCTACAGAATAGGTCCATGACGGCATTGTTCAGGAGCAAAAGCGACCTAACAATGCTGGCAAGCGGATTGCACCTATATTTTTGCGATCTGGGGGTGGGGATCATCCCACCGGGCAAACCTTGCCGGTCTGTGAAAGATTGACGGCCTCAGGCGTGAATGGCTCGCCCGTGGACCGCCATGGCCGCCTCCCGCAGCCCCTCGGAAAGGGTAGGGTGGGCGTGGCTGATCCGGATGATATCCTCGCTGGATCCCTTGAATTCAATCACATGAACCGCCTCAGCGATCATGTCGGAGGCTTTGGGCCCGAAAATGTGCACAGCAAGCACCCTGTCGGTTTCCGGATCGGCGATCACCTTCACCAACCCCTCGTCCTCATCCATGCACTTGGCCCGGCCATTGGCCCGCAACTGGAATTTGCCAACCTTGTAACCCACCCCCTTTGCCTGGAGTTGCTCCTCCGTCGGACCCACACTGGCGATTTCCGGCCAGGTGTAAACCACATTGGGAATGGCCGCCAAATCCACATGAGATTTCTGGCCGGCCAATCGCTCGGCGAAGGCCATTCCCTCATCCTCGGCCTTGTGGGCCAACATGGGGCCGGCGGTCAAATCGCCCAGTGCGAATATGCCTGGCACCCGGGTCTGGTAATTCTCATCCACCGGAATCTGGCCTGTGCGCGGGTCTGGCTGGATACCGATCGATTCAAGGCCGAGACCCCGGGTGTAGGCCCTCCGCCCCACGCACACAAGCACCTTGTCGCCGGCGATTTCCAGCTTTCCATCCCGATTTTCCGCCTCCAATATGACTTGGTTCCCCTCTACCCTCCTGCCGGTCACCTTGGTCCCCAACTTGAATTCAAAGCCGGTTTTCTCAAGGCTCTTCTGGAGCTGCGCGGCGATTTCCCCGTCGCAGATGGACAGGATTTTCGGCAGAAATTCCACGACTGTCACCCGGGCTCCCAATCGACGCCAAACCGAACCCAACTCCAGCCCGATGACTCCTCCCCCCACCACCACCAAGTGCTCGGGAACCCGGTCAAGGCAAAGAGCCTCGGTGGAACTGATCACATGCGTGCCATCGAAAGGCAGCGAGGGGATCTGGACCGGTTCGCTGCCGGATGCCAGGAGGATATGCCTGCAGGCCAGCACCCTTTCGGCACCGCCGGCGTCCTGCACCACCACCTCGCCGGGTTTTTTGATGCGGGCGATACCGGTAATGGCCTCTATCTTGTTTTTTTTGAGTAGGTAGGCGACTCCCCCGGTCAGGTCGCGGACCACCCTGTCCTTGCGCGACATCATCGCGGCCAAGTCCAGTTTCAATTCGCCCACAAGGATTCCGTGACGGGAAAATCGGGTTTGGGCCTGATGAAAATGCTCGCTGGAATCCAGCAATGCCTTGCTGGGTATACACCCGACATTCAGACAAGTTCCGCCAAAGGTGCCCCGCTTGTCAACGCAGGCGACCTTGAATCCCAGTTGTGCCGCGCGGATGGCGGCGACATAACCGCCCGGGCCCCCGCCAATAACCACCAAATCCAGCATTTTCCCACTCCGAGTTGAAAACCGGGGGCCTGAATAAACAAGGCGATGTCGCCCGGCGATCAGACCTCAAGCATCAGGCGTTCCGGGTTTTCCAGGCATTCCTTCACCCGCACCAGAAAACCGACAGCCTCGCGCCCGTCGATAATCCGGTGATCATAAGAGAGTGCCAGATACATCATTGGGCGGATGACGACCTGATCGTCCACCGCCACGGGCCGTTTCTGGATGGTGTGCATGCCAAGAATGCCGCTTTGGGGCGGATTCAGAATGGGCGTGGAAAGAAGCGAGCCGAAAACCCCGCCATTGGTGATCGTGAAGGTGCCCCCCTGCAGGTCGGCCACACTGATTTTTCCATCGCGCGCGCGCACGGCGAGTTCCGCGATACCTTTCTCGATCTGGGCGAAGGCCAACTTGTCCGCATCCCGCAGGACCGGAACCATCAACCCCTTCTCCGTGCTGACAGCCACCCCGATGTCCACATAATGAGGCTGGACGATCTCGTTGCCATCAATGCGGGAATTGACGGCTGGAAAAGCCCGAACCGCCTCCACCACGGCCTTCACAAAGAAGCTCATGAACCCGAGGCTCACCCCGTGCCGCTTCTGGAACGAATCCTTGTAGCGGGTTCTCAGGGCCATGATGGCCGACATGTCGGCTTCATTGAAGGTGGTCAAAATCGCAGCGTTCTGCTGGGCCGCAAGCAGCCGCTCAGCGATCCGCTGGCGGATGGCGGTCATCCGGGTTCGGCTTTCCATTCGGGCACCCTGACTGGCAGGCACCGGTACGCTGGCTGGCGCCGAGCTTGGTATCGCCAGGCCAGGCTTGGTGACCGGAGCCACCTCGGCCTTCTCCCGTTGCACAACCGCCGCCGCGACATCCTCCTTGATGATTCTCCCGCCCCGCCCGGTCCCTTCAATGGTGGAGGGGTCCACCTGCCGCTCGGCTGCCATTTTCTGGGCGGATGGGGACATGGCTGGCCCGGCGGAAACGGCTGGCGAGGGAACAGCAGCAGATGGAGAAGCCACCGGTGGCTGCGCCGCCCCCTCGGTGAGGCGGGCCACAACAGCGCCCACTGGAACCTTCTCCCCCTCCTTGACCAAAAGTTCAACCGTGCCTGTGGCGGGCGCTGGAATCTCCTGGGAGGCTTTGTCGGTTTCCAGCTCAAAAAGCGGCTGGTTCGCTCGAACCGTCTCGCCTGATTTCACCATCCAACGGGAAAGCACACCCTCCGAGACCGATTCACCGACAGAGGGAACCTTGATTTCTATCGCCATTGGCTGATGGGGGACAAAAAAGGAAAAAGTCAGGCCCGGCCTGCCCTTCCCGTTTATTCGTCCCCCGCCTCCTTCCTGGAAAAATGGATGACTGTCATTGGCCTTTTGAAATGTGTCAATTCACCCGGGAGCCCGCCATCTCGAGGGGCCCCGCGGGTCCGCCTTGCTTGAACTTGGCACCATTAGCCCGGACCAGGTGGCTGATGCTTCCCGTCAGCGCCTGATCCACCAGCTCTTTTTGCTCCTTTTCGTGGACTTTCTTGACGCCTGTGGCCGGACTGGCGGAGGCGTCGCGTCCCACATACTGGACATGGGCACCCATCGCGCGCAAACGAGGCTCAATGAACGACCAGGCCCCCATATTCTGCGACTCTTCCTGCACCCACGCCACAGTGGCGGCCCGACTGTATTTGGCAAGCACCTCCGCCAAACGGGCTTCATGCAATGGATAAATCTGCTCCACCCGGACGATGGCCACATCTTCCAGTTTGCGTCGCTCTCGCTCCTCATGCAGGTCATAGAACACTTTGCCAGAACAAAGCAGCAACCGGCGGACCCCGTCCGGATTCACCTTCCTGGGGTCATCGAGGATTTCCTGGAATCCGCTCGCGGTCAATTCAGAGCGGGTGGAGGTGACCAGCCTGTGCCTGAGCAGACTTTTGGGCGACATCACCACCGCTGGCTTGCGGAAGTTCCGTTTCACCTGACGCCGCAGCAGGTGAAAGATCTGCGCCGGGGTGGTGGGGTAAAGGACTTGGATGTTGTCCTCAGCGCATAACTGCAGGAAACGCTCCATGCGCGCGCTGGAATGCTCGGGGCCCTGCCCTTCGTAACCGTGGGGAAGCAGAATCACCAGACCGCTGTCGCGTTTCCACTTGGATTCGCTGGCGACAACAAACTGGTCGATGATTGATTGGGCCCCGTTGGCAAAGTCGCCGAACTGGGCTTCCCAAATCACCAGGGAATCCGGGGCATCCAGCGAGTAGCCAAATTCAAAGCCCAGTACAGCGGCCTCCGAAAGCAGGCTGTCGTAGACCTTGAACCGCTCCTGGTCGCTGGAGAGGTGTTCCAGCGGGCAGAAGGAATGGCCGTCCCTGGCATCGTAGATCACCGCATGACGATGGCTGAAGGTGCCCCTTCGACAATCCTGGCCGGAGATCCGGATCCTGGTCCCCTCTAGGACCAGCGACCCGAATGCGTACATTTCCGCGGCACCCCAATCAAATGGTTTGTCCTCAAGTATGGCCCGGGTCCGATTGGCCAGCAGTTCCCGCACTTTGGAATTCGGCTGGAAGGTCTCCGGAAATCGGCTCACACCCACGGCCACCTTTTCCAGCAAGTCCAGGGGCAGATTCGTGGGTGCGGGATCATGGCTGAAACGGTTTGTCATCCCTTTCCAGGTGCCTTCAAAGGTGGGCATTCCCTTGTAATGGGTTGCCCCGCCCCGTTCTCGGTCAAGTGCGGCCTGCATCCTGGCTTCCACTTCCTCGCTCAATTGGCCAAGAAGAAGGCCGTCGATCACCCCCGCCGACTCGAGGCGGGATGCGTACAGCTTGGGAGGCGTGGGACGGTTCCGGATCTTGCCATACATCACCGGTTGAGTGAACGCGGGCTCGTCGCCTTCGTTATGCCCGTATTTCCGGTAACAAACGATGTCGATCACCACATCACGCTTGAATGTCTGGCGGAATTCCAATGCCAATTCGGCCAGATACGCGCAAGCTTCCGGGTCGTCCCCGTTCACATGGAAAATGGGCGCCTGGATGATCTTCGCCATATCGGTGCAATGGAAGGTCGACCGCGCGTCGGCGGGAATCGTGGTGAACCCGATCTGATTGTTGATGACCAGATGAACGGTCCCGCCCGTGGTGTACCCGGGCAATCCGGACAGATTGAGAGTCTCGGCCACAATCCCCTGGCCCGCGAACGCCGCGTCGCCGTGGATCAACAGTGGCAACACCTTCTTGCGGTCTCGGTCGGTGATGCGCATCTGCTTGGCACGGACCCGCCCCTCCACAACCGGGTTCACAGCCTCCAGGTGACTGGGATTCGGGGTCAGGGTCAGGTGCACCTTCGAGGCGCCGTAGGCCCGGTCATTCGAATAGCCCAGGTGGTATTTCACATCGCCGTCACCACCGATCGTGGAAGGGTCGTAATTTTCCTCGAACTCGGCAAAAACCTCCTCAAAGGGCTTGCCCATCGTGTTCACCAGGACATTCAGACGGCCGCGATGCGCCATGCCAAGGACAACCTCACCCACCCCCATGGCCGGGCAGGAGGCGATGAACGAATCAAGAAGCGGGATCAGGGCCTCGCCACCCTCCAGCGAGAAACGCTTCTGACCGATAAATTTCCGATGCAGGAAGTCCTCAAAACGCTCCGCCGCGAGCAATTGGGTCAGCACCAGCACTTTGCGGTCCCGGTTAAAATCCCCCTTGTTCCGACGCACCTCCATGCGCTGGGCCAACCAGCGCCTCATCTCGGGATCCTGCAGGTGGGTGAATTCCACACCAATGGTCGAGCAGTAGGTTTCCTGCAACGCGGCGAGCAACTCCGCAAGCGTGGCCCTTCCCAGCCCGAAAAAGCCGCTGCAGTCAAAATGGCGCCCAAGGTCCTCGGAGCTCAGATTGAATTGCTCGATAGCCAGAAGAGGATTGTTCTTGTCCGGGGCCGGATACAGGGGATTCAAGTCGGCCACCAAGTGCCCGAGATCCCGGTACCGGTGAATAAGACGGGATATCCCCAAATGGTCCCGCGCATCCTTGCTTTCGCCATTTTGGCTTTGGGAAGGAGGAAAGGCATGACCGTTGCCCTCTTGCCCGGGCGCCACACTAGCCGCAAGGCCCGCCTCAAACCCTTCAAAGAAAAAAGACCAGGAAGGGTCCACCGAGGATGGATCCAGCCTCCACTGTTGGTAAGTCGATTCGATGATCTCGCGATTCATCGGGCTAGCCACGGTGGCACGACTCATACAAATGTCTCTGGGCCAAAAGGGCGATAATTTCCACAAACCTATAGTAGGTTTGGAGTTTGGATACCACTTTGATTTTTCTGAACCTGAATTGGCAGATTTGCAAACATTCCGCAAACCGGCTTCTCTTCAGATCATCAAGCGTAAATCTATAAAAAGAAAGGACTTGCGACAAAAAGCCGATTTTAGCCTATCTCCGGGAGGGCCGTTGGCCCGTTGGCCTGAAGGATGGTGGCCCCCGATTGGGCCTTCATGGCTGAAGCCGGTGGCCGGGTGGGAAGCTTCAGCACAAACCGGCATCCGTTTGGCTCATTCGGAATCAACTGCAAATCGCCGCCATGTTCCTGGGCGATTTTCCGGCTGACTGGCAACCCCAACCCCGTTCCCTTCGATCCTTTGGTGCTGACAAACGGTTTGAAAATTTCACGCCGCATTTCCTCGGGAACGCCGGGCCCATTGTCCTCCACCTCCAACCGCAGCCAGTCCTGCGTCTCACCAGGCGGCCTTTCTTGGGCAAGGCGGACCAAGACATGTCCTGGTACCGGTTCGCCGGACTCGTCCTCGAGATAGGATGTCGCATCAATGGCGTTGCCAACCAAATTCATCAACAACCTGTGGAGGGCTTCCGCGTCGGCCTCCATGGGCTGTGCCCCTTCAGCCCCCTGCAACACCAGGGCGACACCCCTTTCCTTGGCCCTTGCCTCCTCCAGGGCCACCACCTCGCGCAGGATCGCGGCCAGATCCATCGGCTCGACTACGGGTTCACGCTCCTTGGAATACGACAACATATCAAGCACCAGGTCATAGATACGCTGCTGGTTGCGATCCATGATCTTCCAGCCCTGCCGGGCCATTTCCAGATTCCCGGCATCAAGGCCGACGGAAATGATCTCGGTGCCGCTTTTCAGCCCCTGCAGAATGTTTTTGATGTGGTGCGAGAGCGATGCCATGGCGGTTCCGACTGCCGCCAAGCGCTCCGCCTGCAGCAAGGCGTGGTGGTTCCGGTTTTCTTCAACTGCCAAAGCCGCCAAATGCCCGATGGCCATGGCCAGCTTCAGGTGATCCTCCTGAAATGCCGGCTCTGGCGGGGTTGCCTTCAGCCAGTCGGATGGTGCCGTGTCGCGGGTGGTGTCCACATAAAGCAGGCCCAGCAAATCATGGCGGCCCTTCATCGGCACGCACAGGATTTCCCGCACCCG